>Ga0078972_1001092_pt1 | contig 106613 bp, 107 predicted proteins | sample YelNatPaOPGAMG01_FD_67568 | JGI IMG/M metagenome (GOLD analysis project Ga0078972, IMG submission 67568) | Hot spring thermophilic microbial communities from Obsidian Pool, Yellowstone National Park, USA - OP-RAMG-01 (SPADES assembly) (version 2) | ecosystem: Environmental > Aquatic > Thermal... | reverse complement strand
GGCAGCTTCATAGGCGCACCGTGCGCCTTATCACGGTTGGTTGCGGGGACGCGAGGCCGCCGGGATTTCCCGGCGGCCTAAGTTTTTGCGGTTTATTCCTCATCGTGAGTTTCGTGGCGGCCGGTTGGGAATGCCATGGCCGGAGGCGGAAGACGTGGCAAGAAGCGCTGGGAACGCTCTTCATCGGATGAAGCTTCAGGCAGAGTACGTCTGCACGTCGCCTGCCCCGGAGCTCCTTGACGCCGCCCTTGATTTGGTGATTGCGGCAGGTCTGCCTCAGGGCGAAGATCGAATGGATGTCAAACACATCGGGCATGCGAGGCGGACCCATGCACGCAATCGTCTACACGAGGGTCTCGACGCTGGATCAGGCACAAGAAGGACTGTCGCTCGAAACACAAAGAGAGGCAGCTGAACGGCGCGCAAGAGACCTCGGCGCCGAAACAGTCACTGTTCTTGAGGACGCGTACACCGGGACCTCGCTCGACCGCCCGGCCATGAATCGCCTCAGGGATAGGGTGGCGGATGGCGGGGTCGATCTGGTGGTCGTGTACGACCCTGACAGGTTCTCGCGGGACCTTACGGACCTCCTGATCGTGACCCGCGAGTTCGAGGCCCGCGGGGTTAAGATCGAGTTCGTCAACTTCGACTGGGAGCGGACACCGCAAGGCATGCTCTTCCTGCAAATCAGGGGGGCCTTCGCCCAGTTCGAGCACGCCCAGATCAGAGAGCGCACCCTGCGCGGCAAGCGCAAAAAGGCGCAGAGCGGTGGGTATGACCATGGGTTCGAGCCCTACGGGTACACTTTCATCGCCGGCCAGGGCCTGGTGGTGAACGCCGAGACGGCTCCGGTGGTCAAAAGGATCTATGAGATGTACCTCGGTGGCCTGTCGGTCTGGCAGGTCGCGAAGCAGCTCGCCGCCGAAGGCGTGCCGGGGCCGCGGCGGCCCACATGGGAGATCAGCACCGTTCATAAGATCCTGCGCAACCCGTCGTACCTCGGGCGTGTGCGGAGAAAGGGCGAACAGGATGACTGGGTGCCGCTCGAGATCCCGAGGATCATCGAGGATGACCTCTGGGCGCAGGTTCAGGAGGCCCTCGCCCGGCGGGCGAGGAGGAGGCCGCGCCGGCATGCGAGCGCGGAGTTCCTGGTCCAGGGGCTGTGCGTTTGCGGGGCGTGCGGGAGCAACCTCTATGTGAAGTCTTACAGCCGCAAGTATGGCAGCGTGATGCACAGGTACACGTACTACGCCTGTCCAAGGCGGGCCCAATCCAGCCGCTTCGGCGGAGATCAGCGGCGATGCGCCGACGGACCCTTCATCAGTTCAGTGGATGTGGACAAGGCGGCGTGGGAGCAGATCGCGTCTGTGCTTCGCCGCCCTGAACGGATCCTCGAGCGGCTGCAAAAGCCGCAGGAGATCGAAGCGCTTGATCGGGACATCGCCAACGCCAAGGCCGAAGTGGCGAGGTTGGAGGCGACAATCGGCCGACTCGAGGAGGCTTGGTACAGGGGCGAGACAGAGGAGATCAGATATCGGGGCCACAAGAAGAAGTTTCTGGCCGAACGGCAACGCGCCGAGGCAAGGCTGCGACACGCGCTCGGGGCAAGAGCCGCAGCGGATGGTGCGCTTGGGGCGTTCGCCGAGCTCAAGGACTTGGCGGCAAGATACGCCGGGTCGCTCGATGATCTCGACTTTGCGACGAAGAGAAGGATCGCCCGGATGATCGTCGAACGCATCGTCGTGTGGTCAGACCGCGTGCGCGTCGAGGGGAAGGTTCCCCTCGCGCTCTGAGCCGAGGTGTTTGGCGCTTTGTCCACTCCATTAAGGACATGGTCGATGTCAACACGGTGATCGGAGCGCCGGTCGAGACCAAGTCCGGCGGCACGATCATCCCCGTTTCGAAGGTATCCTTCGGTTTCGCAGCCGGGGGCGGCGAATACGGGCAGAAGGAGTCGACGACCGAAGACGGCGAGTCCGCACTTCCCTTCGGTGGCGGTTCGGGGGCGGGCGTCTCCGTCCAGCCGGTCGGCTTTCTTGTCCTGCACCAGGATGAGGTGCGCCTTCTGCCGATAGGCTCGAACCCCGCCTTCGACCGGCTCATGGACCAGGCCCCGGATCTCATCGATCGGATCGGCGGGGTGGTGCGCGGACAAGGAACGCGTGATCTCACCTCCCGCTCCTACGGATCGGACTACCCGGAGTGAGTCCCCCGGGCACCATCGCCCGGGAGGATGCTTCGAACTTCGGTTGCGTCGCCCGCCTCGCCCCCCACTGGGAGAAGGGCGGCGTCCTTTTCTATCGCCACCAGTTTGAAGCTGCCCGGCGCGTCCTCGACGACATGGGCGGATCGGCGATCCTGGCAGATGAGGTCGGCCTCGGCAAGACTTTCGAGGCGGGCCTCGTCCTGGCCGAGGAGATGGAGCGGGGGAGAGCCTCACGTGCCCTCATCCTGGTGCCTGCCTCGCTGCTCGAGCAGTGGCGGGAGGAGATGGCCCGCTTCTTCGACCTCCGGTTCGTCATTGAGCCCGAGCACCCAGAAAGATATCCCCTCGTCCTCGCCTCCCTCGACTGGGCCAAACGGGAGGGGCGTCGGGAGCGCTATGCCAGCGTGGAGTGGGACGCCATGATCGTCGACGAGGCGCACAAGCTCAAGAACCCGCGCACCGTGAACTACCGGTTCGTGCGTTCCATCCGCCGCAAGACCGTGATCCTGCTCACGGCCACGCCGATCGAGAACGACCTCAATGAACTCTACAGCCTCGTGTCCATCGTCCGTCCGGCGGCCTTCGGGTCGTATATGGCGTTTTACAGACAGTTCGTGATGGGGCGGCATCTGCCGAAGAACGAGGAGATGCTGCGGGAGATCCTGGACGCCCTCATGATCCGCCGGACCCGGTTCCAGGCGGGGCTCGAACTCCCGCCACGGGAGGTGGAGCTGGTACCCCTTGAGCTCACCTCTCCCGAGCGGGAACTCTACGAGGCGGTGACCGGAGCCCTTCGCGACGCCTACGCCGTCAGGCGCCGCGAGGGCGGCAACCTGCTGCCGCTCATCCTCGTCCAACGGGAGGTCTGTTCGAGCTCGTTCGCCCTCCTGGGCACCCTCGAGCGCCTCGATCCGGAGTGGCTCGGCGACAGGGCGCACGCCATCCGGGACCTCGCCCGCGCCATCGACGACAACGTGAAGGCCCACGTCGCCATAGGCCTTGTGCGACGGCTTGGGGAGCACGCCATCATCTTCACCGAGTACCGGGACACGCAGGAGTTCCTGGTGGAGCGGCTGAGAAGCTCAGGGGTGCCGGTCCACGTCTTCCATGGCTCGCTCGGGGCGCGTGAGAAGCGCTCGGCCCAGGAGGCCTTCCGCCGGGAGGGTGGGGTGCTGGTGTCGACCGAGGCGGGTGGACTTGGGGTAAATCTCCAGTTCTGCCACATCGTCGTCAACTACGACCTGCCGTGGAACCCGATGCGCATCGAGCAGCGCATCGGGCGCGTGCAAAGGCTCGGCCAGACGAAGAACGTGGTCGTGGTGAACCTCTTCGCCAGACGCACGGTCGAGGAGCACCTCCTCAGGCTGCTCCACGCCAAGATCGACCTCTTCCGGCGCGTGATCGGGGACCTCGATGTGATCCTCCGCTCGCTCGAACGGGAGCGGCCGATCGAAATGCAACTCTTCGACGCATTCCTCTCGGCCGAGGACGAGGTGCGGCTCGAGGCGGAACTGGACAGGCTGGGCGCCCAGTTCACGACCCGCAGCGAGATGGTGGCGAACCCCCGTCCTTCATGGATTGGCGACCCTCAGATGGTATACTGAGGCGGACTTTTCGGGGAGGACGTGGCGCCTTGTACATCCCGTCGCTCAGCCCGTATATCTTCTCCATCGGACCGCTCCACATCCACTATTATTCGGTCTTCATGATCATCTCGATCCTCATCGGCTTTTACCTGATCAGCCGCCAGCGGGAGCGCATCGGCGCCAGCCAGGTGGTTTTGGAGAACGCCACCCTGTGGGCGGTCGTCGGCGGCATTATCGGCGCCCGGCTGGTCTTCGTTGCCGCCAACAACGCCGGCTGGTTCATCCACGATCCGATGCAGATCCTCCGGATCTGGCAGGGGGGGCTGGCCTGGCACGGGGCGGTGGGTGGAGGGCTCTTGGCCTCGTGGCTCTACCTTCGCAACAGGAACGTGAATTTTTCGCGGTTCATGGACGGCGTCGTGCCAGGCGTCGCTGTCGGCATCATCCTCGTGCGGGTGGGCAACATCTTTAACCACGAGGTGCTCGGGCACACCGCCGCCATCCTCGGCGGGGCGCGGTGGCCCGTCCAGCCGATCGGGTCGGCGATCGGCATCTTCCTGTTGCTCCACTTCTACTGGTACCTCAGGAAGGACCCACCGGCCGGGGCGCAGTTCTGGTCGTTCCTGTTCTACTACTCGCTTTTGCGGGGCCTCATCGAGGAGACGCTCAGGGCGGACCCGACGCTCTTCATCCACTGGTCGGATCCCACCCTTGGCATCGCCGTGACGACCGTGCTGCAGGTGTGGACCCCCTTCATCCTCGTCGCCTCCTGGCTGATCTGGCGATTCGCCGTCAAGGGGGGGTTCGAGCGGCGCCATGAAAGTGGCGAGATCACGGAAGGAACTTGACGAGGCGCTCCTCCCCCTGCGCCAGGAGGGAATAGGATTTGTGCCGACCATGGGCTATCTGCACGACGGGCATGTCTCCCTGCTGCGCGCCGCTCGTGAGGACGGGCCCGTCGTCCTGTCGATTTTCGTGAACCCCCGCCAGTTTGGTGTCGGCGAGGACCTGGACAGGTATCCCCGCGACGAGGCCGGCGATCTCGCCAAGGCGCGCGAGGCGGGGGTCGACGTGGTCTTCCTGCCCGGTGTCGAAGAGGTCTACCCGCCGGGGTACCAGACCGAGGTCCACGTGCGGCCGCTCGAGGAGATCCACGAGGGGCGTTTTCGCCCGGGGCACCTCACAGGCGTGGCGACCGTCCTGGCGCGGCTTTTCGGTGTGATCCGGCCCGAGAGAGCTTACTTCGGGCAAAAGGACTTCCAGCAAAGCGTTCTCGTGAAGCGCATGGTCGAAGACCTGGCGCTCGGCCTCAAGATCTTCGTCTGCCCGACGGTGCGCGAGGAGGACGGGCTTGCCATGAGCTCGCGCAACGTCTACCTGCTCCCGAGGGAGCGAGCTGAGGCGCCCCGCATCCGGAAGACGCTGCTCTTCGCCGACCGTCTTTTCCGCGACGGCGAGCGGGAGGCGTCACGCCTTGTAGGCCGGGCCTCCGCCGAGCTCTCCCGCATCCCCGGCTTCCGCCTGCAGTATCTCACTCTGGCCGATTCCGTCACCCTGGCCGAAAAAGCGTTCGCCGACACCGGCGACGTGCTCCTCACGGCGGGATTCTTTGGCTCGACGCGGCTCATCGACAACCAGGTGCTGGGCCTCGACCCGGAACCGCCAGCCTAGCCTAGGAGCCGGATGAGGACTGGACCGTCGGGAAGGTGGGCCCTTCGGGCTCCGGCACGATCTGGACGAACACCTTGCCGGGGGCGAGCGGGACCACCGCTCCTGTCGTCGGCGAGGTGAACGTGAACCCGTTCGTCCCGAACGTCCAGGTGATCCGGTAGCGCTTGCCGCCCCTCATCAGCCAGCCCTGGCCGGATGTGAGCCCGTAATTGATCGAGCCCACCGTGTAGGGATCGGGGTCCGGCACGGTCACGGCGTCGAGGATCACGACATTGGGCACCACGATGGGGCTGCCGTCGGCCTGCAGGTCGGTGGCGCCGTCCACGCCATACGTGTACCCGCCCGTCCCGTAGGTGAAGGAGGTGGCATAGCGGTAGAGGGCGTTCGATGCCCAGATCACGCTGACACTGGCGGTGGGTGTCCCGCCCTTCGGCTGGGGTCCCGTCGGCCACATGCGAAGCGGCGCCTGCGGGGCGCCGAGCTTCATGACCGCGGTGTTGAGCAGGGCGATTGTGGTGTAGAGGTTATGCGGCGCCTTGCGGGAGGGGATGCGGTACATCCATGGGCTTGCGTCGAAGAGACCGTCGATGTTCAGCGAGGCGAGCGTCGAGCGCAGCACCTTCAGGGCATCGACATTGCCGCCGGCGTGGGCGAGCGGCAGTCCGTAGGTGCGGTCGATGTTGACGTAGTAGATGCGGGCCGAGCGAACAGGGCCGACCGTGGCGGTCTGGTTGAGGTCGAAGTAGGCGAGGTAGCGCGTGATGCCGCCCTCCGCCATCATCTCGTAAACCACCTGGGCCTGGTCGAGCCCCGACTGGGGACGGGCGGCCGGGGCGTTCTCGATCATCACGCCGATCGCATCGGGGAGGAGCGGCGGGGCGGCCGCCTTCGTGGCTGTGCCCTTGACATGACCGGCGGGCGCAGGGGCCGCCTGGCCGCACCCTGTGAGAAGGGCCAGAGCGAGGAGGGTGGTGGTCCAGCGCGAGATCTTCATGCCCGAATCCTTACGCCTTGAGGAAGAACTTCCCCTGCCGGGTGCGATGGGGATGTGGTGGCCGATCCGTCGCCGGGATATGGGTGGATCCTACTATTATGGCAGTTATCCCCAAATCTTCCCCCGCCTGTGGACATCTTCCGGCGACGGACGACAGCGAGCGGGCCGGAGTCTCGCGAGATGAGGCGGAGCGGTATGCCTGGCGCCCGGACCTCGCACGAAGGGAATCGTTTCACCGGGCCCTCCGCCCCGATCCCGGCCGGGTGGTCACGGAGCAAGGCGACTGCGGTCCCGCGGGAACAGGGTCGCCTCCCGCACGTTGGGGAGTCCGAGGAGCCGGGCCGTGAGGCGCTCGAGCCCGATGGCAAGCCCGCCGTGAGGGGGAAGGCCCCAGCGGTGGGCGTCGAGGTAGGCCCCGAAGCTGTCCGGGTCGAGGTGGTGGCGCTCGATCGCCTCGGTGAGCGGGCGGTGGAGGTGCTGGCGCATGCCGCCTGTCGTGACCTCGAGCCCGGCGCAGATGAGGTCGAACGACTCGACGTAGCCCGCCTCCTGAGACGGCAGGGCGTAGAACGGCCGCCTGTCGGAGGGGAAGCCCGTCACGAAGACCCATCCGCCGTTTTGGGAAGAGCCCACGTAAGTCGACAGCTCTCGCTCGGACTCCGGGTCGAGGTCGCCGTCGAGGCGGCGGCCCGAGCGCTCGACGAGCGCCTGCGCCTCACGAAACGTCATCACCGGGATCGCTTTCGGCAAAACCGGGAAAGGGTGCCTGGCGAAGGGCTCTGCCTCCTCCAGCATGCGGCAGAGGAGGCCCGTCTCGAGCCGGAGCAGATCCTCGACGCCGCCGATGAACCCCACCTCGAGGTCGAGGCTCGTGTACTCGTTCAGGTGGCGGGCGGTGTCGTGCGTCTCGGCGCGAAAGACCGGGCCCACCTCGAAAACCCGCTCGAAACCGGCCCCGACGAGCATTTCCTTATAGAACTGGGGGCTTTGGGCGAGGTAGGCCTGGCGCCCGAAATAGCGCAGCGGGAAGAGGTTCGCTCCGCCCTCGGTGCCGGAGCCGACGATCTTCGGCGTGTGGACCTCGGTAAAGCCCTGGCTTTCAAGACAGGAGCGAAAGCCGCGGGTGAGGGCTGCCTGCACCTCGAACGTGGTGTGGATGTCGCCCTTTCTCAAAGAGAGCATGCGGTGGGCCAGGGCCATCTCCAGGGAGGGTTCGTCCCGGGCGGGGTCGAGCGGGGGGTTGCCCAAGACGGGGGCGAGGAGCGAGAGGCTCTCGCCCACAACCTCGGCACCGCCCACCGCCCGGCTGTTTGCCACGACCTGTCCGGCTACGGAGACCACGGACTGTCGTCCGAAGGAGGGGGTATCGACACCCTTCAGCACGATCTGGCCGCGGCCCGTGCGGTCCATGAGGGAGAGGAAGCGCACACCGCCGAGGTCGCGGTCCTCCATGACCCACCCTGCCACCTCAACCTGCTCTCCCACATGCCCGCCGAGGGTCTGAAGGAGAACTCGCCCCTCGCCCATCGCGACCGCCTCCTCGACAACAAAAAGCCCGCCCCTCTCGGGGCGGGCAGGATCTGTCCGCGGTGCCACCCGGGTGATCCCGAAGGATCCCTTGGATGCCGATATCGGGGCTGCCGGCGGCATATGCCGCATGTCTCGCAGGACGTCGTTCTGCCGCCACCATGGCCTGCCGGTTTTCAGCGACCCGGCTCTCTCGGGGGCCTTCCTGCGGCGTACTCTTTCCCGGTCTTCGACGTGCCCCATCATAGGAGCCTCGGGCTGATCCCGTCAAGGCCACGGCATGGCCGAAGAAGGTGAAGAAAAGCCTGCCCGGGTCACAATGGGTCCACGAAGCGGCATGCCACAGCCGTTCAGGGTCCGGCCGGGGAGAGCGTGGGCTGTGCACCGGGGTTCAGAGCCATCCTCGCGGTCGCCACAGCGCGAGGGGAGGGCCACCCATCGGGTGGGCGTCTGAGAAGCACCTTCAACGGCGAGCCTGTCCACCTGTTCCAGGCGGGCCGTTCCCACGGCGTGCAGAGCTCCTGTCTGGTCCTGCGCCCAGTCAGCCGGCGGTCCTCGAGGCACACGGGAATCCCGGGGAATTGGGGTCTGTCTCCCGCGGTGCCAACCCGCCTCCCACCGTGACGTGTGAATCACAAGGGACCCGGCCTCGGACAAAAAGGGGCGTTGGCGCCCGGCGGGGAAGATGGATACCGTGGCGATGGTGCGAGCGCCCGCCCAAGGAGGATTCCGACATGGATTTTGCCCTCAGTGAAGAGGACCGCATGGTTCAGTCCCTGGCCCGCGACTTTGCGGAGCGGGAGCTGGCGCCAGGGGCAGCCGAACGGGACGAGGCCTCACGTCCCATGACCGATGTGTTCCCGAAGCTCGGGGCGCTGGGGCTTTCCGGCGTGCCTGTGGCGGAGGAATACGGCGGGGCCGGTGGCACCACCCTGCAGTACGCCCTCGTCGTCGAGGAGTTCGCCCGGGTCTGCGCCTCCACGGCGCTCTCGTATGCGGCCCACATCAGCCTCGGGCTTGGCTCCCTGTCCATCCTCGGCAGCGAGGAACAGAAGATGAAATACCTGACGCCAGGCGCCAGGGGGATCTATCCTGTGGCGTTCGGACTCACCGAGCCCGGCGCCGGTTCCGACGCCGCCGGCACCCGGACGACGGCGATCAGGGACGGCGACGCTTGGGTGATCTCCGGCAGCAAGTGCTTCATCACGAACGGCGAGTCGGCAGGCGTGGCCGTGATCACGGCCGTGACCGACCCGGAAAGCGGCCCCGACGGCATCTCGGCGTTCATCGTGCCGCGGGGGACGCCCGGCTTCACGGCCCGCTCCACCTACGACAAGATGGGGATGCGGGCATCCGAGACGAGCGAGCTCTTCTTCGACGAGTGCCGCATTCCGGCCGAGATGATGGCGGGGGAGCCGGGAGCGGGATTTCGGGGTTTCATGAAGGTGCTCGACGGGGGCCGCATCTCGATCGGGGCGCTCGCCGTCGGCGTCGCCCAGGCCTCCCTCGACGCCGCCCTGCGCTACGTGGGCGAGCGCAGGCAGTTCGGCCGGGCCATCGGCACCTTCCAGGCCGTCCAGTTCAAGCTCGCTGACATGGCCACGGAGATCGAGCTGGCGCGTACCCTCGTGCACAAGGCGGCGTGGCTCAAGGATGCGGGGCAACCCTACGGGAAGATCGCCGGCATGGCCAAGCTCTTCGCCTCAGAGGCGGCGGTGCGCGCCGCCGATGAGGCGATCCAGATCCACGGCGGGTACGGCTACATCCGGGAATACCCGGTGGAGCGCTTCTACCGGGACGCCAAGCTGCTCGAGATCGGCGAGGGGACTTCCGAGATCCAGCGCCTCGTCATCGCCCGCCACCTCGGGCTCCGGGAGTAGGGAGGACAGGTCGTGAAAGAGGTCCGGTCGGAGATGGCAGGCGTCGTGTTCAGGGTGCTTGTCCAAGTCGGTCAGGAGGTGGCCGCAGGTGAGGACGTGGTGATCCTGGAGTCGATGAAGATGGAGATCCCCCTCTCCTCGCCGCAGGCTGGCAAGGTGGGCGAGGTCAGGGTGGCGGTGGGGGACTTCGTGCAGGAGGGTCAGGTCGTGGTGACGCTCCAATGAAGGGCGGGGAACTGGCCGACCTGCGCCGCGGCCTCATGGCCGGGGGCGCCGAAAAGTACCACAGGGCCGCAGCCAAGACGGGGAAACTCTTCTGCCGCGCCCGGCTCGAGCTCCTCCTCGACGAGGGATCGCTCGTGGAGGACGGGCTCTTCGTGAACGCTGCCGCCGGCGACCTGCCGGCGGACGGAGTCGTCACCGGCACCGGAACGATCGAGGGACGACCGGTGGCCGTCATGGCGAACGACTCGACCGTGAAGGCCGGATCCTGGGGAAAGCGCACGGTCGAGAAGATCCTGCGCGTCCAGGAGGTGGCGGGGAGGCTTCGGATCCCGCTCATCTATCTCGTCGACTCGGCGGGGGCCCGCATCACCGACCAGATCGAGATGTTTCCCGGCAGGCGCGGGGCTGGCCGGATCTTTTACAACCAGGTCAACCTCTCCGGCGTGGTGCCTCAGGTGTGCCTGCTCTTCGGCCCGTCGGCAGCCGGCGGCGCCTACATCCCGGCGTTCACCGACATCACGGTGATGGTGGAGGGCAACGCCTCGATGTATCTGGGATCGCCGCGCATGGCCGAGATGGTGATCGGCGAGAGGGTGGGCCTCGAGGAGATGGGCGGCGCCCGCATGCACTGCACCGTCTCGGGTTGCGGCGACGTCCTCGTGTCGAAGGAGGAAGAGGCGATCGCCCTTTGCCGCCACTACCTCGGCTACTTCCCCCAGAACTCCGGTGAGGCGCCGCCCGCCGCGGCGCCCAGGTCCCCCGGCCCCGGGAGATCCATCACCGACATCGTGCCGGAATCTCCGAATGTCCCCTTCGACATGAAGGACCTCATCGAGGCCCTCGTCGACGAGGGCTCCTTCCTCGAACTGAAGGCGCTCTTCGCCCCCGAGATCGTGACGGGGCTCGCCCGGCTGGAGGGACGGGTCGTGGGCATCGTCGCCAACCAGCCGCGGGCCAAGGGTGGGGTGCTCTTCATCGACTCCTCGGACAAGGCGGCGCGCTTCGTCGCCCTGTGCGACGCCTTTCGCATCCCGCTCGTCTTCCTGGCCGACGTGCCCGGCTTCATGATTGGGACTGCCGTCGAGCGCCAGGGCATCATCCGCCACGGTGCGAAGCTCATATCGGCCATTTCGGAGGCCCGGGTGCCGAAGATCTCCGTGATCGTGAGGAAGGCCTATGGGGCCGGTCTCTACGCCATGGCCGGACCCGCCTTCGGGCCGGAGGCGGTGATCGCCCTGCCGACGGCCGAGATCGCTGTCATGGGGCCGGAGGCGGCGGTGAACGCCGTCTTCGCCAATCATATCGAGGCGATCGAGGACCCGGAGGAGCGCCGGCGCTTCATCGAGGAGAAGAGGGGCGCCTACCGGGACGATATCGATATCGTGAGACTCGCCTCGGAGCAGGTCGTCGACGCCATCGTGCCGCCGGAGGAGCTGCGATGGGAGATCGTCCGGCGGCTCGGCCGGACGGGCGGGAGGGAGACATCGCGCCCCGACAGGCGACGCGGCGTCCAGCCGGTGTGAGGGGGTATCTGATGGAACTGCCGAAATCCGCCACCGTCCGGGAGGTGGGCCTGCGGGACGGGCTGCAGGCGGAAGAAACCATCGTCCCCGTCGAGGGGAAGCTCCGGCTCTACCGCGCCCTTGTGGCGGCCGGGGTCGAGCGGATCGAGGTGACGTCCTTCGTCGCCCCGCGGGCGATCCCCCAGACCGCTGACGCCGAGGCGCTCCTGGCGGCGATCGGGGCGCATCCCGGGGTGAGCCTCTCCGCCCTCGTGCCGAACGTGCGCGGCCTCGAGCGGGCCCTCGCCTCGGGCGTCGACGAGGTGAGCGTGTTCCTCTCCGCCTCGGAGTCCCACAACCGGTCGAACGTGAACCGCACGGTCGAGGAGTCGCTTGCGGGCGCCGCCGACATCGCCCGCCTGGCGAAGGAGGGTGCCGTCTTGGCCTCGGCCGTCATAGCCACGTCCTTCTCCTGCCCCTTCGAGGGGCGCCAGGAGCCGGCGCGGGTGGCCGGCATCGCCCGCCGCCTCCACGACCTGGGCTTCGCGCCGATCCTCTTCGGCGACACCATCGGGGCGGCCTCGCCGACCGACGTCCTCCGCCTCCTGGATGCCGTATCCCCCCACATCGGGACGGGTGAGATCGGCCTGCACTTCCATAACACCCGGGGCCTCGCCCCCGCCAATATCCTGGCCGGGCTTGAGCGGGGCGTGAGCCTCTTCGACGCCTCGGTCGGCGGGCTCGGTGGCTGCCCCTACGCCCCGGGCGCCACGGGCAACGTGGCGACGGAGGACGTGGCCGGTCTCTTCGAAGGGATGGGCATCTTTACAGGGCTCGACCTCTCATCCCTCGTCACCGCCGGCAGGCTGGCGGCGAGTCTTGTCGGCCACAGCCCCGAGAGCTTCGCCGACCGCGCCTTCGACACGGAGAAGGGGGTGTGGGCGGCCTATGCCCATTGAGGTCAGCCGCTCCCGCATCGCCCGCGTCACCATCAATCGCCCGGAGATGCGAAACGCCCTCGATCTGGCGCACCTGACGAACCTTGAAGGAGCCATCCGCCAGCTGTCCCTGGATCCCGGCGTGCGGGTCATCGTCCTCACCGGCGGAGGGGAGCACTTCTCCTCCGGGGCCGACCTGGCCGAGGTCCTCGAGCTTTCGGGCCAGAAGGAGGCAAGGGCCTACTTCGGTGCCGTGGCGGCGGTGATGGCGGCCGAGGTGGAATCGCCGAAGCCCGTCCTGGCGCGTGTGAGGGGCTACTGCCTCGCCGGTGCCACCGGGGTTGTGGCGGCCGCTGACATCGTCCTGGCCGGTGAGGGGGCCACCTTCGGACTGCCCGAGATCGCCGTCGGACTCTTCCCCATGGTCGTCTCGTCCCTGCTCATGCCGCTGCTCGGAGAACGTCGCCTCGCCGATCTCGCCCTCACCGGGCGCATGATGACGGCGGAGGAGGCGAGGGGAGCCGGTCTCGTGACCCGCCTTGTGCCCGAGGAGGACCTCGACCGGATCGTCCAGGAGACGGCGGAGGCGCTCGCCCGCCGCTCGGGCGAAGCCCTGGCCGCGGGCAAGAAGGCGCTTTGGAGGCTCGCCGCCCCCCACTTCGCCGAGGACGTGGCCTTCCTGAAGGAGGAGATCGCCCACCTCGCGACCGGCGAGGCCGCCCGGGCGGAGATGCGTTCGTTCTTCGAGCGGCGGGTCAAGGGAAGGGGAGGGAAGCGGTGAACTGTCGCATAGACGACCTCCCGGCCCTGGACGGACAGGAAGTCGCCATCCGGGGCTGGGTCGTGAGCGTGCGGGATTCCGGCAAGATCGCCTTTCTCGTGGTGCGCGACGGGACAGGACTCGCCCAGTGCGTCTTCCGTGCCGCCGAAGTCGGGAAGCAGGGACTGGCCGAGGTGGCTGACCTGAACCAGGAGGCGGCGATCGAGGTGCGCGGGATCGTGCATCTCGACGCCCGGGCGCCTGGCGGGGCCGAGATCCGGGCGACGGGGCTCGAGGTCATCTCGAACGGCTCCGGCTACCCCATCACCCCCAAGGAGCACGGCACCGACTTTCTCATGGACAGCCGTCACCTGTGGCTGCGCTCGTCGCGCCAGGAGGCCATCTTGCGGGTGCGCTCCGAGATCGAGTATGTGCTGCAGGATGAGCTCCGTCAGATGGGGTTCTTCCGGGTCGACAGCCCGATCCTGACGCCCTCCGCCTGCGAGGGGACGACGACGCTCTTCGAGACGCAGTACTTCGAGGAGAAGGCCTTCCTCTCGCAAAGCGGCCAGCTCTACAACGAGGCGTCGGCGGCGGCGCTCGGCAGGGTGTACTGCTTTGGCCCCACCTTCAGGGCGGAGAAGTCGAAGACGCGTCGCCACCTGATGGAGTTCTGGATGCTCGAACCGGAAATGGCCTTCGCCAACCTCACGGAACTCCTCGAGACCGAGGAGACGCTCCTCACCCGCCTTGTCGGCAGGATCCTCGAACTCAGGCGAGAAGACCTCAGCCAGCTCGGAAGGGATCTGGAAGCCCTCGAACGCGTGCGCGCCCCCTTCCCCCGCCTCAGCTATGACGACGCCATCGCCCTCCTGAAGGAGCGGGGCATGGACATCACCTGGGGCGACGACTTCGGTGCCCCGCAGGAGACTGCGATCGCCGAGGCGTTTGACCGCCCGGTGTTCGTGCATCGCTACCCCACGCAGGCGAAGGCCTTCTACATGGAGCCCGATCCCGATCGACCGGAGGTGTGCCTCTCGGCCGACCTCCTCGCCCCCGAGGGTTACGGCGAGATCGCCGGAGGCGGCCAGCGCATCTCGGACCCCGGCCTTCTCGGCGCCCGCCTGAGGCAGCACGACCTGCCCGAGGAACCTTACCGCTGGTACACCGATCTTCGCCTATGGGGGAGCCAGCCGCATGCGGGCTTCGGACTCGGGATCGAGCGGACGCTCGCCTGGATCTGCGGACTCGAGCACGTGCGTGAGACGATCCCCTTTCCCCGGCTTCTTTCCCGGATCTACCCCTGAGAGGGGGCGTTGTTGTGGAGGAAATCGGCGCCCGGCTGAAGGCGGCGCGCGAGGCGAAGGGCCTGTCCCTGGAAGATGTCCAGCAGGCGCTCAAGATCCGCTCCCACTACCTTGAGGCCATCGAGGCCGGGGAGCTCGGCGAGATCCCCGGCCTCGTCTACGCCCGCGGGTTCATCCGCACCTACGCCCGCTACCTGGGTGTCGAGATCACGGAAGAACTCGCCGCCCTCGCGCCCTCCGCCCCCCAGACACTCCCGGCAGGGCCCTTGCCCTCTCCGGCCACGGCCGAAGCGGGGCGTAGGCCCACTGCCTATGCTGTCGCAGCGGGCGTGATTGTGATGGCCGCCCTCGTCCTCGTCCTCACGCATCCATGGTCGCGGGCGACGGTGCCGCATCGCGGCAGCCAGCCACCGAAAAAGACCACGGCCACGAAGAACCCGAAGACGACGAAGGGGACGACGACGACGACGCCGTCCCAGGGGACGCCGACGGTGACCGACACGGGAGCTGCCACGGCGGTGGAGGCAGGAGGCCAGAAGATCGCCGGGGAATCGTACGCAGTCTCGCCGGGCCCGCTGTTGGCCGTAGTGAAGCTCGACGGCCCCTGCTGGGTCGAGGTCGACTCGGACGGATCCTACAGCCAGTTCTCGCTCTCAAGCGGGGTGTACACGTACACCGCCACCTCATCCCTGAGCCTCGTGCTCGGCAGGCCCGAGAGCGTTACGAGCCTCAACCTCGACGGCCGTGCGCTGGGACCGTTCAGCGGCACCACCCCGACTGCCGTCATCGCCCGCGCCGACTGATCGCAAGCCCGGCGGGACGGAAAGACTAGAGGGCAGCACTTCTTCGGAGGGCTGTCCTTGCGCATCTTCTGGCCCCTCATCCTCTTCGTCCTGCTCGTGCCGTCGGTCTGCCGGGCGGCCGTGGCCCAGCCGCACATCGAGGCCCGATCCGCCGTCCTCGTCGAGGCGTCGACCGGCACCGTGCTCTACGAGAAGTCGGCCTACACCCGCCATCCGCCGGCTTCCACCACCAAGATCCTGACCGCCCTCGTGGCCGCGGAGAGGCTGCGGCCGGGAGCGCGCATCAGGGTGTCGAGGCATGCCGCTGGCACGGTGGGCTCCCGGGCGCATATCCGTTACGGTGAAACCTACAGCCGGGACGAACTCTTGAAGGGCCTCCTCATGCGCAGCGGCAACGATGCCGCCACGGCCCTGGCCGAAGGGGCGGCGGGCAGCGAGAAGTCCTTCGCCGACCTCGCGAACCGACGGGCGGCCGAACTCGGGGCCCTCGGCACCCACATCGTGAACCCGCACGGGCTCGACCGGCCGGACCACCTGATGACGGCTCGGGACCTCGCCCTCCTTTCTGCCCACCTTCTCTCCCGGCCGGACCTGGCAGCCATCGTCTCTGCGGCGGACGGCACGTTCGGGGCCGAGGGCAGGCCCGCACGCGGGGTGTCCAACACGAACCGGCTCCTCACCTCCTATCCGGGGGCGATCGGGGTGAAGACCGGCACCACCTCAAGGGCGGGCAAGTGCCTGGTGGCCGCTGCACGCCGCGACGGCATGACGCTCATCGCCGTAGTGCTCGCCTCCCCGGATCGCTGGGGGGAATCCGCCCGCCTCCTGGACTGGGGCTTCGACAACTTCCACCTGGTGCGGGCCGCCCGGGCCGCCGAGCCGCTTGCGACCCGCCCCGGTGCCCGTCCGGTCCCGATCGTGGCCGATCGGGACCTCCTGGCCGTCCTGCCGATCCGTGAGGAGGGCCGCCCCCACCTCGACCTTGTGCCCTCGGCACTTGGCGGCGCCCGGCGGGGGGAGCGCGTCGGCACCGTCGCCCTCATCGGAAGAAAGGGTGTGTGCGCCGTGGCATACGCCGTCATGGGGGGACGCACCCCTGCCGGGAGCGGCACCGCCCTGGGAGAGAGGGTGATCGCCTGGGTGGCGGCCATGAGGAGGATCGGGCTGACCTGAGATTCTTGACCTTCTCTGTTGTATGGCGCATCATAGCCAGCGGTGGGCTTCAAGGCAGATTCAGGAACCCGCCCCAAGACTGCAGTTTCAGAGGTGACATCCCCTGTCCAAGATCGTAGGCATCGACCTTGGCACCACGAACTCCGTGATCGCCGTGATGGAGGGCGGCAAGCCCACCGTCATCGCCAACGCCGAGGGCGCCCGGACGACCCCGTCCGTCGTGGCCTTCACCAAGGAAGGCGAACGGCTGGTCGGCCAGCTGGCCCGGCGCCAGGCTGTGATGAACCCGGAAAACACCGTGTTCTCCGCCAAGCGCTTCATCGGCCGCCGCTACTCGGAGGTGGTCGGGGAGCGGGAGCGGGTCCCGTACAAGGTGGGCTCGGGCCCCAACGAGTCGGTGCGGTTTGCCCTTCCCCTGGCCCCTTCGGCCCAGACCCCTGAAGAGATCTCGGCCGCCGTCCTGCAGAAGCTGAAGACCGATGCCGAGGCCTACCTCGGGGAGAAGGTCACGCAGGCCGTCGTCACCGTCCCGGCCTACTTCAACGACGCCCAGCGCCAGGCCACGAAGGACGCCGGACGCATCGCCGGGCTTGACGTAAAGCGCATCTTCAACGAGCCGACGGCGGCCGCCCTGGCCTACGGCCTCGACAAGAAGGCGGAGGAGAAGATCCTTGTCTTCGACCTGGGAGGCGGCACCTTCGACGTGTCGGTGCTGGAAGTCGCCGAGGGCGTCTTCGAGGTGAAGGCTACCTCGGGCGACACCCACCTGGGCGGCGACGACTACGACGAGAAGGTCGTGAACTGGCTGGCCGACGCCTTCCAGAAGTCGGAGGGCATCGACCTCAGGAAGGACCGTCAGGCCCTGCAGAGGCTCCTCGAGGCGGCCGAGAAGGCGAAGATCGAACTCTCCACGGTCATGGAGACGTCGGTCTCGCTGCCCTTCATCACGGCCGACCAGAACGGTCCGAAGCATCTCGACGTGAAGCTCTCGCGGGCTAAGTTCGAGGAGCTCACCCAGTCCCTCACCGACCGCCTCGTGCCGCCGTTCAACCAGGCGTTGAAGGATGCCGGCATGACGGCCGACGAGATCGACGAGGTGGTGCTGGTGGGCGGGTCCACCCGCATGCCCGTCGTGCAGGCCCTCATCCGGCGGCTCACAGGCAAGGAGCCCAACCGCGGCGTGAACCCGGACGAGGTGGTGGCCGTCGGGGCCGCCATCCAGGCAGGCGTCTTGGGCGGCGAGGTCAAGGACATCGTGCTCCTCGACGTCACGCCGCTCTCCCTGGGCATCGAGACACTGGGTGGTGTCATGACCCCCCTCATCGAGCGCAACACCACGATCCCCACCCGGAAGTCCCAGGTCTTCACGACGGCCGCAGCCGGCCAGACCTCGGTCGACGTCCACGTGCTGCAGGGCGAGCGACCGATGGCCGCCCAGAACCGCACGCTCGGCCGCTTCATCCTGGACGGCATCCCGCCGGCTCCGGCGCACGTGCCGCAGATCGAGGTCACATTCGACATCGACGCCAACGGAATCGTGAACGTCTCGGCCAAGGACCGTGGCACCGGGCGCGAGCAGCACGTGACGCTCACCGCCTCGACCCAGCTGTCGAAGGACGAGGTCGACCGCATGGTCAAGGAAGCCGAGGCGAACGCCGAGAAGGACGCCGCCCAGAGGAAGGTCATCGAGGCGAAGAACCGGGCCGAATCCCTGGTCTACGGCACGGAGAAGACGCTTGAGGACCAGGGCGACAAGATCCCCCAGGACGAGAAGGCCGCCTGCCAGAAGGCGATGAGCGACCTGAAGGACGTCCTGAAGGACGAGAACACCACGCTCGAGGTCCTGGAGGAGAAGATCAAGGCGCTTGAGGACATCTCCTACAGGATGGCGGAGCACCTCTACCAGAGCCAGACGCCGCCGCCGACCGACGGGGACCAGCCAGACACCGGCAACACCGACGGGACCGGGCCCCAGTCCACCACCGTGGAGGGCGAAAGGGTCGACGGCGAAGCGGCCAGATAACGTCAGAGGGAGCCCGACAGGGCTCCCTTCGACTCGGGGAGGCGCCCCACATGGTGCAGGATGCCGCGGCTGGCGACATCCTGGCGACGGCGGAGCTTGCTGCGAGGCGTCGCCAGGCCTACGCCGCCCACCAACCCGTTTTCCGGCTGGAGGCGAGAGGGGCGAGGACGGCGACGCCAAAGGCCCGCTTTCTGGACAGCCTGGGATTTGCCGTGGCCACCGAGTGGCACGTGAGGTCCCTCCGCTGACGGGCGGAAAGGACAGGTCCCGGGCCCGCGGGCGGCCCGGGACCTCTTCTCTGTCGCCTGGCTCAGGTCAGCCGTAGGTGATGCGCGGGTTGATGAAGCCGTAGGCGATGTCGACGAGCAGGTTGCAGACCACCACGGCCGTCGCCGAGAAGATCACGAGCCCCATCACGAGCGCGCCGTCGATCGACTGCAGGGCCTGGTTGAGCAAGAGCCCGAGCCCGTTCCAGTCGAAGATGGTCTCGGTGATGATGAGCCCGCCGAGGAGGTTGCCGAAGTCGAGGCCGAGGTAGGTGATGACCGGGATCAAGGCGTTTCGGAAGATATGCCTCATCATCACGCTCCTCTCGTGCACCCCCTTGGCCCGGGCCGTCCGGACGAAGTCGAGGTGCGTCACCTCCAGCATCGAGGAACGCAGGATGCGGGCATAGAAGGCGGCACCGGTGATGCCGACGGACAGGGCCGGGAGCACCACGCCGGGCAGGCTCACCCCGCCGAGCGGGAACCATCCGAGGTAGAAGCCAAACGCGAGCAGCAGCACCGAGCCCGTGAAATAGGTGGGCATGGAGATGCCCGCGATCGACGTCACCCGCCCCAGATTGTCGAGGAACGTGTACGGCTTCACGGCTGAGATGATCCCGATCGGCAGGGCGATGATGAGCTCGCACAGCACGGCGGCCACGGCAAGCTCGCCGGTGAGCGGTGCCGCCGGCAGGACGAGGGCGGAGACCGGCTGGCGCTGGATCCAGTCATAGCCGAGGTTGCCCGTGGCCACCTGCCCGAGGAAGTCGACGTAGCGCACCGGCAAAGGCTTGTCGAGCCCAAGGTCGCGGTCGATCTGGGCGATGGTGTAGGGGGTCGCGTGCGGTCCCGCCAGAACCCGGGCGATGTTCGCCGGAATAGAGAAGACGACGAAATACGTCACGGTCACGATGGCCCAGATCGTGATCACCGTCCAGATGAGCCGACGGGCGACGTAGTTAGCCATGCGTCAGTCCTCCCGAAAAAGGGGGGCGGGGAAGGGGGCTTCCCCGCCTTTCGCAGCTACTTCTTGAGCGAGATGTACTGCCACCAGGTGGCCCCCACGGGCGGCAGGAAGTAGTTCGGGTTGCTCGGCGAGAAGTAGGGCTGCACGAGACCGTCGTTCCAGTAGTAGAACAGCGGGGCGAAGCCGTAGTCGTTGTAGACCACCTGCATCGCCTGCTGGTAGTCGCTCACGCGCTGCTGCTGGTTGGCGATCGTGTTGCCCTGGTTGATGAGGGTCTCGAACTGCGGGTTGTGGTAGTTGCCGACGTCGAGCCCGTCCTTGTTCGCGTAGGACAGGAGACCCACGAAGTCCTGGGCGTCCGGGTAGTCCTGGTACCAGTCGGACCAGCCGATCTGCCACGGGTTCTTGGGGTTCTCCTGGTACGGGAAGTACTGGGCGGTGTTGGCGTAGGCCTGCAGTTGAATGTTGAAGCCGATGGCGTCGAGTTCGGACTGGACTTCGTCGGCGAGGTTGATGTGGTCCTGGGTGTCCGAGGGGTAGATGAAGGTGAGCTTGATCGCACCGCTCACGCCGTTTGCCGACTTCCACTGGTTCACGAGCGACTTGGCCTCTGCCTGGTTGTAGGTGTACTGCGGCAGGCTCGAGTTGAAGCCCGGGATCTGCGGCGCCAGGATCTGGTTCGCCGGCTGGGCCCGGTTGTTCGTGATGTCCTTGATGATCTGAGGCCGGTTGATGGCGAGGTTGATGGCCTCGCGCAGGAGCTTCGAGTCGGACGTGTTGAACGGCGCCTGGGTGTAGTTGAAGGCGAGGTACTCAAGACCGTTCTCAGGGTAGCTGTGGTAGAGCGACTTCAGGGCCGGTGTCGACTCGATCGTGAGGTACTCGGAGGCCGGCACCGGGTTCGGCACGACGTAGAAGTCGTTCGTCTGCTTCTGGAACTGCTCGAGGGCGAGCTGGCTCGAGATGTCCTCGTTGAACGTGATCTTCGGGATGGAGGCGTTGCCGAAGCCATCCGACGCGCCCCACCACTTCGGGTTCTTCACGAGCACGAGGTCCTTGTTCCCGTTGTACGACTGGACCATGTAGGGACCCGAGGACATCGGGAACTTCGTCGTCAGGTTGTACTGCGGGGCGGCACCGATGGTGTTCGCCGGGATCACCGAGGTGGCCGGCAGCGTCAGCATGTACAGGAAGTACGGCGTGGGCGCCGTCAGGTTGAACTGCACCTGGTTGTTGCTGAGCGCCACGACGCCCGTGAGCTTGGCCCCCGAGGGCGGCATCCCGCTTGAGTCGCACTTTGTCGCCCAGTCGGTGTACCCCTGGATCATGTTGAAGTACGACCCGTAGGCAGCCGCCGCACCTGTCGGCTCACAGGACGTGAAGCGGTCGATCGAGGCGACCACGTCCTGCGCCGTGATCGGCTGGCCGTTCGCGAACACGGCGTTCGGGCGCAGGGTGAACGTGAACTGGGTGTCGTTGGGGTTCGTCGTGTAGGACTGCGCGAGATAGGGCTCAAGGGTCTCCGTGCCCGGCTTGTACGTCATGAGGGTGGCGTAGGTCAGGATCTCGACGGACTCCTGCTCTGCGCAGCAGAACTGCGACGGGTCAAGGCTGCCGATGTTCGACGTGATGTCGACGGTGACGGAGTTCGGGTGCGAGGAGCTCGAGGCTGGCGTGGTGGATCCACAAGCCGTCGCCAGGAGCAGCACCGAGCCCATCACCGCAAGAAGCCATCGCTTGCTCAACCGGATCCTCCTTTCATGGGACGGGTCTGGATCGAAGGCTTGCGCGAACCGTCAACCGCCATGAACGCCTCGCGCCCGCATCACCTCCTCAAAAGATCACATTCGGCTGTGCGGCGACAGGGCGTCGTTCAGGCCGTCGCCCAGGAGATTGAAGCCGAGTGTGGCGAGCAGGATCATGACGCCCGGGAAGATCACGAGCAGCGGGTCGATGCGGTAGAAGTTGAGACCGACGTTGATCATCTTGCCCCAGGACACCGTGGGGTCCGGGACGCCGACACCGAGGAAGGAGAGCGCCGACTCGAGGATGATGTTGTTCGGGATGAGGAGTGTGCCGTAGACCAGGACCGGCGGCAGCACCGCCGGCAGGACGTGGCGGAAGAGGATGCGGATGCGGGAGGCGCCCAAGGAGCGCGCCGCCTCGATGAACTCCAGCCGGGACGTGGCGAGCGCCTGGCCGCGGGCGATGCGCGCCGCCCCGGCCCAGCCCAGGACGCCGATGACGGCGAACACGCTCTCCACCGAGGGGTGGGGAATGATGGCGTCGAGCAGGATGGCGAAGAGGAAGATCGGGAAGGCGAGCACGATGTCTGTGAAGCGCATCAGGGCGTTGTCGAGCGCCCCTCCCGTGTAGCCGGCGATGATGCCGATCGTGGTGCCGATGAAGAGGGCGATCATGGTCGCCGCCACGCCGACCTCCATCGACACCTGGGCGCCGTAGATGAGCCGGCTCATCACGTCGCGCCCGACGTTGTCGGTGCCGAGGAAGAAATGTCCCCACTGCCAGGTGGGGGCGAGCGGCCCGCCGACCGGCGACGTGCCGTCCGGATAGGGGAAGATGGGGTTCATCGGGGCGAGCTCCTTGGCGAAGATGGCGACGAGGGCCATGAGGATCACAAGACCGAGCCCCACGACGGCAAGCCGGTTTCGTTTGAACCTCTTGATGAAATCGGTGGTGGGCGTACGGGGCCTCTCGGGCGTGGGTGCTACGGGTAATACCGGCTGTCGCTCGAGCATAAGCTCCTCCTCGAGCGGTGTCCCCGGGGCACCATCGGGCGCACCGGATATTCCCGTGTCATTCAACCGAAGCGCACCATTTCCTTCACGTCAGCGAACGCGAGCACCGTCCGGATCACGGCTCGCGTGGAAGGGACAGGGATGCCGAAAAGGCGGCAAACGGCGTCAGGAGGCTGTCTTCGCCGCTGTCAAGAGTCCCTTCAGTGTGACGAACGTGTAACCATCTTTTTTCAGGCCGCCGATGATGGCTGGCAGGGCGAGATCCGTCTGCCTGCAGGTGTCGGAGGCGTGCATCAGCACGATGTCGCCGGGGTGGGCACGACGGAGCACCCGGTCGGTGATGGCGCCGACGCCGGGATTCATCCAGTCGAGAGAATCGGTTCCCCAGATGACGGTCGTGTAACCGAGGTCGGCGGTGGCCTGTAACGATGTCTGGCTGTAGTCGCCGTTGGGCGGCCGGATGAAGGTCGGGTGCGCCCCGAGGGAGGTCAGGATGGCATTCGCCGCCTCGACGTTCTGCCTGACGCCGGCGGTGCCCAGGTGCGAGAAGTTCACGTGCGCCTGGCCATGCGACTCGACCTCGAAGCCGGCGGCGAGGAGGTCCTTCACCACCTGCGGGTGGCGAAGGCTCCAGGGGCCGGACAGGAAGAAGGTCGCCGCCACACGCTCCCTCTTCAGGATGGCGATGACCTTGGGCGGCATGACCGCGCCCCAGGAGATGTCGAAGGTGAGGGCGATGAGCTTTTTCGATGTGGCCACCGTGCGCAGGGGCTCAATCCTTCGGGCGCTCGCCGTGCCGGGGCGGGTGGGGCCCAGGGAGCCCAGGGAGATGAGGAGCGCGCCGATGGCGAGCACACCCGCCGCCACGCTCAGGCGGCGCCTGACGTCTTTCGTGAAGGTGAAAGTCAAGGAAGTCCCCCTCGTGGACTTCCTTATGACCGCCGCCGCCGAGCTAGACGCGCCTAGCTCCGGCGCCGGCCGATGAGGCGCACGAGGCGGCGCCGGCGACGCTCCAGGAGCGCCATCAGCGGTGCGCCTTTCGCCATGTCGCCGAGCAGGGAAAGAGCGGTGATCCCGGCGTCACAGGCGGCGATCGCCCCCTCGACGTCCCCCCGCTCCCGCTCGAGCGCCCGCGCCAGTTCGAGGTGTGCGCGCGGCGCCGGCAGCGGCCGCGTGGCCCGGGCGAGATGGTCGGCGGCCATCCGGCCCGCCAGGCGCGCGGCGCGCCCGGCCATGGCGCCGGCCCTCTGGGAGAGCGGGCTGTCGTCCGGCACACGGCTGAAGGCGGCGAGGGCCTCCTCGGGGCGCCCGGCCGCCAGGTGGACGCGCCCCTGACCGAAGGCGAGGTCGGGACCGGCCGCGGCGTCAGCGATGTCGGCCGCCATGCGTCCGTCGAGGACGGCGAGGGCGAGGAGGTCGTGACGGTTGTGGGCGGCGATCTCGTCCATGAACGCCCGCTCGCCGGTCTCGAGGAAGAGGCGCGCGTTTTCGGCGATCCCCTCGCCCGGCAGGTCGGGCGGGCGGTTGATGCCGCAAAGGGAGCGCCCGATGGAGGAGAGGCCGAGGGCGATGTGGCGGTGGCCGTAGAGCCGGCGCGCCGTCGGCAGGAGGTCCTCGTGCTCCCAATCGGGCAGGGTGACATCCCAGGTCACGGCGCGGGAGCGAAGGCGGGGCAGGTCGAAGGAGGTGCCGTTGTACGTAACCACGACGCTCTGCCCGCCCTTAAGGGCCTCCCGGAGGAGGTCGCCCTCGGCGTCGAGATCACCGGGGGACCCCTGCCAGAAGTGAAGCGTATCCTGCGCCTCGGCCCAGGCCCAGCCGATCAGGACGACCGGCAGCCCGTCGTAAAATCCCGTCGTCTCGATGTCGAGGTAGCGGCGGCGCGGGCGAAGGGGCCTCCCCGGGGCGAGCCGTCCCTCCCAGGTGAGGAGCGCCGGGCGGGTCCCGGCCGGCCGGGAGCTCCCGCCCTTCTGACGCTGGCGGAAGGCCTCGAGGCGATCCTCGAGGCTCATGTGAGGCTGGCGAGGAGACGGGCGGCGTCCGCCTTCAGTCCCTCGCCGCCGATGCACGATGGGCAGCCGGACTCACAGGGGCACTCGCTCACCAGGGCGCTTGCCATCGATATCAGGTCCGCCCCCTGGCGGTAGATCTGATCGGCGAGTCCGACGCCGCCCGGGACCCGGTCGTAGAGGAAAACCGTGGGGTGGCCCGTGAACGGGGAGTGCACCTCCGAGGAGACCCCGACGTCCCTGGGCGCGGTCATAGTGAGGATCGGTACGACGCCAGAGAGGGCGTGTCCGGCGCCGGAGAGCGCCGCAAAGCGTCGGTCCGCCGTCACCTCTGCGAGGGCCCCATCCGGCCATGTCAGCCACACACCCCGCGTGTGCATCGTGTCCTCGGGCAGTTCGATGCGTCCCCAGCCGAGGTTCTCACCGGTTTCAAGGTGGATCTTCTTGAAGATCGTGGCGAGCCACGTCAGCCGCACGTCGCCGAGGCTCACGCAGCCGCCGCCGGTCGCCCGGGTGGCGTCCTGCCGGAGGACGCTGACCGCCACCGCCAGGTTGGCGTCGGTCATGTACGTCGCCTCGGTGGGCCGCACGTAGGCCTTGTTCTCCTCGAGATCGAGGCGGAGGACCTCGTAGGTCCTGCCCATGTGCATGTAGATCGCCTGGTCGTGAACGAGGGTCGGGGCCGAGGGCCGGTCGACCTCGCCGATGGGGCGTCCGCCAGCGCTCGTGTCCACGATCACCACGTTCGACTCGGCCCCGGTGCGCAGGGAGATGTCCTTCGCCGGGAAGGAGGCCTGGGCGAAGAAGTAGCGCCCGCCCGCCTGGCGAAGCACGCCGCCGTCGGCGAGGAAGGCGAGGAGGGTCGTGAGGTCGCCCGTCCCGCCGAACGTCTCGTCCGGCGAGAAGGGCATCTCGAAAGCGCTCGCCCCGAGGTGGGCGAGGAGCACGTGCAGGTTGTCGGGGTTCACGAGCGCCGATTCCACCGGGCTGCCGAAGAAGAGATCCGGATGGCGCGCCATGTACTGGTCCCGGGGCTCAGAGCCGGCGACAATGACCGACATGGAGGCCATCTGTCGCCGGCCGGAGCGTCCGATCTGCTGCCAGGTCGAGGCGATGGACGGCGGCAGCCCCGCCAGCACCGCCAGGTCGAGCTGGCCGATGTCGACCCCGAGTTCGAGGGCGTTGGTGCTCACGACACCCTTCAGCTGTCCGCTGCGAAGGCCGGCCTCGATGCGTCGCCGCTCGTTCGGGAGATAGCCCCCGCGATAGGGGGCGACCCTCACCTTCGGGACCTTCTCGGAAAGGCGACGGTAGGCGAGTTCGACCATCCGGCGGCTCTTCACGAAGAGGATCGTCGGCACGCCTTCGGCGAGGCCTGCGGCGGCGATGTCGACGGCGAGGCCGAGCGGCGCCGGACGCGTGTTGGTGCCCGGCAGGAGCTCGGGCGGGTTCAGGATGGCGATGAGCCGCTCGCCCTCGGGGGCCCCCGACTCGTCGATGACGACAGGGGAGCGGCCCGTGAGGTGCCGGGCGAGTGCGCCCGGGTTGGCCACCGTCGCCGAGGCCATGAGCACAGCGGGGTGGCTGCCGTAATGATCGGCCAGCCTCAGGAGTCTTCGCAGCACGTTCGCCACGTGGGAGCCGAACACCCCGCGGTAGACGTGGAGTTCGTCGATCACGACGTAGCGCAGGTCGGCGAAGAATTTCGCCCATTTCGTGTGGTGCGGCAGGAGGGCAGCGTGCAGCATGTCCGGGTTGGTGAGGACCAGGTGCCCGCCGAGCTCGACCGAGCGGCGAAGTCCCGGCGGCGTGTCGCCGTCGTACGTCTCGATGAGCCCCTCGATCCCCGCCAGTTCGGCCAGGCGTCTGGCGCCGGCCAGTTGGTCCTGGGCGAGGGCCTTGGTCGGAAAGAGGAGGAGTGAGCGTCCCCCCTCGCCGCGGGCCAGCTGGTCGAGGATCGGCAAAAGGAAGCCGAGGGTCTTGCCTGAGGCCGTCGGCGTCACCTGCAGCACGTCGTGGCCGGCGAGGGCGGCCTCCACCGCCTGTGCCTGGTGCGTGTAGACCTCGCCCATGCCAAGCTCGACGAGGGCCTTCCGAAGGGAAGGGGCGAGGGCGTCCGGGAGGGGCCGGCTCTTCGCAGCACGTCGTGGCAGAAGCCTTTCAGCGACGAGTGCCCGGCTCACGTCGGGGTCGGCCAAAAGCCTCCGGCGAAGACTCTTCAGGGGCAGGGAAGCGTCGTCAGGAACCTGCCAGTGGGCGTCCAGGCGGCATCACCTCTGATCCCGCCTGCGACTTAGACAGCGCCTCTTTGCATCCCTGCCGTCAGTGGATCATTTGTTCTTCTTGGCATCCGGATGGTAGCCGAGGTCGATTTCGGCCTCGTTCATCTCCTGGATGGCCTGATCGATGACGCCCTCGTCTGTCGCCCAGTTGAAGAGCCTGTCGGCTTCCTCGAGACGCTCCTCAGGCGTCCTGGCCGGGGGCAGCGAATCGTCCCGCATGGCGCACCTCCCGCAGGGGCGTGTGGCAGCCATTAGGTTATGTCGCAGCGCGATGTTTCACGCGCTGGGGCGCGCATCTGGTGCCGTCTCCATGTACTGGCGAGCGGTGTCCGACGCTTCGGCCTGTATACTTTATGTCAACAGGGAGGTGCACGATGCTGAGGTACGCCCGCGAGGGGATCGCCATCGTCCTGGCCGGGGCCGTCACCTTCACCCTGCTCTTCATGGGGCAGGCGGCCGACACGTATGCGCGCGTCGACAAGCCGCTCGTCAGCTCCCTGAGGTCCATCCCGCACGTCACGAAGGTCTTCGTCTCGTCGCCGCCCGAAGGCGCCGGCACGGTGCGCCTGGTCCTCTCGGAGAAGGCCGACCTCGAGACGACCGTCCACGCCGTCGACGCCAGGCTCACCGAGAACGGGGCGGCGCCGGGCACCCGGGTCGTCTACGCCGACGCCACGGACCCGCGCCTTGAGTCCGCCGCACGGCAGATGACTTTTGCGATCATGCAGGCAGAGCGCAGCGGGGACTTCACGGGCATGGCGGCATCCGTCGCCGCCTCCGCGAAAGCCAGGGGCATCCGGGAACGGCTGTCGATGGACGCCCGGGCGATCTATCTCGAACTCATGGACGGTGCCCATTTCAAAGACGTTATCTTTCCCCTGAAAGGATGAGGACCGTGTGGCCCTACATCGGGGCGGGAGCGGCCATCGGCACCTCCGCCTTCCTCCTCACCATCGGCACGGACGTCTTCCCGTTTTTGGCCCTGGGCGCCCTCGCCCTTCTCGTGCTGCGCCTGCCGGCCCTGCGCGGCCAGCTCGGACACGCCCCCGTCACGGCGGGGACGGCGCCGCCGAAGATGGAGGTCGGCTTTGGCGACATCGGCGGCCAGGACGTGGCGAAGGAGGAGCTGCGCGAGGCGCTCGATTTCGTCGCCCGGCGCGAGGCGGTGGCCCACCTCGGGATCCGTCCGCTCAGGGGCATCCTCCTGACCGGGCCTCCCGGCACGGGCAAAACGCTCCTCGCCAAGGCGGCGGCCACGTACACCGGCTCGGTGTTCCTGGCCGCGGCGGGGTCTGAGTTCATCGAGATGTACGCAGGCGTGGGCGCTCAGAGGGTGCGCGACCTCTTCGGGCGCGCCCGGCAGGCGGCACGCCGGGCGAAGGCGCGAAGCGCTATCATTTTCATCGATGAGATCGATGTTCTGGCGCCGCACCGCGGCAGGAACCAGGGACACCTGGAGTACGACCAGACCGTGAACCAGCTCTTGGTCGAGATGGATGGCCTGCGGCAGGACGACGATATCCAGGTCCTCCTCCTGGCGGCCACCAACCGGGCCGACCTCCTGGACGAAGCGATGCTCCGTCCCGGGCGGTTCGACCGCGTGGTGAAGGTCGATGTCCCGGACCGCGCCGGCAGGCTTGAGATCCTGCGCATCCATACGCGCGCGAAGCCGCTCTCGGAAGACGTCGACCTCGACGCCGTGGCCCGGGAGACATTCGGCTTCACCGGCGCCCACCTCGAAAGCGTCGCCAACGAGGCGGCGATCCTGGCGCTGCGCCAGGATCGCCCCGAGGTGTGCCAGGCCGACTTTGAGGAGGCCATAGACAAGGTGATCCTGGGCGCCCGTTCGGGCAGGCATCCTGACGAGGAGGAGCGATTCCGGGTGGCCGTGCACGAAGTCGGCCACGCCATGGTCGCCGAGTGGCTCGAACCCGGGTCGGTCGCCACCATCACGGTGTCGCCGAGGGGGGCGGCGCTGGGCTACGTCCGCCGTTCCCCGGGGCGGGAGCGCCTCATCGAGACGAAGGACGAACTCCTGCGGGACATCAAGGTGGCGCTCGCCGGCATGCTCGCCGAGGAGATCTGCCTCGGGGAGCGCAGCACCGGCGCCGCCGGCGATTTCGACGAAGCCTTCGCCACCGCCCGTCGCATTGTGCTGGGGGGCATGTCGCCGCTTGGCGTCGTGGCACGGGACATGCTGGGAGACCAGGAACTGCACGAGGCCTCGCGCGCCATCCTCGCCGAGGCGGAGTCCTCGGTGCGCCGTATGGTGGCCTCGCGCTCCGACGAGGTCCTGCGTGTGGCGCGCTCGGTCTTGGAGGAGGAGAGGATGGATGGTAATACATTGAGGGGAGCCCTCGGACTCGGAGGAGCCGCAGGGGGAACTCCGGACGGACTTTTCGACTCTCTTGAAACGGGGGTGGCGCGGTGAGCGACGACGTCCGCGCCCTCATCGAGGCTCTCCGAGGGGGACGCCTCGACCCCATGGCCGCCGAAGTCGAGGGTCTCAGGCGGGAGCTTTACTGGACGGCGCTTGCGATCACGGGGCATCCCGAGGACGCCAGCGATGCGGTTGCCGAGACGCTCTTCAAGGTCTGGAGGCACATCCGCTCCCTGCGGGAGCCGGAGCGCTTCGACGGCTGGTGCCGGCGCATCCTGGTCAACGAGTGCAGGCGCATCTGGCGCTCGCGCCGCCATCAGGTGCCGGTCGACCCGACCAACCTGCCCCAGTTGCCGGGCGATGACCACGGGCTGGCCGAAGTCGAGGGCATGGGCGTCCTGCGCTCCATGCTGGCCCAGCTCAACGAGGGAGAGCGGGCCGTCGTCACGCTCCGGTACATGCACGACATGCCGCTCGAGGACATCGGCGAGTTCCTCGAGATCCCTCTCGGCACTGTGAAGAGCCGACTTGCGCGGGCGCACGCCAGGCTCAGGATCGGCGCCGCCGCCCGGGGAGGAGTATCACATGGCGCCTGAGGCCGCCAAGTTCGAGCACCTGAAATCGCTTACGAAGCTGGCGCCGCCAGCCGCCCTTGAGGAGGCGGTCGGGCGTCGCTTCTCGAAGCCGCCCCGATTCGTCGTGCCGGCGGCGGCCGCCCTCGTGATCGCTGCCGCGGCTCTCACCTACTTCGCTTCCGGGCATGCCACCGATGTGAGAGGCGCGGTGAGCGTGCCGGCATCGTCCCCCATCGTCTCTGCCTCCCGGCTCACGTCCGGGCAGGCGACTGCACTCACGATCACCGTCCGACCCGACGGCGGCGCCCACAAGACCCTGAGCATACCTGCAGAGCCCACCTTCGAAGGCGCCATGGCCGAGGCGGCCGGCACCACGGTCTTCGTCGGCCTGAAGCCGGGAACGACCGTCACGTCGGTGGACATCGCGGCGAACGGCACCACGTACACGGGGCAGGTCGTGAAGGCCAAGGGTGGGGTCGACGTGACGTTCGCCGTGAGCGCCCTGCCCGAACACTGGGTGATGCACGCCGTCGTCGAGGGACGCGTCTGGGTCGTGGAACCTTCGAAGTGATGGCGCTTTCCTCAGGCCCCCGGCACGCTATCATGGTCATGTGATGGAAGAGATCCGGGTGCTTCAGGAGTTGGATCTCCTCGACGAGGTCGTCGGGATCCAGCTTGCCGTGTGGGGCGAGGAGGAACTCTGCCCGCGCAACCAGCTGAAGGCGATCGCCACCTCCGGCGGTGCGACGCTCGGCGCCGTGAGGGACGGGAAGGTCGTCGGCTTCGCCATGGGCTGGCCGGGGAAAGACGACGAGGGCCTCTATCTCCACAGCCACATGCTGGCCGTGCTGCCTGGGGAGCAGGGGGGCGGTCTCGGGAGCGCCCTCAAGTGGGCCCAGCGGGAGTGGGCCCTCGCCAGCGGTTTCAGGCGCATGAAGTGGACCTACGACCCCTTCCGCTACGTCAACGCCAGGCTCAACATCGATCGCCTGGGCGCCGATCCCGTCTCGCTCATCCCGAACTGCTACGGCACCATGAACGACCGCCTGAACCACGGCCTGCCGTCGGACCGCTTCCTGGTCGAGTGGAGGCTCGACGATCCGGAGGTGGCCGCCCGGCGGGACGGGACATACCGCCCGAGGCCGATCGCGGCGACGGACCGGCTGCCGTTTCCACGCGACCTGACAGCCGAGCGGGAGATGGACCTCGCAGGACTCCTCATGAGGAGACGGGAGTTTGCGGCGAAGGCCGCAGCGCTGTTTTCCGGCGGGCTCCACGTCGTCGCCATCGACCACGACGGTCCGGCCTATCTTTTCGCAAGGAGGGCCAGAAAGTGAAACTCGAGTCGATCGAGGTGCGGGAGGTGAGGATGCGCCTCCTCCGGCCGTTCGAGACGTCATTTGGGCGCGAGCAGGAAAAGGACTTTCTGGTCGTGAGCGTCACGGACGGCGAGGAGACGGGGTGGGGCGAGTGCACGGCCTCGATCGAGCCCCTCTACTCCGAGGAGACGACCCGAACCGCCGCCATCGTCCTGAAGGACCACCTGATCCCCCGGCTGTGGGGCGAGATCCGGGAGCCTGCCGACGTCAGGCGGCTTCTTTTGCCGGTGCGCCGCAACCCGATGGCCAAGGCGGCGATCGAGTGCGCCGTGTGGGACCTCTTCGCGAAGAGGCGGGGCCTCTCGCTGGCGAAGGCGCTGGGCGGTGTGCGCTCCAAGGTGCCGGTCGGGATCAGCCTCGGCATCGAGCCGGAGAGGGATATCCTGCTCGACCAGATCGAACGCAGGATCGGCGAGGGGTACGCCCGCATCAAGGTCAAGATCCGGCCGGGCTGGGACAGGGAGATCGTCCGGGCCATTCGGGAGAGGTTCGGCGACATCCCGCTCATGGTGGACGCCAACTCGTGCTACAGCCTTGCCGACGCCCCCCTTCTGAAGGAACTCGACGCCTTCGGTCTCACGATGATCGAGCAGCCTCTCGCCCACGACGACATCGTCGACCACGCGGCCCTGCAGCGGGAGATGACGACGCCGATCTGTCTCGACGAAAGCATCCACTCCGCCGAGGACGCACGGAAGGCGATCTCCATCGGCGCCTGCGGCGTGATCAACGTGAAGATCGGTCGCCTGGGGGGCCTCGAGGAGTCACGTCTGCTCGTCGACGTCTGCCGACGGGCGGGTGTCGGCGTGTGGTGCGGCGGCATGCTGGAGGCCGGCATCGGGCGCGCCACCAACCTCGCCATCACGTCGCTCGAGGGCTTCACACACCCCGGCGACACGGCGGCCACCAGCCGCTATTGGGAGGAGGACATCACGGAGCCGCCGGTCGTGCTGGGCGAGGGCGGGCTCGTCGACGTGCCGGGGGGTCCCGGCATCGGTGTGCGGGTGGAGACCCGGCGCCTTGAGAAGCGGACGGTGGCGAAAGAGAGGTTCTTATCCCGATGAAGTGCGTTCTGGTGGCCATTGGGGATGAGGTGCTCTTCGGCGACACCGTCAACACGAATGGCGCCCGCCTCGCCAATAGCCTCAAGGCTGCGGGCGGCGAGGTCCTCTGGCAGGAGGTCGTCCCGGACGACGAGGGCGCCATCGCCCGGGCGGTCGGGCGGGGGCTTGATGCGGCCGACCTCGTCCTCACCATAGGTGGGCTCGGACCCACCCGCGACGACCTGACCAGGCAGGGCGTGGCGAGAGCGCTCGGCATCCCGCTCGAAGAGAATGCCCTGGCCCGTTCGGCAGTGGAGGACGCCTTCGGTTCGAGGGGGATCCGGATGCCCTCCTCGAACCTCAGGCAGGCGCTCCTGCCGACGGGCTCCGAGATCCTGCCCAATGCCCGCGGCACGGCACCCGGCTTCCTCGCCCTCACGCCAGAGGGGCGGAGGGTGGCGGTCTTGCCCGGACCCCCCAGCGAGTGCGACCATGTCTTCACGAAGAGCCTCTGGCCGCGCATCAAGGACCTCTTCCCGCACGGGCGCCGTGTGCTGTGGCTGCGCTTCGCCGGCCTCGGCGAGTCGGCTCTGGAGGAGGCCATGGGGGACCTGGTCGGGCCCGGGAACCCATCGCTGCTGCCCTACGCCAAGCGGGCCGAGGTGCACTTCAGGCTGGCGGCCGAGGCCCCGACAGGCGAGGAGGCCCAGCGGCTCCTCGAAGAGCACCTCGAAAAGGTGCGGGCCAAGGTCGGGCGTTACCTTTATGATACGGAAGGCAGGACGCTCGAGGAGACGGTGCTGGGGATCCTGCGCCGACGAGGGGAGACGCTCGCCACCCAGGAGAGCGCCACGGGCGGCTGGCTCGCCAAAAGGCTCACGGATCCGGCGGGCGCCTCGGATGTCTATCGTGGCGGCACGGTCGTCTACACGGTCGACGCCAAGGAGGCATTGGGCCGCCTTCCCTCGGACGATGTGCGGCGGCACGGTGCGGTGAGCGGCGAGACGGCGGCTGCGCTGGCGGGTAAGATACGGGAGACGCTCCAGACGACGTGGGGGATATCCACCGTCGGCTGGGCCGGCCCGACCGGAGACGGCATGGTGGGGCAGTGCTTCGTCGCCCTCGCCGGCCCGGACCGGACCAGCACCAAGGAGTTCCGCCTCGGAGGCGAGCGGGACGACATCCGTTTCCGGCTCGCCGAGAGCGCCCTGGTGATGTTGTGGCAGACCCTGAGACAAGGAGAATGATCTGAGAGCCCATGAGTTCGTTTGAAGACCTGCATCTGTCGCCGACGACCCTGCAAGCCGTGTCCGCCCTCGGGTTCGAAGAGCCGACCCCGATCCAGGAAAAGGCTATCCCGCACGCACTGGCGGGCCGGGACATCATCGGCCAGGCCCAGACAGGCACCGGCAAGACCGCCGCCTTCGCCATTCCGATCGTGGAGCGCCTGGTCGACGTCAAGATCCAGCCTGCCGCCCTCATCGTCACCCCCACCCGCGAGCTCTGCCTGCAGGTGACGGGCGACGTGGCGAAGATCGGCCAGTCCCGGAACATCACTACCCTGCCGGTGTACGGCGGCCAGTCGCTGGATCGCCAGGTGCGCGCCCTGAGGCGCGGCGTCGACGTGGTCATCGGCACGCCGGGACGCCTCCTCGACCATCTGCGCCGCGGCACCCTGAAGCTCACCGGCATCCAGGTCGTCGTCCTCGACGAGGCCGATGAGATGCTCGACATGGGCTTCGCCGAGGACATCGACGCCATCCTCGCCAAGTGCCCGGCGAACAGGCAGACGATGCTGTTCTCCGCAACCATGCCGGAGGCCATCATCCGCCTCGCCCGCCGTCACCTCACCGACCCTGAGCAGATCACGGTGGCTCCGGAGCAGGTCACGGTGCCGCTCATCACCCAGGTCTATTACGAGATCAAGATGCGCGACAGGGTGGAGGCCCTCGCCCGCATCCTCGACGTTCAGGATGTCGACAAGGCCATCATCTTTTGCCGGACGAAGCGCACCGTCGACGAGGTGGCGGAGAGCCTCAAGGTTCGGGGCTACCTCGCCGAGCCGATCCACGGCGACCTCAGCCAGCGGGAGCGCGAGCGGGTCATGGGCCAGTTCCGCCGCGGCGACACCGAACTCCTCGTGGCGACCGATGTGGCGGCCCGGGGACTCGACATCTCGGATATCTCCCACGTCATCAACTACGAAATCCCCCAGGACGCCGAGTCCTACGTCCACCGCATCGGCCGGACCGGGCGGGCGGGCAAGGCCGGCGAAGCCATCACCCTCATCGTCCCGCGGGAGTTCCGCCAGCTGCGAGAGATCGAGCGGGCGGTGAAAACCCGCATCCAGCGCCGTGACGTGCCGTCGGTGCACGAGATGGTCGAGAAAAAGCGGGACATCCTGAAGGAGCGGCTGGTGCAGGCGATCGAGCGCGGCCGCCTGCAGGACTACCGCACGATTGTGGAAGAGGTGCTCGAGGAGGGCGACTGGGACAGCGTCGACGTCGCCGCTGCCGCCCTCCAGATGTGGGCCGGCGACGACGTCCGGGAGGAGAAGCCGGACGCCGGGCCGCGCCTCGTGATCGATGCGGCACGCCCCGCCGACAGCGGGGCCGAGCCCGGCATGACAAGGCTCTTCATCAACGTGGGGAGAGAGCAGGGCGTCTCCCCGGCCGACATCGTGCGCACCGTCGCTTCGCTCGGCGGCACGCCCGGAAACCTGATCGGACTCATCAAGATCTTCGACCGGTTCACCTTTGTGGAGGTGCCCGAGGAGAACGCCAAAGCCGTCATCGAGGGCGTGTCGCAGGCCACGATCCGGGGTCGGACTGTGAACGTGGAGCCGGCCAGGGCCAAGATCTGATGCGCCTTTTCGTCGCCGCCTGCGACGACGGCTTTGTCGACGAGGTCGGGCGGCGCTGGGACGAGCTGGCCGCCCTGGAGCCGTTTCGGCGCGTGCGGCCGGAAGGGCTTCATGCCACCCTGGCCTTCCTCGGCGAGGTGGATGGGGCCCTCCTGACGCGCCTCACGTCCGCCATCGACCAGGCGGCCTCGCGCATGGCCCCCTTTGCACTCGCCTTCGACAGGGTCGGCGCGCTCGGCAGGGGCGCTGCCACCCGGGTATGGGTGCTGCGGGGGGAGAGCGAGACATACGAGCATGCGGCAGGACGCATCCGCCGCCTCCTCGGCTTCGCCCTTCCCGAGGAGCGCCGCCGCCCTGTCCCCCATGTCACCCTCGCCCGTTCGCGCGACCCGATCCGGGTTCAGGGCCACCCGGTCTCACCGCCGATCGGGCTTAAGGTCCGCGACATCACACTCTTCGAGAGCTTCCTCGAGCCGGGCGGGGCACGCTATGAGGTCCGCCACGTCGCCCCGCTCGCCGGCCGACCAGGGGACTGAGGGCCCAGCCGCGCCGGTGGCTCTCTTGGGCACCGGCAGCGGCCACCCGCCTTTGGCGGGGCTCTCCGCAGCTGCCCGGCGGGTGGCAGGGGAGGCCGTCCGGGATTCCGAATGAGTGGATGAGAGAGGCTCGTAAGGAGAGACGTCCTTGGACCGTGAACACGCCCTGGACCTGGCGCTCAGCCAGATTGAGAGGCAGTTCGGCAAGGGCTCGGTGATGAGGCTCGGCGAACAGGCCGCGCGCTTCCAGATCGACGTGATCAGGACCGGTTCGATCACCCTGGACATGGCGCTCGGGGTGGGGGGCATCCCGCGGGGCCGGGTCGTCGAGATCTTCGGCCCCGAGTCCTCCGGCAAGACGACCGTCGCCCTGCACGTGATCGCCGAGGCCCAGAGGAACGGCGGCATAGCCGCCTTCATCGATGCCGAGCATGCCCTCGACCCGATCTACGCCCGAAATCTCGGCGTCAACATCGACGACCTTTTGATCTCCCAGCCGGATACCGGCGAACAGGCCCTCGAGATCGCCGAGGCGCTGGTGCGCTCCGGGGCGATCGACGTCATCGTCGTCGACTCGGTCGCCGCCCTCGTGCCGCGCGCCGAGATCGAAGGCGAGATGGGAGACGCCCACGTCGGCCTGCAGGCGCGCCTCATGTCCCAGGCCCTGCGCAAACTGACGGGGGCCATCTCGAAGAGCAAGACGTCGGCCATCTTCATCAACCAGATCCGGGAAAAGGTCGGCGTGATGTTCGGCTGCCTCGATTACGCCACGCCGGTGGTGCTGGCCGATGGCCGCCGGCGGGCCATCGGACGCCTCGTGAACCGCAAGGAGCAGGCGCCCGTTCTCACCTTCGACCGCAAGCGCTCGCGCATCGTCGAGGGGGAAATCGTGGCGTGGTACAGAAACGGTCCCGCCGAGCGCTTTATGGGCATTGTCGTCGATCGCCCCGGACGGCCGGCGGAACTCACCCTCACCCCCAATCACCCGGTGCTGACCCCTGAGGGCTGGGTGGCGGCGGACAAACTGCATGAGGGGGACCTCGTGCTCTCCGTCGAGGAGGAGCCGGGTGCCGCCGAACTCTCGGTGGCGCGGGGCTGGCTCCTGGGTGGCGGGAGGACCCGGCAGGACGGCGACAGGACCGTGGTCCGAAACCCTGCTGCCGATCCCCGGCGGTTCCTGTGGGAGAGGCGGCTCGCCCCGGCCCTGCGCCGCTCGCGCGGCCGGCTCGAGGTCACGCTCACCCCGTCCATGATGCAACGGGAAACCGTCGACGTGCCCGCAAGGGCCTTCGAGAAGACGTTCTTCGATCGCCTCGACGCCCTCGCCCTCGCCGTTTGGGCCGGTGAGACGGCCGAGGTCACACCCTGCGGGCTCCGCCTGCCGGCGGACCTGCCGCCCGCCGGTCTCGGCGAGCTCACGTCCGCCCTCGAGAGGCGGCTCGGTGAGGCGCCGGCGATCGAGATCGCGGGCAAGGACGTGTCCTGCCACTTCCAGGGCGTGGCCGCAGAGGCTCTGCTCGCCGAGATCGCCCCCACCCTTCCTGCCGAGCGCCTGACGGAACTGGGCGGCGAGCCCAGCCCCCGGAGGTCGCTGCCGACGGGCGGCTGGCGCACCGAATGGCGTCCTGTGACGAAGATCCTCTTCGAAGTTCCGGTGCGCACGCGCCAGCGCTTTGACATCCAGGTGAAGGGCGCCCACACCTTCGTCGCCGACGGCATCGTCGTCCACAACAGCCCCGAGACGACGCCTGGCGGTCGGGCGCTCAAGTTCTACGCCTCGGTCCGCCTTGAGGTCAGGCGGATCGAGGCGCTGAAGCAGGGTACGGAGGTCGTCGGCAACCGCACGCGCGTCAAGGTCGTCAAGAACAAGGTGGCCCCGCCGTTCAAGATCGCCGACTTCGACATCCTCTACGGCAGGGGCATCTCACGGGAAGGCAGCCTCATCGACCTCGGCGTGGAGACGAAGATCATCCAGAAGAGCGGCGCCTGGTTCAGTTACGGCGATGTGAGGCTCGGGCAGGGCAAGGAGGCCGCCCGGGACTTCCTGCGGGAGAATGTCGACCTGGCGGCGGAGATCGAGGAGAAGATCCGCCAGGAGGTGCCGCAGAGCCTTTCCCTGCTCCATCCCGGAGCAGCCGAAGAGACGAGCGACGAGGACTGATGCCGACCCCGGTCTCGGAGGCCCTGGCGATGCTGGCCCGACGTCCTTACACGGGCAGGGAGGTCGCCGAACGCCTGAAGAAAAAGGGCCGCACGGCAGCCGAGGTGGAGGAGGCGCTGGCGGCCCTTTCCCGCATGGGCGTCCTCGACGACCTCGAAGCGGCCCGCGCCACGGTGCGCCACCGCAGGCGCGTGCCGCGCGGGAGGCGGGCGGTGGCCCATGAGCTCTACAGGCGGGGGGTGCCCCCGGACGCTGTGGAGGAGGCCCTCGCCGACTACGACGAGATGGAGCTTGCCGTGGCGCTTGCCGGACGGGAGCGGCAGCGGGGCCGCCATTTCGCCCAGGCGGCCCGCTCCCTCAGCCAGCGGGCCTTTCCTCCTTCCGTGGCAGCCGCTGCGCTGGAGAGGGCGTACGGTCAATCCCCGGACATCGGCCCGTCCTCCGATGACGGTTCCTGACGCGTCCGGGGCCATCCTTGACAGGTTTTCTCGCCCACCTATATTCTGGACACGGTAAATAGTCGACCACCGGGGTTCTCCCGACTCGAGCTTACATAATACCGCTGAAAGGATTTGAGCTCCACGAACGCCACGAGCATTGTGGTCGTGGCCGTTGTTGCCGTATTAGGCGTAGCCGCAGGTTTCTGGATCAGGCGGCTCGCAGCTGAGGGCGGAATCAACGCGGCCCGCGACGAAGCGCGAAGGATCAGGGAAGAAGCCGAACGGGAAGCCTCCGAGCGTCTGCGCGAGGCGGCGATCGAGGCCAAGGAAGAGATCCACAAGCTACGCCAGGAGGTTGAGCGCGAACTCACCGTCCGCCGCACGGAGATCCTCGACAAGGAGCGCAGGCTGCAGCAGAAGGAAGAGGCGCTCGACCAGAAGGGCGAGGCCATCCAAAAGCGCGGACAGCTTCTGGACGGGCGGGAACTCCAGATTGAAGCGGCCCGTGAGTCCCTGCGGGAGCTCGAGGGAACGGTGCGCGGCGAACTGGAGAAGGTCGCCAACCTGACCTCCGATGAGGCCCGGCAGATTCTCCTCCGCCATGTGGAGGAGGAGCTGCAGGGAGAGATCGCCCGCCGCGTTCGCGAGGCAGAGGCGGAGATCAAGGAGGAGGGTGACAAGCGCGCCCGCAACATCCTCGCCGTCGCCATCGAGCGCTACGCGGCGGACCACGTGGCGGAGTCCACGGTTTCGGTCGTGGAGCTGCCATCCGATGACATGAAGGGCCGCATCATCGGCCGCGAGGGCCGCAACATCCGGGCCTTCGAGAACCTCACAGGCATCGATGTCATCATCGATGACACGCCGGAGGCCGTCGTGGTTTCGGGGTTTGACCCGGTCCGGCGGGAGATCGCCCGCCTCTCCCTCGAACGGCTCGTCGCCGACGGGAGGATCCACCCGGGGCGGATTGAGGAAGTCGTCGCCAAGGTGCAGCGGGAGATGGAGGACCGCATCCGTGAGGAGGGCGAGCAGGCCGCCTATGATGTGGGCATCCACGACCTGCATCCGGAGCTGGTCAAGCTCATGGGCCGGCTGCGCTACCGCACGAGTTACGGCCAGAATGCCCTGAAGCACTCCGTGGAGGTCGCTCACATCGCCGGCATGATCGCCGCCGAGCTCGGCTGCGATGTGGCGGTCGCCAAACGCGCCGGCCTTCTGCACGACATCGGCAAGGCGCTCACCCACGAGGCCGAGGGTACCCACCTCGAACTCGGCATTGAGCTCCTTCACAAGTACAACGAGCCCGACGTGGTCATCTGGGCGATGGAAGCCCACCACGGCGCCGAACCGAAGACGGTCGAGGCCGTGATCGTGACGGCAGCGGACGCCGTCTCGGCCGCCAGGCCGGGGGCGCGCCGCGAGTCGCTCGAACTCTACATCAAGCGCCTGCGTCGACTCGAGGAGATCGCGGACTCGTTCGACGGCGTCGATAAGACGTACGCCATCTCTGCCGGGCGCGAGGTGCGCATCATCGTCAAGCCCGACTCCATCGACGACCAGAACGCCATGCGCCTGTCGCGGGAGATCGCACGCAAGATCGAGAAGGAACTCACCTACCCGGGCCAGATCAAGGTGACTGTGATCCGGGAGACAAGGGCCGTCGACTACGCCAAGTAGGGCGGTTGCCAGGGAGGATATGTCGTGCCGGAGGTAGGGGAGATCCTCAGCCGTTACGTCTCCAACCTGGACAAGAACGTCTACGCCATCATGAACCTGCCCGAAGAGGTCATCGCCGTCATCTTCGCCTACGTCTCGCGCTCCCCGAAGAGCTTTCGGGAGAACCTCGTGAAGCTCGTGGTCGACCGTGACGTGTCCGTCGAGGAGATGGCCGCCTCCTCCGTCGCCGCCGCCGAAGGCGGGCCGCTCGCGAGGGCGAGTGAAGAGGCCCGGCGCTTCCACGAGAAGTGGGTAGTGGGCTACGGGCATTCGTCCGTGGCCGAGCACGGGGTGGTCCACCTCGGCGTGGAGAGGATCTCCCGCCTGGCGTCAGCGGCCCTCGAACTCGCAAGCCCCTTCCTGTCATTCACCGAGTACTCCCAGCGCTACCAGAGGCCCGAGCGAGCCAGCGTGGTCGTCCCGCCTGAACTCGAGGGACACCGCGTGCTGAGGGAGCGGTTCCTCGCTCTTCACGAACTCGCTTTCGACGCCTATGAGCGGATCGAGGAGGGCGTCTTCGCCCACCTCGCCCGCGAGAATCCTCCACGCCCCGATGAGGACGACGGCCGCTATCGGGCGCGCGTCGGACGGCTCGGCTTCGAGGACGCCCGCTACGTCCTGAGCCTCGCCGTGGCCACGGGCCTCGGTATGACGGCGAACGGACGCGCCCTCAGGGACGCCCTCGTGACCCTGAAGGGCGACCCGCACGGCGAGGTGAGGTCCCTTGCCTCAGATCTTGAGGCGGAGGGAACCGCCGTCCTGCCGACGCTCGTGCGCCACATCGAAGCCAGATCCGGCCGGCCCCGACCCCAGAGAGCGGCCCTGTCGGGCGGACCCGGCCTGCCGGCCGTATCGCTTCTGGCCTTTTCTGGCGACAACACAGGGGACCCGCTGCATGCCGCCCTGGAGCGCCTTTTGGGTGCCCGCTCGCTGAGCTCGGGGGAGGAGGCTGGCGATATCTCGATCGGGGCCTACCAGGAAGCCTTCGGCGTCGCCTCGCGCTTCGACCCGCTTCCGGAGGAGGCGGATCACATCATCTACACGTTCCGCCTCGTCATCTCGGAGGCGAGCTGGCACCAACTCCTGCGTCACAACCGGCGCACGGCCTTTTCTGCCGCAACGCCCGGCATCGGCCAGGGCGTCGTCGTGCCGCCTTCGGTGCGCGCCGCGGGGCTTGAGCCGCTCTTCCGGGCGACGGTGGGCGCCGCGGAGAACCTCTACCGGGACGTGTACGCCGTCTCGCCCGAGGCCGCCCAGTATGTGGTGACCAACGCCCACCGGCGCATCGTCCTGGCCACCCTTTCGCTGAGGGAGATCGCCCACGTCGTGCGCGTGCGCGGGGCAGCCAACGCCCAGTGGGACATCCGCCAGACCGTCGGCGCCATGGCCAAGGCGGTCGAGACTGTGCATCCGGGGCTCATCGCGCCCCTCATCGGAGCGTGAAGGTCCTCTTCGTGGGCGACATCTTCGCCCGCTCTGGCCGTCGTGCGATCCACGAGGGACTGCCGTCCGTCCTTCGGGACGAGAGGCCCGACGTCGTGGTCATGAACGGCGAGAACGCAGCGGGCGGCAACGGGATCACGAGGGAGATCCTGCACGAACTCCTTTCGGCCGGGGCCGATGCCGTGACGATGGGGAACCACACCTGGGACCAGCGGGACGTCCTGACGTTCATCGACGAGGAAGGCCGCCTCGTCCGCCCCGCCAACTATCCGCCGGGAACGCCGGGCCAGGGTTCCGTCATCCTCTCCGTGGGCAGGGAGCGGCTGCTCATCATGAACCTCCTGGGCCGCGTCTTCTCGCCGAGCCATCTCGAGGACCCCTTCGCCACGGCCGATGCCCTCCTTGAGACCTACGGGAGCGAGGCGGGCGCCGTGCTCGTCGACATGCACGCCGAGACGACGAGCGAAAAGAGGGCGCTGTTTTACCACCTCGACGGCCGGGTGGCGGCCGTGGTCGGGACCCACACCCATGTCATGACGGCCGACCTCGAGATTTCGGCGGCCGGGACGGCCTTCATCACGGATGTCGGGATGACGGGGCCGAAGGATTCGGTGATCGGGGTCAAGAAGGAACTCGTCGTACGAAAGTTTTTGACCCAGCTGCCGGTGCGGTTCGAGGCGGCGACGGGAGGCTGGCAACTGAACGCCGTGTCCATCACCGTCGAGGGCGGCCGGGCCAGGGAGGCTCACGTCATCCGTGTCTGCGAAGAGACCGATCGTTGACGGCCACTGCGATACCCTGATGCGTCTCATTCCCGGCGGCCGGTCGCCGGGGGGCCCCACCCGCCTCGCCGACCTCCAGGGCGGCCACATGGACCTTGGCCGCCTTTGGGAATCCCCGGTCGGCCTCCAGTTCTTCGCCCTGTTCACGCCCCCAGGAAGCGGTAGCCAGGCGATCCCCATGATCCTCGCCATGATCCGGGCGCTGAACGATGAACTTCGTGACCACCCCGACAAGCTTCATCCCGTGCGCACACCTGAGGACGTGGATGGGGACGGTGTCGGCTGCCTTTTGGCCATCGAGGGGCTCAGGCCGATCGGGGACGACGTGCGCATGCTCGAGACGTTCCACGAGCTCGGGGTCCGCTCGGCCATGCTCACGTGGAACGAGAGGAACGCCCTGGCCGACGGCGCGATGGACCAGGGATCCGGCGGCGGGCTCTCGAACGCCGGGCGTGACGCCGTGCATCTCATGGAGGAACTCGGGTGGGCCATCGACGTGTCACACCTCGGTGACGCCCCTTTCTTCGACCTCGTGAAGAAGGTCCACGAGCCGATTCTCGCCACCCATTCGAACGCCCGCGCCGTGTACAACCACCCGCGCAACCTGACGGACGACCAGATCCGGGCCGTGGCCGACCTCGGCGGGGCCGTGGGCGTCAACTTCCACAGCGGGTTCATCACCGACGGTGAGGCCACCCTCGACGACCTGTTCCGTCACCTCGACCACCTCATGAAAATCGGTGGGGAGGACCTCCCCGGGTTCGGATCCGACTACGACGGGATCGAGCAACCGCCGACCGATGCTCCCGACGTCAGGGCCTACTCGCTGATATGGGAGCGTCTCATCACGACCTACGGCAGCGAGACGGCCGCCAAGCTGGCCGGAGGGAACTTCCGACGGGTCCTGCGCTCGCGGCTGCCGCAGGGCGCCTGATCGGGCTCCCATGCGCCTCCTGAGGGGCGACCTGCACACCCACACGACCGCCTCGGACGGTGTGCTCACGCCGGCCGAACTCGTCGCCGCGGCGAGGGAGCGTGGGCTTTCTGCCATCGCCGTCACGGATCACGAGACGATGGACGGCTGGCCGGACGCCTCCCCCCGCGTCCCCCGCTTCATCGGGGGCGTGGAGGTCGCCACGATCGTGGATGATCAGGAGTTCCACCTTCTCGGCTACTTCGCCGGGGCCCCCGACATCGCCGCCCGCCTGCTCGCAGAGATCCGGGAAGGACGCCGGCGCCGCTTCGAGGCGATGCTCGGGAAGCTCCAGGACCTGGGGATCGACGTCAGGCAGGCAGTGGAACTCCCCTCGGGCAACGCCTCCCCGGGACGTCCCCACGTGGCTCGGGCCCTCGTCAGGATGGGCCTCGCCGACTCCCTTCCGGATGCCTTCCGGCGCTATCTCGGTGAGGGAGGCCCGGCGTACGTGGGACGGGAGAAGGTGAGCCCGCTCGAGGTGATCGAGGCGGTCCACGCAGACTTCGGGATCGTCTCGCTCGCCCATCCCGGCCAGATGCGGGCGAGCGTCCCCTGGCGCCGGCTCGCCGACTGGGGACTCGACGCCATCGAAGCCTATCACCCCTCGCACACCCCTGCCGTCAGCCGGGAATTGCTCGATGTGGCAGATGCCCACCAGTTTCTCGTGACCGGGGGCTCGGACTTCCATGATCCGGCGCTCGGCCGCCTCGGGCTCCCGGCTCTCCCTGAAGGGCGGCTCCTGGCCTTCCTGGCCGCCCTCGACAGGCGGCAGATGATCGGCTAGGCGCTCCATCGACAGACCACGACACGGTGGCTGTGGAAGAATGAGGACATGTCTCGGCGTCCAGGTCCGGACGCAGGCGCAGGGGACCGGCAGAGGCCTGGGCGAATGAGAAGATGAGGGCCAGGACACAGGCGGAAGGGGGCGAAGGCGTGTCGTTCGGGGATGAGATCGTCGCCCGGGTGGAAGCCCTCCGGGAACTCAAGGTCGGACCGCGCCTTTTCCGCCAGTTGACGGAGGAGTACCGCTCATATCTCGGACCGCTGCCGATGGGCGGCGTGACACCGGACCAACTGGCCACCCTGGCCCGGATCCTGGCGATGCGGGGCAACGGTTCGGCGAAGGACGAGATCCTGGCCGAGCTGGAGGCGGCCCCGGCACAGGCGGGAGCGGAGCCACAGCCAGATCGGGATCCCCTCGTGGCCCTGCGCCATGAACTGGCGAGGGCCGAGGCCCGCCAGGCGGAAGAGCGCGACCGGATCCTGACGGCCCTCATCCGCACGCAGCAGGAAATCGCCCACCTGAGGCAGGAGCTGGCGGCTTCCAGGTCCCGACAGGAGAGGAAGAAGCGCGGCTTCTTCACGAGGCTCTTTGGCTAGCTGGCGGCTGGCGCTCGGGCGCTTCGGCCTCGTCGTCTCCCTTTCCCTGGCCAGCGTGCTGGTCCCATCGCCTGCCGGCGCCTCATCCGGTCCACCCTCCGTCACGGGGGTCGCCGCCATCGTGGCTGACCTCAACACGGGGCAGGTGCTCTGGGCGAAGAATCCGCACGAGGAACTCGAGCCCGCCTCCATCACGAAGATCATGACGGCGCTGGTCGCCCTGACGTACGGCCCGAGCCTCGGCACGGTGATCACGGTACCCGCCCAGGCCCAGGGCGTGCCTGGCAGTTCCGTGTACCTGAGGGCCGGGGAGAAACTCACCTTCAAGGATCTGCTCTACGGGCTCATCCTGCGCTCCGGCAACGATGCGGCGGTGGCCATCGCCATCGCTACGGCGGGGTCGGTCCCCGCATTCGTCGCCATGATGAATGCCGAATGCAAGAAACTGGGCTGTGAGAACACGCATTTCAACGACCCGAACGGGCTGTCCACCAAGGACCATTACACGAGCGTGGCGGACATGGCCCTCATCACCGAGGCGGCCATGAAGATCCCGGAGTTCAGGCGGATCGTGAGCACCAAGCTCTTCACGTCCTTCCCGAACTGGCCGGCTCCGGGGATGTTCAACCAGGACAAACTCCTTTGGAACTACCCCGGAGCGATCGGGGTGAAGATCGGCTACACGGACCAGGCGCACGAGACGATCGTCGGTGCCGCCACCCGACACGGCGTGACCCTTGTGGCCGTGGTGATGCACACCACCCACCCCCGGCTGTGGCTGGACCCGGAGACGCTCCTCACCTGGGGATTCGACAACTTCGTGCCCGCCACGGCCCTTGCGCGCGGCCAGGTCGTGGGGCACGTGAAGGACGCCACCGGCAAGACCATACCGGTCATCAGCACCAGTGCCGTGTCCTACCTGAGGCCAGTCGGCGGGACGGACCGGGTGAAGGTCGCCCTGGTGGCGCGCAGACATCCGGACGGGCCGGTCAGGAAGGGGGAGCCCATGGGCTACGCCGAGATCACGGTGAACGGACAGATCATGAGCCTCGTCCCGGCCGTGGCCGGCGAGAACTACCGCCCCCCGGCAAGCGCCCTCTGGGCCGTGGCGACAGCCCTTGCCCTTCTGGCGGCGGGCTCCTTGGTCCGTCATCGTCGCCACGTCCGGCGTACGTCACGCTGGCGATACCGCGGGCTCAGGCGCAGGCAGGCCTGATTACCGCCTTCAGAGGCACCCCGGGACGGTCGGAAATTCCTGGCCCACGCCGGGAACATCCGGCAAATGGAACCATGGCTGAGGCCGGAAGAGAGGGACGCCTCCCGGCGGGTGGGCTGCGGAGCCGACGTCGGGGCGATCGCAATCGGCATCATCCCATCAGCGCCGTTCCGATCGGGCTCTGTGGGCGGCTTCTGGGACGAGGTGGTGGTGATGCGCGTGACGGACGCGGCTTTGGCCTTCAGATCGCTCCTCCTGGCTCTCGTAGCCGCTCCCGTGCTCGGCCCGGACTTCGTCGGTGCCATGGTGGCGATCAGCCTGAGCCTGGCGCCGGTCTTCATCCGGCTCATCCGCGGTGAGGTGCTGCAGGAGGTCACGAAGGAGTATGTGGAAGCCAGCCGTGCGCTCGGGGCGAGCGGCAGTCGGCAGATGTTCCGCCACGTGCTCCCGAACATCCGGAGCCCCATCCTCGTGCACCCTCGCTGAGCGTGGCGGCTGCCGTGCCGGGCGAGGCGAGCCTCAGCTGCCCCGGTCTGTCACGCAGCCGCCGACGCCGAACTGGGGGTCGGACCTGCGCCTCGCGCAGGGATATCTCGGGACAGCACCCAGGCTCGCCATCTGGGCCGGAATCGCCATCGTGACCGTGGTGCTGGCGTTCAACCTGCTGGGAGACGGGGTCAGGGACGCCTCTGACACGCGCCTGATGTCCTGACCCGCCCTTAGCCGGGAGGAGGCGGACCATGTCGAACTGGAGCCAGCTCGTAAGCCTCTTCGTCGCCTTTCTGCAGGCAAACCTCGTCGGCTTCGGGGGTGGTCCCGGGACCATTCCGTTCGTCAAGGACCAGACCGTCAATGTGCACCACTGGCTGACGCCAGGCGGCTTTGCCGACGCCCTCGCCTTCGCCATGGCCCTGCCGGGCCCCGTTGCCACCAAGCTCGCCACCTACGTCGGCTTCAAGGTGGCCGGCGTCGCCGGCGCCGTGAGTGCCCTCATGGCCACCCTCCTGCCCACCGCCATCGCCATGGTGGCCATCTTCCGGCTCTTCCAGGTGTACCGGGATTCGCCCTATGTGGCCGGGGCCATCACGGCGGTGAAACCCGTCGTCGTGGTACTCCTCGTCATGGTCGCCCTGGACCTCGGGCGTACGGCCTTTCCCGGCTGGGCAGCGTGGGTCGTGGGAGGCGCAGGTGCCGTGATGCTGCTCTTCCTGAAGGTGAATCCGGCCGTCGTGATCGCCCTCGCCCTCGCTGCGGGGGCCCTCTTCCGGATCGGACCCCACCCGTGACCGTGCCAAGTCCCATGCGCGAAGAGGGGGATCCCCGATGAGCACAATGCCAGAACCCATCCTCGCTCCCGATCCCGGCCGCTCCGTCCTCGCTGCAGGGGGAGCGGTGGTGGCGGGTGAGCCGCTTGCCGCTGCTGCCGGTATCTGGGCCCTTGCCGAAGGCGGCCATGCCGTGGACGCCGCCCTGGCCGTGGCTGGCGTCACAGCCGTCACGATGCCGGAGATGTGCGGCTTCGGCGGCGATGCCTTCGCCCTCGTCTACGACTCTGCCAGCCGCGAGGTGACGGGGTTCAACGGGAGCGGCCCGGCGCCCATGGCGGCCTCGGTCAGGGCATACCGCGACCGGGGCTTCGAGGAGATGCCCTTCGTCGGTTGGTGGTCCATCGCCGTGCCGGGGGCCGTCGGCGTCTACATGGACCTTCACAGGCGCTATGGAAGGCTGCCGCTGGCACGGCTGTGGGCGCCGGCGATGCGCTACGCCCGGGAGGGTTTTCCGATCGGGCGACGCCTTGCGGCCAACATCGCACTGGAGGCTGAGAAGCTCGCCCGGGACGAGGCAGCCTCCGCCGTGTATCTGGCAGGCGGCCTGAAGCCCCACCCGGACTGGATCCTCAAAAACCTGGATCTGGCCCGCTCGTTTGAGATCGTGCTTGACGGCGGCGAGGAGGCCTTTTACCAGGGCGCCCTGGCGAAGGCCGTCGGCGAGGCGTCGGCCAGGGCGGGCGGGCTTCTCACGGCGGAGGACATGGCTTCGCAGAGGACCGACGTCTACCGGCCCCTGTCGACGACCTACCGGGGCCACACGGTCTTCCAGACGAAACCACCTTCGCAGGGGCTGATCCTCCTCGAGGAACTGAATCTCATCGAGGGGTTTGACCTCTCCGGGCAGAGCCCCACGGATCCCGGCGTCATCCATCTCATGGTCGAGGCGAAGAAGATCGCCTTTGCTGACCGCAACGCCTGTATGGGAGATCCCTCATTCGTCGACGCCCCCACGGACCTCCTGATCTCGAAGGAGTGGGCGGCGAGGCGCCGGGCCGAGATCGACCCGTCGCGCGCCTCGCGCCTCACGGCGGCAGACGAGCGACACGGCGACACGACGTCCTTCGTCTGCGTGGACCGGGAGGGTAACGCCGTCTCCTTCATCCACAGCATGTCGGCCCTCTTCGGGGCCTGCGTCATGGTCCCGGGGACAGGCATTATCCTCAACAACCGTGCTGGCAGGGGCTTCGTGCTCGAAGAAGGGCACCCCAACGTGCTGGCGCCGGGCAAGCGCACGATGCACACCCTGAACACCTATCTTGTGACAAGGCCCGACGGCGGGAAGGGCGACGGAGAGTGCGTGCTGGTCGGGAACACGCCCGGCGGCGACGGACAGCCGCAGTGGAACATGCAGGCGATCTCGAACGTGATCGACTTCGGAATGGACGTCTACGGGGCCGTGGCGGCGCCCCGCTGGACGTCCCTGCCCGGAACCGACCCGATCGGCCTCAAGCGGGCGCCCGAAGTCCGGCTCGAATCGCGCTTTCCTGAGAGCACCGGGCGGGCCCTCGGCACCCTCGGTCACACGGTGAGGGTGACCGGGCCCTGGGCGGGGGGCGGCTCTGCCATGCTGATCCACAAAGACGGCGGCGTGCTGGAGGCCGCCGCCGATCCGAGGGACGGGGGCCAGGCCCTCGGCATCTAGCCCACGGACAGGAGGGAGAAGTCTGTCCCGAACGGGGAGGACATAGCCTTTCGGGAGATGACCCCGGGGAGGCACCCTGTTGTCGTCCGATCCGAAAGAGACTCCCCTCTGGCACACCCTCGACGCAGCCCGCTGTCTCGATGCCCTCGGTGTCGAGCGGCGGCGCGGCCTCACAGACAAGGAAGCCTCGTCCCGGCTCGTCCGCCATGGGCCCAACGCACTCGCCGGGGCGCCGAAGAAGGGGCTTTTGTCCCTCATCCTCGAGCAGTTCCAGGACGTCATGGTCCTCGTGCTCCTGGGGGCGACCGCCATCTCCTTCGCCCTGGGGGAGCACGGGGACGCCCTGACCATCGTCGTCATCGTGATCGTGAACGCCATCCTCGGCACGATCCAGGAGGCGCGGGCGGAGAAGTCGCTCGAAGCGCTTCGGGAACTTGCTGCCCCGACGGCGCTCGTCCGTCGCGACGGCCTTGAGAGGCGCATTCCCACCCGGAGTGTGACGATCGGGGATATCCTGCTCCTCGAGCCAGGGGATCGGGTGGCCGCTGACGCCAGGCTCATCGAATCCAGCGGGCTCCTGGTCGACGAGTCCGCCCTCACGGGAGAGGCCGTCCCGGTCGCCAAGGACGCCCGCAGGGTGGATCCGGGCGGGGCCCCGGTCACCGAGCGGCACACCATGGTATTCTCCGGAACGAGCATTACGTCGGGCCGGGCGGAGGCCGTGATCACCGCCGTCGGCATGGGGACCGAGGTGGGCGGCATCGCCACGCTCGTCCAGTCGGAGGCGGAGGGGGAGAGCCCGCTGCAAAGGCGCCTTGCCGGGCTCGGCAAGACGCTCGTCCTCGGCTGTGTCGTGCTCACCGCCGTGGTGGTCCTCACGGGCATGCTGCGCGGCGAGGGACCCTATGAGATGTTCCTCATCGGCGTCTCGCTGGCCGTGGCGGCCATCCCCGAGGGACTGCCGGCGATGGTCACGATCGCCCTTGCGGTCGGCGTGCAGCGAATGATCCGTCGGCGGGCCGTGGTGAGGAGATTGCCAGCCGTCGAGACGTTGGGTTCGGCCACCGTGATCTGTTCAGACAAAACCGGAACCATCACGGCGAACGCCATGACGCTCACGCACCTGCTCCTTGCGGACGGGACGGAGGTCGCCGTCACGGGGGAGGGATACGGCCCGGCCGGCCGGGTCGAGGCCAAAGGTCGCCTCGAGGAGGCGCGCGTGCTCCTCGCGGCGGCCGTCCGGGCCTCGCACGGGTCCGTCGCCCGCCTGCCGCGCAGCCGCCGGTATGTGCCGCAGGGGGATCCCATGGAGGCGGCAATTTTCGTCGGCGCCGTGAAGGCAGGGCTGGACCCGGCCACGCTCAGGTCGGTGCCCATCATCGAGGAGATCCCCTTCGATGCCGGAAGACGCCTGATGACGGTGGTTGTGAAGGACGGCCACGAGCGCTTCAACGCCTATGAGAAGGGCGCCCTGGAGCAGGTTCTGGCAGGTTCTGACCGCCTTGGCACGCGGGGCGCCGGGCGGCGTCTCCAGGGAGTCGACCGCCAGCGGATCGAGTCGGCGGTCACGAGGCTCTCGGCGGGAGCCATGCGCTGCATTGCCGTGGCGACAGCGGAGGGCAGGACCCCCGAAGAGGCCGTGCGGGCGCCCCGGACATTTCTCGGCGTCGTCGCCATGGCGGATCCGCCTCGCCCCGAAGTGGCGCCCGCCATCGAGACGTGTCGCCGGGCCGGGGTCCGGGTCATCATGATCACCGGCGACCATCCGGCAACAGCAGCGGCCATCGCCAGCGAGGTCGGTCTGCTCAGGGGAGAGGGAGGCGTCGTCACCGGGGCCGAGATCGATGAGATGGACGACCCCCTCGCCACCCAGAGGCTGCGCTCGGTGTCGGTGTGCGCCCGGGTGGCGCCTTCCACGAAGCTGCGCATCGTCCGCCTCCTGCGCCAGGATGGGGAGATCGTCGCCATGACCGGCGACGGGGTGAACGACGGTCCCGCCGTCAGGGAGGCCGACATCGGCGTGGCCATGGGGTTGGGCGGCGCAGAGGTGACGAAGGAGGCCTCCTCCCTGGTGCTGGCGGATGACAACTTTGGCACGATCGTGGCGGCCGTGGAGGAGGGCCGCGGGATCTACGACAACATCAGGAAGTTCGTCCGCTATCTCCTCGCCTGCAACGTCGGTGAGATCCTGGTCATGTTCCTGGCGGCGCTCTTTGCCACGCCACTCCCCTTGACGCCGATCCAGATCCTTTGGGTGAACCTCGTCACGGACGGCCTTCCGGCCATGGCCCTTGGCGTCGACCCGATCGATCCGAGACTCATGGAACGTCCGCCGCGCGATCCGAACGAGGGGTTCTTCGCCGGGCGGCTCGGTGTGAAGATTCTTTCGCGGGGTGTCCTCATCGGGGTGTCGACGCTCGGCATTTTCCTCCTTGTCCTGGCCCAGGGCGAGCCGCTCGCCAAGGCGCGCACCATGGCGTTCGCGACCCTGGTCTTCTCGCAGCTGTTCCACGTCTTCGACTGCCGGGCCCAAACCCGCAAGATCTTCTCGAACCCCTTCCTCATCGGAGCCGTCGCCTCGTCGGTGGCGCTCCTGCTGGCGGCCATCTATGTCCCGGGAATGCGGCAGACCTTCGAGACGGTGCCGCCGACGGCGCTCGGCTGGCTGGAGATCATCGCAGTCTCCGGCCTGGGGTCCATGTCGATCGGGGTGCGCCGGCTCATCCTGCGCCTGGGGCTGCGCCATGCCTCAGCCGGGGTCGGGTGATGGCGGAGGTTCCTCCTTCCGGTGCGCCGAAGGAAGCCGGGTGGAGGAAGGGGCTGAGCGATGGACAGAAGGCGCAACGTTGACATCGGCCGGGGCCGCTCGCTTGAGATCGTCGACGGCGGAGACCCGGCAGGGCTCCCGGTCATCGTCCACAACGGCACGCCCATGGCGGCGGGGATCATGCCCGGCCACGACCTTGATGCGCGCTCGAAGGGGCTCCGCCTCATCTCGTACGGCCGGCCCGGGTACGGCGGTTCGCCGCGGGAGAGGGGCCGGTGTGTCGCCGATGCCGCCACCGACGTCCGTCTTCTGGCCGATGCGCTGGGCCTCGACCGGTTTGCCACGTGGGGCGTCTCGGGCGGTGGCCCGCATGCCCTGGCCACGGCTGCACTGCTGCCCGAGCGCGTGGTGGCGGCGGCGTGCCTCGCCGGAGTCGCCCCCTACGATGCGACGGGACTCGATTTCCTCGCCGGCATGGGTGAGGGCAACGTGGTCGAGTTCGGTGCCGCCGTGCGCGGCGAGGACATCCTCGGACCGCTTCTCGAGGAGATGGCGGGGCACCTCGCCGACGCCACCACAGAGTCGATGATCGAGGCGATGTCCTCCCTCCTGCCGGCGGTTGACCGGGAGGCCCTGCGGTCGGATCCGGAGTTCGGCGCCACCTTCACTGAGCTGGGAAGACTGGCCGCCCGACATGGCGTGGAGGGGTGGGTCGACGACGATCTCGCCTTTGTCCGGCCTTGGGGATTTGACCTTGGGACGGTACGGGTGCCGGTGCTCCTGTGGCAGGGGGCGCGCGACCTGATGGTGCCCGCGGCGCACGGGGCTTGGCTCGCTACCCGCATCCCCGGGGTCGACGCCAGGCTCACGGAGGACGACGGCCACATCTCGCTTTACGTAAATCGCCTGCCGGAGACCCACGCCTGGCTCCGGGCCCGTTTTGGCGGCTGACCGAAGCGCCGCACCCATCGTCCGTGCGGTAGGATAGGACCGGACACCGGGGGGAGGAAATCAGCCCTTGCCTCAGATCAGGGTGCCCTTCACCAAGATGGAGGGGCTCGGAAACGATTACATCTATGTCGACCCGCGGGAGACCGGGGAGCTCGACTGGGGGCGCCTCGCCCGGGCGATCTCGGACCGCCACTTCGGGGTCGGCGGCGATGGGCTCATCCTCGTCAGGCAGGACAGGGCGGGAGATCCCCGCATGGAGATGTACAACGCCGACGGGTCCGAAGGCGAGATGTGCGGCAACGGCATCCGCTGCGTCGCCATCTACCTCCATCGTCGGGGGCGCATGGACGCCGAGGCGACGATCCAGACCAAGGCAGGTCCGATCAGGGTTGCCATCGAGGATGAGAACACCGGGCGCGTCAGGGTCGACATGGGAAGGCCAAGGCTCTCGCCCGGGGACATCCCGACGACGCTGGGCGGGGGCGAGGTGGCGCTGCCGGGCGTCGACCTGACAGGCATCGCCGTCTCCATGGGAAATCCGCATTTCGTGACGTTCTGGGCCGATGTGGAGAGCGCACCGGTAACGACCCTGGGCCCCGCCGTGGAACACCATCATGCCTTTCCGAACCGCACGAACGTGGAATTCGCCCAGGTGACCTCGGAGGGGAGCATCCGCCTTCGCGTCTGGGAGCGGGGCACAGGCGAGACGATGGCCTGTGGGACCGGGGCGTCGGCAACCGTCGTGGCCGCCGTCACGACCGGGCGCACGTCACGCCACGTGCGGGTGACGCTTGCCGGAGGAGATCTCGACGTCGCGTGGGAGGACCACGTCACCATCACCGGACCCTGTCGTGAGGTGTTCGCCGGGACGTACACATGGCCCGAGGGGGACAGGAAGGCTTGACACGGACCGCGCAAAGGCTCGCCAAAGTGCCCCCGTATCTCTTCGCCGAACTGGACCGCAGGCGCGAAGAGGCCAGGGCGAGAGGGATCGACGTCATCTCCTTCGGCATCGGCGACCCGGACCTGCCGACTGTGGGGAGCGCCGTCGCCGCCCTTGAGCGCGAGGCGTCCAACCCCGAGTGGCACCGATATCCTCCGTATGAGGGACTGGGAAGCTTTCGCCGGGCCGTCGCCGCCTACTACGGGCAGCGCTTTGGCGTCACGCTCGATCCGGCATCGGAGGTCGTCACGGTGATCGGCTCCAAGGAGGGGCTCGCGCACCTCGTCTGGGCCTACGTGGGCCCGGGGGACGTCTCGCTCGTCCCCGACCCGGCGTATCCCGTCTACAAGGTGCAGACGCTCCTTGCCGGGGGCGAGCCGTTCATCCTGCCCCTTCGGGCCGGGCGGAGGTTCCTGCCGGACCTCTCAGGCATCCCTGACGACGTGCTGAAACGGGCGAAGCTGCTCTTTATCAACTACCCGAACAATCCGACCGGAGCTGTCGCCGACCTCGCCTTTCTTGAGGAAGCCGTGGCCTTCTGTCGCAGGCACGAACTCGTGCTCGTCAGCGACGCGGCCTATGTGGAAATGACGTTCGGGGAAAGGGCACCGTCGGTCCTGCAGGTGCCGGGCGCCAAGGATGTGGCGGTGGAGTTCTATTCATTGTCCAAGCCGTTCAACATGACGGGCTGGCGGCTTGGGGCAGCTGTCGGGAACGCCAAGGCGCTCTCCGCCCTCGGGGTGATCAAGGGCAACACCGACACGGGGCAGTTCGGCGCCGTGCAGAAGGCGGGCGAAGCCGCCCTTGCCGAGGACCCCGCATCCTTCTTCGCCAGGATGAACGCTGTCTATCGCGGGCGCCTCGAGATCCTGGTGCAGGGGCTCGCGGAACTCGGCTGGCAGGTGGCGATGCCGGGCGGCACATTCTACCTGTGGGCGCCGGTCCCCGGGGGGGATGACGCGACCTTCGCGGGGCGCCTGCTCGACACGGCGGGGATCGTTGTGGCGCCGGGCAGCGGGTACGGAGAGGCCGGAAGGGGCTACGTGCGGTTCTCGCTGACGGTGGAGGAAGAGCGCATCGTGGAGGCCATCGGGCGCATCAGGGAAAGCCGGGACGAGCTCTTTCGGTAGGTCGGCGAAATGTGGTGCCAAGGGGGCGGAGGTCCGGCGGTGCACTTGCACAGGTCGTCCTTTCCCGCAGGGGGGCGGCACCTCGTCCTCGTGCGGTGGCCACCTATTGAGGAACCGCCAGGCGGATCTGTTCCAGAACCTGGGGCGGATAGTTGAGCAGCATCGTACGGATCGTGGTTTCCGGAGTGCCACGGCCACTCAAGCGGTCGAACGGTCCGACGAGGTTCAGGTCCGCGTCCGTGAGAATGCGGACCGTCGGTTCGCTGTCGCCGCCCGCTGCGCCGCTCACCACCCCGAGTTCCCCGCTTTCCATGATCACGATGGACCCCTCGGGATAGACCGCCACACGGTGCAGGAACGCACGCACCAACGGACGATCCAGCTTGCCCTGGCGAGCCATCTCCTGGAGTTCTGCGGCGGCGGCATGCGGCGGGAGCCCGTTGCCATAGACCCGGTCTGCGGTCATGGAGTCGTAGACATCTGAAATCGCCACCATGCGGGCCCAGGGATCGATCTCGTCCCCGGCGAGTCCCCTTGGATACCCCGACCCGTCGAAACGCTCGTGGTGCTGGTAGGGCAGCTGCGCACAACGCGGGCGGATCCAGTCGGACTGGGAGAGCAGACGAAAACCCACCTCCGCATGCTCCCTGATCCTCTCGTACTCCTCAGGCGACAGCTTCCCCCGCTTGCGCACGAGATCCATGAAATAGATCTTCCCGATGTCGTGGAGCAACGCCCCGAGGCCGATTTCCCTGAGCGCTGACTGTGGATGACCCATGCTCGCAGCAAGCACGATGGCATAGGCACAAACATTTGCCGAATGGTCGAAGAGTCCGTCCTGCAGATTGCGCAACGCCGTGACACTGAAGAGAATGTCGGGGCTGCTTTCGATATCGTGGATGATCCCGTCGACCGCATCCCGCACCTGCGGCGGAATCGTCGTCCCGCCCGTCTCCATGCGCCGGAATGTGCTCTGCACGGTGTCGACCACGGCGCTGCGCGTCTCCTCACGCAAAGTCTCCTCAGGGACCAGGTCCGGGGCGAACGGGTCCGTCACCGTGACCGAGAGGAATCCCCGGTCCAACAGCCGTTCCACGTCGCGCCCGCTCAGTGCGACCCCCGCAGTGAGAAGGGGGAGCCCCCGCCTTCATAGATGGTGTGTGCCAGGGTCTCACCGACGGCATCAGGACCGAGTGTGACCACCCTCACGTTAGTGACCGCCATCCTGAGCGAGAGTGTTTCTTCCTAGATCATCCAAGCCGACCCAACAAAAGAAGTCAAATGTCTAGGAAGGCAGCCGCCGCTGTGAACCTCACCGGAGGCGTTGGGATCGACCTCCCCATGCTTCAGGCCTCCCCGGAAAGGCTGTCGGAGCGGGACGGGCCCCGGTAAGAAATAATTGCCAAAACGAAAATGTCGTATTACAATCAGCGTCAACAACCGAAAAGGGCATTCCCGGTGAAAGCCGGGTGCGCAAAGCCATGGGTCTAAAGTCCCGCTGGGGACCATGATCGCCAGGTTGCCGAAGTTGGGGTGTACACCACAACCCTCGAACGGGGCGCTTGGCTGCTTTGCCGGGCGCCCTTCGGCTGTTTCGGGGGAGGAGGGGATCGCGGACACCCCATAGGGCGATAGGGCGCACCCGCGTGACATAACGGGCGACCCACACCAGGAGTGGTGGCATGCGCGCAGGCCCGGAGTGAGGCGACATATCAGCACGGGTGTCAGGAGAGAGAGGGAGAAGAACCCAGGAGAACCGGCCTTTCTGGCAAAATGTCGAAATCTGTCGAAGAGTGTCGAGTGGTTTGTTGCCGTCTTCGTTGTGGGGAGAAAGGTGTCGTCCTATAGTTTCTGGTAAACAACGAAGTAGGCATCCCCGGTGAAAGCCGGGTGCGCAAAGCCATGGGTCTAAAGTCCCGGTGGGGACCATGATCGCCAGGCTGCCCCAGTTGGGAATGAGCACCCACGAAATGGGGCGCCGGCTTTGCAGCAGGCGCCCCTCTCTTCATTCACCGGTCTGAGGTTCTCACGACCACGTTCTCAGGGAAGGGGGAGATTGAGTGGCTGCAGGCCTTGTTCAGGCAACCTCCGGACTCGAGGCGACGCAGCTCGCCCTCGACGTGTGGGCCAATAACCTCGCAAATGCCAACACCACAGCCTTCGCTCCTTCCGAACCGATACAGGTCTCGCTGCCGGAGACGCCGATCCCTGTCGGCAATTGGCCGGGGCTCAGTCGGCCCACCCCAGCTGAACTCGCCGTCGGAACGGGCACGGCTCTGGCCGGCGCCCGTCCTGTCTTCGGTCAGGGCGGCCTTGTCGCGACGGGGATCGCCACTGATGTGGCCCTACAGGGGCCAGGGTTCTTTGTGGTGCGCACTCCGGCTGGTGTGGCCTACACGCGGGCGGGGAATTTCTCGGTGGACGGGGCAGGGAACCTCGTGACGCCGGGCGGCGCCTTCGTCCTGTCCACGAGCCTCTCTCCGATCAACGTGGGGACCGGTCCCGTGTCGATAGGGCCGGACGGTACGGTGTCGTCCGCTGGCAAGACGGTGGCGAACCTTGCGGTGGCGAATTTCCCGAATCCCGGAGGGCTTGTCCCGACGCAGGACAACCTGTTCGTGGCGCCTGCCACCGGGGTGTCCAACGCCGGAGCGCCATCTGTCGGTGCCCCACCCAAAGGCACGACAATCCTCGCAGGCACCCTCGAGGGCTCTGGCACGGATGTCTCGTCCGGACTGGTCCAGGTGCTCGACCTTTCGCGCAACTTTTCCCTCGACGCCAAAGCCATGTCCATCACCGACCAGATGCTCTCCTGGGCCGCCCAGTTGACCTGACACCGCCACGAAGGGAGGGAACATGATGCTTCCCATGCTGCCGATCGGCTTCGTCCTCGCCATTGCCGCCCTCCTCGGATCCCTCACGATGGACGGCGGTTCGATCACCTCGCTCATCAACCCGTCCGCGATGCTCCTGGTCCTTGTGGGCACCGTCGCAGCCACGGCCGCTGGGAGTACCATGTCCGACCTCAAGAAGGCGCCGAAGCTCCTGATGGGGATCATGAAACCGTCCAAGAGCAACCTCAACGCCGTGGTCGAGGAGATCTGTGCGCTCGCCGACGTCGCCCGGCGCGAGGGACGGCTGAAGCTCGAAGCCAGACTCGATCAGGGGAAGATCGATCCGTTTTTGGCCCGGGGCGTGTCTCTCGTCGTGAACGGCTCGGACGAGGAGCGCATCCGCCAGATCCTCGAAGAGGATCTGGCCGTGTACGAAGAGGAGCGCTCCACAGGCGCGGGCATCTTCGAGACGGCTGGCGGCTTCGCCCCAACTCTTGGCATTCTCGGTACCGTGATGGGCCTTATCTCCGTGCTCTCAAACCTCTCCAACATCGCCAAACTGGCACCGTCGATTGCCACGGCCTTCACCGCAACGCTGTGGGGTGTGGCGTCCGCGAACCTTTTCTGGCTGCCGATCGCCAACAACCTGAAGAGCCAGACGAAACAACTCGTTCGCCAGCGGCTGGCGATCGTCGAAGGGTGCGTCGCCATGAGCCGCGGCCAGAACCCGCGGGTCATCCGCGAACTTCTCGCCGTCTACATCGACGAGGCCGAGGGGAAGGCCAAGGGGAAGGGCAAGGTTGGGACCCGGCCCAAGGTCGAGGCGGTCAAGACGGAGGGAACTCCGTCACAGGGCGAGTCGGCGGATAACAGGAGGGCCGTCTCATGAGCCGCCGCCAGGGAGGGCACGGAGGAGGCGGCGGCGCCCACGACGCAGCCGGCATGGGCCGCTGGCTCCTCACGTACGCCGACATGATCACGCTCCTGCTCGTCTTCTTCATCGTGCTGTACGCCATGAGCCAGGTGAACAAGTACAAGTACGAGACCCTGATCCGGGCCCTCCACAGCGTGCTGACCGGGTCGCGGCCCCTGCCTGCCGTCGGGGGAAGCCCACAATCCGTGACCGCCGCTCAGGTGAAGCAGCTCGCCCAGCTCGCCCAACAGATCCAGCAGGCCGTGGATGACTCGCACAACAAGACCGACGTCAACGTCAGCAGCACCGACCAGGAGGTGCGCGTGACCCTCTATAACGGCGTCCTGTTCCGGGAAGGTCAGGCCTCCATCGAACCCTCGGGGATTCCGCTTCTTATGAGGATCGCCGCCATTCTGGCGGCGACCCAGAACCGGATCATCGTTCAGGGATACACCGACAGCCTTCCCATACATACCGCCCGCTTCCACTCGAACTGGGACCTCGCGGCGATCCGGGCGACGACGGTGTTGTCCTTCCTCATCAGCCAGGGGGTGGCGCCCAACCGGTTCGAGGCCGAGGCGTTCGGGCGCTATGCACCGATCGCCAGCAACGCCACGACGCAGGGGCGCCAGATGAACAGGAGGGTGGACATCGTGGTGCTGAGAGAGATCGGTCCCTTTACGGCTCCCGCCCCCAGCACCGGGTCGGCGGCGACGGCTCCCGCTCAGGGGACCCTCCCCCACATTCCGCCAGAGGTCCATCCGTACCCGATGGGAGTGACGTACTGATGCTGGAAGGGCTCTATCTGGCGACATCGGGGATGATGGCCGACGAGGCCTGGCAGGCCACGCTTGCCAACGATCTCGCCAACCTCGACACACCCGGCTTCAAGAGCTCAACGGCCGTCCTCGGGTCATTCGGCCAGATGCTTTTGGCCAACTCGGCCAGCGGTGCCGGAATAGGCGGCATGAGCACGGGAGCGGCGCTCTTCGCAACAGTTCCCGACCTGTCGCAGGGGGCGGTCCAGGCGACCGGCGATCCGCTGGATGTCGCTCTGGAGGGGCCGGGATTCATGGCGGTCAGGACGCCGGCAGGCGTCTTCTACACCAGGGACGGCGCCCTCTCGGTCGATGCCAACGGCGATCTGGTCAGTGCGAGCGGAGCTCTCGTGCTGAATTTGCAGTTACAACCGATCAAGGCCGGGCCCGGGACCACCATCGGCGCCGATGGCACGGTCAGTGTCAACGGCAGCCCGGTCGGGAAGATCGGACTCTTCCTTCCGGCCCTGGGTCAGATCACGGAGGTGGGCAACGGCCTTGTCCAGGCCCAGGGAACGGTGCCGCCCGACACCACGACCCGGTTCTCGGCGGGATCCCTCGAGGCTTCAAACGCCAATCCGGTCGCCATCCTCTCCTCCATGATCGCCGTCGAGCGGCACTTCCAGGCTGGCGAGTCGCTGACAAACCAGGAGAGCCAGACCCAACAGACATTCATCCAGGCCGCCGGCTAGACCGGTCGGACCAAAGAGAGGGGCGATCCGGTCCGAGGGCCCCGGACAGGCCCACAGCGAGCGTTCGAACTCCCGGAGAAGGAGGAGGGAAATCCCATGATGCAGTCCCTGGCGGCGGCCGTATCCGGGCTGCAGGGTGAACAGACGGCGATGAACGTCATCGCGGAGAACATCGCCAACGTGAACACCACCGGGTTCAAGGGATCCGACGTCAACTTCGCCACGCTCCTCTCCCAGCAGCTGTCATCGGGATCCGCGCCGACGAAGTCCTCGGGCGGCACAGACCCCATGGAGATCGGGCTTGGCACTTCGGTCGGCTCGATCACCACGAACATGTCCGAGGGTCCGCTGCAGGAAACCAGCAACCCGCTGGACATCGCCATCGAGGGCAACGGATTCCTGACGCTGTCCGGTTCCCAGGGCGTCGTCTATTCCCGTGACGGAGCTCTTGGGCTCGACGCCAACGGGAATCTCGTCCAGGCGTCATCCGGAGCTATCGTCGAAGGCTGGACGCCAGCAGGCGGTCCCACGACCAACCTCACCTGGACCGAGTCGTCGACCACGCCGGCGCCGACCTCGACGACACCTGGTCCCCTCAACATTCCCGGCACCTATACACCGTCCGGTGGCAGCGCCGAGCAGCTCTCCGGCGTGGCGATCTCCCCGGACGGCATCGTCGTCGCCACCTACGAAGGTTCCGGCGGAGCGTCGACCCAGGTTGTGGTCGGACAGATCGCCCTGGCGGTCTTCCCGAACCCCTCCGGCCTCGTGGCCGTCGGACAGAACGCCTATACCCCGGGGCCCAACGCCCTCGCCTCCGGTGGAACCGGAGTCCCGTTCGCCCAGCCGGGCTCGAACGGGGCCGGCGCTCTGGCTGTGGGCGCCCTTGAGCAGTCCAACGTGGACATCTCGACGGAGCTCACCAACATGATCGTGGCGGAACGGACCTACGAGGTCGACGCCAAGGTCATCACATCCTCCGACAACATGCTCCAGGCCCTCATCCAGATCCAGTGATGTCCGACCTCCTGGGTAATGTGGCGTCGCTCGTTCAGTCGGCACTGGCAGGACTCTCGATGCGTGAGAACGTCGTCGCTCAGAACATCGCCAACGCTAACACGCCGGGATACCAGGCGCAGGACGTGCAGTTCACCGCCTCGCTGAACGAGGCGCTGGCGACGGGTTCCGTCGACCCCACGGTGGTCAGTGCACCGGGCGCAGCGACAAACGACGGCAACACGGTGAGCCTCGAGGCACAGCTGGGGCTCATGAACGAGATCGCCACCCAGCAGGAAGGGCTCATGCAGGTCCTGCAGTCGGATTACACGTCGGTCCACACGATCAACCAGGACCTCTCCTCGCCGGGGGTGTGAGACGCATGCCGGTCATACCGCCTGTTTCGCCCACCCCCCCGACCCCACCCACTCAGGGCACGACGCCGGCGCAGACAACCACCGGAGGCGGCGAGACCTTCGCCCAGATGCTCTCCCAGGCCATCGGGCAGGTGGCGCAGGCGCAGGCCAACGCCCAGAACCTGCAGGCGCAGTTCGCCGTGGGAGGCAACGTGAGCGTCGAAGAGGTGATGGCGGCGACCGCCCAGGCCGCCCTCCTGACCGAGACGGCGGCCTCGATCGCCACACGGGCCCTCTCGGCGTACCAGAGCCTCATGGACACCAACATCGGCTGACCGGAGGGGGCGGGGACCCGTGGCCGTTGCAGAAGCTCATCCACAGCACCATGGCACGGCGGGCGGCAAGCGCAAGGCGGCCGTCCTCCTCGCCAGCCTCGGGCCGGATGTTGCTGCCCAGGTGATGAAGCACCTGACTGACCAGGAGATCGAGCAGGTGACGATGCAGCTGGCGCGTACGGACGACATCCTCGCCCACGAGCGGGAAGACGTCCTGAGAGAGGTCATGCATGTCTCTTCCTCGCCGCAGACCCAGGTCTCACGCGGCGGCATCTCCTACGCCAAGTCGGCTCTCGAGCGCGCCTTCGGGCCATCCAGAGCGGGAGAGATCATCCAGCGGCTGTCGAACACCCTTGCACCACGGCCGTTCGCCTCCCTCATCGGCGTCGACCCCGTGCAGCTCCTCACCTTCCTTGAGGGCGAGCACCCACAGACGACGGCTCTGGTCCTCGCCCACATGCCGCCCGACGTTGCGGCACACGTCCTGAAGGCCCTGCCCCAGAACATCCAGGCTGATGTGGCCGAACGCATCGCCACCATGGACCGGACGAACCCTGCGGTGGTCGCCCGGGTCGAACAGCTCCTGGAGGAGAAGATCGCGTCACTCCTCGGCGCTGACTACTCGCGGCCCGGCGGGCTCGACGTGATCGTGACGCTCCTCAACCGGCTCGACCGAGCCACGGAACGCGTCATCACCCAGACCCTGGCGGAGACGAACCCGCAACTGGCAGAGGACATCAGACAACGCATGATCCTCTTCGAGGACCTCGTCCTCCTCGACGATCGATTCATCCAACGCATCCTGCAGGACGTCGAGCAGCAAGACCTCGTGCTGGCCCTGAAGGGCGCCTCACAACCTGTGGCGGACCGGATCTACGCCAACATGTCGAGCCGGCAGACGGAGCTCGTTCAGGAGGATCTCAAGTACCTGAGCGCCGTCCGCCTGAGGGACGTGGAGGCTGCCCAGCAGCGCATCGTGGCCGTTGCCAGGAAACTCGAAGACGCCGGCGAGATCATCATCGCCAGGGGAGGCGACGATGAAGTCATCGCCTGATGCACGACGCTTTCCGGAGAGCAGGGGGAAGATCCTGAAATCCGTGGCCGTGGACGCCCAGCCACGGCTCCTGCCGGCCCTTCCCGTGGGACCGGCGAGCGGAGGGACGGTCGCGCGCGGTCCGGAGCGCCTCCTCGCCGCGGCCAGGCTCACGGCCGCAGCGATGGTGGACAGGGCACGCACCTCCGCCCGGGCCATCGAAGAGGAGGCGCGGCTCCGGGGAGAGGCGGAAGCCAGGGATCGGGGCTATGCTGCGGGCTATGCCACAGGGCGCGAGGAGGGGCTCCGAGCCGGACGGGAAGAGGCCGCCACACTTGTGGCCACCGCGCAGCGCGACGCCCGGGCGATCGTCTCCGATGCCGAGCAGTGGGTCTCCCAACTGGCCCTCGAGGTGGCCGCCCATCTCCTCGGCATGGAGCTCACACTGAATCCCGAGGCCGTGGAGCGTGTCGTGATGTCCACCCTCATTGAGGCCAGGTCCACGGAGGTGTCGGTGGCGGTGGCTCCGGGGGATTATGACCAGGCCACCGAGGTCGCCCGCCAGTGGCGTATGTCCCTGGGCGGCGAGACCCAGGTGCGGATCGACGTCGATCCCTCCCTTCCCAGGGGTGCCTGCCGCGTCGAGGGACCGAACGGGGTCGTGGAGCGCAACTGGCGACGGGACCTGGTAGCGCTCTCAGACCTCTTTGAGAGGGTGAGCCGCGATGGCGTTTGAGATCGCCCGCTTTCGTGGCGCCCTGTCCGATGTTTCCCCCGTCTCTCATCATGGCCAGGTCTCCCAGGTCGTCGGCCTCGTCATCGAATCTGACGGCCCGCCCTGCTCCGTCGGCCAGTTCTGCTGGCTGGAGGTGGGTGATGGCACCGAAGTGGAGGCAGAGGTGGTTGGCTTTCGCGACGGCAAGGTGATCCTGATGCCGCTCGGCCCGACTACCCGGATCATGCCCGGCACCCGCGTCCGGCCGACCGGGCGGGCCCTCGAGGTGCCGGTCGGCGAGGGGCTGGTCGGACGCATCGTGAACGGCCTCGGCCGTCCCATCGACGGCCTGGGTGGGCTCGATAGCTCTGACTACCGTCCGGTGGATCAGCCACCACCGCCTGCGCTCGACCGTCCCATCATCGACCGGGTGCTGCCCACCGGCGTGCGCGCCGTGGACGGGCTGCTCACGGCTGGGGAAGGACAGCGGCTTGGCATCTTTGCGGGCGCAGGTGTCGGCAAGAGTGTGCTGATGGCCATGATGGCGAGGTTCTCGGCCGCCGACGTCGCCGTCGTCGGTCTGATCGGAGAGAGGGCGCGGGAGGTTGCGGAGTTCGTCACGCGGGACCTGGGTGAGGATGGCCGCAAGCGCTCGGTGGTGGTCGTGGCCACCTCGGATGAACCGCCCCTCACCCGCATCCGGGCCGCTTTCACAACACTCACCATCGCCGAATCTTTCCGCGATCAGGGAAAGCGTGTCCTGCTCCTCTTCGACTCCCTGACAAGGGTCGCCACTGCCCAGCGTGAGGTTGGTCTCTCCGCCGGGGAGCCGCCCACAACCCGTGGCTATCCGCCTTCGGCCTTCACGCTGCTCCCTCGCCTCCTGGAGCGGGCGGGTACGTCGCCTCAGGGGTCGATCACCGGCTTCTTCACAGTGCTCGTTGAGGGGGACGACCTCAGCGAACCGGTGGCGGACGCAGCGAGGTCCGTCCTCGACGGGCACATCGTTCTTTCCCGTGAACTCGCAGAGTCCGGAATCTTCCCCGCCATCGACGTCGGGAGGTCGCTGTCGCGCCTCATGCGACAGATTGTCGACGGGGAGCACCTGGAAAGGGCCCAGGAGATCCGTCGCCTCTGGTCCCTCTATATGGACAGCCAGGACCTGATCCGGATCGGCGCCTACCAACGGGGGACCAACCCGGACGTCGACAGGGCCGTCGAACTGCGGCCCCGCATCCTGGATTTCCTGCGCCAGAGCGAGCGCGAGCAGGCGGCCTTCGGCGACACACTCAGCGCTCTCGGGGCGGTGGTCGCATGATCGCCCAGGAGCGATTTCAAAGACTTGAGCGCCTGCGGGGTTACCACCGGCAGAAGGTCGAAGGGGACCTCGCACGGGTTCGCCTTGAACTTGACCGGCTGCGGGCGCTGGCTGCGGAGCAGTCCGAAACCTACAGGGGACGTCTTGAGCACTTTACCGCCGGGGAGCCCCAGGACGCCGCACAGTGGACCGCGAGCGTCACCTTCCTTGGCGCCCTCCTGGAACAGCTCCGCAAGACAGAGGCGTCAGCCATCGCCATGGAAAGGCGGCGTCTTTCCCTGATGGCCCAACTGGTGGCCGCAAGGGTGGAGGAGGAGAAGATGGGTCTCCTGGCCCGTCAGGCGGCGCTCGACCAGCAAGGACGCGACGAGCAGGAGGAGTCCCGAAGGCTCGATGAAGTGGGACAGCGGAGGGGGAGAAGGTCGTGGTGATGGCCGTAACTGCCACCGCCCCGCCAGGCAAGGGGCCCGCCGCCGGGGACAAGAGCCAGCCGGGGAACCTGCGGGACGGTGCAGGCTTCGTGCCGTTTGCGGCACTGCTCGCCGCCCTTGAGGCGAAGCCGCACCAGGAGAAGCACTCCCCGTCTGGCCCAACGGCCGCCTTGAGCCAGGGGACCCCAGGGCTCCTGTCGGCCCTGCCGGCGGCCAGGGTGAGCCCCGGGTCAGGAAAGGCGGGCACCGTGAACGCGTCGGGGCCCGCGGCCCAGGCGGGGCGTCTACCTACCTCCCGACTGGACGTCAAGGGGACCTCAGCGCACGGAGCTGACATTTCCGCCGAGGCCGCGCAGGCGACGGCGCAACTGGCATCATCCGGGAATCCCGACCGCCTCGCCGAAGCCGAGGCCCCAGTTCGTGGACAAGCCCCTGCGGAACCTGCCAAGGCCTCCGCCAAGGAAACGTCCGCCGCACAAGCAGCGACCCCAGGAAGGGTGCCAGTTGCCCCGATCGCAGAGGCGGCCCTGAATTCGGCGACGCAGACCATCCTGAGGGAGCGGCTGCCGATGGGCCAATCGCCAAACGTTTCGGCGACGCAGACCATCCTGAAGGAACGGCTGCTTGGGGCAGAATCCCTGAACCCCCGGGCGGCGTCGGGCACCGGCAGCCCCTCCCAGGAGCGGATGCTTGCCATGACTTATCTGGCTGCGTCCCCGTCGTCCACCCCGTCACGCCACCTCGCCCCTGCCAGCACCCGGTCAGATGGGGCAGCCTCCGGTGTGGCTGCTGCCTCTGGGGCCACGGCAGGCGCCCGGGCGGCCACCGCTGCGGGGCCCGCTCCGGCGACGGACGTTCTTCCTCAGGTCTTCGCGGGGATCGCCGCACAGCTTCCGAGTGTCCCCTTGGGAGGACGCGTGGCGTTGAGGCTCACGTTGAACCCGCCGTCCCTCGGGTCGGTTGGCGTGACCATCGTGCGTACGGCGCAAGGCCTATCGCTCCTGATCGTGGCCCAGAGCGAGGCGGCAGGCGGAATCCTGGCCTCCGGAGCCGAGGATCTCAGGCGGCGCATAGGGGCCTCGGAGGGCGGGAGCGCCGTTGACGTATCGATTGCCGTGGAGCGGCCCGGAGGGGCCGAAAGCGTCCACAGGAAGGAGGCATGAAGCCATGTCCATGATTTCGCCCACCGGAAGCTCGCCGACATCCCCTTCGGGAACCTCCGGGATGGCGGGCGGTCTCACGCAGAACGACTTCCTCAGCCTGATGGTCGCCCAGCTGCAGAACCAGGACCCGCTGAACCCCGTGTCCTCCGACCAGTTCCTCACAGAGATGGCGGCGTTCACGGAGGTCGTCGACCTCCAGTCGGTCGTGGCGGCCACAGAGGCCGCACAAAGTGTTGCCCTCATCGGCAAGACCGTGACCGCCCAGACCTCCTCCGGAGCGGTCACCGGGACGGTTTCCGCCGTGGACCTCTCATCCGGGCAGCCTGTGCTCACCGTCGGTTCGGCCCAGGTGCCGCTCGCCAGCGTCACGTCCGTGTCCTGAAGTCCCCCAAGCATGGGAGGAGGTGACCCCCGTGGCCCGTGCGATGAGGACAGCCCGACCGTTCGACTTCAGGCAGTCCCACCTCCTCGGTGGCGACCAGATGCGCACCCTTGAACGCGTGTCCATCCACTGGGCGAATCTCCTTGCGACGTACCTCACGGCCTTCCTGAGGGGAAAGGTCACCTGCTCGGTGGGGGAGCTGACCCAGCGCGTCTTCGAGGATCTCCTGAACACGCTGCCCGAGCGGGCGGTCATGGCAACGGCCGACCTGGACCCGCTACCGGGAGTCGCCCTGCTGCGGATCGACGGCGTGGTGGCGCACGCCTACATCGATCGGCTCCTCGGGGGCTCGAACGATGTCGTCCCGGTCGACAGGGCGCTCACCGAGATCGACTCGGAGGTGCTGGTACGCGGCCTGCCGATCGTCTTCGATGCGCTGTCGGAGGCCTGGACGAGCATCGAGAAGATCCACGCCCAGGTGCATGCCGTAGATGTGACCCCCCAGTTCCTGCGCGTGGTCTCGCTTCAGGACTCCGTTGTGGAAATTCCGTTGGAGCTTGGCTTTGCAGGTGTGAGCGGCTTCATCTCCCTCATCCTCTCGCACGAACTTCTCAAGCCCGTCCTCTTCCGGCTCTCCTCTGCCGCCCAGCTGTCAGAGCCGGACGAGGCCATCACCGGTGACGCCGAGGACACGCGCCGGCTGCGCTCCCTGATCAAGGGCGCCTCGGTCGAGGTATCCGTAGTTTTGGGCGACGCCCGGATCTCGGTGCGGGACTTTCTGGCTCTCGAGCCCGGCGACGTTGTCGTCCTTGCCCAGAAGGCCCACGAACCCCTCCGGGTGGAGGTCCAGGGTGTCCCGAAGTTCCGCGGCCAGCCCCAGGCGCGAGGACGCCGCCTCAATCTCGTCATCGCCGACGTTGTCCAGACCCGCGCGAAGGGAGGGAGGGCGACATGAACAGCGACGCTCTGGAGACGATCGGCATCATCTGGAACCTGACGTTTTCAGCCGCCGTGCTCACCATGAGCGCCGACTTTCAGGTCGGCGCCGGGGCCTCCTCGGAAGTCCGGGACCTTCCCAAGGGCGGCATCCCTTTCAGGATTTCCGGCGACCTATCCGCAGGCGGCGTGATGGTCATTTCGGACGCCCTTGTCGAAGCCCTCGGCAGGGACCGGGCGGACGTATTCGCCGAGGTGGGCGTGGCGCTCGGGGACGTCCTCGGACGTTCGCTCGTTCTTGCGGATGCCTCCGACGGGGCCAAGCCCCAGGGGCCGTTCGTCCAGACCGGGCTGCGCCTCACCCGCGGCAAGGAAATGCATGACGTCGATGTGCTGTTGGGCGAGGAAGCGGCCGAGACCCTGGTCGGCGCCTTCGGCGACTCCGTATGGAGCGGGCAGCCGGACGTGGGGGACGATGAAGAGGCATTGCCAAAGGAGGATGACGGCGCAGTCCACCCGGTGATCTGGCCGCCTTTCGGCGCCGGCAGCACCAGTGGACCTGCTCCAGGAATCGAACTGTTCTACGATGTTCCTCTCACGCTGACGGCGGAACTCGGACGGGTTGAGCGGCGGGTCGAGGAGGTTATGGCCTTCGCACCGGGTTCCATCGTCGAACTCGATCGGATGGTCGGGGAACCCGTGGAGATCTGGGCGAACGGGCAGTGGATTGCCCGCGGCGAGGTGGTCGTCGTCGAGGAGAACTTCGGCGTGCGCATCACCGAGATCGGGACCACCCAGGACCGGGTCGCCAAACTTCGGCTGAGGGAGGGGAGCTAGTGTCACAGCCGGTCCCCGGCGTCGGCATCGGCGCCTGGCTCACCGCCATCATATTCCTCGGGGTGCTGGCTGCTGGGGGCTACTACCTCGTCCGCTGGGTGCGACGCCTCCAGGGGGGCACGGTCTCAGGCATCGGCGGCGTCAGGGTGCTGGCCCGCGTCACCGTCTCGATGAACCACTCCGTGGTGCTGCTCGAGATGGTGGACCACGTCCTGGTGGTGGGGGTCGGGGACGCTGTGACGCTCATCGAGCGCATCGACGACAAGGCGGTGGTGAAGCGTCTGCTCGCCGAGGCCGCTGGTCCCGCCGACGGGCCGTTTGCCCTGTTTCGCACCGAGGCTCGGCAGGTCGCGGACTTCAGGCGTGTCTTTGACGAGGCCATCGGACGCCTGCGCCAGCGGACCGACGCCCCCGGCAGGGACCATCGGGACGATGCGTAAGGCGCTGACAGCCACCCCGATCGTTCTCGCAACCCTTATTGTGGCCGCCCACCCCGCTCTCGCTGCCAGTCCGACATCGGTCCTGCCGAGCGGGACGTCCGTAGCCACGGCGCTCTCACAAAGCCCGCAACTGTCCCTCCTGGCCGTCCTCGTCCTCCTCGCGGCGCTGCCAGGAATTGTGCTCCTGATGACTTCGTTCACCCGCATCGTGGTCGTGCTGTCGCTCGTGCGCACGGCCCTAGGGCTGAACCAGGTGCCTCCGAACCAGGTGCTGGTCGGCCTCGCCATATTTCTCACGCTCTTCGCCATGGGGCCGACGCTCGCGCAGGTAGAGTCGCACGCCGTGACGCCCTACCTGTCGGGGAGGATCACCGCGAGCCAGGCCGCCACCGCCGCACAGACCCCGCTCAGGACGTTTCTGGCGCACGGGACACGCAGTTCCGACCTCCAGATGTTTTACTCCCTGGAGGGGAAGACGGAGCCGGCGAAAATCGACCGGGTGCCGCTCACGACACTCGTGCCGGCCTATACGATCTCGCAGCTCACCATCGCCTTCGAGATCGGGGTGCTCCTGTTCATACCGTTCGTGATCATCGACTTCATCGTGGCGTCCGTCCTCATGGCGCTCGGGATGATGATGGTCCCTCCCACCCTGATCTCACTCCCGATCAAGCTTCTGCTCTTCGTCCTCATGAACGGCTGGGCGCTCGTCGTGCAGTCGGCACTGGTGGTCCGCTAGGGAAGGAGGCTCCGTCATGGGCGTGGATACGGCGATCAGCCTGGCCCAGTCCGGCCTCGTGACGGCGTTGCTGCTGGCGGCGCCGATCCTCGGCCTGGTCCTTCTGGTCGGCCTCATCGTGAGCCTGGTGCAGGCCGTCACCGGCCTGCAGGAGCCGACGCTCTCCTTTGTGCCAAAGGTCATCGCCGTGGCCGCGGTGCTCTTCATCCTGGGACCCTGGATGCTGACGACGCTCGTGGGCTTCTCGGGCCAGCTCGTCCAGAGTCTGCCGGGGGTGCTGGGACTGTGAGCGCTCTCCTGGCCGGCCTGCCCTACATCGTCTGGGCCCCGCCGCTTCTCGTCTTCGCCCGCACCATCAGCCTCTTTGCGGCCTCGCCCCTCACCGGCGCCTCGGTGCTGCCGATGACCGTCCGGGTGCTGATCGGGCTCGTGATCGCCTTCTTCGCCCTGACGGCGGGCGTGCCCGTGAGTCTGCCGCCGGAGAGCTACTTCCCGCTGGCCCTGATTTCCGAAGTGGGGGTCGGTCTCGTCATCGGCTTCCTGGCGACGCTGGTGTTCTCCCTGTTCCACACGGCCGGCGCCACCCTTGACTCGGAACTCGGCTTCACCGTGGCCCAGGTCTTCAACCCCCTCGGGCCGGCCGGCCAGGAGACCCTGCTCGCCAACTGGTTCGACTCCCTCGGCACGGTCATTTTCCTGCTCCTCGGCGGGGTTCAGGTGCTGGTCGCCAGTGCTGTCGAGAGCTTTCAGGTGGTCCCGATGAACGTGGTGACACTGACCATCGGCAAGGGATTCCTGCCGGCCCTCACCGCCGCCTTCGTCGGTTCGTTCCTGATCGCCATGGAGATCGCCGCCCCGATCCTCCTCGCCCTGCTCCTCATCGACCTGATCGGGGCAGCGCTCGGCCGCCTCCTGCCGCAGCTCAACGTCCTGACGTTCAACATCCCCGTGAAGATGTGGACAGGCCTCGGCCTCGTGGCCATCTTCATGCCGGCCCTGGTCGATGCCGGTCGCCTCGCCATCGGGGTCTACGGGCAGTCGGTCTCCGAGATCGTCAGGAACCTTTAGGAGGTGAGGTAGGCGTGTCACGGCCTGAGGAACGCACCGAAGCAGCCACTCCCCGCCACCGCCAGGAGGCCCGGCGCCAGGGGCTGTCCATCCAGGCGCCGGAGGTGTCGCGGGCGCTCGGCGTGGTCGGCCTGATGGCGACGGCCCTCTACTTCGCCGCGTCCGGTGCCGGGCTCGCCGACCTCTTTCCCCAGGGCCTCAGCGTGGGACCGGTTCCCCGCCTGCCCAGCGTCTCCTGGGCGGCTTCCCACGTGGACAGCGTCCTTGTCACCACCTTCACCTACCTCGCCGTGCCCTTCGCTATCGCCATCGCACTGGCGTTCCTGGGCGGAGTGGTGGTGAACGGCCTGAGGGGGATACCCCTTTCCCGACGGCTGTCGCAGATCAATCCGCTCATGGGCCTGCAGCGCATCTTCTCCCGCCGCTCCGTGTTCGAGGGCGTTTTGTCACTCGTGAAGCTCGCAGCCTTCGCCGGTGTGGGAGCCGTGATCTGGATGGGTGTCGTACGCCAGCTGGCGGGTGGGCTCCTGCCCCTTCAGTCAGCCGCGCAGGTGGCCGGGTCGGGCGCCCTCTCGCTTGGGGCCACGCTCGCCGGGGTGGCGCTCGTGATCGCGGCCGGGGACTACCTCTACGGCCGCAGCCAGTTCGAGCGCAACGTGCGGATGACCCGTCAGGAGATGAAGGAGGAACTGCGCCGCACTGAAGGGGATCCGATGGTGCGGATGCGGCTCCGATCCCTGATGCGCCGCCGGGCGCAGGCCCGCATGATGAGCCGGGTCAAGACGGCGGACGTCGTCGTCACCAACCCGACGCACTACGCTGTGGCACTCAGTTACGAGCCAAAGCGGATGCAGGCGCCCGAGGTGGTGGCGAAGGGCATGGGCTTCATCGCCGAACGGATCAAGGAGGAGGCCCGGACCCACGGGGTGCCGATCGTACCCTCGCCGGCCCTGGCGCAGGCGCTCCACCGCTCGGTGGAGGTCGGCAGGCCGATTCCCCCTGAGCTCTTCCGGGCCGTGGCCGAGGTCCTGGCGTTCGTGTACCGCCAGAAGGGGACCACCCCGTTCGGTGGGGGAGCTGAGAACGCATGAGGGCCCATCAGAGCGTACCCATCGCCTTCTTCCTCGTGATCGTCCTGATGCTGATCATCCCGATGCCGACCTGGGTGCTGGACGCCCTCATCCTGATCAACCTCTCACTGGCGCTCCTCGTGCTGATGGTCGCCCTGCAGGTGAAGGACCCGCTCGACTTCTCCGTGTTTCCGTCGCTCTTGCTCCTCACGACGCTCTTCCGGCTCGCACTGAACGTCTCGTCGACCCGCCTCATCCTGCTCCAGGCGAACGCCGGCACGGTCATCTCCGCCTTCGGGAACTTCGTGGTCGGCGGCAACGCCGTGGTGGGCTTCATCGTCTTTCTGATCCTTGTCATCATCCAGTACATCGTCATCACCCGCGGTGCCGAGCGAGTCTCGGAAGTGGCCGCGAGGTTCACCCTCGACGCCATGCCCGGCAAGCAGATGTCCATCGACGCCGACCTCAACGCCGGCCTCATCACCGACGACGAAGCCCGGCGCCGCAGACGGGCGATCACTCGGGAAGCCGACTTCTACGGGGCCATGGACGGTGCTTCGAAGTTCGTCAGGGGCGACGCCATCGCCGCCATCCTGATCGTTGGCATCAACATCATCGGCGGCTTCGTGATGGGCCTCGCCTTCCTGCACCTGGGGTTCAGCCAGTCGCTACAGACCTACACCGTCCTGTCCGTCGGCGACGGACTGGTGAGCCAGCTCCCGGCCCTCATCATCTCGACCGCGACGGGCCTTCTGGTCACCCGGGCGGCCTCTGAGGTGCGCTACGGGAACGAACTGGTGGCGCAGCTCATGGGAGCGCCCCGTGTGCTCTATGTCCTCGCCGGCGTCGTCGCGGTGCTCGGGATCTTCACGCCCATCGACAAGGTCGTGGCGTTGCTCCTTGCCGTCGGCTTCGTCATCCTGGGCCGGCGGGCCGAAAGGGAGGCCCAGTCCCTGGCCGCGGTGCCGGAGCGGGGCCTTGCGGGAGCGGCTGCAAGTGCCCCGGCCCGAAACGAAACCACCCTCCCGGCGCCGGTGGATCCGCTCGCCGTGGAGTTCGGCTACGGCCTCCTGGCGCTCGCCGACCGGGGCCAGGGAGGCGAGCTGGCGGAGCGGATCCAGAAGGTCAGGGAGAAGCTCGCGGACGAACTCGGCTTTGTCATGCCTGCCGTGCGCCTGCGGGACAACCTCGAACTGGCGCCGAACGCCTACCGCTTCCTGATCCGGGGCGCTGAGGTGGCGGCGGGGGAGGTCATGCCCGGGCGCATGCTGGCGATGGGAGAGGGGCGACGCCCGCCGGCCGGCCTGGCGGTGAGCGACCCGGTGTTCGGCCTGCCTGCAGCCTGGATCACCAAGCAGGGTCAGGATGACGCCATCCGTGAGGGCTTCACAGTGGTCGATGCCGGCACGGTGCTGGCCACGCACTTCACGGAGGTGGCGAAGGCCCACGCTCACGAACTTCTTTCCCGGGAGGATGTGAAGCGTGTCCTCGACCGGGCGCGTCAGATCGACGGGGCCGCAGTGGACGAACTGGTGCCCGGACTCCTGCCGGTCGGCACGGTCCATCGGGTGTTTGCCGGTCTCCTTAGGGAAGGGGTCCCGATCCGGGATGTGGTGGGCATCGTGGAGGCCCTCGCCGACCGGGCGCAGGAGACGAAGGATGCCTCTGCCCTCACCGAGTACGTCCGCCAGTCGCTGAGCCGGGCGATCACGCAGCAGGTGGCCCGGGTCGGCGAGACGCTCTACGCCATCACTCTGGATCCTGCCCTTGAGGCGGACCTCAGAAGCCGGCTCAGCAGCGGCGAAGGGGGCAGCCAGCTGGCCCTCGACCCGAGCGGGGCCCGCAAACTCGTGAGGGCCGTCGAAGAGCGGTTGGGCGACCCGGCCCATGGCGACTCCCCGGTGGCCCTCGTCGTGAGCCCTGTGCTCCGGCCCCATCTGAAACGCCTTCTGGCCCGCAGCCTGAAGGATCTCCCGGTCCTGTCCTACCTGGAGCTCGACCCTGCCCTGAAGATCGCCACGGGAGGTGTGATCCAGCTTGACGACGAGCGTGGCGCAGTTTCGAGCGCGTGACATGGACAGCGCCGTGCAACTCGCTCGCCAGACGCTCGGGCCCGACGCCGTGGTCCTGGGTAGCCGTGTGGTCGAACCGTGGGGGCCGCTACGGTACATCGTGCCCACCCATGTGGAGGTGTTCGCCACGATTCCGGAGCCGCAGCCCATCGAGGAGGAGACCGCCGAAGACCAGTTGACGGCGCACCTTCTGGGCATGGGGATCTCGGCCAGGAGCGCCGCTGAAATTGTGGCCGTGGCATCGGAGCGGGCACTGGACGACCCCTCGAAGGAGGGGGCGGTGGACACTCTGGGCAAGTTCCTCCAGCCCCGGCTGGGGTCGGTCGATGGCTTTCGCTCGATATGCCTCGTCGGGCCGACCGGGGCGGGAAAGACGACCACCCTCGCCAAGCTTGCAGCCCGTTTCGCCCTGGATGAGGGCAAGAAGGTCGGTGTGATCACCACGGACACCTACCGGATCGGAGCTGTCCACCACCTTGAGACCTACGCTGACATCATGGGGCTGCCCTCACGGGTTGTGGAGGAGCCGGCAGCGATCGAGGCGGCCATGGACGACCTCGCCCACTGCGACGTTGTCCTCGTCGACACGTCTGGCCGCAACCTCAGGAGGCAGGCGGCCCGCCGGGAGATCTCAAGCTTCCTCGAGGCCATCGACGCGGACCTCGTCGCCCTCGTCGTTCCGCTGACGCTGGGCCTCGAGGAGATGGCGGACCTCGCCGCCAACTTTGACCGGCAGGAACACGGAGCCCTCATCCTCACGAAATACGACGAGTCACCCCGGCGATCGAAGGTGATGGACAGCCTCAGGATCTTCGGAATGCCGCTCGTAGCCATCGCCAACGGCCAGACGGTTCCCGACGACATCTGGTTCCCGACGGCTCGCCAGCTTGCCCAGAGCATCTCGAGGGGAGGGCGCGTCCGTGGCGCGTGATCAGGCCTCCTCGCTGCGCAGGAAGGTCCGTCAGGTGGACAGCCGTCCCCTCTGGGCGGTTGTCGCCCTGGGCAGGCGGGCACGGGCGGCGCCGTTTGCCCGAGACATTGCCAAGGGGGCGATGGCCGGCGGATCGCCGCTTGGCATCCTTCAGGACGGTGTGCCGGAAGCCGGCTCACCACCCATCCTGGTGTCGGCCGGGGAGAGGGAGGCGTTGCGCTGGGGCGTGCTGAAGGGGACAGACGTCTGGTGTGTGCTGATCGAGGCGTCGATGGAGGGGCTCGAATCCTTCCGCACCCTCCTCGGGTTGGCGAGGCCGGGTCGCCCCATCTACCTCGCCATGGGCCCGGTCCCCTCGTTCGAGGCCTACACCGAGGCCTTCAACCGCCTGAAGGACATCGCCGGGGGCGCCGCTGACAGCATGTTCATGTTGGGGGCCTACGTGACGGGCGAGGGCCTCGTGCTCGCCGACGGAGTCCCCGTCGCCGAGGGGGTGCGGGCGTGAGTGCGCTGCCCAAGGGAAAGCTTGCCCGTCGGGTCCGCCGGACCTACGGCGCCGAGGAGCCCCGCGAGCGGTACATGCCGATCGCCGTGGCGGAAGCCGACCGCTTCTTCGATCGCCTGCCGCACAACCTCGTCGAACGGGATGAACTCCTCTCCTTAGCCGTGATCGGGCTGATCGAGGGCATCGACAGGTTCGACCCGGGGCGGGGTGTGCCGATCGAGGCATACCTGCGGCAGAAGATTCGCTACGCCATACTCGACGGGCTGAGGCGCCAGGACCGGGTGCCGAAGCGGCTGCGCGCCAGGGAGCGGCTCGTCAGGGAGGCCTATGCCCACCTCGAGCAGGAGTACCAGCGTGCCGTGAGCGATGCCGAGGTGGCTGCCCGCCTTGGCATCGGTGAGGCTGAGTTCGTCCAATGGCTGGAGGATCTTGCCTTCACCACCGTGGGCTCGCTCGATGCCTTGTCCGAAGATGGGGCGCCGGAGGTGCCGACGGAGGAGCAGACGCCTGACGAGGAGGCTTTGGAGAGCGAAACACAGGCGATCCTCGCCCGGGCGATCAAGGAGCTTCCCGAGCGCGAGCAGCAGGTCCTGTGGGCGCATTATTACCGCGAGTACTCGCTTCACGAGGTAGCGCTCGCCCTCGAACTCTCGAGTTCCTACGTCTCCCAGCTCCACAGCCGGGCCATCTTGCGCCTGCGGGCCAAGCTTCGGACCGCACGCAAGAGGCTCATAGGGGGTGACGAGCCGTGACCAGAGAGTCGATGCCGGACGGGATCGAGGATCTCATCGCCGCCTTCACGGAGGAGGTCGAGGCCTCCAACGCCCGCCTCGCCGACGGGCTCAGGGACACCACGACGAGGCTCGAGGCTGCCGTGGAGCAGCTCTCCCGCCAGGTGGCGACGATGGCGGAGGCCATCCGAACGCTCGAGGCCAGGGTCGACGTGCTGGAGTCGCACGCCCTTTCACCGCCCGACACCGCTCGGGCGGATGGGGGGGAGGCGGGGGTCAGGATGCGCTTCCGCCATCCGGAGATCTGGGAGATGCTCCAGGCGGGCCTGCCCCTCGAGGAGATCGCCCGGGCCTCGTCCAGGACCCTCGGCGAGATCCGGCTCATCGCCCGTCTGATGGGCCAGGGAGATTCCTGACGACCCCACACTGCGAGGAGGTGCAAATTCATGGGACCCTACGTGTCCATGGACGTGACTGAGTCGGCCCTCACGGCGTACCGCCTTCAGATGGACGTCGTGGCGTCCAACCTCGCCAACCTGAACTCGACCGTCTCGGCGGGCGGCGCGCCCTACCAGGAGATGGGCACGGTGCTGCAGCCGGGTCCGAGCTTCGGGGCGGCCCTGGCAGGTGCTGTCGGACCGGTCCAGGGTGTCGAGGTCACCGCCGTCGTACCGGAGGCGACACCACCTGGCGCCACGACCAACGGTGTGGATGTCGTCCAGCAGATGTCGGACCTCATCGGTGCCTCTCAGGCGTATGACGCCAACGTCTCGGCCTTTTCTGTCGAGAAGTCCGTGGAACAGAAGGCGCTGACACTTGGCCAGAACATCTGAGGCCCTGGGGACCCCGAACGCCTTCGACATCGGCCGCATCCTGGCGGGCGGCCAGGAATGGTGGAGGTCGCGGCCGGCCCCGTTCCGGAAGAACCTGATCGTAGCTGCCGTCGTCGTCGCACTGGTGGTGACGGGACTCAGCCTCGTCGTCTTCCAGGACCCCATGACGCCGGTCTACGCCAATCTTTCGGAGTCCGACGCAGGCGCCATCACGCAGGTGCTTCAGTCCGACAAGATCCCCTACGAACTGCAGGGCACCACCGTCCTTGTCCCTCGCTCCGTGGCGGATCAGGTGCGGGTGGACCTCGCCATGCAGGGGCTCCCGCACCAGGGGACGGTGGGCTATGCCAACGTGCTGTCCAGCATCAGCCTGGGCGAGACCTCATCGGAGTTCAACCTGGCCGTGCAGAACGCCCTGCAGGAGGACCTCGCCACCACCATTTCGTCCATCAACGGCGTCCATTCCGCCACCGTGGCGATCGTGCCGCAGCAGACGTCGGCCTTCATCGACCAGCCCCAGCAGTCGGCGTCCGCCTCCGTGTTCGTCGACCTTGAGCCCGGGGTCACCCTCTCCAGCCGTCAGGTGCTGGGCATCGAGGACCTCGTGGCCCACGCCGTCCCAGGACTCTCGGTCAAGAACGTCTCGGTGACTGACCAGAACGGGGACCCCCTCTCGGCCGCCTCGGCGACCGCCGACTCCTCGTCCACGTCGGGCCAGTTGGCCATGACACAGTCCTTCGAGAACACGCTGAACGCCCAGATCACTCAACTCCTGACGCCGATCGTGGGGCCGGGGAATGTGGTGGTCGAGACCAACGCCACCCTGAACTTTGACAACACGACGACCACCCAGACCACCTTCCAGCCGCTCCCGAGCGGACAGGGCGTGCCCGTCTCCAACCACACCATCACCGAGACCTACTCCGGGACGGGCACGCCACCGGCGGTATCCGGATCGGGGTCGAACTCGGTGCCGACCTATCCGGCGGCGGGATCGGGTAGCGGGACCCCATCGACCATGAACTACCAGGACTCGACGATCGAGTACGCCGTCTCCAAGGTCAACCAGACAGTGACCTCACAGCCGTACACCGTCCAGGGGCTGACCGTGTCCGTCACCCTGAACGCCGCCGCCTACCACCTGACATCGGCGAACAAGGCGGCACTCCAGAAACTGATCGGGACGGCCATCGGCTCCACCAGTCCCAGTCAGACCGCCCAGGACGTCACCATCTTCGCAAGCCCGTTCTCCCGTCCCAATTTCCCTGCCCCACCGGCCCAGAGCGGACTGCCGCTCACGGAACTCGGCGGCGGCGCCGCCGTCCTGCTCCTCGTGATCGGCGGAGTGTTCTTCATGCTGCGTCGGCGTGGCGGGAAGGAGGAGTGGTCGCCGCTCGTGCCGCCCGATGCGCAGACGGCCCCGGGTCGGTCTGCAGTCGAGGAAATGGCGCCCAGGCCAGAGGACATGGCTCAGGTCATCAAATCGTGGCTGCGGGAGGAGGCATCCGAGCACGATTCCATGTGATTGGGAAAGAGATAGGGCGACCAAGCGACGGAACGGGGAAATTCGGCAGACCCTGGGCGTGAGGCGGGCGCATTCCACGCGAACTTCCTCCCACCCGTGGCCGATATCTCCATTCAGAGAACCGTGGGGGTGTGCAGGGTGAAGATCGACGAGGTTCAGGGATCGCCTGAGGTCCCCCAGGTCCGCAGCCAGGATGTGGTGCGGCAGTCGGAACTCCAGCGGCAGGCCGTCCAGCAGGTCACGCCGCCCGACCAGGTCGAACTTTCCTCGTCCGCTCGCCAGATGGGCTCCCGGGACGTTGCGGCCCGTGCTGCCTCGCTCAAGTCGGAGTTGAACTCCGCCGCGATCGACCCCCAGGCTGTCGCCGTGAGCCTCCTGAAGGATGGCGTGCTCCCGTGAGCGCAGTGCCCGAGGAGGTCCTCAAGGAACTGGCGGGCATCATGGAGGGCGTCGGCGAGGCCGTCAAGGCAGGTGACGTCCAGGCCTTGGCCCACCTTGTTCCGGCGGAGGAGGCGGCGCTGAGGCGGGTGGAGGAAATAGTGCCGGGGTCCGCGGATCCGGCGGCCCGAGACCGCCTGGCCGGGCTGCTCCGGGGTATCGCCGCCCAGAACACCCAGAATGCCATTCTCATCCAGGGGCAGGTGGCGCTGATTCACGCCACGATGAAGGCCCTTTTTCCCGAAGGGAAGAGCTTCGACCAACTCGCCTGAGGGGGTGAGCGCATGTCCGGCAGCTTCTTCGCCATCAACATCGCCCAGACGGCGCTCACCGCCTCACAGGTGATGATGGACGTGGCGTCGCAGAACATCGCGAACGACGAAACGCCGGGCTACTCGCGCGAGAGCGCGAACCTGGCCGCCATCCCGGCCGACGTGGCGCCCACCCTTGGCGGACCCATCGCCGCCGGGGCGTCCGGGATCGGGGTCACGGCTGAGTCGGTGACCCGGGCGCGGGCGAGCTACCTCGACAGCATCTACCGCCAGACGGCCGCCGACAGCGGCCTCTACACAACGAGCCAGAACTATCTTTCCGCCGTCCAGTCGCTCTTTGGCGAGCCAGGCTCGTCAGGGCTCTCGGCGACGATGAACCAGTTTTTCTCCGACTGGCAGACCCTCTCCCAGAACCCGTCGGATCCCGCCTTCCAGACGACCGTCCAGCAGGATGGTGAGGCGCTGGCCTCACAGATCCAGAGCATCTGGTCCGGACTGCAGTCCGTCGCCCAACAGGCGACAAACCAGGCGACGTCTGATGCGGGAACCGTCAACACCTACCTCCAGGAGATCGCCCAGCTGAACGGGACGATTGCCACCGCCCAGACCGAGGGCGGCCAGCCGAACGTCCTCCTGGACCAGCGATCCTATCTTGTCGACCAGCTCTCCTCGCTCATCGGCATCACCTCGCAGACCACCTCCCAGCAGGTGGGATCCGCGACCATCACCCAGACATCGATCTCGGTGGCGGGGCCGTCCGGACCGATCACGCTGGTGAACGGGCAGTCCTACGGGTCGCTCGCCGTCTCCGGTGGGCCCTCGGGACTGACCGTGACGGCGACCGACACCGGGGGGACGTCGACGGCGATCTCGCCGACGACCGGATCCATCGGGGCAGCGGCGCAGTTCGTGAACGTCGACGCCAACCCGAATGCCGCAGGCCCCCCTCCGTCGATCGCCTACCAACTGAACCAGGTCGTCTCGCAACTGACCTCCGACGTGAACACGCAGCACGCTGCGGGGTACTACTACGACACCACCACCTCGTCCTGGAACACCGGGGAGAACTTCTTCACATCCCAGGGGGGCGGGGCCATCACGGCGGCGAACATCGAGGTCAACCCCTCCATTGCAGCGAACGCCGGTGACATTGCCGCCGGTGCCACTCCTGCCTCCGGCGACGGCCAGAACGCCTTGGCCATCGCCGACATCGCCCAACAGCCGCAGGGTCCGCTCGCCCAGTATGCGGCGTTCATCTCAGGCCTCGGCAGCCAGGTGGACCTTTCCCAAAACCTCGGGAACACGGCCCAGACGCTCCTTGAGCAGATCCAGAACCAGAAGAGCCAGGTGTCCGGCGTGTCGATCAACCAGGAGATGGTCACGATGGTGCAGGCACAGGCCATGTATCAGGCGGCCGGAAAGATTGCCGAGACCTCGGATGCCATGCTCCAGTCCCTCATCAATGCGATCAATCCGTAACTGAAGGAAGGGAGTTGCCGTGAGGGTATCGGACCAGATGATGTACCAGAGCCTGTCCCAGAACATCGACAAGGCTCAGTCGGCCTTGGTGCGCACGCAACAGGAAGCGTCCTCGGGTCAGGCGATCAACCAGCCGTCGGACAATCCCGGGGGGACCGCAACGGTGCTCCAGATCGGCACGGCCCGCTCTACGGTCGCCGGCTGGATGTCGGCCGCCAACGATGCTCAGAGTGCCATGCAGACGACGGACCAGACGCTCTCCCAGCTCCAGAACGCGCTCAACAGCGCCATTTCGGTGGCCACCCAGGCCTCGTCGGGGACCCTCTCGCAAACGGAGTTCCAGGCCTCGGCGACCCAGGTGAACGGGATTGTGAGCGAGGTGAACTCACTCGCCAACACCACCTACAACGGGCAGTACGTCTTCTCCGGCACCTCGCAGGCGGCCCCGGTCGTGTCCGGAGCGTTCAACCCGGCCTCGGCTTCGCCGGCGCGCGCCTACGAGATAGGTTCCGGCGTGACGGTGCCGGTGTCCGTCGACGGCCAGCAGGTCTTCGACACGGCGCCCGCGGGATCCGGCACGCTCCCCAGCGGGCAGACGGCCACCCTCCTGAATGACCTGACATCCCTTGCCGCCGACCTCTCAAGTGGCAACCAGGCCGCCGTGAACGCTGACCTGGGGGCGCTGCAGGCCCAGGTCGACAACCTGACGGCGGTGCGCGCAGATCTCGGAGCCAACATGGACCGTATCACGGCGGCCCTCAGCCAGTTGCAGACCACGGACCTCGCGCTCCAGACTCAGCAGGCGAATGTCGGGAGCGTGGATATGGCGAAGATCGCCACCGAACTTGCCGCCCAGGAGATGGCCTATCAGGCAGCGGTGGCGGCTGGAGCGTCCATGAAGCTGCCCACACTCGCCAACCTGCTTCCGTAAGCGGACCACATGACCCGGCCGGTGTCTCGTTCGCGCCTTGGAATGCCGATCAGGAGATCTCGGAGTGGCTGGCTTCGTCGGCCTGTCCGTCTGTCAGATGACGTCGACAGGCCTTTGTGCCTTTAACCTGCTCTTGAGACACCGACCCGGGCCCGGGCTAACTGGCGGGGGAGAGAGAGGTTCAGGGAGGGGCCGAGAAGAGCGGCAGGTGGCTTGAATCTCGAGGCGAACGAAGCTGACAGGCGCTGTCCCGCAAAAACCGTGCTCCTTCATTCAGGCCTGGCCGTCGAACAGGGCCGGGGGAGGTTCGGGAGCGGCTGAGGTTCGCCGCAGGGCGAGGAGGATCCGTGCGGCCCTGGCCGCACTGTCCTTCTGTGCGCGCTTCAGGGGGGCCAGGACGTCCTCGAGGGCGATGTCGGGAGGCGGTATCGCGGCGCTCGACCGGATTTCGGCCATGAGCCCTTCGACCTCCTCACGGGCCTGATTCCACTGGGCGTGATCCCCGGCCACGAGGGCCTGGGCCTCCCTTGCCACAGCGTCCTTCAGACGGTTCCAGAGGCCCATGTGAGACCCTCCCCTGTGTCGATCCATTGGGCCATGAGCAGCTCGTCGACATCGCTGCCGTTGATGCGGAATTGGCCACGGCGGCTTCCCTCAGGATGGAACCCGAGGGCCTCGAAGAGGGCGATCGCCGGACGGTTGGTGTCAAGCACCGAAAGCGTCATCTTGGACACGCCGACAGCACGGGCCCAGGCGAGGCAGCTCTCGATGAGAGAGCGCCCCACGCCAGAGCGGCGAGCCTGACCGGCGACGGCGATGGCGAGGGAGCCCACGTGCCGGTTGGAGGCGAGAACGCCCCGCGAGGCGTAGAGGTGGCCCACAACGCCTCCGGTCTCGTCGACAGCGACGAGGCAGAGGTGCACGGAGGGGTCGTGGAGACGCAGGAAGGCCGCCTCCTGTTCCGGCGAGAGAGGGAAGGCGTCGATACCGAGGGTGACATCCTCGCTGGCGACGGTGTTGACAAGGTGGACCACGTCCCCGGCATCATCGGGTTGCGCCCGTCGGATGAGCACGGAATCAGCCTCCGGCCGCGGATGACGAGGACCCGCTGGCGCCACCCGACTGGTTCTGGCCGGTCAGCTGGGAGAAGAGGCCGGAGATGGACTGCTCCTGCACCGATACGGCGATGAGGGCCTGCATCTCCTGCTGGAACTGGGCCTGCATGGCGTTCTGCTGCATCGTGATGAGGTCCTGTTCCGACGACTGTTGGGTGGTCAGGTCCTGGACCTGTGTCTGGATTCCGGTGAGGGTCGAGGCGATGATACCGGTCCCGGAGTTCCCGAGGTTCTGGAGGAGCGTCGACAGCTGCCCCATGACGCCGCTCGATCCGGTGAAGATGTTCTCGACGGCCGCGGGGTTGGCCGCAACGGCCTGGGCGAAGGCGGTCGTCGAGAACTCGAGCTTTGCCGTCTTGTCCGGCTGCAGAGCCAGTGTCATCCCGACGTCCGTTGGGCTCTGGTAACCGCTCGGCAGGCTTGAGCTGGAGTTCAGCAGGATCTGGTTGATCTGCCCCACGATGCCCTCGGCCGTGGGGTCTCCTTCGAGGATGGCTCCTTTGCCCGTCGCCTGGTTGATCTGGGCGACAAGAGCGTTGTAATCGCTCGTGAACTTGGTGAGGTCCGACTGGGCCGTCGCCGTGGAACCGGTGACCGAGACCGTGGCTGTGCCCACGCCGGACAGCGTGAGCGTGAGGTTCGGCACCGTCGTGCTGTCCGTTCCCGTCGTGGACGATGTGGATACGCCGTTCACGCTGTACTGCCAGGCCTGACCCTTTTGGGTCTCGGTCATGCCGAGCCCGGATGAGCCGGTGCCGGAGAAGATGCCAGCCGGGTCGCTGATGGTGAGGGCGGAGTCCTTGGTGGAAGAGACTTCGAGGTAGTAGCTTGTCGTCCCGCCCGACTGGGACGTCAGGACCTGGGCCGTGGCGCCTGCGGCGGCGCTGTTGATCGCTGAGGCGATGGTGTCGAGGGAGTCGCTGGCCCCGACCTGGACGCTCGTCCCGTCGATGGTGAAGGACCCGGAGAGTCCGAGGGCACTTGTCGCCGAAGACTGGGACTGGGACAGCCACTGGTCGTTCTGGCCGACCGTCGTGACGTCGACGGTGTAGGTGCCGGCCAGGGCGCCGGAGGAGGCCTGCGCACTCACCACGGAGCTGTCGCTGGTGCTCGCCTGGGAGGAACTCCAGGTGGACGCCTGCGAGAGGTTCGAGGCGTCGGACTGCAACTGGTTGACGGCGGCCTGAATGGAGGACCAGGTCGACGAGATCTGATTGAGGGTTGAGATCTGCGACGAAAGCGCCTGCAGCGGTTGTTCAAGCGCCAGTTCCTGCTGCTGCTCAAGCTGCGAGAACGCCGTGAGATCGATGTTCGGGTAGAGCGCCTGAAGAAGTCCGGGGTTCGAGAGCAGGCTGCCCTGCCCGGAGGAGACCGGTCCGATGCTCATGGGATGAGCGCCTCCTGACCGTACGCGACCCCCTGGTATCCGTCTCGCAGGTTTCGCAGGACGACGAGGGCATCGTCCAGCCGGGCCGCATCGAGCGTGATGTTGGCCTCGCCGAGGCATCGCTCGACGTAGTCGTAGAGCTGGGCCAGCCTGTCCGTGATTTCTCCGGCCTCCGGGTTGAGACCTTGTCGGAGACCGATGACGACCTTCTGGCACTGGAGGAGGCGACGGTTCGTGACGTCGCGATGACCCGCCGTCAGCAGGGGCCGGGTTCTCTCCAGAGCTTCTACCAGGGAGGAAAAAAGCGTCGCCAGGGCGCCGCGGGCGACGACGGTGTCGCGCTGGGTCCGGCGATAAACGTCACTCGGCTTGGGCATGCATCTCGCCTCCCGACCGGGCATCGGGCGTCCCTTTCCCGGGGCGCCCGACCATCCGGCCCGAACATTCCGGCTTACGGAATGAGCTTCAGCAGAGCCTGCGGCATGGCGTTGGCCTGGGCCAGCATCCCGACACCGGCCTGCTGGAGGATCTGGTCCTTAGTCAGCTGGGACATCCCCATGGCGAGGTCGGCGTTGGTGATCTGCGCCCGGGCCGCCGTGAGGTTCTGCTGCGAGGACTGCAGGTCCGAGGCAGCGAACGTGAGGCGGTTCTGGTAGGCGCCGATCGTCGCCCTCTGCTCCGACACCGTGTTGATGGCGTTGCCGAGCACCGTCAGCGCCGCCTCGGCGCCGGCGAGGGTGGTGATGTCGACGCCCGTCGTGGCGACGGCGTTGCCGGTGCCGTTCGAGTAGGAGCTCGCGGCCGAACCCGACTGCGCCACGCTGAAGGCGGTAGGGGTCAGCGCCGACGGTGTGCCGGCGTTGGCGGCGGTGGTGCCGCTGCCGGTGTAGGAGGCGCTGTACAGGGCGCTGTCCGTGTTGCCGGAGAGGAGGCCCGAGGCGTCAAAGGAGATGGCGCCGGTGCCGACGTTCACGCTCTGCTGGGCGTCGGAGGCGATGGCCCCGTAGACGGTGCTCGTGCCGACGGTGTTCGAACTCTGCTGGACGGTTTCGGTGGTCGACGTCGGGTTGACGGTGAACTGGATCACGTCACCCACGGACGGCGCTGTCGATCCGTTGAAATTGATCGACATGGTCGAGCCGTTGATGCTGACGCCCGAGAACTGGTTCGCAGTCCCGGTACTGTAGTTCACCGTCTGGCCCGTCGCCGTGTCAGTCACCGAGATCGAGGTGGACGAGTTGTAGGTGATGCTGACCGAGTCGGCCACGGAGGAGGCGTAGTTGCCGGTCAGTGTGAAGGAGTCGTTGGCCGGCGTGGCGTTTGAGACGGAGATGTTCGAAAGGCTCCACGGGGTGGTCGAGGCGCCCACCGTGTACGAGCCGGTGGGGACGCCGACGGCCGAGATCGTGTTTCCGCCCGGGAGGGCTCCGGCGGCGGCGATCTGGCCAGGGGTGGTCACGGTTGTCGAAAGTCCGGTGACGCCGAGCGAGTAGGCGTCGGCGGCGCTGATCGAGACGGCCAGGTTCTGTCCCTGGTCAGGTCCGAGCTGGATCGACTCGTTCGCGAACCCCCCGCCCAGAAGGTTCAGGGTGTTGAAGTTGGTGTCGTTCGTGATTTGGGTGATCTGCTGGGCGTACTGGTTCATCTCCGACTGCAGGGCCTGCAGGTCCGTCGGGTTCTCGGTCGCCGTCGCCGCCTGAGAGGCCAGCGAACGCATCGACTGGAGGATATTCTGGACCTGGCCCAGCGCTGAGTCCGCCGTCTGGAACAGGTTGATGGCGGACTGGGCGTTCTGGTAGGCCTGTCCCATGCCCGAGATCTCGGACTGCATCTGCTGCGCAATCGCGAGACCGGACGGGTTGTCGGCCGCCGAGTTGATCTTGAGCCCGCTCGACAGCTGCTGCAAAACCTGGGTCATGTCGTTCTGCGTGTTGTCGAGGTTGAGCCAGGCGTTCAGGGCGGCGACGTTCGTGTTGACGAACACGTGCGGATTTCCCCCTTCCTGGATCTTGATGGTCCTCCCCGTCGGGAGGTTCTGGGCCTCGAGGATCCCACTAATTCCTATCGTCCAGCCGGGATGAATACCGAGATGGCCCGTGGACCGACAAGCGCACCTGTGGTAGCGAGAACGGCCGGAAGATCGCTCGCACTGCCTGAAAGCTCAGTTTTTCGCACTCTAACTCGCTGGTTCAGAGGCGTGTAACGCGCAGGCCCTGCCGCTGGCGATCCATGATGTAGGCGATGATGCGGTCCTGGTCTGCCTCGCTGATCTCGTGATACTCGAATCCCACCGCAAGGGCGCCCTGACGGCCCTGGACGTGCCGCACGAGGCGGAGGAACACCTGGACCGGTCGGGACGGCAGGTGGAGGAGCCCGTCGTACAGCCCGCCCACCGTGGCCTCCAGGGTGTGCGGGCAGATCGCCAGCAGTCCGTTTCCGGAGAGGTCCACCGCACGGCACGGGATGCGGCCGACGGTCAGGGGGAGGGATACAGCCATGCGGAAGAAGCGGCGCTTCGGGTAATGCTCGGCGGCGTAGGGGGCGTCGAAGACGATTCCCGTGGCCTCCCCGCGCTCGCGGAAGTGGACCCGAGCCGAGGTGACGGTCTCCTCATCGTCGATGCGCACCATGACCTCCCCATCCGGCTCGAAGGCAAAGGGAGGCCCCCCGGGATCGGGGTCCTGCAGCACCATCGACCTCCTGGTGCACGCGACGATACGCGTCAATATGACATCCAGGTGGCCGTCCGGATTGGCGAACTCGACCGTGATCCTGAGTCCGGGATCGAACCTGTTCACGTTGATGCGCCCCTCATCGCGGCGTGGCAAGGGGAAATTCCGGTGTCTGTCGAACCGACGGAGCCAAAGGGGGGGAGAAGATGCCCGCGACGCAGCAGCCGGCGGCCGGCGCCCTGGAGATGGTGCTTGAGCTCCTGCGGCCTCCTGTGCCCGAGGCGCGCCCCATCCCACCCCTCCCAAGATCGGATTTGCCGCCCACCGTCCGACTCCTGCTCGACGTGTCGGTGTCGGTATCGATCGAACTGGGAGACGCTGAAATGGAGCTGGGCGACATCCTCGGTCTCGGTCGCTCCTCGCTCATCATGCTCGATCATCCCGCGGACCGGCCTCTGCTGGTCCGCGTGAACGGCGTGCCGTTCGCCAGGGGTGAAGTGGTGGAGGTCGAAGGTCGCTACGGGGTCCGCATCACCGAGACGTTACCGCAGGAGACGGGGGGCGACGAGCCGCAGCCCAGCCCTAGGCCGTCCGAGACACGTTGAGGTGGACCTGAGGCAGGCAACTCAGAAGAAGAGAAGGGACGAGACGGCTCGCGTCTCCAGAGGTTTGTGGTGCAGCCAACAAACGTGAGGAGGGCGACATCCCGTCATGGCAGGCATTCAAGGAAACGTGGCTGAGTCCGTCCGCAAGGTGTGAGAAGGTGGTGTTTCACAGGGTGATGGAGACGGGCCTCCTTGGTTGACAGCGCCATGAGGCGGGGGCTACCATCCATATCTAGGCATTGAGGCCGCCGGGTCTCTCGGGGTGCGTCGCCCCAGGCGGGCGCAGGAGGAGTGGGCGCGTGGACATCAAGCTCGTGAACATCGGGTTCGGCAACATCGTGTCGGCCAACCGGATTGTGGCGATTGTCAGCCCCGAATCTGCCCCCATCAAGCGCATCATCTCCGACGCCCGGGACAGGGCCACCCTCATCGACGCCACATACGGGCGGCGCACCCGCGCGGTCATCATCACCGACTCCGCCCACGTGGTGCTCTCTGCGGTGCAGCCGGAGACTGTCGCCAACAGGCTGTCGAGCCGTTCGGCCGTCGACGCCGGCGAAGACCCCGTCGACTGAAGAGGAGGCTTCATCGTTGGTCCGCCCTTCATTGGATGAACTCATGCCCAGCTTCGAGTCCAAGTACTCCCTCGTGGTGGTCGCCGCCAAGAGGGCCAGGGAACTGATGGCGCGACAGGAAGAGGAGACGCGGGTCAACCCGGTGACGACGGCGCTTCGGGAGATCGCCTCCGGCGAGGTGCGCTACTACCGGGTGCGGACCGGCGTCAAATAAGTGACACGCCCCAGGGTGCTGCTCGGCGTGAGCGGCGGCGTCGCCGCCGTCAAGACGCCCCTCGTGGCGAGCGCCCTGACGAGGTCGGGGTGTGCGGTTGATGCGGTCCTGACCGAGGGCGCCACAGCGTTCACCACGCCGCTCGCCCTGTCGGCCGTCACGGGGCGGCGTGCCTACACTGCCGCGGATTTCTTCGCCCCGGGCGGCGACATCCTGCACGTCCGCCTCGCCCACGAGGCTGAGGTCGCCGTCGTGGTCCCGGCCACAGCGGCCGTTTTGGCGCGTCTCGCCCAGGGACAGGCATCCGACCTCCTGGTGGCCACCCTCCTCGGCTTCACGGGGAAGCTCCTCCTCGCTCCTGCCATGGAGGAGGAGATGTGGAGGCATCCGGCGGTCCAGGCGAACGTCGCCGTCCTTGAGGGGCGGGGAGCCGTGCTGGTTGGCCCGGTGAGGGGGCGTCTGGCCTCGGGTGCCCACGGCGAGGGGCGCATGGCCGAGCCTGACGAGATCGTGCGGGAGGTGCTGGCCGCCCTGCACCCGAAGGACCTCGGCGGCGCGCACGTGGTCGTCACGGCCGGCCCGACCCGCGAACACATCGACGATGTGCGCTACATCACGAACGGATCGAGCGGGAAGATGGGGTTCGCCATCGCCCGGGCCGCGGCGGGAAGGGGTGCCCGTGTCACGCTCGTGACGGGGCCCAGCGACGTACCCGAGCCGCCTGGGGTGGCGGTCTTGCGCGTGGAATCTGCGGCGGAAATGCTTGCCGCCGTCCAGGACGTCTTCGAGGAGGCCGACGTCTTCATCGGCGCGGCTGCGGTGGCCGATCTCAGGCCTGCTGAAAGGAAGCGGGGCAAGGTGCCGAAGGGCGAGATTCCCTCGAACCTCGCCGTCGAGGAGACGCCGGACATCCTGCGCTGGGTGGGCGAGCACAAGGGGCAAAGGAAGGTCGTCGGCTTCGCCGCCCAGATGGGCCTCGACGTCGGAAGGGCCAGGGAGAAGCTCGCATCGAAGCATCTCGACCTGATCGTCCTGAACGATCTCGGTGAACCCGGGTCAGGCTTTCGCACCGACACCAACCACGTGCTCCTCCTGGGGCCGGAGGGCGCCCGTGGCGCATTTGGCGGCAGCAAGCTCGAGGTTGCGCACCGAATCCTCGACGCCGTCGCCGGTTCCATCCGGTGAGGATCGCCGAGGTCGCCCTCGACCGGGCTGGAGAGGGCACCTATCACTACGAGATCCCTCCTGGCGTGGAGGTCGCCATCGGCGCCCGGGTGCGGGTGCCCTTCCGGCGCACCACCCGCACCGGGACGGTGGTCAGCCTGCCGGAGGGGAGCGAGGTTTCGGGAATACGGCCGATCGCGGCGGTGCTGCCGGGGGAGCCGCTGTCCGCCGAGGCGCTCGCCATGGCGGCCTTCGTGGCGGACCGCGCGATGGCGCCTTTGGGACAGGCCCTGACGCTCGTCGGGCCGCCGGCTCCCGTCGCCTCGCGTGGGGAGACGTGGGCGCTCAAGGCTGACGTGGCAGCCGCCATCCGCCACGCCGAGGAGATATCCCGGCGAGCCCCCAAACAGGCGGCGGTCCTGAGAAGCCTCGCGGCCGGCGCACGCCGCCCGCACGAACTCGAGGCGGGGGAGGGTGTGCTGCGCAGCCTTGAGAGGGACGGCTGGATCGAGCGTCGCCGGCGTGCCGCCCCGCCAGCCGCCGGCGACGCTCCACCGCAGCTCACGCCCGACCAGGATGCCGCCCGCAGGCACCTCATGGGGCCGGGAGAGACTGTCCTCTTCGGGGTGACCGGGTCGGGGAAGACCGAGGTCTACCTGGCCGCCATCGCCGACCGCCTGGAGGCCGGGGAGGGGGCCATCGTCCTGGCTCCCGAGATCGCCCTCACACCCCAGTTGATCGAGCGGTTTGAAAGACGATTCGGAGACACGGTGGCGACGCTTCACTCCCGACTGCCGGAGGGCGAGCGGGCGAGCGAGGTGCGCCGGATCCGCGAGGGCCGCGCCCGCGTGGTGATCGGCGCCCGTTCGGCGGTATTCGCACCGATGGAGGACCTCGGCCTCGTCGTGCTCGACGAGGCGCACGAGGCGTCGTTCCAGCAGGAGGACCAGATCCGCTACCATGCCCGAGACGTGGCCCGCTTCCGGCTGGGGAGGGGTGCCGGCCGCCTTGTCGAGGGCTCGGCCACGCCCGACGTGGTGCGCTTTTATGAGGCCATCCGGGGCAGGGCAGACCTCGTCGAACTGGGCAGCCGGTTCGGCCCGGACCTCCCCGAGGTGCGCCTTGTCGATCTGCGCAAATTCGGGCGGCAGGCCGTCTCGGGGCCCCTGCTCTCCGCCCTGCGCGAGGCCGTGGCCGACGGCGGGCAGGCCATCCTCTTCCTGAACCGGCGGGGGTACCACCCGGTGCTCCTCTGCCGGGAGTGTGGGCAGAGCGTTTCCTGTCCCCACTGTGCCGTCTCCCTCGTTCATCACCAGCCGGAAGGCGTCATGCGCTGCCACCAGTGCGGCTTCGAGACCATGCCGCCCAACGTGTGTCCGGCCTGCACAGGGCGACGTCTCCTGCCGTTGGGGCTTGGCACCCAACGCCTTGAGGCGATGGTCAAGGAGGCGCTGCCGCAGGCGAGGGTGCTGCGCCTGGACCAGGACGTGGCCCGCCGCCAGGGTGCGTACGAGGACATCTACGAGGCCTTTCGCGACCACCGCGCCGACATCCTGGTGGGGACCCAGATGGTGGCCAAGGGCTTCGATTTTCCGGACGTCTCCCTGGTCGGGGTCGTGCTCGCCGACCAATCCCTGCGCTTCCCCGACTACCGCTCGGGAGAGCGGACCTTCCAGCTCGTGGCCCAGGCGGCGGGAAGGAGCGGCCGGCGGGAGCGGGGGCTCGTCGTCGTCCAGGCCTTCGATCCGGATCATTATGCCCTGCAGAGCGCAGCCCGCCATGATTACCGGGCGTTCTTCGAGCGGGAGATCGAACAGCGACGTGAGGCCAACTATCCGCCGTTCACCGAACTCCTGCTCTTCGGATTCTCCGGTACGGATGAGGGGCGCGTGATGGCGGCGGCCGCCGAGGTGGGCAAGATCGTGAGCAGTGACCCGGAGATCCAGGTCCTTGGCCCGGCCCCGGCCATGGTGGCGAAGGTGCGGGACCGGTACCGGTTCCAGGTGCTGGCGAAGCATCCGGTGCGGGAGCGTCTGCGCTCTGCGGCACGAGGCGTGGTGAACCGGAAGACCCCTGCGGGCGTCCGCCTTTCCTTGATCTTCGATCCCATGCATCTTGTGTAGGCGACATAATTTTACTAAATTGGGCAGGACGTCCCGGCGGAGACGTCGAAAAGGCGACATAAGCCAAGTCTCTTCGCGGAAAGGCGGGTTCACAACCTTGACGCTCCGAAGAGCCGTCGCAACAATCCTTGCCGCATGCGCTCTGTGTGCCTGGCCGATGGCAGCCGGGGCCTCGAGCGGCCAGAGCGCAAGCCAGCTGCAGAGCCAGCTCAGCAAGGTCACGGGCCAGATCCAGGCTGAGAAAGAACTCCTGGCGGCTCTGGACGCTCAGACCCGGGGCGAGGTATCAGCGATCGACGCCCTGGACAGCCAGATTGCCCAAAAGCGGCAGCAGCTCCTCGTGCTGCAGGCCCAGGAAGCGGTCGTCGCCTCGTTGCTCGCCAAGACCCAGACGCAGTACAAAGTCACGTCCGATCAGTATGCCCGGGATCACGCCGCCCTGGTGTCGGCCCTGCGCTGGACACAGGAGAACGGTGTCGTCGGCTATCTTGCCGTGCTCCTTTCCGTCCACTCGTTCCAGGCCTTTATCACCCGCATGACCGATGTGGCGAACCTGTCGTCGTTCGAACTCACCAAATCGACACAACTGGCCGCCGAGAAGACGAAGCTCACACACGAACTCGCCCTGATCTCCTCGGAACAGGCCTCCCTGAGGTCCGCCCAAGTGGCGACGCAGGCATCGGAGAGCGCCCTCCTCACCGAGAACAACAACCGCCGTGCTGAGCTCTCGAATCTCCTCAGCCAGAGCGCATCGATCAAGCAGATCGAGGCGGCCCTGCTGAAGCAGAAGTCCTCGCTCTCGGAGCAGATCGCGGCTCTGGAACAGGCCTACACGTCCGGCAGCCTGACCAAGGCGCAACTGTGGAACGACCTTTACGCCATCGCGCAGGGGTACGGTGTCGACCCCTACCTGATCCTCGCTGTCATCCAGCAGGAATCCGGCGGCAACCCGAGCGCCAAGAGCTCGGCGGGAGCCCTTGGCCTCATGCAGTTGATGCCATCGACGGCGGCAGGGCTCAGCGTCACCAACCCGCTTGACCCGATCCAGAATCTCGAGGGCGGCATCCGTGACCTGGCCGGGCTCATCCAGCAGTACAACGGGAACATCGCCCTTGCCCTCGCCGCCTACAATGCCGGGGCGGGAAACGTCGCCAAGTACGGCGGCATCCCGCCCTTCAACGAGACGCAGAACTACGTGAAGAACATCCTCTACCTCTACCAGGAGTACCAGGGCCAGACGTACTGAGAGGCGACGGCATAGGGTAGGACCCCAGCCTGTGAGGTAGGATGGGGGCATGGCCCGCGCCGTCGGCGCAGCAGGAGGTGGCGGATGGCCGTCGTGGTGTTCTGTGGCAGCGGACGGCTGGCGGAGATCGTCCTTCAGGCGCTCCTCGCCTCCCCACACCGTGTGGCAGGGGTCGTGACGGGCGCTCCGGCCCGCCGCGGCCGCATGGGTCGCGGGGCGGACCTTCCCGTGGCGTCCCTCGCCGCCGATCGGAAGCTCGAGACCATGCGCCCCAGGATATGGACCGCCGACGTCACGGCCTGGGTGGCGCGCATGGAGCCGGACGCCCTCGCCGTCGCCGACTTCGGGCTGCGCCTTCCCGTGCGAGAACTGCCGCCCGCCTTCAATGTCCACCCCTCGCTTCTTCCCCGCTGGCGCGGGGCCGCCCCGGTGCCCCGAGCCATTCTGGCCGGGGACCGGGTGAGCGGGGCCAGCATTATCAAAATGGTCGACAGGATGGACGCCGGACCGATCCTCGCCCAGGAAGCGACGCCGATCGGGGAGGACGAGGACGCTGGGACGCTGCTCGAGCGCCTCGCCCACCTGGGAGCTCGCCTTCTCCTCAAGGTTTTGGACGAGTGGGAAAAGGGCGCCCTCTCACCCGTCGAGCAGGATCCGGAAGGTGTGACGATGGCGCCACGTCTTCGTCCCGAAGAGGAACGGATGGACATCGCTGGCACACCGGTCAGGGAGTTTCTGGCCCGCGTGAGGGCACTGTCGCCGCGCCCGGGCCTCAAGGTGGAACTCGGGGGCGACGAACTCGCCCTCCTCGCCGCACGGCCCGCCGCGGCGCGGCTCTCGCCCGGGGAGATCAGGAGGGCCGGCGGTCATCTCCTGGTCGGTGCCGCCGATGGAGGGGTGGAAGTCCTGCGCCTGAGGCCATCAGGCCGTCGCGAGATGTCCGGCCGGGACTACGCCAACGGCCTTGCCGCCGGGCACGGCCGATGAGCGACATCGAGCGCCTGGTGGCGCTGATGGCGCTCGCCGACGTCGACCGGGGCGCTCACTCCCAGGTGGCCCTCGATCGCGCCCTACGCCCGGCCGGTGAAGCGAAGGGTGCCCGGGCCACGGAACTCTTCTACGGCGTGCTGCGCTGGCAGGGGGCGCTCGACGCCGCCCTCCAGCCTCTCCTCTCAAGACGGCTGGCCGCCCTGGAACCGGTGATCCGGGCCGCCCTGCGGCTCGGGGCCGTGGAGATCCTGCACCTCGGCCACCCTCCCTACGCCGTGGTATCCGAGGTTGTGGAGGTGGCGAAGGGCGTCGCACCCCGCGCATCGGGCCTCGTCAACGCGGTCCTCCGGCGCCTCGCGGCGGGAGAGGTCACCCAGCCGAGCGATCCGCTCGAGGCGCGCTCCCTTGAGGAGGGGCACCCCCGCTGGCTGTTTGCCCGCTGGCTCCAAAGATGGGGCGAGGAGAGGACGCACGCCCTGTGCGCCTGGGACAACACGCCGCCCGATCTCGTGGTGCGGGTCAATGCCCGCAGGGGGAGCCGGACGGACTACCTGAGCACTCACCCCATCGCCGATGCGATCGCCCCGAGCGGCGTGCCGACCGCCGTGGCGATGCCGGCGCGCCCTGTCCGCTCCCTGCCCGGATTTGCCGAGGGATGGGTGAGCGTCATGGGCAAGGCGGCCCAGTTGGCAGTGCTTTCGATTCCGGTGCGCCCTGGCGACAGGGTGGCCGACGTCTGTGCCGGGCGCGGCACGAAGACACTCTTCCTCCTCGAGCGGGAACCAGACCTCGAGGTGGTCGCCATGGACATTGATGCCTCCCGCCTTGCGGCCATCGCCGCCGAGGCGGCGAGGCTCGGACTCCCCTCTCCTCCGACCGCCGTCGGCGACGCCCTCAAGCCCCCTGCTGAACTCGCCGGCGCCTTCGACACCGTCCTGCTCGATGCCCCCTGCACGGGTCTCGGGACGCTCAGGAGGCATCCTGAGATCAGGTGGCGGCGTATGCCGGGGGATGTGAAGGAGGCAGGGCGCAGGCAGGCGGCCCTCCTCGCCGCCGCGGCCACGCTGGTCAGGCCCGGGGGACGACTCATCTATTCCGTGTGCTCGATGGAACCGGAGGAGACCGAAGGGGTCACGCAAGGATTCCTCTCCGCTCGAAACGGCATGCGCCCCGCCACAGTCCCCGGCTGGGACACGGCAAGCCGGCTGTTCACACCGGATGAAGACGCCTGCGAAGGCTTTTACGTCATGCACTTTACAAGGGACTGAGGGAGGACAGGCCATGGAAGACGGGACGACGTTCCTCGACCTTGAGCTCGACCAGATCGAGCCAGCCTTCGTCGCCATGGGGGAGCCGGCCTTTCGCGCAAGGCAGGTCAGCGACGGAATCTATCGGCGCCTTCTCCAGAGCTACGCCGAGATGACCGACCTACCCATCGCCCTGCGCCAGAGGCTCACGAACGAGCTGCCTATCGGCCTCGGTCAGGAGGTGGCCCGCCAGGAGGGCACGGGGGGCGTGATCAAGGGGCTTTTGCTCTTCCCTCCGCACGCCACCGCTGAATGCGTCCTCCTGCCCTACAGCTTCGGGACTTCGGCCTGCCTGAGCTCGCAGGTGGGCTGCCGCCAGGGATGCCTCTTCTGCGCCACAGGAGCGTCGGGATTCACCCGCTCGCTGGCGACGGGGGAGATCATGGCGCAGTACCTCTACCTCGCCAGGGCCGCCGGCGGCAGGCGGGTGAGCCGCATCGTGATGATGGGGGCGGGAGAGCCTCTCGACAATTATGAGGCGGTCGTCAAATTCCTCCGGCGCCTCCATGACCCGCGCACGTTTGACGTAAGCTACCGGCGCATGACCGTGTCGACGGTGGGCCTCGTACCGCAGATGCTGCGCCTCAAGGACGAGGGGATCCCGGTGACGCTGGCGCTCTCGCTGCACGCCACGACGGACGAGGTGCGATCGCTCCTCATTCCCGAGAACCGGCGCTACCCGGTGAGGGAGATCCTGGCCGCCGCCGACGCCTACTTCCAGGCGACGGGAAGGCGACTCACGTATGAGTTCATCCTGATCTCCGGACTCAACGACGGGCTCGATGAGGCAAGGCGCCTGGCGGCGATCGTCAGGGATCACCCCGGACACGTGAACCTCATCCCCCTGAACCCGGTGCCCGGATTCCCGTATGACGCCCCGACCAGAGAGAGGGTACGGGCCTTTCGCAAGGAACTTCTGGCAAGGGGCGTGCCGGCCACCGTGCGACGCACGCTCGGACAGGATGTCGACGCGGCGTGCGGGCAGCTGAGACGCCGGTTCGACAAGAAGGGGGATGCTGTTGCGCTTCTCCGCGGCGTCAGACCGTGGACACGTCCGCACGCATAATGAGGACAGCTATCTCGTCCTGCCCCTCGTCCGGGGGGCCTTTCTTGCCGTGGCCGACGGGATCGGAGGCATGAGGGGCGGCGAGGTGGCGAGCCGCATCGCCACCCGGACGCTGGCCGAGGTGTTCCGGGCGGCGCGCGACGGGCGGGCGCCTGCGGACGTGCTGGCGGCGGGCCTCGTCAAGGCGAACGAGGCGATCCTCGCCGCCAAGGCCGGCGCCGATGATCCGGCGAGTGAGATGGGAACCACGCTGACCTGTCTTTGGATCGAGCGTGAGGCGGCCTTCGCCCACGTCGGGGATTCCCGCCTGTATCTCCTGCGTGGGGGAGAGATGAAGCAGATCACCCGGGATCATTCCCTCGTGGAAGAACTGGTCAGGCAGGGCCAGGTCGAGGAGGAGGACGTGCGGGCCCACCCGCAAAGGCATGTCCTGATGCGGGCGCTGGGACTCGAGGAGGCGCCGCGCGCCGACATCGGGGTGGTGGATGTGCGCCGCGGCGACGTGTTCCTCCTGTGCACCGACGGTCTCACCGACGCTCTCGACGACCGTTCGGTCAAGGAGATCCTGAAGGACGACGTGGAGAGCGCGGCAGGGCGCCTCGTGGGGGCGGCCGGAGAGGCGAAAGCTGCTGATGACGTGACGGCCGTGGTCTGTGTGATCGAGGAGGCCGACGTCAGGGAGGTGGTGGGCGCATGATCGGCGATGTGCTCGCCGGCCGGTACCGCGTCGATGCGCCGGTCGGCGGCGGCGGCATGGCCGAGGTCTACCGGGGGTTCGACCTCACGCTGCGCCGACCGGTCGCCATCAAGATGCTGCGGGGCGAGTTCACGGACGACCCCGACTTCGTCACCCGCTTCAGGCAGGAGGCCACCTCGGCGGCATCCCTCTCGGACCCCAACATCGTGGACGTGTATGACGTCGGCGAGGCAGACGGTCTTCACTACATCGTCATGGAGTACGTCGACGGCACCACGCTCAAGGAGTACATCCGAAAGCGGGGTCCCCTGCCGACCGCCGAGGCGCTCACGATCGCAGCCGACGTGGCGACGGCGCTTTCCGCCGCACACAAGAAGGGGATCATCCACCGGGACATCAAGCCGGAGAACATCCTCATCACCGAGGCCGGTCAGGTGAAGGTCGCCGACTTCGGCATCGCCCGGGCCGCCTCGGACCGCACCCTCGTCCAGACCGACGACATCGTCGGCTCCGCCCACTATTTCTCCCCGGAGCAGGCTCGTGGCGGCTTCATCGACGATCGCTCCGACCTGTATTCGCTGGGTGTTGTGCTCTACGAGATGCTCGCCGGCAACGCCCCCTTCGACGGACCCACGCCGATTGCCGTGGCGCTGCGCCACCTTCAGGACGAGCCGGTGCCCCTCAGGAAGGTTCGCCCCGAACTGTCCCGTGGCGTTTCGGACATCGTCGACCGGCTGATGGCGAAGAATGCGGCGGATCGGCCCTCGAGCCGGGAGGTGGAGGCCGCCCTGCGCCAGGCCATCGCCGCCGAGGGCGGTCCCGTGCACCCGTCGCTGGCCGACGGGGACGACGGGATGGGAGGGGCGACCGGCGAGCCGGTCGGCCCTCCCGGCCAATGGCCCGAAGAGGGCGAGAAAGGCGACCGGCCGCTCTCCCCATGGATGTGGCCAGGGCTCATCGGCGGCCTCGTGCTCCTGGTCGTGGCGGGCATCTTCGCCCTGAACGCCTGGCTCAACGTCCCGAACGTGCGGGTGCCCAAGGTCGTCGGGCGGCCGCTTGCCTCGGCGGAGGCGATCCTCCACAACGCCCATCTCACTTACCAGGTGAGCGGAACCGAGCTCTCCGCCTATCCGAAGGGCGTCGTGGTGACCACCAGCCCGGGGGCTGGGCAGGTGGTGAAGCAGGGGCAGACCGTTTTCGTCGTCACCTCTTCCGGCGTGCAGAAGGTCTCGGTCCCGGACGTGACCACGGAACCCCTCGATGTGGCCGAGAGCGACATCACGGCGGCCGGGCTCGAGGTGGGCTCGAAGACGTACAAAAACGCCACGGCCCCGGCCGGCACCGTGATCCAGACTTCGCCTGCGCCGGGATCGATGGTGCCGATCAACACCAAGGTCGACATCGTGCTCTCGAAGGGGAACGCCAGCCTCACCTTCAACATGCCGAACCTTGTCGGCGAGGCCTTCCAGGACGCCGAGAACGAGATGGCCAACCTGGGGCTCGTGACGAGCGGCCCCACGGCGTACGTCCCGAGTTCGGCCCCGAACGGGACGGTGCTCCAGCAGTCGGTGCCCGCGGGGACGGCGGTGACCTCGGGCCAGGGGGTGACGCTCACGCTTTCGAGCGGCCCGCCGGCAGGCGGCGGATCGGGACCGCCTGAGACCGAGTCCGTCAGCCTCACCTACAACGGCAGCAACCAGGCCGAACTCAAGGTGCTGGTCGTCGATGTGACAGGCGTGAACGTCGTGTTCGACCAGACCGTGCTGCCAAACTCGCAGACCCCGCTCACCCTGAACTGGCAGGGTCAGGGCCGGCTTGAGGAGTACATTGGGCCGCCCGGCGGCAACCTCACGCTGGTGCTGTCCGAGCCGCTGCCGATCAATACGCCGTCCACCGTCCCCGCCCCGTGAGAGAGGGGCGTATCCTCCTCGCCCACAGCGGTCGCTACCGGGTCGAGGTCGGCGGCGAGGTGCGGCTTTGCGTCCCGCGCGGCACCTTGCGCCGCCGCCAGGGCGGCATCCTGACCGGCGACCTCGTCCGTCTCGAGGGCGATGTGATCGCCGGCGTCCTTCCCCGCAGGAACAGCCTTGAGCGGCCGCCGGTGGCCAACATCGACCGGGCCTTTCTCGTTGTCAGCCTGGCCCGGCCAGAGGTGTCGCGCCAGGAGATCGACCGACGCCTCGTCGTGCTGGAAGCACGCTCAGTGCCGGCAGCCGTCGTGGTGAACAAGGTTGATCTCGTCGACCGAGACCTGTGGCAGGGAGTCCTCGCCGTCTACCGGCGTGCCGGCTACCCGTCCTACGGAACGTGCGCCGGGACGGGGGAGGGCATGGAGGCGCTCGGCAAGGCTATCGGCGCCGGCGTCTCCGTCCTCCTCGGGCCGTCCGGGGTGGGCAAGTCGACCCTGCTCTCGCACCTCACGGGGCGCCAACTGGCCACGCGGGAGGTTGGCCGCACGGAGCGGGGCAGGCACACGACCAAGTGGGTGGAACTCCTGCCGCATGGCGGCGGCTACGTGGTGGACACCCCGGGGTTCGGGGCGCTCGACCTGCCGCGCATGGAGATCAGGCGGCTGGCCTCCCTGTTCCCGGAGATCGCGGCGCTCTCAGGGGCATGCCGCTTTGCCGACTGTGCCCATGACGCCGAGCCCGACTGTGCGGTGAAAGCGGCCGTGGACGGGGGGATGTGCGATGGCGAGAGGTACAGGTCCTACGTCGAACTCCTGCGGGAGGTGAGAGAGGCGTGGTGAAGATCGCTCCGTCGATCCTGACGGCACCCCTTCTGGAGCTCGGGGCGGCGCTGGAGGCCGTCAGGGACGCCGACTGGCTTCATCTCGACATGATGGACGGTCACTTCGTGCCGAACCTGACGTTTGGGCCGTGGCTCGTGCCGGCCTTGAAAGAGCGGGCGACGATGCCGCTTGAGGCCCACCTCATGGTGACAAACCCCGAGCGCCACTTCGACGGACTGGCAGCCGCCGGGGTGAGGCGGGTCTATGTGCACGCTGAGGTCACACCCCACCTGCACAGGCTCCTCACCGAGATGGCGGGCCTCGGCCTCGAACCGGGTGTGGCCCTGAATCCCGGGACGCCCGTGGAGGGGATCGCCCCTGTGCTCGACGAGGTCCAGGCTCTTCTCATCATGTCGGTCGATCCGGGCTGGGGGGGACAGGCGTTCTGGCCCGGGGCCCTGCCGAAGATCGCCCGGGCGAGAGCCATGGGGTTTCGCAAGACGCTCGCCGTCGATGGCGGGATCACGCCGAAGACGGCCCCAGCTGTCGTGAAGGCGGGCGCCGACCTCCTGGTGGCGGGCTCATATGTCTTCCCCCCGGCAGGAGACGCACGGCCGCAATCGAGGCTGGCCTCCATCCGTTCGGCCGTCGCCGACCGAAATTGACCCGCGGGGTGCACCCGTTCACGGTGAGCGTCATAGACTGACACTCACGAAGGGGGCCGATCCACGTGGAAGTGCGGGTCATATCGGTGCCGAGGCCGCTTGGGAAAATCCTTCTTGCCCTGACCAGACCACTCGACAGGGGCGCGAAGAAGCCGGCTCGCGAGGAGCCGGCCGACACGGTCGAGGCCACGTTCGAGGACGAGGAGGAGCCACCCGTCCGTTGACGCTCAGGATGTGGCGCGTTCAACCCGTCCGGAGCGCAGGCAACCGGTGCAGACGTACTTGCGCGCCACCTGACCGGAGGGCAGTTTCACGCGCACGGACTGGATGTTGGGTGAAAAACTGCGATTTGTCTTGATGTTCGAGTGTGATACGAGGTGGCCGCGAGAGACGGTCTTGCCGCACACCTCACACGTTCTTGCCAAGCTTAGGCCACCTCCCCGCCAAGGGTCATGCCGTGAGATTCTAGCACACCCGTGATCGTGCGGCCAAGCACGAGGCCCGATGTTTTGTCGTGTTGCCGCAACCTGAACCGGATCTCCCCTCAGGCGGCGGCCGGGAGGAGGGGCTTCGGGACGAGCGGCCGAAGTCGTGGGCATGGAGCTCTCGTCCCTACCGGGGGTCGGCCCGAAGCGGGCCGCCGCCCTCGCCGACATGGGCCTTCGCACGACCGAGGACGCCGCCTGGCACCTGCCGCGCCGCTATGAGACCCTCGCGCCCTGGGACGGCGCGAGCGAGGGGCCCTTCGCCGTGGAGGCGGTCCTGAGGTCGGCCCAACGGGTGGCGAAGGGGGGCGTCGAGGGTCGCCTCGAGAGCGCCCATGGCACCCTGCGGGTCAGGTTCTACGGGCGCCCGCTGGCGGGCGTTGTCGGCATGAAGGACGCCATGAGGGTGTGGTACGGACCCGTGCGCCGACGGGGCAGCGCCTTTCAGATCGAGGACCCGGACATCGTGAACCCGGACGAGGTGGGGATGATCCGCCCCGTCTATCCGCTGGCGGCCGGCGTGGGACGGGGCTTGATGCGGCAGGTGGTGGGGCGGAGCCTGGAGCACATGGCGGGGCACCCGCTGGCAGAGGCCTTCCGGCGGGTGCATCGCCCGCAATCGCTCACGGACGTCCCCCGGGGGCTCGCTGAGCTCAAGCGGGCGGAGGCGCAGACACTGGCCAAGGGCCTCGCCCGCCCGGGAGAGAGCTTGTCGGCAAGGCCGTATCCGGACCCGCAGGTTCAGCTCGGAGGGCCCGCCTTCACGCTTCGGGACGACCAGTCCCAAGCGCTTTGCGAGATCCGTCGGGACATGGCCCGTGACACCGCCATGAAGCGCCTCCTCTTCGGCGAGGTGGGAAGCGGTAAGACCGTCGTCGCCCTCCTGGCGGCGGCGGGCGTCCTGGCGGCCGGGGACGGGGTGGTGTTTTTGTGCCCCACCGCCCTTCTCGTCCACCAGCACGCCGAGAGCGCCCGGGCCCTGTTCGGCGGGGGTGTGCCGGTTCTCGTCCAGGCCGGCTCCCTCAGGCCGCCGGCTATTCCCCAGGGGGCCTTCCTGCTCGTCGGCACCACAGGGGTGCTCGAATGCGAGGGGTTGGCGGGCCGCATCGGCCTCCTGATCGTCGACGAGGAACAAAGATTCGGCGTGCGGCAGCGGGAGGCGCTCCTGGACCAGAATCCGGCGCCGCATCTCCTGACCCTCTCGGCGACACCGATCCCGCGCTCCCTGGCCGGGGCCCTCACGGGGCTTCTCGCCGTCTCCAGGCTCCGGTCGAGGGAGGTGGCGCTCGCCCCTGTGCGCGTGATCGACCCTGCGCAGCGCAGGGCCGCCTACCTTGCCGCGTTCGAGGCCTACAGACGGGGCCGCCAGGCCATCGTGATCTGCCCCCGCCGCGAGGAGGGCGACCCGATGAAGGTCCCGCCCGCCGAGGGTCTTGCCGCCTCCCTCCGGAAGGCCTATCCGTCCGTGCCGATCACTGTAGTGACGGGAGGCCCCGGGCGCGGGGCACAGGAGGAGAGGCTTTCGCCGTTCCAGGCCGGCAATCCGGGTTGGCTCGTCGGCACCTCCATCCTGGAGGTCGGCCTCGACCTGCCCGGAGCGGACGTGTTGGTGGTGGAGGGCGCCCAGGCGTTCGGCCTCTCCCAGCTGCACCAGATGCGCGGACGGGTGGGCCGTCACGCGCCAGGGGCGACCGCCTTCTGGATCGCCGATGCCGGCGACGCGGAGGGCAGGAGGCGCCTTCAGGAGGCGGCGGCCGCCCGATCGGGCGAGGACGTGGCCCTCCTGGACCTCGCCGCCCGTGGGCCAGGGGTTCTTGAGGGGTGGCTCCAGCACGGGGTCCCGCCGCTTCGTGCGCTCGCCCTGCCGGAGGATCTCCAGATCCTCGTGGAGGCGTTCGCTGACCGATCGGCGAAGGACGGCTCATGACGGTTGCGACCGGCACCATCGAGGAACTCTTTGTCCTCGCTGAAGCACAGACCCTGGACGGAAGACCCGTGGACTTTGTGGACGTGACGTTTGGCGGCATCTCCGGCGATAGGCACATGGGACTTCTGATCCCACAGCCGGGGAGGGGGGGCGCCCCAGCTGGCGCGCTCATCCTGAACAGGCGCCAGGTTTCGCTCGTGGCGCAGGAGGAGTGCGCGGCCGTCGCGGCGGCCATCGGGGCCCGAGAGATCAAACCCCAGTGGATCGGCTCGAACGTGGCCATTTCGGGCGTTCCCCGCCTGAGCGACGTGCCGAACGGGTCGCACCTGCTCTTCCCGTCCGGGGCCGTGCTCTACGTCAGCGAGCGCAACGTGCCGTGCGCTGCGGCCGGCGCCGCCGTCGCCAGGCGCCACGGCGACGCTTCGATGGGCGAGAGGTTTGTGAAGGCGGCCATGGGCCGCAGGGGCGTGCTGGCGATGGTGGTGAGGGAAGGCCGGCTGGCGGTGGGCGATGTGTTCAGGGTGCATCCGCCCATCGGAACCTGAGGTGGGAGGCCAGACAGCGGAACCGTCGCTCCTGCGCCAGCGGGACTTCGCCCTCTTCATTTCCGGCCGGGCGATCTCGGAGATCGGAAGTCGCATCACACGCGAGGGGCTTCCCATCGTCGCCATCCTGCTCACCGGCGCCACGGCCCCGGCGCTCGGGGTGATGGCGGCCGTGAGCGCCCTACCCTACGTCTTCATGGGGCCTCTTTCCGGCGTCCTTGCCGATCGCCGCCATCGCCGCCCCATCCTGATCGCCGCCGACCTCGCGCGGGCGGCGCTCCTTCTCACCATCCCGGCCTCCGCCCTCATGCACGTCCTGTCGTTTGTCCAGATCCTGGCCGTGGCCTTTCTCGCCGGTGCGCTGACGGTGACATTCCGCGTTGCCGACCAGGCCTGGTTGCCAGGGTTTGTGAGCCGCTCGCGGCTCAGCGAGGGGAACGGTTACATCGGTGCTGCCTCCGGGGTGGGCGAGTTCGTCGGGCCGAGCGCCATGGGGGCGCTCATCCAGTGGCTTGGCGCCCCACTCGCGATCGCCTTCGACGCCTTTTCGTACCTGGCGTCGGCGCTGTCGCTGTGGGCGGTGAGGAAGCCCGAACAGACGCCAGAACCGGGCGGGGGGAGAGAGCCGGCACTCTCTGATGCCATCGAGGCCCTCGGGAAGGTGCGCTCCCACCCCCTCCTCGGCCCGATCTTCCTGACCCTCGCCGTCCAGGCCCTCTTCGGTGGCTTCTTCGAGGCCCTGTACGAGATCTACGCCCTCAGGACCCTGCACCTGAACCCCTTCGCCCTGGGTCTTCTCATCACTTCGGGAGGACTTGGCGCCCTCGCCGCCGCCCCGCTCGTGGGACGCATCACGAGGCGCTTTGGCCTGGGCCCCACCCTGATCGGCACAACGCTTTTGCAGGGCGTGGTCGACCTCCTCATCCCGGCGGCGGGAGGACCCTTCATCATCGCCTTCTCGTTCCTCTTCACCGCCCAGGTGGCAGGCGACTTTCTCGGCACGATCTTCGAGATCGGCGAGGTGACGCTTCGCCAGTCGATCACCCCCGACGCGTGGCTCGGTCGCGTGAACGGCTCGATGAACTTCGCGAGCGGCATCATGGGCATGGCGGGCGCCCTGGTGGGCGGACTTCTCGGAGGCATCGCCGGGGGCCACCCGGCCTTTTACATCTCAGCCCTCGGGATGGGAGCCTCTGCCCTGTTCCTCGCTGTTTCCGCAGTGCGGCGGCAGCGGCATCCAGTTGGGGTGGACATGGCGTCGTTCGAGTAGCCCCTTCGGCCCCCGTCGTACTCCCAGGAGCATGAGGCGGCTGACAGGACGCCTCGCCGTCGCCGGAACCCTGACCCCGCTCACCAGCGCGAGGGCCTCACGGCGTGATCGGACTGGGCGAAACCGATCGGGAGCGCCGCGCCCTATGCGAAGAGTCCGTGCGCAGGGAAGGATCGGCTGGAAGAGCCTCGAGGAGGGGACACCCCTTATTGCGCGGGCTGGATCGAGACCGTCACCTGGTGGGTCGCCGTTCGGCCCGAGAGATCCATCACCTCTGCCGTGAACGTGTAGGTTCCCGCCGTGGTCGGTGTGCCTAAGAGGGCGCGAGGCGAAGAGCGAGATCCCCGGGGAAGCTGGCCGCTCTTGGCGTTCCAGATCCCGTAGCCGTAGCCGCCCGTCGAGTGGAGCACCTCGAAGAAGGGCTGGCCCACCGTGCCCGTGGGGTGCACGATCACGGTCGCCACGCTGTAGGCACTCGACACAGGTGTCGTCACATAGAGGAAACTGATGGGAGGCGGCGGGAGAGGGCCTGGCGGCGTGGGCGGGGCCCACGTCCATGTGTCGCCCAGGATTCCGGAAGGAGCAAACCCGCCGAAGAGCACGACGCTTGCGGTCTTGGCGTCGTAGACCATCGTGGCTCCTCCGCCCGCCGAGGCCTCGGGCGGGTCCCGCAGACATCCTCCGCCGCCGGATATCCCTGCGTGGAGGGACCACGGCATCGAGAAACGACGGCCTTAGCCATCGGCTCATGCAGGCGGATGCCCGCATTGCCTGCCATGCGTCATGCCGCCGGCGCAAAACGCCGGGGCAGCCGCCACCGAACTTTCCAGGATGTCGTGAGAGGGCACGCGGCGGGGCTGCGGGATTGGTCGTCCTGCGATCCACGCTCGCCCCGAAGTCGGCATGGAAGGATCGCGGCGCTGAATGCGCTTTCTGATGGACCCACCCTCGCATCCGCGCTGCGTTCTGGCATTATTCTCACCGATATCAGCCAGCGGGCCGGGACAGTTGGAAGGTCCACCCCCCAAACGGGGCCCGAGGGATCTCGGCCATCCGGCCGTGAAGGGCCGAAGTCCGCTTCTCGCCTTGGCGCGTTCATTCGAGCCCTTATACCTGCGGGAAGACTCCGACTGAGGTGGCGCACCCGCTCTGCCGCTCTTCGTGGAGGCAAGTGTGAGCGCCGGTCGTAAAAAGGACACCGTCCTTGACACGGGTAATGGAAGGCACTACGTTGAGTACCAGAGAATGGAAATACGTAACGTTAGAAAGGACGGAGGAGTATCGGTGGCGAGGCGATCGCTTTGGACCTTGGCTTTCATAGTCACAACGGCGTTGTTCACTACAGCCCCGCCCGCTGCCGCAAGCGGAGCCGCCAAGCCGCTGACAAACACTTGCCCCCCGTCAGCATGTGGTGCATACACCATAACGTACGGGTTATACCCAGGAGTTGGGAATCAGGTGTCCACAGAAACCTTTGTTGGGACTCTGCCGGAAGCAACCTACTCATTTACGTGGACTATATATTATGATGTGAAGAGCACGTCTTCCGTGACGCTCGAAACATCGAAATTGGGCACGGCTACGGTGTCTGGAGGGGTATATGACGAGTATGGGCCAATTTGGTACTATAATCAGAGCGCTAGTCAGTATTACGATTACACAGGTTACGCCTGCCTCGTAGCGGACTCAAGGACGTTTAACCCGAACTGGAACCTAGATGTGAGCATCTCACCATCAGAACCTGCGGTGGTCGATCAGTACTTTTACGTGAACGCCTGTGACGTTGACGGTCAACCTGATTCTAGCACCGAGACGAGTCAGAACCAGTTTGTGATTTACCCTCAATGAACGGTGAGCACGGCTCTGTCAAAATGCGGGTATGGCCTAGGGTCGTGGTCGGAACGTTGGCTCTGGCTGGACTGTTCGTCTGCGCCGCGGCGTGTGGGCCGTCAGTGCAGGAAGCTCAGGTTACCGCCAAGGCTAAGGGCGAGCTGAGCCAGGTTCGGCGACTTGTCGCCTTTGCCGTACGGATGCCCCGGTACGTGCCGCGAGGATATGTGCTCTTCGATGTAACCGACAATCTGGGGATGCAGGCCTCTCCGGGAGCGCCCCAACCGCGCGTGGCCGATCTGTACTACGGAACGTCAGCGAAGAAGCAGGGCTATTTCCTGCGATTCCAGGTGCTTGAACTGAAAGGCACATTGAACGTCTCGGGCTCTGAAATGCGGACGGTGAGCCAAGATGGACGAACGATCGAGACGTTTCAGAACAGTTACGGTTTTGTGGGAGCATCGACGAGGGAACGGGGCGTCACTTATCTGGTCCAAGGAGGCGGAACATCTCTCCACACGGCCGAGAAGGTTCTTCTGAGCATTCCGATGGACTAGGAGACTGTGTGATAAGGTCCACTGAGGCGTGAGATAAAGCGGGAGAATGGGGCCCTGGTGGCGAATGGTAGAGCATGAAGAAGTTCATGGACTACCAGCCGAACCAGGGCTCTCTGA
>Ga0078972_1001089_pt1 | contig 106842 bp, 102 predicted proteins | sample YelNatPaOPGAMG01_FD_67568 | JGI IMG/M metagenome (GOLD analysis project Ga0078972, IMG submission 67568) | Hot spring thermophilic microbial communities from Obsidian Pool, Yellowstone National Park, USA - OP-RAMG-01 (SPADES assembly) (version 2) | ecosystem: Environmental > Aquatic > Thermal... | reverse complement strand
GCCAATTTCGCTAATGGTTTGCCTCACAAATCTAATCTATTGTCCATCTCGAAATTTTTTAACTCCCCCTCTCCCCCTCTTAAACTAAGAGGGGGAAAAAGGGGGAGTTATAAGAAATCCACCCTTTAGTAAGGCATTACCCCAACCATAAAATTTTACTTGCATTATTCTTCTTATTTTGTTATTTTTCTTTGCTAATTTGGATTTTTAAAAGATCAAAGCTTTTGGTTAAAGATGGGGTTTGTTCCTCTCCTCTCGGTGAAAGAGATTACGAAATCATTTTCAGGGGTCCTGGCCAATGACCATATTAATTTAGACCTTTTCCCTGGAGAGGTTCTTGCCATACTTGGTGAAAATGGTGCTGGCAAAAGTACTTTAATGAAGATTCTCTATGGGTTTTACCGCGCTGATGTCGGCAGCATTTACCTAAAGGGAGCGCCAATTCAGATTCGCTCTCCCCAAGAAGCTCGAAATTACGGGATTGGTTTAGTCTTTCAGGATTTTGTGCAGATTCCAGCCTTTACTGTGTTAGAAAATATAATTCTCTTTTCTCCCGGTCTTCCATTTATTTTGAATAAAAAACACTTAGCCAAGCAGATCACAGAGCTTTCCGAAAAATATGATCTAAGAATTGATCCTTATGCCCCTCTGCAGGAGCTTTCCGTTGGCGAAAGACAAAAAGTTGAATTAATAAAACTTCTCTTGGCAGAAGCGAAGGTCTTAATCTTCGATGAACCTACGCGAAACCTGGCCCCCCACGAAATAGAAGGACTTTTTAAGGTCTTCGCCAATCTCGGCCGTGATGGATACTCGGTGATTTTTATTACGCATAAACTTAAAGAGGCCTTAGAGTGCGCTAATCGAATTGTAGTAATGCGCCAGGGCCGAATTACGGGAATTTTATCTGCTCAAGAGGCCTCTGAGGAAAAACTTATCTCGCTTATGTTTGGCGAGACTATAATCGAATTCCCCTTTCTCCCTAAAGCGCGCACTATAAAAGCATCTCCTCCTCTTTTAGAATTAAAAGGAATTGCAACTTACGCGGAAGAAAAGGCGGGAGGGTTGAAGGACATCAATTTAAAAGTCTACCCTGGAGAAATTGTGGGCATAGCTGGAGTTGCAGGAAATGGACAGAAAGAAATCGGCGATGTTATTTTAGGGCTCCAAAAATGCGCCCGGGGAAGAAAATATCTCTTTGGGCAAGAAGCTACTAACTGGTCAGTGGCTCGAGTGCGCGAAAGTGGGGTAGTTTTTATTCCGGAGGATCCCTTAACGATGGCTGCTTTCCCCTGGTTGACTATTCAGGAAAATATGGCCCTGAGCAATACCAAAAAATATTCTCAGGGTAGGGGTTTTTTTATTAATTGGGATGCGGTCCGAGCTGACTTGGAGAAATCCTTAAAGCGGCTGGGGTTCAAGCTGCCCTCTTTTTATTCTATGCTCAAAAATCTCTCTGGAGGAAATATCCAAAGGATGATCTTGGCCAAAGAATTGGCTCAGAATCCCAAATTAATTCTCGCCTTTTATCCAACCCGCGGGCTGGATGTGCGTAGTGCCAGTGCTGCCCGAGAACTGCTTTTGACTTATAGAAACGCCGGAGCTGGCATTCTCTTTATCTCTGAGGACTTGCGCGAATTATTTGCTCTCTGCGACCGGCTTCTGGTTTTATTTCGCGGGCAGATTGTGGGAGAAGAAGATCCGCAGAAAATAACTTTTCAAGAAGTGGGCTATTTAATGACCGGCGGAAAATATTATGAGCAAAGCAATTGAACTAAAGAATTCATCCTTCAAGAAGAATTTGGGCCCAAGTCTATCCCGATTCTTTTTCCTCTTTTCCATAGCTTTTGTCTTTTTTGCTCTTATACTTTGGATCTTTGGGAAAAATCCCTTCCGGGCCTATGTTGATATCTTCCTTAATACCCTGGGTTCAACTTATGGAATCTCGGAAACATTGGTAAAGATGATCCCTTTAATTTTAACAGCCCTGGCTACAGCTATCCCATCTCGAATCTGGCTGATAAATGTAGGTGGCGAGGGGCAATTCCACATGGGAGCGATCGTCGCCACCGGGGTGGCCCTCAATCTAAATTTTCTGCCAGGTTGGATTCTCTTGCCCGTGCTGATCATCAGCGGTTTTTTAGGGGGAGGGCTTTGGGGCATGTGCTCAGGATTCCTCAGAGCAAAAGGATGGGTTAGCGAGACTATTTCTACCTTACTGCTAAATTATGTGGCCATTCTTCTGGTAAGTTTTCTTGTCTTCGGACCGTGGAAAGATCCAGAGAGTGCCAATTATCCGCAGACTGCCGAATTTGGGGAAGCAGCTATTCTGCCCAGCCTTGGCCAGAGTAGGGTTCATCTGGGCATTTTCTTGGCTAGTGCTGCCCTTTGCGGGTTTTACTTTGTTATGAGCCGTACTAGATGGGGTCTGGAGATGCGGGCTATGGCCGCGAACATGGAAGCGGCGCGCCGTAATGGAATTCCCCTCGAAAAATATTTTTTAATCCTTATGCTCATTGGTGGCGGTTTGGCCGGAATAGCTGGCATGTGCGAAGTCTCGGCCATCCAGGGGCGGCTTCGCCCCAATATCTCTCCCGGGTACGGCTACATGGGATTTTTAATAAGCTGGATGGCCATGGGAAATCCATGGGGGATTGTAGCCGCTGCTTTTCTATTAGCCATAGTAACTGCTGGCGGAGATATCCTGCAAATGACTCAAGGAGTGACTGGTTCAGTAGTAAACATTCTTCTGGCCCTCATTTTATTTGTGGTCCTGGCCAGGCAAGGGATAATTCGGGGAAGAAAATGATGCTAACGGCGATAAGCAGTCTTTTGGTGGGGGCCATTCATTCCGGAACTTCTCTCCTTTATGCCACCTTGGGAGAGGTTATCGAAGAACGGGCAGGGATGATTAATTTAGGGTTGGAAGGCGTTATGCTCATGGGGGCTGTTTGCGGATTTGTCACCACCGTGAAGACTGGTAATCCTGCCTTAGGTCTTTTGGGAGCAGCTCTCGCTGGGGCTCTCTTTAACCTTTTCTTTGGATTTTTAGTAATAAATAGACGAGCAAACCAGTTGGCCTGTGGTTTGGCCATGATGTTTTTCGGCGTGGGACTTAGCGCTGTCATTGGGGCTCCTTTTATTGGAAGTAAGATCAAAGGCCTGAACGAAATTGATATTCCTCTCTTCGCCGAAATTCCCCTTCTGGGCCCAGTTTTCTTTAGACAAGACCTTTTGACTTATGCAGTTATTCCCCTATCGTTAATTGTCTGGTGGCTCCTTTTTCACACTCGCTTTGGGTTAAACCTAAGGTCTGTGGGAGAAAACCCCACGGCAGCTTTTGCGGCTGGGAAAAATCCCTACTTCTTGCAGTATCAAGCTTTATGCTTAGCTGGCGTTTTGGGAGGAATAGCCGGAGCTCACTTATCAATAGCCCTAGCGAAAACTTGGCAGGAATGGATGACCGCCGGCCGAGGTTTTATAGCCGTCGCTTTGGTTATTTTTTCTAAATGGCATCCTCTTTGGGCTATAGCCGGAGCTTTGATCTTTGGCGGCGCAATTGCGCTCCAAATTCAATTACAGGCTTTAGGTGTGCCTATTTCTTCTTTTCTCTTAGATATGCTACCATACCTCTTAAGTTTGGGAATACTCGCTATTTGGGGAGGGAAACGCCGCGCCGCAGCTCCAGGAAGCTTAGGACGAGTTTTCCAGGGAACAGAGTAAAAAAATTCGGTAATTATAAAAATATTTTAAAAGGAGAAAAAATTATGAATAAGAAAAGCGAAGCAATTAAGAAACAATTTGTGGCTGTTTTATTTTCTTGTTTATTTATCCTCGGTCTAACTTCCAACCCAGCCTTAGGCCAACAGCCAAAACTAAAAGTGGGGATAATCCATATCGGCTCCATAACGGACGGGGGTTATAACCAAGCCCATGCTGAAGGGGTAGCGATCATGAAGAAAAATCTCCCCGAAGTAGAAGTTATCGAAGTAGAAAATGTCCCCGAGAGTGCCGATGCGGAAAGAGTGATGGAAAATATGATTAAACAAGGCGCCAAACTTATTATTGCGGCGAGCTTTGGGTATCTTGATCCTGCGTTGCGCGTAGCCAAGAAATATCCCGAAGTAAAATTTGTCCATCCAGCTGGATACAAGCGGGCCCCCAATTTAACCACCTATTGGGCCAGTACCCCGGAGGCTTTTTATTTAATGGGCATCGCAGCAGGCAAGACTTCGAAAACCAGCAAGATGGGTTTTGTTTGTGCCCTGCCCGTTAGCTATTTTTTAGCCAATATTAATGCCTTGCACTTAGGCGCCAGATCAGTTAATCCTAAGATGGAAACGCGGGTGGTCTTCACCGGTACCTTTTTAGATCCAGGCAAAGAAGCTACAGCGGCCAATGCCTTGCTGGATCAAGGGGCTGATGTGTTAGGGATGATAGTAGATTCCCCAATTACTGTAGTGCAAATAGCGGAAAAGAGAGGCGCTTATTCCATTGGTTATCATTATTTGGGAGTTCAAAAATTCGCCCCCAAGGGATGGATTAGTGGAATTGCTTTTACTTGGGGCGGCCTTTATACCAGATTTGCCAAGCAGGTCATGGAGGGGACTTGGAAAAGCGAAAACATTCTGGGAAATTTAGCCAGCGATTTAATTGCTATTGCTCCCTTCGGACCGGCTGTCCCAGCAGAGGCCATCAAATTAGTTGAAGAAACCAAAAAGGCTTTTATTGAAGGTAAGAAAAATGTTTTTGAGGGGCCAATCAAAGACAATAGAGGCCAGGAAAGAGTTAAAGCGGGTGGACATTGGTCGTTAAATGACTTAGGCAAGATGGATTGGTTGGTAGAGGGAATAATTGGTCAGCCAAGATAAAAAAGCAGGGCCGCTTAAAGATAAAAATGACGAATTCTTTTGCGACCTATCAGGCAAAACAATTGGGCGAAAAGGCCTATCAACTCTTTAACCTCCCTGAATTCCGGGGCAAAATCGTCGCTGTTTTTACCTCAACGGCTTATTTAGAGGGGGAAAACGGCGAAATCTTTTGGCTGGGAGGTGCAGATTTGCCGCTCCACCAGCGTGCTCTGACCATTTCTTACTCTTCGGAACTATTTTGCGCTGGCGAAAAATTTTACTGCCAAGGTCTGCATCTGCAAATTGGGCAGCAAATCTATATTTCCTTGAGGCAGGCTTCTCTCTGGAAGCCTGCTCCTCTTGATCCAGGAAAAATTCCTTCTCTTCCCCGATTATTTCAGATTTTTCAAAATTGGCTACCAGCTTTTCTGGGAATAGATCGATCTTGGAGAAAAATTAGTACGCGTCTTTATTCCTTAATGGCTTCTGCGCCCTCCCAAAGGATAGACTCTATTATCGAAGTAAGCAAAAAGCTTATTGGTCTTGGACCTGGTTTCTCTCCAGCTGGAGATGACTTTGTCGGCGGTTTGCTTTTTACTCTTCATATTTTGAAAAAAGCCTATCCAGACCATCTTCAACTCGATGGAAGAAAGATCTCCGATTTTTTGGAATGGGCTCGTTCGCGCACGAATTTTATTAGTTGGACGATATTAAGAGACCTATCTTTTGGCCAGGGACCTGAACCTGGGCATAAGATAATGAATAATCTGTTGCAAGGAGAAGACCCAAGCGCTATTTATCGTGAAATAGATGAATTAACTCAGATTGGGCATACTACTGGACACGCCATCTTTTATGGAATGTTAACGGGTTTGCGTCTTATTTTGGGCGGAGATAATCAAGATTATCTGAGTTAAAAAAATTTATGAGGCCTGACGTTGAAAAGGGAGGAAAAATTTAATGAGCAACACCACTTTTGATCTCAAAAAGAAAATTGAAGAAGCCAATGGGGAAGCAGTTAGACGATTTAATTCCGCCGAGCCTGTACTAATAGATATTGCTGAAGCAAAAGAGGTTATTCCTGGTTTAGAGGAACATATGGTCTTGCACTCGGGTCCGCCAGTCGACTGGGCCCATATGTGTGGAGCTCAAAAAGGAGCCATGATAGGTGCCGTTCTATTTGAAGGTTGGGCCAAGAGGGTAGAGGAAGCTCAGAAACTCTTGGAAGAAGGGGTTATTAAATTTGCCCCTAATCATGATCATCAAGCTGTAGGGCCCATGGCGGGGACTATCTCGCCATCTATGCCTGTCTGGGTAGTAGAGAATAAAACTTTTGGTAACCGATCTTTCTGCCGCCAAGTCGAAGGGAGACAACAATTTGGAGATTATTCCCCGGCAGCCTTGGAGGGACTGCGTTCTTGGCGGGAGATCTTTGCTCCTTCTTTACGGCAAGCTCTCCGCCAGATGGGCGGCCTTCCTTTAAAACCGCTCCTTGCCAAAGCCTTGCAAATGGGGGATGAACTCCATAACCGACCAGTGGCTGCTTCCAGTCTTTTCGCCAATTTTATGGCTAGTTCTTTAGTAGAAGCAGGGGTCAATAAGGATCATCTCCTGAGTACGCTCAAATACATGACTAATCACGAACTTCTTTTCTTAGGTCTTTCTATGGCCGCGGGTAAAGCAACTGCGGATCCCGCACAAGGGATAGAATATAGTACGATTGTCGTAGCCATGGCCCGCAACGGTACGGAATTTGGGATTCGTGTTAGTGGCTTAGGCCGAGAATGGTTTACTGCGCCAGCTCCGCGGGTAAAAGGGTTGTATCTCCCTGGTTATAAAGAAGAAGATGCCGGGCTTGATATGGGCGACTCGGCGATTACCGAAACCGTGGGCTGGGGAGGATTTGTGTTAGCCGGCGCAACCGGTATTTTAAATCTGGTCGGGGGTACCCCCGAAGAGGCTATGAGATATAGCCAAGAAATGCGCCAAATCACCGTAAGTGCCAGCCCTTATTACCGCATCCCCATTTTGGGTTTTCAAGGAGCACCAGTGGGCATTGATATCCGCAAAGTGGTGCAAACCGGAATAACCCCTATTATCGACACAGCTATTGCCCATAAAAATCCAGGTTATCCCATTATCGGGGCCGGCCTTTTGCGAGCTCCCTTAACTTGTTTCCAGAAGGCCTTGCAGAGGTTTGCCGAAAAATATAAGGTTCAATAAAATGGTAGCCCAAGTTTTTATTCGCCGGAATGAGTATTACGATTCCATCTTTCTCATGCGCATCGCTCAGAACCTCATGGCCCAAAAAGGAATTGTACAGGCTATCTTGCTCATGGGTACTGAAAAAAATAAAGAATTATTGCAAGATGTTGGTTTCCGAAACTTAGAAATCGCTACTGCTTCCTCTAATGACCTTATTGTGGCTATCAAGGCTGAGAAAGAGGATATTCTTAAAGAAGTTACCCACCATTTTGAAAGATGGCTGCAACCGCCTAAGGAAAAAACACTTCTGGTTACCCAAAAATCTTTGGCTGTGGCCCTGCGGCAGAAGCCGCAGGCTAATTTAGCGGTTATCTCTATTCCCGGAGCCTACGCTGCTAAAGAAGCACAGAAAGCTCTGGAAAATGGGCTCCATGTGTTTCTTTTCAGCAGTAATATACCTATAGAAGAAGAATTATTCCTAAAAAATTATGCGCGCCAACACGGTCTCTTAGTAATGGGGCCGGATTGTGGGACGGCCATTATTGGGGGAATTGGTCTTGGTTTTGCTAATGCTGTGCGCCGGGGATCGATCGGGGTTATTGGAGCTTCGGGGACAGGAATACAAGAGTTTACTTCGCTAATTCACCAGGGTGGCTTAGGTATTTCTCAGGCTATTGGCGTAGGCAGCCGGGATCTTTCAGACACTATCGGTGGAATTTCTACTCAGGTGGCTTTGGATGCTTTAATTGCAGATGAAAAAACCAAAATTATTGGCCTCATCTCCAAACCTCCCGGCCGAAGAACAACTTCTATGCTTCTTCCCCAAATTGGGCAATCACCTAAGCCTATAATCACGTGCTTCCTGGGTGGGGGAAAAATTATTTCTTCTGAAATGCCGCATTTGTATACGGCTTCCACGATTGATGAGGCCGCGGCAGTAGCTATTCAAATAGCCACTGGCCAGAGTCAAGGGCCTCTCAAATGTTATTCCCCAGAATTTCTCGAGCTGTTTGAAAAAGAAATTGCAGCGCTACAACCGGAGCAAAAATATATTCGCGCGCTCTTTGCCGGTGGTACATTCTGTTACCAGGCGCAACAAATTTTTAAAGAAGCTGGAGTAAGAGTTTTTTCCAACGCTCCCTTAGAAGCAAATCAAGAACTTGCTGATTCTCAACAAAGCCAGGGGCACACATTCATAGATATGGGGGCTGAAGAATTTACTGAAGGGAGAGCGCACCCGATGATCGATGCTCGTTGGCGGCAAAAAAGAATTTTAACAGAAGCTCAAGACCCTCAAATAGCTGTGCTCCTCTTAGATATTATTCTTGGTTATAACTCTTCTCCCGATCCCGCTGGTGATCTTGTTCCGGCAATCGCCGCCGCTAAAAAAGAGGCCCAGAAGAGAGGGCATCATCTTTGTGTAGTAGCCTCTGTTTGTGGCACAGAAAATGATCCGCAAAATTTAATTTCTCAAGTTAACACCCTGGAGCAAGCAGGGGTGATTACTTTTCGCAGCAGTGGGCAAGCTGCCCGCTTTTGCGCTCAAATAGCGCTTCGGCAGCAAGAAAGGTTTAATGAAGGAAAAGATTAAGGAACTTCTCCAAAGCCCGCCGGTGGTTATTAATATAGGTTTGGCGGAATTTGCTGAAAATTTGCAAATCCAGGGAGTAGATGTAGTGCAAGTTCCTTGGAACCCGCCACAACCTGCGGATGAAGAAATGCTTGCTCTTTTAGATAAATTACTTTAAATTTTGGCTAACAGGGCCGCGCCTAAAGCGCCGATAATTTGGGGTTCGGGGGGGACAAAAATCTTTACTTGCAGTCTATCTTCCAAAGCGCGGACTACACCTATGTTCTTAGCTACACCGCCCGTGAGCATGACTACTTCTTTAATCCCGATGCGGGCAATTAATCCCAGCAAACGATCAGCAATGGCTTCGTGCAATCCCCGGATAATTACTTCTACGGGTTCATTCTGAGCGATCAAGGAAATAACTTCTGATTCGGCGAAGACCGTGCAGGTGCTGGAAATTTTTATGGACCGGGGAGCTGCTTGGGATATTCTGCCCAGCTCCTCTAATTTTAGGCCTAAAGCCTGAGCCATTACTTCTAAAAACCGTCCAGTGCCCGCCGCACACTTATCATTCATCTGAAAATCTATATTCCGTCCCTGGTCATCAAGCCGGATGACTTTGCTATCTTGTCCGCCAATATCGATCACTGTGCGCGTTAAGGGGTTCAAATAGAAAGCTCCGCGGGCATGGCAGGTAATTTCCGTGATTCTTTTGGTGGCTCCAGGAAAAGAAATCCGGCCGTAACCAGTAGTTACGATTGCTGCTAAATCTGTTCTTTTAAGGCCTGCTTCGGCCAAGGCTTTAGTTAGCGAAAACTCGGCAGCTTGGATACTATTAGCGCCTGTTGGTAAAATAGCAAAACTCAAGATTTGTTGATCCTGCATGATGACTGTCTCCGTTGATATAGAGCCAATATCAATTCCCGCCACGATCATGATTATTCCCCTTGAGTAAAAATATTTATTGCAGTATATTACGATTCAGCTAAATTATACAATTAATCCTTTGGGGAGTGAAACAGGGAAAAGACCATGAATTTCTACCTGACGGAAGAACACCAGATGGTGCAAAAATTAGCTCGGGATTTTGCCGCCAAAGAATTAAAACCCCGGGCCGCCGAAATCGATGTTACGGGTAAATATCCTTTAGAAATCCTCCGGGCCTTGGCCCAATTGGGCATGATGGGCATGAACATTCCGGCCACATATGGCGGAGCCCAAGCCGGCGTGATCAGCTTATGTTTGGCCCTCATGGAAATTGCTAAAGTTTGCGCGGCTACCGCGGTCACCATGTCGGTGACTAACATGGTGGCCGAGGTGATTAACGCCTTCGGCGAGGAAGAAATTAAAGCGCAGCATGTGCCCAAAATTTGCCAAGGTGATTATTTGAGTGGAGCTTTTGCTTTAACCGAACCTACAGCAGGTTCAGATCCTGCTTCTATGAAATCCACAGCTCGACCCGAAGGTGATTATTATGTGCTCAACGGGAATAAAATTTTTATTACGAATGCGGCCATTGCGGGCGTCTTGGTGGTTTGGGCCAAGACAAATTTGGCGGCGGGCTCGCGGGGCATTAGCGCTTTTCTGGTAGAAAAAGGCCAGACCGGGATGACTATAGGAAAGAATGAAGGAAAGATGGGGCAACGCGGCTCATGCACTAATGAAATTCTCTTGGAAAATTGTCTGGTCCCCCGCAGAAATTTGCTGGGCCGAGAGGGGGATGGGTTTAAAATTGCCATGATGGCCTTGGATGGCGGCAGAATCGGCATTGGCTCCTTAGCTGTTGGTTTGGGGTTTGCTGCTATAGAGTATGCTACAAATTATGCGCAAACCCGCATCCAGTTTGGCCGGCCGATTTCTTCTTTCCAGGCTATCCAGTGGATGATTGCCGATAGTTTTACGGAACTGGAAGCGGCTCGTTGGTTAGTTTTAAGGGCAGCTTTTTTAAAAGAAAAAGGGCAGCGTTTTACGAAAGAAGCTTCTATGGGTAAGCTCTTTGCTACCGAAGTAGCCAATCGCGTCTGTTATAAGGCCTTGCAGATTTTGGGAGGATACGGTTATATGCAGGAATATCCGCTGGAGCGTTATGCCCGTGACTGTCGCGTAACCACTATCTACGAAGGAACTTCGGAAATACAGCGCTTGGTCATTGCCCGGGAAATTTTAGGCGCCCCATTTGTTTAATCATCAAGAAAATATGAGTATGGGTTAATAAAGTTTAGAGAACATCTCCTATTTCTTTTTTCATCTTAAACCAGCCTTTAGCTTTAGCTTCTTCCAGGCGTTCTTCTAACCAGGCTGACAAGATCAGTTCCTGTTTTTCGCGGAGCAGAGCTTGGCGAAAATTCTCCTTATGCTCTTGGAATTGCTTCTGGTCTACTTCTTTGACCTCTTTTAAACGCAATATTACATATTGGTCATTAAGCAAGAGGGGATTTGGAGCGTAGGGATTTTGCGGCAGGAGGGTAAAAATGGCTTTCCGCAATTCCTCGGAGAATTCCATCTTGGGCGGGGCACCAGCTCTCTCAAAAAAACCGGTCTCCTCGATTTTTAACTTCTCTTGGGCAGCCAAGGCCTTGCCCTCCGCTCCCTTCTTAATTTTTTCTAAGATATCCTTGGCTTTAGCCAGAGCTTTCTCTTTTTGCTTTTTCTTTTTTAAAGCTTGGACTACTTTATCCTCCACTTCCTTTAGTTCCGGATTTCTGGCTTCTTCCTTCTGGACTACTTGCAAGATCGCCAGAGTGTCTCCTAAACGAAGCACAGGACTAATATCTCCGGTATTTAAAGCCAGAGCAGAATCGATTAATTTGGGATTAAGATCGGTTTTGTCCTGCGCCGAAAAAAGCCCTGTCTCTTTAAGACTCAAGTTTTTTTCTTGGGCAAAATTATCCAATTTCCCATCTTTCATCCCTCGGGCATAGGCCTCATCGGCCTGATCATAAGCTAATTCGCGAGCTTTCCGTTCTTGGAGCATCTTTTGAATCTTTTCCTTCACTTTGGCGAGAGGCTCCACTTGCTGTTCTTGAATTTCATCTACTTTAGCTATGTGGTAGCCGTAAGGAGTTTGGATTACTTTACTAATTTCCCCAGCTTTCAGGGAGAAGATCGCGGCCTCAAATTCCGGGATAACTTGTCCTCGGGAAATGTACCCCAAATCACCTCCCTGATTTTTTGTTCCTGGGTCGTCTGAATATTTCTTGGCTAGCTCCGCAAAATCTTTCCCTTTTTGAGCCTCTTCGCGGATAGACTCTGCTTTTTGGCGGTCTTTAGCCGATACCTCTGGGTCTTTAAAGTCAGTTTTAATCAGGATATGGCGTACTTTCAAACGACGAGGTTGGGTAAACTTTTCCAGGTTATTTTGATAATAGTTTTCGATTTCTGGGGAGGTAATTTGAACTTGCTTCTGATAGTCTTTGGGGTCGAAGAGGAGATAACGGATTTTCACCCGCGCAGGTATCTTGAAGTCTTCTTTATGCTTGGTGAAATATTCTTGCACTTCTGCCGCGGAAAAAGAAATATCTTGGAAATCGTCAGGATTAACAAAAATAACTTCCAAATTTATCTTCTCAAAGTTGTGCCGATAATTATCCCACACTTCTTTGTCCGCCACCTTGGCACCGGCGGTGATCAAATTATGGATTTTAGAGATAAGGAGCATTTGGGCCTGGTTGCTCTCAAATTCTTTGGCTGTCAGGCGCATCCTCTGTAAAGTGCGCAAATAAGTGTTTTTATCAAAATGCCCATCTTTCTGGAAGGCGGGGTAGCTCTCAATGGCTGTCTGGATCTCTTCCGCTGTAACCGTTAGACCTAAGCGGCGGGCCTCTTGAAGCAAGAGAGCTTTATTAATCAGATCTTTTACCGCCCTTTCTTTTAAGCCCAATTTCTTAGCCATCTCTTCATTAAATTGGCTACCGTAGAGGGACCGGTATTGGTCCAACAAATTTTGGTAATAATTTCGGGCTTCAGCCACCGTTAGGGAATAATTGCCAATTATAGCCAACTCTCTTTCTCTTTCGCCCCGGGGAGTCCAAATACCCCAGAAAATAAAGACTACTACTACGGCCCCCAAAGCGGCTTTAATCATCCAGGATTGGGCATGGCGCCTCATAAAATCCAGCATAGTTGTTTTCCTCTTGGCTCCAAATTTTGTTTTTCTTTCTTAAATGCTAATTAACCCAGCCCAAAAAGGCAAGAAATTTTTCAACTGCCTGTCTAAAAATTCTAACTCGCCCTGCCCCCATCTTTAATTTTCTTGCACCCTTTATCAAACTTTGCTAATATAATCAGTAAATTTTCATCTAAGAATTCGCTGGTCATATCCAGAAAGGAGCCGGCCGATGATTTTTGACTCCCTACTCGGTTTATTTTCAAATGACTTAGCTATCGACTTAGGTACGGCCACTACTTTAGTCTATGTAAAAGGAAAAGGTATCGTTCTTTGTGAGCCTTCAGTGGTTGCTGTACGCAAGGATTCTCGGGGCGGAAAGAAAATTTTGGCCGTGGGCAAAGAAGCTAAGAAAATGTTAGGGCGAACGCCTGGAAACATAGTAGCTATTCGGCCGATGAAAGATGGTGTCATTGCTGATTTTGAAATTACGGAATCAATGTTGCGTTATTTTATATCTCAAGTACATAAAGGGCGAACTTTAGTCAGGCCTAGAATCATTGTTTCTGTTCCCTCAGGGATAACCGAGGTTGAAAAAAGGGCGGTGCGCGAATCGGCCCAATCCGCAGGAGCCCGGGAAGTATACTTAATAGAAGAGCCTATGGCGGCGGCTATCGGCGCCGGATTGCCGGTAAGCGAACCCTCCGGAAATATGATTGTGGATATCGGGGGCGGCACTTCCGAAGTAGCCGTTATCTCTCTTTCGGGAATCGTCTATAGTCAATCAGTACGGGTGGGTGGAGATAAGATGGATGAAGCCGTAGCCCAATTCATTAAAAGAAAATACAATCTGCTCATTGGGGAACGGACGGCGGAGATGATTAAAATTCAAATTGGCACGGCTTATCCGGAGGAAGAAGTACGCACCATGGAGATTAAAGGGCGAGATTTAGTAGCGGGCACGCCTAAAGTGATCCAGATAAACTCCGAAGAGATTCGAGAAGCTTTGGCTGAGCCGGTAAATGCCATAGTGGAAGCAGTTAAAACCACTTTGGAGCGGACCCCTCCTGAATTGGCGGCGGACATTGTCGATAAGGGAATTATTTTAGCCGGCGGCGGGGCCTTGTTGCGTAACCTGGATGTCCTTCTCCGCGAAGAAACGAGTCTGCCCATCACCATTACGGATGACCCATTATCTGCGGTAGTCCTGGGTTCGGGTAAAGCCCTGGATGAACTTGATCTGCTCAAAGAAGTGATGATCAAATCATAAAAACTTTTCAGACGAGAAGCATTTTTAGAACCGGAAACCTAATAGGGGATAATGTTCAACTGGTGGAAGCGCTACTCTCTTTTATTCGCCATTATTCTTTTTCTTTTTATTTCCCTTTTCCTTCTTTCCCGCTATGGCCAATATAAAGGTGAACCAATTTTTTTAGAGAAGACCTTGCGTTTTCTCGCTTATCCCTTGCAAAAAAATGTCCAAAGACTGGTTACCTGGGTGAAAGAGATCGGGGAGAGTTATTTTTTTCTCGTAGGAGTGCAAGAAGAAAACAAAATTTTGCGAAGGGAAATTAGCGAGCTCCGCCAAGAAAACGCTCGCCTGCAAGAAATTATTTTTGCTGAGGAAAGGTTAAAAAAGCTTTATGCCCTCCATCCTAAATCGGGAATTGTCGCTCAAATTATCGGGCGCGACCCATCGAGTTGGTTTAAAAGCTTATTAATAGATAAAGGGCAGTTAGCCGGGGTAAAAAAAGATATGGTGGCCATAGGACCTGGTGGAGTAGTAGGGCGGATCATCGATGTTTCTGCCCAAACCGCCAAAATTTTGCTCATCACCGATCCGAACAGTGCCGTGGATGTCTTAATCCAGCGTTCCCGGGCGCAAGGAATTTTAGAGGGAAATGTGGAGGACTACTGTATCCTTAAATACGTGCCCAAGGCGGAAGATATTCAAGCGGGCGATACGGTGCTTACTTCCGGGATTGGAGGAATTTTTCCAAAGGGCTTAATGATCGGCACAGTTCGCCGCGTAGATAAAAAAAGAGCGGGTATTTTCCAGTACGTGGAGGTTAGTCCAGCCGTAGATTTTGCTAAATTAGAAGAATTGCTGATAATTCATGGGGAGCCATGAAGATTCGTCCTATTGCAGAAAAAGATTGGCCGACGCTAAAGAATATTGTCCAGGCCCAAGAGCATTTTCGCCCGGCGGAAATCCGTGTCGCTTTGGAAATCATTGACTTTGCCCTGAAACAACAGAGGGAGGAAGATTATATAATCCGGTTGGTGGAAGGGGAAGACCATGAAATTTGGGGTTATGTTTGCTATGGGAAAGCTCCCCTGACCGATGCTGTTTATGATCTTTATTGGATAATAGTCCATCCTGCTTATCAGAACCAAGGAGCGGGTTCGTTTCTGCTTAATTATGCGCAACAGGATTTAAAACGCCGTCAAGCCCGGCTTTTGCTTATCGAAACTTCATCTTTGCCCGCCTATGCTAAACCGCGAGCCTTCTATGCCAAGCATGGCTTTCAAGAAATAGCCCGGATAAAAGATTACTATGAGCAAGGGGACGATAAAATAATTTTTGGCAAAGTCCTCAATTCCCCGTAATCTTCTTTTTTCCCTTTACTCTGGACTACCAAAGGCCTCATTGGGGAAGTCCGCCTATATCCGCCTGAGCCCAGAATGAATTTTTCAGCCTCCTTTACCGCGAAATTTTTAAGTGATAGACGGCCAGGTGTTTTCTTCTTTGACAGAGGTTAAAATCAGCGTATAATTTAATTAAATCATTTAGATAAATATAATTAGCATCATTTCCCCCTGAACTTTTTGCCTCTTCCTAAAGAGAGTGTGTCGCCATAGCGAACAAGGGCCGGAGGCAGGCCAGAGGCAGACCGGAGGCAGGCCGGAGGGGGGCGATACTTAAAATAGGCACAAATGTTGGCTATTTATTAATGAGGACACTTTCTCAAAAGAAGAGAGGGATAAGGTGAGGGGGAAAGCTAAATTTCTAACTGTCTATGTTCTCCTTTCTTAAGAAAAAAATAGAAAATATTAAAAAAGGAGAATCCCCTTTTCGGCAAAGACCTTTGGGTTTGCAGACCAGGATTACCATTTTAGTAGCCCTAATCGTCGTCAGCGTCTTGGTCCTTTTTTCTTATTTAGAATTCCGTCTTACCGAGCATGCTCACCGCGAACTTTTGCGCGAAAGAGCTATTTACATTATTCGCGAAATTGATTCCAAAATATATAGCGTCAAAGATTTAGAGAATAAATCATTTTTAGAAGAAGAGATTGCCGGATGGTTATATACCCGTCCTTCGATAAAGAGTATTGATATTTTTGTTTTTCATAAAAATAGCTACAAAGTACAGGCTTCCAGTGCCGAGAGAGTAGACTTAGGTATTACTCATCGAGACTTAGAATCAATAAAACTCGACCGAATTATATCCGCCCTAAAAAATGACGGTGAAGAAAGCTATTGGGAAATTTTGGCTCCTTTGCATGTAGGCCGCAAAATAGTCGGCGGCTTGAAAGTAATCGTCTCTTTAGAAGAAGCACAGGAATTCTTGGGTAAGAAGAAGACTAGGACCATCGTCTTTACTTTAGCGAGCGTAGCCGTTTTAATTCTGATCTTAACATTATTTTTTAGCCGCGCCATAAATCGACCCATCCAGAGATTAGTACAAGCTATGTCCCAAGCGGAGGAAGGAAAACTGAAAGTGGAGGTACCCATTAATTCTCGGGATGAATTGGGCCTTCTATCTGATCATTTTAATCGCATGCTGGCGCGCATAAGCCAATTTAACGAAGAATTAACCCGGCGAGTAGAGGAGGCCACTAAAGAATTAGCTCAACGAAATGAGGAATTGAGAATAGCCAACGAGTCTCTTTTCCAAGCGCAAAGAAAATTAGTCCAAGCGGAAAAATTATCTGCTTTGGGACATATGGCGGCTACTATGGCGCATGAAATCGGCACCCCCTTAAACTCTATTTCGGGATATATCCAACTTATGCTCATGGAAGGAAACCATTCAGAAGTAATGACTCGCCGCCTAAAAATTATTGAATCCCAGCTCGATCGCTTAACTCAGACCATCCGCAATTTGTTAAACTCTACTCGCCAACCTGCTCCTAAACTGGAACCGTTAGATATAAACCAAGTACTTGAAGAAGTTATTAATTTAACGCAGCCCGGCCTGACGAGCCGCGGAATTCTATTGGTGCGCGAAATGACTGCGGGCCTCCCGTATATCCAGGGCGATCCCATGCTTTTGCAGCAAGTTTTTTTAAATTTAATAAATAATGCCCTGGATGCCATGAGCACAGGGGGAACTTTAACGATTGGAACTAAAATAACATCTCTTTCCGAAGAAGCTCGCTATATCGAAGTGGTCGTAGCTGATACAGGGGTGGGCATGTCTGAGGAAGTTAGGAAAAAAGCTACGGAACCTTTCTTCACCACCAAGGAACCGGGTAAAGGGGCGGGTTTAGGGTTAGCTATTTGCGATGAAATTATACGCAGTCATGGCGGGAAGCTTTTAGTAGAGAGTGCCTTGGGAAAAGGTTCAACTATGCGGGTAATGCTTCCTATTACTTCAACGGAGGAAGTTTAAAATTATGACCCCTATTCACGTATTAGTTGTAGATGATGATGTGATAACTTGTAATCTTTTGGAAGAAGTTTTGAGCAAAGAAGGTTATCTGGTAGATAAGGCCCTTTCTGGCCAGGAAGCAATTCAGAAAGGGGAAACCCAGTTGTTCGATGTGGTGCTTTCGGATATCCGGATGGCGGAAGTGGATGGCATGGCCGTACTAAAAGCTTTTAAACAAAAAAGCCCGGATACGATTGTCATCATGATGACGGCTTTTGGTTCCATTGAGACGGCCATCCAAGCCATCAAAGAAGGAGCTTTTGATTATGTGAGTAAACCTTTCAAGTTAGACGAAATTAAATTGACTATCCAGCGTGCTTTGGAGCAGAGAGAATTATTTAAAGAAAATATCCTTTATCGGCAAGAATTAATTACCAAATACAAATTGGAGAATATTGTCGGGCGCAGCCCCCAGATGCTCAAGATTTATAAAACCATAGCGCGCGTGGCGGATACTAAATCCACTGTGCTCATTACTGGAGAAAGTGGCACAGGTAAAGAATTAATAGCCCGGGCCATTCATTATAATAGTTCGCGGGCCAGCAGGCCATTTATAGCGATTGATTGTAGTTCTCTCGCCGAAAACCTTCTGGAAAGTGAACTTTTTGGGCATGTGCGGGGAGCCTTTACCGGGGCCATTGCTAATAAAAGAGGTCTTTTCGAGGAGGCCAACAATGGCACTTGTTTTCTGGATGAAATAGGCGACATAAGCTTAGCCATGCAGGCCAAGCTTTTGAGGGTATTACAGGAGCATGAGATAAAGCGGGTAGGCGGAACAGACACCATAAAGATTGATGTGCGCATCATTGCGGCTACCAATAAAAACCTGGAAGAATTAGTCGCCGAAAAAAAATTCCGGGAAGATCTTTTTTACCGTCTAAATGTGGTTACCATTCACCTTCCTCCTTTACGGGAGCGCCCTGAAGATATTGAACTTCTGGCTGAGCATTTTTTAAATAAATTTGCCACGGAAAACAATAAGCCAGTTCCCCATCTTTCTAAGGAGGCCTTAGAACTTTTGAAACGCTATAATTGGCCCGGCAATGTGCGCGAATTAGAAAACGTAATTGAGCGAGCTGTTACTCTAGCCCAGCGTCCCTTAATTCTTCCCGAAGATTTGCCCCGCCGAATTCGCCAGGAAGAATCGTCTCCTTCGTCAGTTGGCTTTTTGCCTTCAAAAATTCCTCTATCAGAGTTAGAAAAAATATATATTAAGAAAGTCTTAGAAGAGACAGGCGGCAATAAGAAAAAAGCTGCCGAAATTTTGGGAATTGATCGCCGTACTCTTTATCGCATGGCCGCCCGGTATGGGCTGAATTTTAAAAAATAGGGGCATTTTGCCCCACAGAGCGGAAGCGCCTCAAATTTAAAAAATATTGGAATTTTTTAGCTTTTTTAAAAAATAGGAGTAATGGGGCAACTTTGCTCATAATAAAATTTTAATCTCGCCAAAATATTTCCGCCATTCCTCCCCTCAATTTTTAATTCTTTGAATTCATTAGAAAATTTATTAGTTCTTTTTTCTGTTGAGGAGTAAAAGGTGGTATCGTTTTTGCTAAAATCAAAATGGATAACAAATATTTTTGGAAAAAATGAAGTTAAATAAAGAGATAATTCTTAGGCTAATCATTTTAAGCTGGGGCCTTTTATTCGTTTCAGGTATTTCCGGATGTAGTGATATAAAAAATGAAAATGAAAGGCTGAAACAAGAAATTGCTAATTTGACTGCCGAAAATGAGAAGTTAAGAAAGGAACTGAGTACTTTACGAGATGAAAATTCCAAAATGCATATTCATTTGGCCCAATTGAACTTGCAGATTGCTTCCTTACAAAATGAAATCCAACTTTTGCAAAAGGATATTGATAAATTCAGAAGCCAGTTGAAAGGGGAAGAGAAAAAGAATAAAAAATCTTAGCCCCTTTCAAATTTTATATCGCATCAAAAAAGGAGGTGAATAAAAGATGAAGAAACTACTTGCTTTATTAGTGGCCTTGGCTTTTGCTACTACCATGATGGTCGCTGCCTGCGCTAAGAAAGAAGAGCCGGCTAAACCAGCCGAGCCAGCTAAAGCAGCTGAACCAGCGAAAGCTCCTGAGCCCGAGAAGAAGGCTGAAGAAGCAAAGCCGGCGGAAGCCGCCAAACCGGGTGAGCCAGCAAAAGCTCCTGAGCCTGCTAAAGAACCTGAAAAGAAGTAGTAGTTAGGGGGATTGGTCAAAAAACAGGTCGGTAAATTTGTTGACCTAATTATGAAACAAGTAAGCGGGAAAGTAATAATTTATGAAAGGAGGTGAAAAGAATGAAAAAAGCTTTAGCTATTTTGGTGGCCATTATGGCATTGGTCGCCTTCACCGGCGGATTAATGGCCCAAGAAAAGAAAGAAGCTCCGGCCCCGGCAGCGGCAAAGCCCAAAGCTCCTAAAATCCTGAAAGCCACGGGCACAGTAGCGGCTTATGAAGCTGGAAAGATGCTAAAAATTAAAGTTAAAGATAAAGAAATGACTTTTGATATCGCTGCTGATGCTAAGGTAAAAGGTGAAGTAAAAGAAGGAGCTAAGGCTACCGTATCCTACAAGAAAGAAGGAGATAAGATGGTAGCCACGGCTATCACTGTGGCCGCTCCTAAGAAACCAGCTGAGCCCAAGCCAGCGGAAAAGAAATAAGAATTTTAAAGTTAATCAAAAAGGCATAACCGAAATAAGGTTATGCCTTTTTTTTTGAAAAAAGGAAGAAATTTTAAGAAATAGATTTAAAGGATAAATATTAAAACTGTTAGATGATCAGGGGCAAATAAGCCTTGACTAAATGCTCTTTATCGATTATGCTAAATTATTTGAATTCATTTTAAAAAAGGTCTATGTTCGATTCTTTAACCAATAAATTAAGCTCCATTTTTAAAAAGCTGCGGGGGCATGGGAAGCTTACGGAGGAAAACATTGCGGAGGCTTTGAAAGAAGTCCGCCTGGCCCTTTTGGAAGCGGACGTGAATTTCAAAGTGGTTAAAGATTTTATAGAAAAGATCCGGGAGCGAGCCTTAGGCCATGAAGTTCTGGAGAGTTTAACTCCGGCTCAACAAGTAATTAAAATCGTTTATGATGAGTTAATAAACCTTTTAGGTGGGAAAAATTATGGATTGAACCTTTCTTTCAAGCCACCCATTCCCATTATGTTGGTGGGGTTGCAAGGCTCAGGGAAGACTACCACCATAGCTAAATTAGGTAAATTCTTGAGGGATAAAGGAAGAAGGCCGTGCTTAGTGCCAGCAGATATTCGCCGTCCGGCGGCCATAGAGCAACTTAAAAAATTGGGTGAACAATTGCAGCTGCCTGTTTTTTCACCCAACCTCAAGGATAATCCTTTAAACATTTGTCGCCAGGCTTACCAATGGGCCGAAGCGGAAAATATGGATGTAGTATTGATTGATACCGCGGGGCGGCTGCATATAGATGAACTTTTAATGACTGAATTACAGGAGATTAAGAAAGCCATTAATCCGCGGGAGATTCTTTTGGTAGCTGATGCTATGACCGGGCAGGACGCAGTTAATGTTGCCCAAAAGTTTAACGAAGCTCTCGATATCCACGGCGTTATTCTAACTAAACTTGATGGAGATGCCCGGGGAGGAGCTGCCCTTTCTATAAAAGCGGTCACCGGAAAACCTATTAAATTTATAGGGGTGGGCGAGAAGACGGACGCCTTGGAGGTTTTTCATCCTGAAAGGATGGCCTCACGGATCTTGGGCATGGGAGATGTGCTCTCCTTGATCGAAAAAGCCCAAGAAGCTATTGATGCTCAAAAAGCCAAAGAGTTAGAGAAAAAAATCTTAAAAGAATCTTTCACTCTGGAGGATTTCCGCGAGCAAATTCAGCAGATCAAGAAGATGGGCTCTTTAGATCAAATTCTTTCTATGATTCCCGGGTTAGGGCGATTAAAAATTCCCAAGGATTATCAAGCCGATGAAAAAGATTTGGTCAAAATAGAGGCAATTATTAATTCTATGACGCGAGAAGAACGGCGTCATCCTGAAATCATAAACGGCAGCAGACGTTTACGGATTGCTAAAGGAAGTGGCACGACCGTACAAGATGTGAATCAATTACTTAAGCAATATTTACAAATGAAAAAAATGCTCAGGCAGTTTAAACGTGGAGGATTCCGGGGCTTCCCGAAAGGAATTTTTTCCTAAACGGCCTGGGTTAAAGGGAAGCAGATAGGGGAGGAATTTAGAAAATGGCGGTGACAATTCGACTAACGCGGATGGGCGCAAAGAAAAAACCATTTTACCGAGTGGTAGTGGCTGATTCTCGATTTCCTCGAGATGGGAGATTTATTGAAGTGGTGGGGACGTATGACCCAAATTTAAACCCACCGGCTATAAATTTACAACAGGAGAAAATAATAACTTGGATAAAAAGGGGAGCTCGTCCAACGGACACAGTCCGAAGTCTGATGAAAAAAGTAGGCTTATCTCTTCACCAGCTGGCGACCCCTAAAAAAGAAAGCCCAAGTGGTGGGGAAGAAAAGCCAGCCTAATTTGGAAAAATATTTAAATACAATTGCCGTTTCTTTAGAAACTCTGCAAAAGAGGAATACAACTTCAGGTGAGTGAAAGGGGGCAAAATTCTATGGAAATGAAAGATCTGATCACCTATATTGCCAAAGCCTTGGTAGATCATCCGGAGGCGGTTCAAGTCTCGGAAGTGGAAGGAGAACAGACTTCTGTAATCGAGCTAAAAGTAGCCAAAGATGATCTGGGGAAGGTAATTGGTAAACAAGGTAGAACGGCGAGAGCGATGCGCACTATTTTGAGTGCTGCTTCTACCAAAGTCCGCAAAAAGGCGGTATTGGAAATAATTGAGTGACCTTCCTCAGGAAGAATCCCTGCTCTTGATCGGCCGCGTGGTCAAGACGCAGGGAATTAAAGGTGAAATAAGAATCCAGGGACCCTCCGGGGAAACAAGTCTTATTTCTCCGGGGGTGGTCTTATATTTAAAAAATAAAGAAGGTCGGCTACAACCACTAACAGTAACATCGCTGCGGTATCAAAAAGGGATAATCATCCTGGCCTTCCAGGAGGTCAGAGGACTAAAAGAGGCAGAAAATTTAGTCGGCAGTAAAGTTTACATAGCCAAAGATATTCTGCCATCTCTCCCCCCGGATGAGTTCTATTGGTTTCAACTTTTTGGCCTAAAAGTTTTCACAGAAAAAGGGACTTATCTGGGAATAATAAGGGGGATTATGCCTACGGGTAGCAACGATGTTTTGGTAGTGCGGCGAGACCGAGAAGAATATTTAATCCCGGCTATTGCTGAAGTAGTTAAGCAAGTGGACCTGAAAGAGAAGATCATGGTTATATGTCCCATGGCCGGACTGTTACCGAAAGATGATCTTTGACGTTTTAACAATCTTTCCAGGAATCTTTACCTCGCCTTTGCAGGAAAGCCTTCTGAAAAAGGCCCTGGATAAAAATTTGCTCCAGGTCAGAATTATTAATTTGCGCGATTTTGCCTTGGATAAACATCATACTACGGATGATTATCCTTATGGAGGCGGCGCCGGGATGGTTATGAAACCAGAACCCATCATCCTGGCGGTAGAAAAAATTAAGAGCGCGGACCCGACCGCGCAGACAATTTTGCTTACGCCCCAAGGAGAGCTTTTGCACCATAATTTAGTTCGAGAGCTGAGTAAGCATCATCATTGGATCCTGATTTGTGGGCGATACGAAGGTTTAGATGAGCGTGTCCGCTTGAGTGTGGTGGACCGAGAGATTTCCATCGGTGATTACGTTCTTAACGGCGGTGAAATTCCCGCTTTAGTAGTTATTGAAGCAATAAGTCGTTTTATTCCTGGGTTTTTAGGCTCCAGCCAATCGGTTGCCGAAGAATCATTTGCCCAGGGGCTTTTGGAATATCCGCAATACACCAGGCCACCGGTTTTTCGCGGAATGGCGGTTCCCGAAGTTCTTCTCTCCGGGAACCATGCCCAAATCCAGGCCTGGCGGAGGAGAGAATCTTTGCGCAGAACCTTCCTGCGCCGACCAGAGCTTTTAGAAAGAGCTCAACTCTCTGAAGAAGATAAAAAATTTTTAGAGTCCTTGCGTTCTGCGCCCTCATAAGGCCAAGGACAGGGAGGTTTATCATGCATGCCTTAGAACAACTGGAGAAAGAACAAGTACGTACGGACTTACCTGATTTTCGTCCCGGGGATACCGTAAAGGTTCATGTAAAAATAAAAGAAGGCGATAAAGAAAGAATTCAGGTATTTGAAGGAGTGGTCATCCGCAAAAGAAGAGGGGCAAGTCGATCAACTTTTACCGTACGCAAAGTCTCCTACGGGGTAGGGGTGGAAAGAATATTTCCGACGAATTCTCCGGCTATTGACCGCATCGAAATAGTGCAAAGAGGTAAAGTGCGTCGGGCCAAACTGTATTATTTGCGGCAATTGAAAGGCAAGGCAGCCCGTATAAAAGAACAGAGAAATCTTTAAACCCTATGGAGCCTTTTGAAGACGAGGCCAGAGCCCAAGGCTATCAGATCATCGCTGGGATAGATGAGGCTGGCCGGGGTCCGTTAGCCGGCCCAGTCGTAGCCGCGGCTGTAATTCTGCCCCTGGGGGAAAAAATTAAGGGCCTCAATGATTCAAAGAGGCTGGCACCCGCCCAAAGAGAAAAATTTTTCCATCTACTCTTTGCCCAGGCTGAAGGAATCGGTGTAGGCATTGTGGAGGCACCAGAAATTGATCGTTCCAATATCTGGCGCGCCACTCAAAAAGCCATGGAGGAAGCTATAAAAAACCTCCCGGTTTGTCCCGACTACCTGCTTATTGACGGGAAGTTGCCTTTGGCCATATCTATAGCTCAAAAAGTAATTATAAAGGGCGATCAACGCTGCCAGTCCATTGCGGCCGCGTCGATTATAGCTAAAGTCACCCGCGACCGCATAATGCTTAACTACCATGATATTTACCCTCAGTATAATTTCGCCCGCCACAAAGGTTATGCGACCAAAGAACACTTGGCCGCTATTCGCCGCTATGGCTGTTGTCCCATACACCGCCATTCATTCAAACCTATTTATCAAAATTCTCTCCTATGAATAAAGAACGTATTTCCCTGGGTAAGAAAGGTGAAGAATTGGCTGTGGCGCAGCTCAAAAAAATGAAATACAAAATTCTGGAGCGAAACTATAAATGTCCTTTGGGTGAAGTGGATCTTGTGGCGCGAGATCAGAACACTTTAGTTTTTATTGAGGTTAAGACTAGGAAGACGAAAGATTTCGGGGGACCAGCAGCGGCGGTTGATTTACACAAACAACGGCAACTCTCCAAAGTAGCTCTCCATTATTTAAATCAAAAGAAACTTAATAATGTGCCGGCGCGTTTTGATGTAGTAGCCATCGAGCTTATTTCCCCGGCCGCGCATATCGAAGTAATTCGTAACGCCTTTGAACTCTGCTATGAGTAATTTCTGTTATTAACCCCGTTCCCTGCCCCCTTTCCTGGCAACGAACAAAAGTTTTAATTTCCTGGGGTGAATCTGCTCATGGGAAAGTTAAAAACTTTCTTAGGGGGTTTACTTTCTTTCCTATTTCTCTTATTATAAAGACCATGGATTTATCCATTCTTTTCCAAGAAGAAAAATTTCCCGAATTGGTCAGAAAGAAATTAGTTTCTGCTCCTCTAGATTATGAAGAGCAATTTGCTTTTATACAAAAAATGCGCTTCAGCTCTACCCCTTGGGAAGGGGCGGGGATTCTTCTGCCGCTCTTTTTTGCCCAGGAGAAAACTAAAGAAAGCATTCCTCCCGCCCAGTATACTTTTTTGCTTAATAAACGATCTGCTCTTGTTCAACAACCAGGAGATTTATGTGTGCCGGGTGGAGGAATCAAACCCGCGGATAAACTGCTGCAAAAAATTCTGGAAATGGCCCCTATTCCCTGGATAAAAAAAGACGCCTGGTTATTGGCCAAACAAAGAGGAAAAGGAATTTATGAAAAAATTCTTTTGATATTGAGTATTGCTTTAAGGGAAAGCTGGGAAGAGATTCGTCTTCATCCCTTTAATATAGAATTCTTGGGCGCCCTTCCGGCGTATCGTTTGCAATCAAGGCGCTGGATCATGTTTCCGGTGGTGGGCCGAGTTAAAAAAGCTTGGAGGCCAAAATTAAGCTGGGAAGTGGAAAAAATAATTCCTATACCTTTAGCAGCTTTCTTTGAGGCAGCAAATTATGCTCTTTATTCCTTAGAGGTCCCAGAAAAATTAAAGGCCCAGGGAATTCCCGATCCTTGGGAATTTCCCTGTTTTGTTTATAGAATAAATGGGGCAGAAGAAATACTCTGGGGGGCGACCTATATGGTAATCCGCTCTTTCTTCCATATTATCTTTCCTTTTCCCTTACCTTCTCCTAATGGGCAAAGGATAATTCGTCGTCCCTTGTTAACCAATTATTTTTCAGGTTCCCAAAGTTGAAGCATAATTAGCCGGTTCAGCAAAATATGTAAAAGGGAGGCCGTATGGAAAGTAAAATTAAAAAAGTTGCTGTAATAGGAACTGGTACATTGGGCACCCAAATCGCCATTCAATGTGCTTCTTACGGTTACGAGGTTAAGGCCTATGATCAAAACCCGGAATCATTCTCCCAGACTATTCCCAAAGTCTTAAGGATGATGAAAATCTTGGGTAAAGGCCCAACCCTGCCTGTAGAGGAGTGGCAGAAAGCTGCCTCAAAAGTAATCTTAACAAAAGATCTAAGGGAAGCCTTAGCTGAAGCCGATCTAGTTATTGAGGCAGTCCCCGAAAATTTAGAACAGAAACGTCAAGTTTTTGCCCAAATTGACGCTTTAGCTCCGCAGAAGGCTATTTTGGCTACTAATAGTTCTTCATTACCTATCTCGAAGATTGAAGAGGCCACGCGGCGGCCGGAGAAATGTTTAAATATGCATTTTTATCAACCAGCCGTGGGCATGAATATTGTAGATATAATGGGCGGGTCAAAGACTCTTCCAGAAATGATAGAGATGGCTAAAGACTTTGTGCGGTCTTTAAAGTGCATTCCTTTAACAGTAAAAAAAGAAATTCTGGGCTTTTGTTTTAACAGCGTTTGGCGGGCGATCAAAAAGCAGGCTCTTTTTATGTGGGCGAATGGGTTTGTGGATTTTCGCGATATAGACCGGGCTTGGATGGTATTCACCCAAATGAAGCAGGGGCCTTTTGGTCTGATGGATTTGGTAGGACTCGATGTAGTTTATGACATCGAAATCTCTTATTACAATGAGTCCCAAGACCCGCGGGATTATCCACCTTCAGCACTAAAAGAAAAAATAGCTCGCGGCGAACTGGGAGTTAAAACCGGGAAAGGATTTTATACTTACCCTGATCCAGAGTACGCTCATCCCCGTTTTTTATACGGTTAAAACTTAACTTTCTTTCTCCTCTAAGGCGGCAAATTCTTTGAGGAGCTCCTTTTGTCGCTTGCTCAGTTTGGTAGGCACTTTGATGACCACTTGCACATGCTGGTCTCCGCGCCCAAAGCCATTTAAATGGGGGACTCCTTGACCGCGCAAGGTGAATACTTGGCTGCTTTGTGTCCCCGGGGGGATCGTTAATTTTTTGGTGCCGTTCAAAGAAGGTACTTCGATTTCTGCTCCCAAAGCAGCTTGGGTAAAAGAAATGGGGATTTGACAGAAAATATCATCTCCTTGCCGCTCAAAGAATGGATGCGGTTCAACATGCAGGACCACGTATAAATCTCCCGGTCGTCCCCCCCTTTCTCCTTCACCTCCTTCGCCAGTAATCTTTAGCCGACTTCCTGTATCAACACCCGCTGGTATTTTAATGGGTATTTTTTTGAGTTTTTTGACTTTGCCTGTGCCCCGACACTCCGTACAGGGGTAAGGAATAAAAAAGCCCTGGCCCCGACAACGGGAACAAGTGGTGCGTAAAGTAAAAAATCCCTGGGAATGAGTTATTTGCCCGCTGCCATGGCAAGCGGGACAAGTTTCCCGTCTTGTGCCCGGCTGAATGCCGGTGGCTTTACAAGTAGGGCAAGATTCAGGGCGTTCGATCTCAATCTCTGTTTCTTTGCCTAAAGCGGCGTCCAGAAAAGAAATGCTTAAATCATAGCGATAATCGGGCCCCTTCTTGGGGCCTGCGCTTCGCCTGCGGCCAGTGGTAAAACCAAAAAATTCTTCAAAAATATCACTGAAACTCGTAAAGATATCTTCGAAGCCGGCAAATCCAGAGAAGCCCGTGCGCTGCAGTCCTTCGTGACCATACCGATCATATAGTTCCCTTTTCTCGGGATCTCGCAATACTTCATAAGCTTCGGCCGCTTCTTTAAATTTTTCTTCCGCTTCTTTATTCCCAGGGTTACGGTCAGGATGGTACTGGAGGGCTAATTGCCGGTAGGCTTTTTTGATCTCTGCTTCTGTGGCATTGCGTGGTACTCCCAGAATTTCGTAATAATCCCTTTTAATCATCTGGATAAAAATTTTCCTCCTCAATTTTGAATATTAACATTTTAGAGGGTGATGTCAAGTTCTGGAATAAGCCATTTTATGGGCAATTATACATTCACTTATTAAATGAATAGACCGCGGGGTGGTGATTCTTATTTTAACTTATTAATTGGCGCAATTAAATATTTACAGTTATCACTCTTATCTTAATCCCTGGTTTGGCTTTGTCGAGTTTCCCAAATGAAATTTTCTCGTAATTACCCATAAGAAATAAAACGACATGCGGCCAGGGACAAGCCCTTGCCCTCCATTTGAGGTTTTTTTAATTTCTCGTAGGGCAGTCCTTGGGGCTTGCCGAGTAATTCAATTTTTCCTCATTATGGTATAAGATTCTAACCTCGCTGAGGAGAGGGCAAGGCCCAAAGGAAAAGAGGCGAATCGATGTTTGCTCTTTACACCTGGGCGGATTTGCATTATTTTAAGTAAACTAAGCTGAACAAAGGGATTAAGAAGTGAATAAAGAAGGAAGAGGGGAAAAAAACAACCAAAACCATAACCATCCTGATTCTTATAAAAAGAGTCGCCGGGCCTTATGGTGGGCTATCGGTTTAACGGCCAGTATTATGCTGGTGGAATTTGGCGGTGGATGGTGGGCTAACTCCTTGGCCCTCATGAGTGATGCCGGCCATATGTTGACCGATTTAATGGCTCTTTTATTGAGCTTATTCGCTCTCCAATTAACCATGCGTCCCCCTTCGGCTACCAAGACCTTTGGCCTTTACCGCATGGAAATCTTGGCCGCTTTAGTTAATGGGGCAGCGCTTATTCTGATCAGTAGTTTTATTTTTTACGAGGCTTATCAGCGCTGGCAAAACCCTCCTGTAGTAGAAAGCAGTCTGCTGCTCCTCATTGCCCTTTTGGGCTTGCTGGCCAACGGCTTAGCGGGCTTAATTTTAATGCGCCAAACTCATGGGAATCTTAATCTGCGCGGTGCTTACCTGCATATATTAGGAGATGCCCTTTCTTCAGTAGGGGTCATTTTAGCAGGGGTGATTATTTATTTTACTGATTGGTACACCATCGACCCGCTGATCAGTATCGCCATTTGTGTAGTGATCTTACGCGGGGCCTTCCTTTTAGTAAAAGATGCCGTAAATATTCTCTTAGAAGCTGTTCCTAAAGATATTAACTTGAGCAATGTGCAAGAAGCTTTGCTGGCCATTCCAGGAGTAAAGAGTTTGCATCACTTACATGTGTGGACTATTAGCTCTGGTAGGCATGCTTTGAGCGCCCATATCTTGGTGGGCGATATGCAGACCAAGAGCACAGACCAGATTTTGAAAGAGATAAATCAAACCCTCCAAGAAAGGTTTCAAATTGCTCATAGTACTATTCAATTTGAATGCGAGGACTGTCAGGAGGGCTTGACCTGTCATTTTGATCGGGAGAACTAAGAAAACCCGGTAGGGAGAAAGGCATGGAATATAAGACTATTAAGTTTACTGAACCCCAGAGAGGTTTAGGGTTGCTGCTTTTAAACCGCCCGGAGCGCTTAAACGCCCTTAACTTGGAAATGGTGGAAGAATTGCATACTTTCTTCGGGCATCTCCAAAATTATGAAAGTATCAGAGTTCTAATTATCACGGGGGCGGGGCGAGGTTTTTGCGCCGGAGCTGACTTAAAGGATGCGCAGATATTGGGTGAAGGCGGAAAACTTCTAAATCAACCAGCCCAATACTTAGTGACTATCCAGAAGAAATTCGGAAACCTCATTTTAGAAATGCGGCACGCGCCGCAACCAATTATTGCCGCCGTTAACGGACCAGCCGCCGGAGGCGGCATGAGCCTGGCTTTAGCTGCGGACGTAATTATTGCTACTCCGCAAGCTTATTTCGTCCCCTCCTTCATTAATATCGGTCTTTCTGCGGGAGAAATGGGATCTTCTTATTTGCTTCCTCGGACCGTGGGGTTACCCCGAGCAGCGGAAATCCTTTATACAGGCCGGGTCGTGTTGGCTGCCGAAGCAGAGAAAATTGGGATGGTAAGTCAAGTAGTTGCGGAAGATATATTGTTGGCCAAGGCGCAGGAGATTGCCCTGCAGATGTTGAGCAAAAATCCCTTGGGTCTGCGCCTTACCAAAGAGGTTTTAAACAATAATTTATTCGCTCCTTCTTTAGAAGCGGCGATTGAGATGGAAAATCGGAACCAAAGTCTTCTTTGCGCTCATCCTGATTTTTTAAAAGCTGTCCAAAATTTTAAAAAAGAAAAGAAATAATTTAGAAAAAGAAAGGAGATGAGCTCATGCAAGTTTGGCGCGCAGATCAAATTGACTTTCTCGAATTTTCCATTCGGGGCAAGGAATACGATGTTAAGTTTTTTGGCGTCCAGGCTATAAAGGCCCCGACGGGAGAAACCCCTTATTGGGAAATTGAATTTGATGACGGCTCCCGCATGGTGACCAATGATTTAATTACTATAAGATTCACCAAGAAGAAAAAGTAGCCCTAGGCTAAGAAGAGGAGGGAAAAGATGGAGGGTGGAAGAGAGAAGCATGAGAAGATAACCAGGAAAATCAGAGTTTATCTGGCGTTTGAACCTGTGCGGGTTCTGGAAGGGATAGTCACCATCCCCAGCGCGCGAACTCGTCTTTCTGATTTGTTGAACGATGAGAAGACTTATCTTCCTCTCCAAGATGTTTCTGTTCCCGATGGATGGTTGCAATTTGGCGTTGATTTTGTTCTGTTGAACAAAAAAGAAATTAAAGCGGTCGTCGAACTTGGGTAAAATTTCTAAGCCTCCCTGCTTAAGGCCGCCAACGCAGCTTTGGTCTACGGTTAGCCAGAACCTCATCGAGGCGAGAAACTTTAGGTTTATGCGGCGCACTTTTTAAGAGCTCAGGGGCGGACTGCGCTTCTTGGGCAATTTTGATCATAGCCGAGATGAATTGGTCCAAAACCTCTTTAGGTTCTGTCTCGGTAGGTTCGATCATTAAAGCTCCGGAAACGACCAGAGGGAAGTAAATGGTGGGAGGATGAAATCCATAATCCATCAAGCGTTTCGCTATATCCAAAGCGTTGATTCCGTAACGAGTTTGGTTCCGGTCGGTAAACACACACTCATGCATACAGGGATGATCATAAGGTAAATGATAATACTCTTTAAGTTGGGCGCGCAGATAATTAGCATTGAGTAAGGCGACCAGACTAGCTTTCCGTAACCCTTCAGCGCCCATGGATAGAATATAAGCATAAGCGCGGACGAGTACACCAAAATTCCCATAAAAAGATTTTACCTGGCCAATCGATTTCGGACGGTCATAATCTAAGCGAAAAGAATTGTTTTCTTTGACCACTCGCGGAATGGGTAAATAAGGGGCTAAATGGCTTTTTACCCCCACAGGCCCCGCTCCCGGACCTCCCCCCCCATGGGGAGTAGAAAAAGTCTTATGCAAATTGAAATGCAGGACATCCACACCCATATCAGCTACGCGGGTCAAGCCCACTAAAGCATTGAGATTAGCGCCGTCTAAATAAATTTGGCCACCTTTCTGATGCACGATTTCGGCGATTTGGACGATATGCTCCTCAAATAAACCTAAAGTATTAGGGTTAGTTATCATTAAAGCCGCTACTTCTTCATCCATCTTGGCGGCTACATCTTGCGGAGACAAAACCCCTCTTTCGGTTGATTTTACTTGCACCACTTGGTAGCCACATATGCTGGAGCTGGCCGGATTAGTCCCATGGGCGGTATCAGGCACTAATACCTTGTGGCGCGGATGGCCTTGATCAGCCAGATAAGCTCTAATCATGAGCATGCCCGTTAATTCTCCCTGAGCGCCCGCAGCCGGTTGCAAAGTCACTTGGTCTAAACCGCTTATTTCACAAAGATATTGTTGCAGTTCGTACATGAGCTGCAAAGCTCCCTGGGTTAGTTCTTCTGGTTGATAGGGGTGGGTTTGGGCGAATCCCGGGAGGCGGGCTAAATCTTCATTAACTTTAGGATTATACTTCATGGTGCATGAACCTAATGGGTAAAGGTTGGCATCCAGCCCATAATTCCATTGGGATAAGCGGGTGAAATGCCTGACTACCTCCACCTCACTCAATTCGGGAACCCCTTCTAAATCTGGCCTAATTAATTTTGAGGGCCACACCTCTTCCGGTTTTATTTCTTCTACATCAAGGGGAGGCAAGGAATATCCCTTTCTTCCTTTCCTCCCTTTTTCGAAGATCAAAGGTTCGGCGAAGATTAAGCCAGATATACCGGGAGTTTCTTTTTCCATTAAGCGCCCTCCAGCAGATTTTCTAATTTCTCTTTTAATAAATCTATGTCATCTTTAGAAATTTTTTCCGTAAGGCAGATTAATATTTCTCTTTTTAGATGGGGATAAAATTTTTGCAAAGGGAAGCCGGCAATTATTCCGGCAGGTAGAAGCTGGGCTAAAACTTCTTGGGAGTCTTTAGGGAGAGAAAGAACAAATTCATTGAATGTGGGAGCAGAAAAGGGTAAAGAGAATTTTGACCCCAAGATTTTTTTCGCGTAGACACATTTGCTCAAATTGATTTGGGCTAATTTTTTTAAACCTTCTTTTCCCAGGATAGTTAAATAAACCAGCACAGCCAGAGCGCAAAGAGCTTGGTTGGTGCAAATATTGGAAGTAGCCTTTTCGCGCCGAATATGTTGTTCTCTGGTGGCTATGGCCAAGACGAATCCCCGTCGTCCTTGTAGGTCAACAGTTTCTCCCACCAAACGGCCCGGTAGAGCCCGCAAGAAAGATTCTTTCGTAGCGAAGAAGCCTACGTAGGGCCCGCCAAAACTCAAAGGTAGACCAAAACTTTGTCCTTCACCCACGACGATGTCTGCTCCCCACGCCCCGGGAGGTTGGAGCAAAGCTAAAGCCAAAGGTTCCATGACGGCCACAATAAATAAAGCACCCCGCGCCCGAATAATTTGGCCAGCTTTTTCTAAATCTTCCAAGCAACCAAAAAAGTTAGGCTGCTGGAGAACGACAGCGAAGGTGTGGTCATCAATCTCTTGGTCTAAAAAATCCAAATCGGTAAGTCCATCAGGGGAATAAGGAATTTCTAAAAATTCGATGCCCAGGGGGGCGGCATAAGTGCGCGTAACCTGCTGCGCTTCGGGATGGAGGGTGGCGGATAAGAAGCATTTCTTTTTACCTTTTAGCCGATGGGCCATCAGTACCGCCTCGGCCACAGCCGAGGCCCCGTCGTAGACCGAAGCATTAGCCACTTCCATGCCCGTTAATTGGCAGATGAGCGTTTGGAATTCGAAGATAGCTTGCAGAGTGCCTTGACTAATTTCAGGCTGGTAAGGAGTGTAAGCCGTATAGAATTCTGATCTACGCAATATATGATCCACTACCGCCGGGATATAATGGTCATACGCCCCGGCGCCTAAGAAAGATTTCATTTTCCCCGGTTTATTCTTTTCACTTAGGGAAAGAAGATGTTCCACCAGTTCCATCTCTGATAAAGGGCGCGGCAGAGATAAAGGCTTTTTTAAGCGGAGTGGCTCCGGCAGAAGAGTTATTAAATCTTCTAAATTTTTAAAACCAATGGCCGCCAGCATTTCCGGCCAATCGTTTTCGGCATTCGGTATATACTGCATTTTCTATTCTTTAGCTCCTTCCTCGGCGATAAATTTCTGGTACTCCTCGGCGGAAAGAAGGTTATTAACTTCAGCAGCGTTGTCAATTTTTAATTTGGCAATCCAACCTTTTCCGTAAGCGTCTTGGTTGATCCATTCTGGGTTATCCTTCAATCCTTCGTTTATTTCCGTAACTTGCCCACTCAAAGGCGCATAAACTTCGGCGACCGCCTTTACCGAATCAATGGTGGCCAAAATTTCCCCTTGGCGAAAAGATTTCCCCAGAGGGGGCAACTCTATAAAAACTATGGACCCTAATTTTTCCTGAGCGTAATCAGTAATTCCTACTAAGGCCGTCTGGTCGGAAATTTTCGCCCATTCGTGATCTTTGGTAAATTTTAAGTCTTGCGGAAAATTCATGGATACCTCCCCGGTAAAAAATAAAAGACTTTTTTATTTTTCTAAAGCCCTTCTGTGCTCTTTTGTTTTTTTAATTTTATTACCATTCTCCAAACGAAACCAAAGAGGAGGGCAGCACTGATTAAAATAATGAAACTGGAAGAGAAAAAAGAAGCTAAGAATTCGCCTGGGTGCGTTAGAGCATAAGCACGAAACATTTCTTGGGCGCCCCAGATGAGAAAAAAAGCAGCAATAATACTCACCACTATGGAGCGTAACCACCAAAACATAATTAGTTCCTCTTTTTTAATATACCTAATCTGGGTAATATAAGCCAAATAAAATTATCATCCCTCATTAAAAAATTCATGATGAGCCCAAAATCGTTCCTCTTCCCCTCTACTCAAGAAGGTTGAGTGGCCATTCCCATTTCCACATGGCCAGCGACCGCGCCCTTGAGCGCTGGAGAGTAGATCGCACCGACCTGCGATCACTATTCCCCTCGTAATGACTTTATAGCATAGCCTCAACAAGGCGCGGGGGAGAGTGCAGTAAGCGATTGCCTAAAATTTACAAAAAAATTTGGCAAAAGGGAAGAGGTAAATAGAGTAATTTTAAGGCAGATTGACTTCAGGGAGAGAGATGCTTCAATTCTTGGATTAAATTCTGAATTATTTTGCATCCTCCTTCCCAAAAGGAAGGTGCGCTAATATTTATTCCTAAAATTTGCAAAAGTTCTTCAGGACTTTTTGAACCTCCACTGGCTAAAAGCTTAGCCAACTTAGGCAGGAAAGCTTCTCCTTCTTCTAAATATTTTTGATAAAGAGCCAAGACTACTAATTCCCCGAATACATAGCTATAGCAATAAAATCGGGAATGCACAAAGTGAGAGATATAAGACCAACCCCAGCGATATTCGGGTATCATTTCTACACTTTCCCCAAAAAGGGCCGCGTTAGCCTGCCACCACAATTCCCCTATTTCCTCAGCACTCAGAAGATGATCGCGACGCTTCTGGTAAATTTGTTCTTCAAAACGAGTCAAGACATTTTGGCGGAAGACCGTGGCGATGATATCTTCAATCTCTAAGCAAAGCAGAGCCCGCCGGAATAATTGGTCTGCTTCGGTTTTAAGCAGAGTTTGGGTCATGATCATTTCGCAAAAAACAGAGGCGGTCTCGGCCAAGATAAGGGGCGGTTCAAAATTCAAGAACTTCTGTTGGCGCGCCAGATAAAAATGGATGCCATGGCCTATTTCATGGGCTAAAGTAAGGACATCCCTAATCGAACCGGTAAAATTCATGAGTAAGTAGGGGTGCAAAGAGGGGGTGAGGCCGGAGCAAAAGGCCCCTCCGTACTTGCCGCGCCGGATTTCAGCATCGATCCATTTTTGAGCAAAAAAATCTTTAGCAATTTCTCCAAAGGGGGGATAGAAATCCTGCAGGGCCTGGAGCAATAGATCCCGCGCTTGGTCAAAGGATATTTTTTTATCTCCCCCGGGCAAAGGGGCGTAGATATCCGTATTCTTGAGCTTAGGCAATCCTAAAAGGCTAGCTTTAAGGCGGAAGTATTCTTGCGCTAAAGGATAGGAATTTTCGGTAATCTCCATCATCAGCGAAACGATTTCTGGCCTAATCTCATTTTCTAAGTGCGTGCGCTGCATCGGGCTCTGATAACCCCTAATGCCGTCTTCCAGGTGGGCGTCCAGAAAGAGGGCGTTAAAAATGGAAGTTAAGACTAATTGATGATCGCGATGCCTATTTAAGAAAGTGCGGTAGGCTCTTTCTCTAATTTCCTCATCGGGAGAATAAAGGAGGGCCAACATCTCGCTGCCGGTGAGTTCTCTTTCTTCACCATCGATGCTCATCCGGAAAGTAAAAGAGGAAGTGAATTCGTCGAAAAGAGTGGCTAAGGCTGTTTTCCCAGATAAGTTTTTGCAATTAATAATGTATTCTTCTCTTTCTAGTAAAGTAAATTCACGGAAACGGCGCCAGTGTTGGAGGGCATGGGCATACTCTTGAAGGGGCTCATGACTTAGAAAAAAATGGTATTTACTCTCGGGCAGGTGGATTACGGCCAGGCGAAAAAAAAGAAGCAGATTTTCCACTTCATTCCATTTTTCTAAGGCCTTTTGGCGTAAGTTTTTATATAAATCATTCTGGGTATCTTCGGCAAAAAGGAGGCTGGCATAGAGAAGGGGTTTTAGACTGTTTTCGGTAATAGATTCATATTCCTGGAGGGCCAGGAAAAAATCATGAGAGGATATAGTTTCTAAGTTTATTTCTTTGTACTTTTTTTGAAAATTTTGGGCCTGCTTTAAAGAATTATCCAGGTCTTGAAAAAAGCTAGGGTCTTGCGGTTCTGGGTAAAGATCCCGGAGATTCCATTTAATACCCTGGGCGTGATAAGGCGCTGGGGTGGACATTTATAACCCCTCCTTTAACCGTAAAGAAATTTCTTTTTAGTCAAAATTTTGGACCAAGCTTTCGTTCATAAGGTCATGAATTCTTTAAAGTTCGAAAGATGGAGGGAGTAACTCCATTTTGGCAGAAAAAGATGAAATAAAATATTAGCGGATTCAAGAAGAGCAAAAAAGGGATATTAAAAAACTAAGCAAAGCAAGCAGATTAAACTCTCAAGTTGATTTTGGCGTTCCTGTTTCCTTGGCTTCTTCTTTAGGCTTTTCCGCAGATCCTTCCTCGATGGATTTAATTCCCCCCTTAAAATTTTTAATGGCCTTCCCCAACCCTGAACCAATTTCGGGAAGTCTCTTGGCCCCGAAGATGAGGAAAACTATAGCCAGGATAATAATCAGCTCTTGGGTCCCCAAGCCAAACATTTTTCCCCTCCTGAATTTTTATTCAAGTATATTATGAAGACCATTTTTTTTCAAGGAGATTCGTGACTGACCGGTAATCCCTCACTGAAAAGTGGGTTAGATATAAAAACAATTATTTCTTGTCATTTCGTAGGGCCAGCTTTTATGGCTGGTCAATTTCGCTAATGGTTTGCCTCACAAATCTAATCTATTGTCCTTCTCGAAATTTTGTAACTCCCCCTCTCCCCCTCTTAAACTAAGAGGGGGAAAAAGGGGGAGTTATAAGAAATCCACCCTTTAGTAAGGCATTACTTTATCCTTATGACTACTTCCTCCCTTTCCCCAGGACTGTATCGAAAGGGCAAAATGCGCTAGAGGCAGGCTCACTTCTACTCCCTTCGCTACCCCCCTGCCAGAGGGGCAATTAAGGTAACGTTATCTTGGTCTTTTAAGATAGTTTCTTTTTGCCGGGGTTGATTATTTACCAAAATGAACCCAATTTCCCATTCTGGTAATTGCAAATGAGCGATTAATTGCTTTACCGAAATCCCTTCGGCCACCTGCAGAGAAATTGTTTTAACTCCTTCCTGAAGAGTCCTGGAAGTCCCCACAGTGCGCACATGGATAATCATGGAAAACTTGGCCGGCTTTAAGATTTCGGCAAAAGTTCTTTTAGCGCTTCTTCATAAGCTTGCAAAGCTTCTTTACCGAAGAGGACAAATCTAACCAGCTTAATTTCGGGGTGATGGAAAAGATAATCCATTACCGTCTTTAAGGCAATAGGAGCTGCTTCTTTTAAAGGATAACCAAAAGCTCCCGTGCTAATGGACGGGAAAGCGATGCTCTGCAGTTTATGCTGGCTGGCTAACTCTAAACTGCGTCGGTAACAGCTGGCCAATAATTCCGGGGCTCTTTTCCCTTCGATGTGGTAGATGGGGCCTACTGTATGAATCACATGTTTTGCTTTTAAACGATAACCTTTAGTAATTTTGGCCTCTCCCGTCGCGCATCCTCCCAATTTCCGACATTCAGCTAAGAGCTCTGGTCCAGCAGCCCGATGTATGGCTCCATCCACACCTCCTCCCCCCAAAAGAGTACGGTTGGCCGCGTTGACAATCGCCTCGGTTTCTTGGGCCGTAATATCCCCTTGGACAAGTTCCAAAGTGGCCTGACCAACTTTTACTTGCATGGCAAACCTCCTTTAGAACCAGCGCACTTTAGGCGGGTTCCGCGGTACTAATTTTTTAAAGACCAATGCTGGATAACCCACAGTGCAACAGGTAAAAATTTTATGGTCTTTAGGAATCTCCAACTCCTTAATTAGGGAAGGATCTCTTTCCGCCGCTGTTATGAAATACCCGATGATGCAAGTCCCTAAACCCATGGCTTGCGCTTGAAGCATAATATGCGCCATGGCCAGATGACAGTTCTGGGCTGAAGAAACATTGGCTGCCGGAGCATGAATAATAATGAGCGCCGGGGCATTCCGGAAAATCCGATCTTTCCCTTGCTGGTAATATTCATAATTTAATCTAAAACCGCGCATATGGGCGGCTAACCAAGGAGGTATGGCTAACCCCGGAGCGCTTAACATCTTATAAAGATTTCCAAAAAAGATGGCCGTGCGCTCGGCCAATTTCTGAATAAGCTCTTTATCCTGAATAACGATAAACTCAAAATTCTGGGAATTGTGCCCGGTGGGAGCATAGCGCGCTATATCTATCAATTTTTCTAAGACCTCTTGGGGCACCTTTTGCGGGCGAAAGTTTCGGCAGCTCCGGCGAGAACGAAGAAAAAAATAGAGCGCTTCTGGAGAAATTTGGCTATCTGGCCTCAAGGGCAGAAATTCCCCTTCTGGCAGATCCGCGTGCGTAATCGCCTCTGCTGGACAAATGGCTAAGCAATGGCCGCATAAAGTACAGTGCTCTTCTTCTTTGGTGATGATCTGCCCCTCCTCCAGAAAAAAAATAGTAGGACAAACTTTTAAGCAATCACCGCAGAGCAAGCATTTATGGACATCAATAGTTATTTTTCCCATAGGCCTACTTCTTTAAATTCTTAGCGATGGCTTCTTGGATTTTTCGGGAATAAGCCTCATCGCCAAATACGCCGATGCGCACTAAAACAGTCGTCACTTCTGGAGAATTAGCTTCTAAGGTGATCTTAAAATCTTTCCCTGAGGCCGTCTTCCCTTTAATTAATCTACTTTTGTCGCCTTGCTCTATAGATCGCTCTGTGACCGTCATCTTTAATTCATCCGCCGCTGCTAAAGAAGCTTGCCATGTTCTTTCCATCGGGGCCGCATACACTTGTTTTAACTCTCCGCGGATGTATTCGGCAGCACCAATTCCTACGCCCGCGCCTGCGCCAGCAGCAATAAAGGCCGCACATCCGGCATTAGTTAATAAAAAAAACGCCATGATTAAAACTACGCCCCATCTGCGCCCTTTAAGCATAGTCTTTCTCCCTTGAGAAATAATTTTTACCATTTTCCTTTCCCCCATGATGCCTAATAATCCCTCGGTGGCTAAAAAATTATAGAATTTTATTTAGCCATCGGCAATACAGCCCCCCACTCCCGGGCAATAATTTTAGGAATATCCGTATTATCTAAAAGACCTCTTAATTTTTCAGCTCCCGGCCCCTTCCCAAAGATCATTACTGGGGTATGCGTGTGCGTGCCCACAGCCCAAGCGGCACTCATTTCTTTCCCAAATAATCTACCCAGCAATGCGGAAGGGTTACCCGCAGAATAGACATAAAAATCGGGATAGTCTTTAGTAGCCGGAAAGGCTCCTTTAGCATCCTTCGTCAAAATAGCCGTAGCCTGTTCTTCGCTAATCGCGAAAGCAGTATTCTCTTCTATTTCTTTTTGCAGGGCTTTGGGGTTCCCTTTACTATCCAAAATCATCTTCAAAAATGACTTTTTCTGTTTGGCCATCTTTTCAAATATAGTCTTTTCTCCAAAATTATATTTCGACTTCCAAGTTTCCCCACTGGCCAATTTTAGAGGAGTAGGGGGGTGATATTTGTTATAGGCTATGGCCAGGCCACCTGTATCATGGTCAGCAGTGACTATGATTAAGGTCTCGGGGTTATTTTGGGCAAATGTCCTAGCTACCCCTATAGCTTCGTCAAATTCCAGCATTTCATGAAGCACACTGGCTACGTCGTTCCCGTGGGCTACCCAATCTATTTGCCCACCTTCCACCATCAAAAAAAATCCTTGCGGGTTCTTTTGCAGGATTTTTAAGGCCTTCTCCGTCAACTGGGCCAGGGTGGGTACTCCCGTCTGGTGCTGAGGCTGACGATCAATAGCGCTGGGGAAACCGGAAGCCGAAAAGAGACCAAGAACTTTGGAGGCCGAACCTGGATCAAAAGCCGCTAATTCGCGGTCATTAGCTACAATCCGGTAACCCTTTTCTTTGGCTAAAGAAATTAAATCCCGCGCATCCTGTCTTTTCGATGCTCCCCAACCAGCTGGTTTAGCAATCCCTTTTAAATCCGGATATTCCTCAACTTTATTTCCGGCGGGGATAAAGTGTTGAGCTCCTCCAGAGAAAGCTACAGCTATATCTCCTCGTTCCACAAACTGGGTCGCAATTTCATTTTCCAGGTCGCGATGAATAATATGCGCATAAAATCCTGCCGGAGTGGCATGGGTAAGCCGCGTATTACTTATGAGACCAGTGGATTTGCCTAATTGGTGGGCAATGTCTACTATGCTCTTCATGGGGCGACCTTCATGATCCTTACCAATTATGGCATCTCGCGTTTTCACGCCACAGGCCAGGGCGGTAGCGGCCGATGCCGAATCAGTGACTACCGTTCCGTATTGATAAGTTAAACAATAACCAGTATTGCCAGCAGCCATTAACCGCTCTAAATGCAAGGGTCTATCAGCCCCATATAAAAACTTTTGATAATAAATAGTTAAACCAACTATTTGTGGCCCCATGCCATCGCCGATAAGCAAGATTACATTTTTGGGCGCAGCGCTTGCGGACGAAGAAAAACATATAAAAGATAAAAGAATAAGCAGGACCACCCATACGTATCGGGTCTTTCTTTTCACGGCGCACCTCCTTAGCTAAAAATTTTCTTTGTTCATTCTTATATCATGGTCGCCCTTCCAAAGCAACCAATTTCCCAACCGACCGTCTAACAGTTTTAATGTTTCTCGCCAGCAGGAAACAGGCGGGAGGGGGAGAGGCGAAATAAAAAAAGGAATAAATGGTATTTTATTTTAGCCATAATTATGATAAAGATTTAAAGAACTGGTCTGTATTGAACTAATAATAATTTCTTCTCAGCTTGCGAGAAGATAATTTAAAAAGGGGAAAAGAAAGGGCCCATATGGAAAAAATTTATCTTTACGAATTGACTTGGGCAGAGGTAAAGAATTATTTAAAAAAGGATAGCGTAATTATTTTACCTTTTGGCTCCACCGAGCAACATGGTTTTCACTTACCTTTGGGTAACGACGCCTTAGTCGCCATTCGCTTAGCTGAAGATGCAGCGCGAGCGACGAAAACTATCGTCGCCCCCCCTTGTTGGTTTGGGTGGTCGCCCCATCACATGGCTTATCCTGGTACTATTTCTATAACTCCGGAAACTTTAACCCGCCTGCTCTATGAAGTGCTGCGCAGCTTAATTTACCATGGTTTCAAAAGATTAATCGTCATCAATGGCCACCGGAAAGCAAATTTACCTCCTATGGAAATTGCCTGCTCACGTATTCGCAACGAAACTGGAGCTTTTGTGACGATCGCTGATCCCTTTTATTTAGCGGAAACTGTGGCTAGAGAAATAAAAGAATCTCCACCGGGCGGAATCGGCCATGCCGAAGAATTAGAAACTTCCCATATGCTACACATATTCCCTCATTTAGTAAACATGAAAAAAGCGGTTAAAAATCTCCCCCCCAAGAAAAAATTCCATATAATGGACCCTTATGTAGAAACAGACCGAACTTTTACTCCTTCTACCTTAGAAGGGTTCCGAAAAATAACTCTCCCCAGCGGGGTTACAGGAGACCCAACCTTAGCTACGGTAGCTAAAGGGGAGCGGTTGCATCGGGCTTTGGTTAATAATTTGATAGAATTAATTAAAATAGCGCGGAAAGAGAAGGTGCAATTAAAGCCGGTAATCCCCTGTTTCTAAGGGCGGATGCTGAGCTTCTAAACCTGACCGTCGATCAGTTTTTATATTTCTCGGCAGCAAGAGATAGGCGGGAGGGGGAGAGGCGAGCCGCTCTCCTCCCGTCGGAAAGAGGTACGAATTTCAAAGGTGATCGACGGTCAACTTCTAAGCTATTTGACAAAAATATAAACCTGCGGTATTTTTTTGAATAAAATGGATTTCAGTGAGTTTCCGTAAATTTATATGGCCCAAGAGAATAGTTTTCTCCTAAAAATTCGTAATCTGCACACTTACTTTTTCACTGATGAGGGTGTAGCCAAAGCCGTAGATGGGGTTGATTTAGAATTAGAAGAAAAAGGGACGCTGGGCTTAGTGGGCGAATCTGGGTGCGGAAAAAGCGTTACGGCTCTATCGATCATGCGGCTTATTCCGGATCCCCCTGGGAAAATAGTGCAAGGAGAGGTGATCTTCGGCGGAGTTAATCTCCTTTCCCTTACCGAAGGAGAAATGCGCAAAGTACGTGGTCGTTCCATCTCCATGATCTTCCAAGAACCTATGACTTCCCTCAACCCCGTATTCCAGATAGGAGACCAGATTTCGGAAGTCTTACGCCTCCATGAAGGTTTGTCTAAGAAGGAGGCTTGGAACCGTTCTATAGAAATGTTGCGCATGGTGGGCATTCCATCTCCTGAACGACGCGTGGCTGAATATCCCCATCAGTTAAGCGGTGGCATGCGTCAGCGGGCTATGATTGCCATGGCTTTAGCTTGCCGGCCGAAATTAATGATCGCTGACGAGCCTACCACAGCTTTAGACGTGACCATCCAAGCGCAAATCTTAGAGTTAATTAACCGACTGCAAAAAGAAACGGGCATGTCCGTTATTTTGATTACTCATAATTTGGGAGTAATTGCGGAGACAGCCCAAAAAGTAGCGGTCATGTATGCCGGGCGAATCGTGGAATACGCCCCCGTGCGCCCCCTCTTCGTGGCCCCCCGCCACCCTTATACGCAAGGTCTCTTAAAATCCATTCCCCGGCTGGACGAGGGGCATGCGCGTAAGCAAAGATTAGAAGCTATTCCCGGATTAGTGCCTTCCCTTTTAGATCTTCCTCCGGGGTGTAAGTTTTCTAATCGGTGCAAGTATGTTATGGATAAATGTCAAGCAGAACCCCCATTAAAGGAGATAGATCCGGGACATTTCGTCCGGTGCTGGCTATATGAATAAAAATGATCTGTTAGTAGAAGTTAAGAATCTGCGTAAGTTTTTTCCGGTGCGCACCCACTTTTTATCCCGCGAAAAACTCTTTGTCCAAGCGGTTAATAATGTCAGTCTGACGATCAAGCGCGGAGAAACTTTAGGCTTAGTGGGTGAATCTGGCTGCGGCAAATCCACTCTGGGGCGTTTGATTTTACGCCTCGAAGAGCCAACCGCCGGGGAAATTTATTTTGAAGGAGAGAATATTCTCCAGTTTAATGCGGAACGCCTGCGGCAAATGCGGAGGCAAATGCAGATTATTTTTCAAGATCCTTACTCCTCTTTGAATCCGCGCAAGACCGTAGGCTCCATCATTGGCGAACCTTTAGTTATTCATAAAATAGGCACAAAAAAAGAACAGGAAGAAAGGGTGCGCCATTTAATGGAAGTAGTCGGGCTACGCCCCGAACATATCAACCGCTATCCCCATGAATTCAGCGGAGGTCAACGCCAGCGTATAGGAATTGCCCGGGCCTTGGCTTTAAACCCAAAACTAATCATTGCTGATGAACCTGTTTCCGCTCTGGATGTTTCTATCCAGGCGCAAGTCTTAAATTTACTCGAAGATCTTCAGAATGAATTTCATTTAACCTACCTCTTTATTGCGCACGATCTCTCCGTGGTGGAACATATTAGCGACCGCGTCGCCGTCATGCATCTGGGACGGATTGCCGAATTGGCCAAAAGTACGGATCTTTACAGCAATCCCAAGCACCCTTATACCCAAGCTCTTCTTTCGGCGAACCCGATTCCTGACCCCACTTTGGCCCGTAAACGTGTCATTCTGCAGGGGGAGGTTCCCAGTCCCATTAATCCTCCTGCGGGATGCAATTTTCATACGCGTTGCCCCCAGCGCTTTGAACCATGCGATAAAGCAATACCCGAGCTAAAAGAAATAGAACCCGACCACTGGGTAGCTTGTTATCTGTATAGTTGATTTTTCACCGCGGAGAGCGCTGAGATTGCCAAGATTATTTTTTAAATTTAAATGGTTTTAATAAAATTTTAAAAATTTATCGGCGCTCTCGGGGGTGCCTAAAGTAAAACCAGGAGGATGAGATGACCAAACAAGTGGATATAAATTGTGATATGGGCGAAAGTTTTGGCGCTTATGTCTTGGGCCGAGATGAAGAAATTATGAATTACATTACCTCAGCTAATATTGCCTGCGGCTGGCATGCTGGAGACCCATTAGTAATGGATCGGACAGTGCGGTTAGCCAAAGAGAAAGGGGTAGCTGTGGGTGCGCATCCTGGCTATCCTGACCTCCTGGGGTTTGGCCGGAGGCGTATGGACTTAACCTCTGTCGAAATAGAGAATTATCTTCTTTATCAGATGGGTGCTCTTTACGCTTTCGCCCGCGCCTATAACCTGCCTTTGCAACACGTCAAGGCCCATGGGGCTTTGGGTAACTTAGCTTTTATTGATTTGGAGACTTCGAAATCTATTTGCCGGGCCATTGCCCGTTTTCAGGAGGGGATTATTTTTGTAGCCTTGGCTGGTTCGGTCATGGTGCAAGCGGCCCGCGAAATTGGCGTACCTTTTGTGGAAGAGGCCTATGCCGATCGGGTCTATAATCCAGATGGAACTCTCCAATCGCGAAAAATTGCCGGATCAGTAATCCATGATCCCGAAAAAGCTGCCCGACAGGCTTTAACTATGGTCTTAGAGGGGTACGTGCTCGCTCACGATGGAGCTAAAGTGCCTGTTAAAGCGGATACCCTTTGCGTTCATGGCGATTCGCCCATGGCCATTCCCATCCTGCAGAGAATTAGGGAAGCCTTCCAAAAAGAGGGTGTAGAAGTAAAACCAATGGGGTTAAAGAAAGCATGATTTTCCAACCTAAGATCCTGCCCGCTGGCGACCAGGCCATTCTTATAGAATTAGGGAAAGAGATTAAACCAGAAATAAACCAGCAAGTGCATTATTTAGCCCAGTTGCTGGAAAAACGCGCGTCCCTGGGAATTAAAGAAATTATTCCTTCTTACTCTTCTTTGCTTATCTACTATGATCCGGCGCAAATTTCCTTTAATGCGGTCTCTGATTTAGTGCAAAACTTCCTGCACGAAAATAGCCCCAGGCCATATACCCCGCCAGTTATCAAAGAAATACCTGTAGTCTATGGGGGGGAATACGGTCCTGATTTAGAATTTGTGGCCCAATTTCATGGCTTGACTGGGGCAGAGGTGATTAAGATCCATACCAGCCAGACTTATTTAGTTTATGTCGTGGGTTTCTCTCCTGGTTTTGCCGCCATGGGGACTGTCCCTGAAATTATTCAAACTCCGCGCTTGCCTACACCGCGGACGAAAGTACCCGCTGGCTCCGTGGGCATTGGCGGAAAGCAAACTGGTATCTATGCGGTAGAATCACCTGGAGGTTGGCGGCTTATCGGCCGGACGCCCCTTACTCTCTTCGACCTCCATAATGAACCGCCATCCTTCTTTAAAGCTGGCGATTACGCTCGTTTCTTTTCTATTCCAGCGGAAGATTTCTCCCTTTATCAGGAGCAAAAAAGAAAAGTCTTTTGATTTTTTCAGAAATAGCCAATTTTATGATCGAAGTAATTAAACCTGGAATTTTTACTACGGTCCAAGATTTAGGCCGTTGGGGTTATCAGCGTTATGGCATAGGCACGGCTGGAGCCTTAGATTCTTTTGCCCTGACCGCCGGAAATCTCTTGTTGGGCAATGGGGAAGAGGCCGCTGGCTTAGAGATAACTTTTGCCGGGCCCCTGCTTAAATTTCATCAAAATACTCTAGTGGCGATAACCGGTGCTGACTTAAATCCCCGGCTAAATGGGCAACCTCTTCCTAATTGGACTGTTTGCTCTGTCTCTGCCGGATCTATTCTGAGTTTCGGGCCGAGGAAAAGTGGGGTGCGGGCCTACCTAACCGTCTGGGGAGGGATTGCTGTTCCCCCCATCATGGGCTCCCGATCTACTTACCTCTTAGGACATTTTGGCGGATTAGAAGGTCGCCCGCTCAAAGCTGGAGATTTACTCCCTTTGCCTCCTTGTCCCTTCAAAGGGCCAGAATTAGCCGGGCGGTCTTTACCAATATCCTTACACCCTGCTTACCAGAGGAACCCTTGTTTGCGCGTTATCCTTGGTCCTTTTGCTGATTATTTTTCGGCCGAGGGGCAGGAGGCTTTTTTGACCTCTACCTATACGATAACTCCCCAATCTGACCGCATGGGCTACCGTTTACATGGAACTCCCATCACCCGCGCTATAAATGAAGAGCTTATTACTTGCGGTTTAGCTAACGGCACGATGCAAGTCCCTCCTGATGGGCAACCGATCCTACTCCTGGCTGATCGGCAGACTATTGGCGGCTATCCTATAATCGCCACCGTTATTAACGCTGATCTGCCCTTAGCGGCGCAATGCGCTCCGGGCGACAAATTGCGTTTTCAAGCAACCACTCTAAGGGAAGCGCAGGCGGCTTTTCAAAATCTTTGGGGCAATTTGCGCAGGTTTCTTCAATCCATATGATATTGCCGCTCTTTATAGATACGGGCCTTAATTGGACCGGGAAGCTTAATGGCCATTACCCCTCTCAAAGGGAACATAAGAAAACCAAATAAGAATGACAGGTCCACCATCTTGGTGATGGCCAAGATCAAATAAGATACTGCCTAAGGAAAAGGAATTGGGTAACAAGGAGGTTTTATGAAAAAATATTTTGCTCTTTCGGCCATTGGTCAAGATCGCCCAGGAATAGTGGCGGAAGTCGCCGGCTTAATCTATGAATGCGGAGGAAATTTGGAAGATTCCAGTATGACCATTTTAGGAGACCAATTTGCTCTGTTAATTCTTTTTTCGGGTAGTGGGGAAGATTTTTTCTTCCGCCTTTCCTTGGGCTGCAAACGATTGGAATGGGAAAAACATCTTTCTATTCTGCTCACCCCCTTAGGAGAAAGGGCCGCTGTTCCTAAACCTGCCGAGCTTTGGGAAACTTATGAATTGACCACTATTGGCTTAGACCGTATGGGCATCGTCTACCATATATCCCGGCTGCTGGCTGATAAGAATATTAATATAATTGACCTGCATACCAAAACCAATCCATCTCCAGAAAGTGGCACTCCCCTTTTTACCATGAAGATGCTCATTCAAGTCCCGCAAGAAATATCTCCGGACGTTTTGCGCCAAGAACTTAACATTTTAGGCGAAAAATTAGCCATAGATATAGGTCTTAAAAAAGTTTAAAGCTCTTTTTACTTACATGAAGCCTATTATCGCCATAATCGGCCGCCCCAATGTAGGAAAATCTACTCTTTTTAATCGTTTGCTCAGAAGACGTCAAGCTATCGTGGAAGACGAACCTGGGGTAACTCGCGATCGAATTTATGGCGAGGGTACTTTCGCTGACCATTCTTTTATCTTAATTGATACCGGAGGTTTTGAGCCGGCCCCAAATGCCTCTATACAAAAGCAGGTGCGGGAACAGGCCGAAATAGCTATAGAAGAAGCTGATCTCATAATTTTTCTCCTCGATGGCCAAGAGGGTTTAACTTACGCTGACTTAGAAGTGGCCAATTATCTCCGCCAAGTGGCTAAGCCCGTTATCTATGTAGTTAATAAGATCGACACGGAAGGTCAGGAAAAAAATCTCTTTGATTTTTATCGCTTGGGTGTGGCCAAGCTCCAGGCGATCTCAGCCGAACACGGACGGGGAATTCCCTCTCTAATGGAAGAAGTGTTTCGCTTACTGCCTCCGTCCGCCTCCCCCGAAGAAAAGAAAGAAGAAGAAATTAGGGTGGCTATCGTGGGTAGACCAAATGTAGGCAAATCTTCGCTCCTCAATCGGCTCCTGGGTTCTCCCCGCGCCATTGTGGATGCCACGCCCGGTACAACTCGGGACGCTTTAGACACTCCCCTTTACAAAGATGGCCAAAAATATATTTTTATTGATACAGCGGGGATCAAGCGCAGAAGTAGGTTGACTAAGCGTTTAGAAAAGATTATGACTTTGCGGGCTCTGCGAAGTTTAGAACGCTGCGATGTAGCCTTGATCATTATCGACGGCTGGGAAGGGTTAACCGAACAAGATATGCGCATTGCGGATTTCGCCGCGGAGAATGGCCGGGCCATGATTCTTGTCGTCAACAAATGGGATTTAGTAATAAAAGATGCCCACGCCCAGCAGCGTTATCGGCAGCGGATTTATCAAGAAATGAGAACCTTAGACTATGTGCCCGTTCTTTTTATTTCTGCTCTTACTGGCCAGGGAACGGAAAAAATTTTTAAACTCCTGGGCCAAGTAATCGCGGAGCATCGCAAAAGAATTCCCACGGCTGAGTTAAATAAATGGCTCAAAGAAATTGGGGAAAAATATCCTCCCCCGCTGGCGGGGACCCGCGCGGTAAAACTTTACTACATGACCCAAGTAGAAGTAGCTCCGCCCACTTTTGTCATCTTTACTAATCTCCCCGAAGAAGTGGATACTTCCTACCACCGGTATCTTCTGCGCCAATTGCGGGAGCGATTCGGCTTTTTGGGCACTCCTCTCCGTTTGTATTGGCGGGCCAAAAAATAAATTAGCCAGTAAATTTTTATCCTTAGGGCAGACTTTCTAAGAATTCTTTTATGGCCTCCGCAAAGCCGGCGGGATTTTCTAAGTTACTTAGATGGCCAGCTTGGGGAATAATTCTCTTTTGACAATTCCTAATTTGAGCAGCATAAATATCCAGGAACGGCAGATAAGGTGTATCCCACTCTCCGGCTAAAGCTAAAGTGGGCGCCTTTATCTGATCTAATAAACCTGTGAGGGGCTCCATCTGGGCTATGGCCAAGCAGGACTGGGCAAAGCCAAGGGCAGATGTTTTCATAAATCGCTCTTTTTCCCGCTGCAGCCTGGCGGGGTTTTTAGTTGCTAAGGTTTGAAACAAGGGCAGGGCAAAGTAAGCCTCGGCCGTCTTCGCCATGCCTTCTTTCTGCGCCATCTCGGCTAACCATTGGAAACGCTGTCTACTCTCCTCGGGGGTCTCGCTCTGGGCATCGCATAAAATGAGCGCTTTAATCTCTTCGGGGTATTTTAGAGCAAATTTCAAAAGGATCCTGCCCCCTAAAGATAAACCCAAGATAATAGCTTTTTTCAAACCTAAGAAGCGCAGAAATAAATGGAGGTCATCAGCGAAGAGTTCCATAGAATAAGGATGGGGCGAACTCTCTGAGGCTCCATGACCGCGGAGGTCATAGAGAATGACTTGGTAATGAGGAGAAAACTGGGGTATTTGCAAATCCCACATGCTCTGATCCATGCCTAAGCCATGGATAAATACAATCGGTGGCCCGCTGCCATAAATATTGTAGTAAAGATCAAACCCATTTATGAATGTTTGGGGCATAATTTCCTCCTTTTATACATTAAAATTCTTCTTCTTTATTTTCGGCAGCCTCTTCTCTGCCTTTTGCTTCTTCTTCCATGGCTTCATCCACCAGGGCATCAAAATCTTCTCCTAAATCTTCTCCTAACTCCTTGCCCATTTTTTTCATCCAGCGCGCCATACTCGCCGGATCACGTTCATCCAAATCACTAAATTTACTGGGATCTGCCAGAGACTCCAGCCGACTCTCCTCGGACCGAATTCTGGCCACGCGGGAGATAAGGCGGGTCATTCTTTTACTTTGGCACTTTTTACACTCTGGCGAAAAAGGCGTCCGGATGTTCAGGACTAAGAAGCTCGATATCTTCCCGCAATCCTGGCAAAGAAATTCGTAAATAGGCATCCTCTTCCCTTCCCTCCCTTGACAGGATTACTGTTTTCTACTGTAATAAAATAAAGGTTTTGCTCATGATTTGCATTTTAACGAATTTCTTTAAAAGCAGCAAGAGGTTGTGGTCTCTTTTTTGCCCATGGGGCCTTATCTTCTTTCTTTGTTTAGGAGGCTGTCTTTATCAGCTCGCCTTAGAAAAACCGCAGGGGACGTATTCCTCTTTTAATCTTAAATCTTCTCCCTTGGCTATCGCCCCGGCTCTTGATGCGCCGGGCTTTCCGGAATCTGGGAAAATTCTTACCCAAAACCTCCATGATCTCTTGCAAGAGAAAGGACTTTCTCTTATGGGGCCCCCGCCTTGGGCCATTCCGGCTACTTCTTCTCTGGCCATTTTAGAAGCTAATAATCTGCCTGAGAGATTAGGGACCAATTTTTTACTAATAGGTTCTATCTTAGAATATGCCCAAGAAGCTTCGGCCATCGGTTCGGCAGGTTTTCCGGCATGGCAGGGAACGCATGATGAATATATCTTTTTGCCCACTTACCGCCAGGGAAATTGTTATATAAGAATAAAATTAACTCTTTGGAATTTGGAGAATAAATCTGTTTTCTGGGAAAGGGAGGGAAAGATCTCTGGCCCATCTTTTGCCCGGCAAACGCTCCTGCGCAGATTGCTCCGCCATCTCTGTGCTGACTTTCCTCCCTGAAAATTTTTTCCTTTATAATTTGACCTACTTGTCTTTATTCTGAACGGGGGAGACGATTCATTAACTCGCCTACTGCCTGGTGCGGCTTCTTTCCCTCATAGATAATTTCATAAATTTTTTCTGTAATGGGCATTTCTATGTTTAAGTTCTGGGCCAAATCGCGCAAAGCCTTGGTTGTCCGCAGACCTTCGGCCACCATTTTCATGCCGCCTAAAATTTCTTTTAAGGCTCGCCCCCGACCAATTTCTATCCCTACTTGGCGATTGCGACTCAAATCACCAGTACAAGTTAATACTAAATCACCCAAGCCGGCCAATCCAAAAAAAGTTTTTTCCTTAGCCCCCATGCTTACTCCCAATCTGGTCATCTCGGCCAGACCTCGAGTTATTAAGGCAGCTCGGGAACTATGGCCTAATCCCAGGCCATCAGAGACTCCAGCTGCTATAGCCATAACATTCTTCACCGCCCCCGCTAACTCCACCCCCATCAGATCATCATTCGTATAGACTCGAAAATAGGGGCGAGTAAAAAGCGCCTGCACTTGGGAAGCTACCTCGGCTTCGCGAGCTGCTGCCGTAACTGCCGTGGGAATTTTCCGGCTCACTTCGCGGGCGAAACTTGGCCCGGAGAGACAGGCGATTTTGAGCTTTTTTGTTGGGCCTGATTCTTCTCTTATTATTTGAGTTGCTGTTTTACAGGTCTCTTCCTCCAAACCTTTGGTGGCGCTAACAATTAAAGTCTTTTCCGACAAAAAAGGGCTCCCTTCTCTGAAAACGGCCCTTACGGCGTGCGAAGGAAGCGCGCACACCAAGACGTCTTTATCAGAAAAAGCCTGGGAAATTGATGGGGTGAAGGAAATGTTCGCCGCAAGAGAGAGGCCGGGAAGGAAATAAGTATTTTCTCTTTTGGCGCAAAGAATTTTGTATAACTCTTCCTCGAACACCCAAAGTTCCACGCAAGAAATTTCTTCCGCTAACAGGTTGGCCAGGGTGGTTCCCCAACTTCCCGCCCCGATAACGCTTACCTTTATTTCAGCACCTGAGCTCATGCGCCTATTCTTCAACTTCCCCTTCTGGTTCTAAAAGATTTTCGCCCAGAGCCTCTTCCTTTTCTTCTTCTTTTTCCGCCAATCTGGTGACGGCCATTACCCGCTCGCCGTTCTCTAAGTCGATGAGTTTAACTCCTTGAGTGTTTCGACCAATCACGGATATATCTTCTCCAGACAAGCGGATTATTTTACCTCGGTCGGTTATCAGCATGACTTCATCCTGCTCAATTATCTGCTGCACTCCTACTAATTTCCCGTTGCGCGGAGTGGTCTTAATGGTGATTACGCCCTTCCCTCCGCGACTTTGCCTGGGATATTCTTCTATAGGAGTCCTTTTGCCATACCCCTTTTCCGTTACGGAGAGGATCGTCCCTCCCTTAAGCTCCGGATTTATTATGTCCATGGATACTAAATAATCCCCTGGGCGCAATTCTATCCCCTTTACGCCTCGCGCTGTGCGCCCCATAGGTCTGGTCTCTTCTTCGGCAAACCGGATGGCTTTCCCTTCCCGCGAACTCAAAAGAATTTCTTTGGCGCCGTCGGTTAGACCGGCAGCGATTAACTCATCTCCTGAGTCTAAAGATAAGGCTATGATCCCTCCAGAGCGGGGGTGGCTGTAAGCCAAAAGATCCGTCTTCTTTACTATGCCTTGTTTAGTCGCCATGAAGACGTATTTGCCCTCGATGAATTCTTTTACGGGTAAGATAGCCGTAATCTTCTCTTCGGGAGCAAGGTTGAGCAAATTAACGATGGCCTTTCCCCGCGCTAACCTTCCCCCTTGGGGAATTTCATGGACTTTTAACCAATAAACTTTGCCCGCGTCTGTAAAAATAAGAATATAGCTATGCGTGGAAGCGACAAAGAGATGTTCCACAAAGTCCTCTTCTTTAGTGGTCATACCCATTTTCCCACGGCCGCCTCGCTTTTGGCTGCGATAAAGGCTAATGGCGTTGCGTTTAATATAGCCCGAATGACTGACCGTGACCACCATATCTTCTTCGACGATTAAATCCTCCAGGCTGATATCTAAAGCTTCTTCCACTATCTCGGTGCGCCGCTCGTCTCCGTACTTTTCTTTTATCTCTTGTAATTCTTCGATTATTAAATTGAGCAAAATTCTTTCGTGGCTTAGAATTTCCCGCAGCCGGGCAATAAGCTTGATCACCTCTCGATAATCCTCGTTTATCTTTTCTCGTTCCATGTTGGTCAAACGCTGCAGGCGCATTTCTAAGATGGCCGTAGCCTGGGCCTCGGAAAGGTCAAAACGGCTCATCAGGCTCTCTTTCGCTTCCTTGGGCGTCTTCGATGAGCGAATAAGATTAATAACCTTATCTAAATTATCCAAGGCTATCTTTAGCCCTTCTAAGATATGGGCGTTGGCTTCAGCCTTGGCCAGTTCAAATTTCGTGCGGCGGGTAACTACTTCGCGCCGATGGTTGATAAATTCCTGCAATAATTCTTTGATATTTAAAAGGAGCGGCTGCCCATGGACGATGGCTAAAAAGATTATGCCGTAGGTAATTTGCATTTGGGTGTTTTTGAAAAGTTGGTTGAGGATAACCTGGGCTACGGCATCTCTTTTGAGTTCTATGACCACGCGCAATCCTTCCCGGTCAGATTCATCGCGCAAATCGGCAATACCCTCTATTTTCTTCTCTTGGACTAACTCGGCTATCTTTTCTAAAAGCTTTGCTTTATTTACTTGATAGGGTAGCTCGGTAATAACTATGGACTCTTTTTCCGTCCTCTTTTGCCGCTCAATGAGCGCGCGCGCCCTTAATTGAATAATACCTTTGCCCGAAAGGTATGCTTCCCTTAGGCCTCCCCTGCCCAAGATAAAACCGCCTGTGGGAAAATCCGGGCCGGGGATAATTTTTAATAATTCATCTATCGATATATCCGGATTGTTAATGAGCGCTATGGTAGCATCGATTACTTCCGTCAGATTATGCGGCGGAATATTGGTTGCCATACCCACGGCTATTCCTGAGGATCCATTCACTAAGAGGTTCGGAAAGCGGGCCGGCAAAACAGCAGGTTCGTTTAAAGTACCATCATAATTAGGCCCAAAGTCAACAGTTTCTTTCTCGATATCGGCCAGGAGCTCACCAGCTAAGCGGGCCATACGCACTTCTGTATAACGCATGGCTGCTGGCGGATCCCCATCTATAGAACCAAAGTTTCCTTGCCCCTCGATCAAAGGATAGCGCAGAGAAAAATCTTGGGCCATTCTCACTAAGGCATCATAAACAGCCATGTCCCCATGCGGATGATATTTTCCGATTACATCACCTACAATTCTGGCCGATTTCTTGAAGGGTTTATTCCAATCATTACCTAAGTCATACATGGCATAAAGCACCCGGCGGTGCACCGGCTTTAAGCCATCGCGGACGTCGGGGAGAGCTCGCCCGATAATCACCGACATGGCGTAATCCATATATGACTTCTGCATTTCTTCTTCTAATTTCACAGGCAAGCGGTTTTGAAAATTAGCCATGGACATAGTTAAAGTATCCCTCTATCGCTTAAATTTAATAAAAGTTGTTGACCAGTTTATTAAATATCGAGGTTCGTTACGGTCAAGGCGTGGCGTTGGATAAACTCTCGGCGAGGTTCCACTTGGTCGCCCATGAGTACAGTAAATATTTCATCTGCTTTAATAGCGTCTTCCACTTTTACTTGGAGCAGGGTGCGGGTTTCCGGATTCATGGTCGTCTCCCAGAGCTGTTCGGGGTTCATCTCTCCCAAACCTTTATACCGTTGAATCTCCAAACCCTTCTTCCCCTGATTCATCACTTCTTGAATTAAAGCGGCAAAGCTTTCTATTTTTTTCTCCTCCTCGCCCACTTTCAAGACAAATGGTGGTTGTCCCAAAGACTTGAGCTGTTGGCAAATTTTTCTTAGTTCCTCAAACTGGGGAGAGCTAACTAATTCCGCATCAAAAGTAGTCTCCCGCCGCGCGCCATTATTGTTTAGCAAACATTTGATATTATAAGTACCATGTTCCGTATCTTTTTCTAAGATTATCTCGGGCTCTTTACGCATCTTTTTTAAGAGCTGGCGCGCCTCAGCAATTACTGCTTTAAGGTTTGCTTCTGATTTCATAATATTTTTATTAAAATTTTCAATTTGGGCAAAAGCTAAAATTAGATCGGCATCCATCTGCCTCCTAACCCAGCGGGCCAGGATCTTTTCTTGCCGAATAACCTTTTTGATGACTTCCAAAAGACTTTTACCCGCCAGGCCGTTCTTATTTCCGCCGGCCATCAAATTTAGATTTTCTATTCCCTTTTCTAAAAGATAATCTTCTAATTCTTCCTCACTGCGTAAGTATTTGGGTGGCTCTTTTCCCTTTTTTACCCGATAAAGAGGCGGTTGGGCTATATATAGGTGGCCGCGCTCGATGAGCGGAAACATTTGTCTGTAGAAGAGCGTGAGCAGCAGGGTGCGAATATGGGAGCCGTCCACATCTGCATCTGTCATGATAATCACGCGGTGATAACGGAGTTTTTCAATGTCAAATTTATCTTCCCCAACTCCGGCACCTAAAGCAGTAATTAAAGTTTTTATTTCCTGATTAGCCAGCATTTGATCAAAACGCGCTTTTTCCACATTAAGAATTTTGCCGCGCAAGGGTAATATGGCTTGCGTCCGCCGGTCCCGGCCTTGTTTAGCTGAGCCGCCCGCCGAGTCACCCTCTACTATAAAAATCTCGCTTTCCCGCGGGTCTTGTTCTTGACAATCAGCCAATTTTCCGGGCAAGGAATCGTTATCTAAGTATCCTTTACGCCTGGTCAATTCTTTCGCTTTGCGGGCTGCTTCGCGGGCGCGGGCCGCGTCGATCACTTTCTCTAAGATTTTCCGGGCTACCCCGGGATTTTCTTCAAAATATGTGCTCAACTTTTCGTTTACAAAAGCTTCGATTATTCCTTTAATCTCGCTATTGCCGAGCCGCGCTTTAGTCTGCCCTTCAAACTGCGGATTGGGCAGCTTGATGCTTACTACAGCAGTCAAGCCTTCCCGCGTATCGTCTCCGGAGAGCGGGATTTTTAAATTTTTTAAAAGATTATTGCTCTGGCCATAATTATTTATGGTACGCGTTAGGGCGGACTTAAAACCGACTAAATGCGTTCCCCCATCATGAGTATTAATATTATTGGCGAAGGAGAAGATGTTTTCCGTATAGCCATCGTTATATTGTAGGGCTATGTCGATATAAATTCCTTCTTTTTCGCCCTGCAAGTGAATGGGCTTGGGATGGATCGTAGTTTTATTCTTATTTAAGTATTCTACGAAAGAGACTATGCCCCCTTTATACTGAAATTCTTGTCTCTTGTCTGCCCGCTCATCCGCAATGGTAATTTTAATCCCACTATTTAAGAAAGAGAGCTCCCTTAATCTTTGGGAAAGAATGTCAAAACTAAAATCTATGGTTTCGAAAATTTCGGCATCGGGACGGAATTTTATCTTGGTTCCCCGTCTCTTCGTCTTGCCCAGAGTTTCTAAAGGAGTAACCGGATTCCCTCTTTCATATCTCTGAAAATATACTTGTCCATCTCGCCAAATCTCTAATTCTAAATATTCCGAAAGGGCGTTGACCACGGAAACCCCTACACCATGCAGACCTCCAGCATATTGATAACTAGCGCTGTCGAATTTTCCTCCCGCATGCAGTGTAGTCATGACAACTTCGGCGGCCGGCCTACCTTCTTCTTTATGTATATCAACTGGAATACCTCTCCCGTTATCTTCAACGGTAACACTATTATCTTCATGAATAATGACGTCAATTTTATTGCAAAATCCCGCTAGAGCCTCATCGATGGAATTGTCCACTACCTCATATACTAAATGATGCAAACCACTGCTTCCCGTACTGCCAATGTACATGGCCGGTCTTTTGCGTACTGCTTCCAATCCCTGGAGCACTTTTATATTATCTGCAGTATATTCATTATTTTTTTCTGGGACCGTTTTATTCTTTTCCATACTCTTCTATATCTTTTTCCCCTCTTTAAAATTTAAAAACGCATGGGCATTATAACGCATTTATGTAGATCATCTCCCACGGGCCTAAATATTGCCGGACTATTTGGATCTTCCATAGCTATAACCACATCGTCACTCTCAAAATTATCTAAAGCTTCTAAAACGAATTTGGCGTTAAAGCCTACGCTTAAATCTTCTCCTTTATATTCAGCTGAAATTTCTTCTTTTGCCTCCCCGATTTCCGGGTTATACGTGGATAGCTCCATAATTTTGTTGCTCAAGCTAAATTTTACACCTTTTGATTTTTCGCTCGCTAAAATCGCTACTCTTTTTAAACACTCCAAAAATTCATTCCTTTTTAAGCAAATATTTATCTTTGTTTTTTCTGGAATTACTTGTCTATAATCTGGAAATTCCGCATCTAAAAGACGAATTATTAAAGTCTTTTTTCCATTTTTTATTATAAAATTATTATTTTTTACGCTAACTAAAATTTTTTCTCCATCTTCATCTAATATTTTGGACAATTCCCAAAGACCTTTTTTAGGCAGCAAAATACCCTTTTCTATTCCTTTAATTTCGCTATCTATCTGTCGATCTATCATCGATAATCTATATCCATCAGTGGCCACCATGCGCAAAAATTTTTTTTCTTCTTTGTTTTCCTGGGCCATAAAAACTCCCAATAAATTTTTTCTTGATTCATCATTTGACACAGCATAAATTGTTTTATTGATCATCTCATTAATTAGCCTATTGGGCGCTTCTACAAAATCAACTTCTTTTTCATAGCTGGGTAGAGCAGGATATTTTTCTACCTCCACTCCCATAATGTTAAATATTGATTTGCCACTTTTTATCTCCACCCAGTAATTTTCTTTTAATTTTATAGAAATTATTTTTTCGGGTAATTCTTTTACTATTTCAAATAATTTTTTTCCTAAAATACCTATTTTCCCTTCTTTTTTTATTTCTGCAGCATGACTTTCTTTGAACCCAACTTCTAAGTCTGTGGCCGTAATAAATATTTCTTTCCCTTTAGCTTCTATAAGCACATTAAGCAATATGGGCATAATACCTTTTTTGTCCATTATTCCTTGCACTCTATGTAGTCCTTTAGTTAAAATTTCCTTTTCAATTATGAACTCCATATGCTTCTCCTATTTTTTTTAAAAGATATATATAGTAATATTATTAATCGCTGTTTTATAGTTCATAATATCAAAAAAAAATTTAAATTTCAAGGACTTTTAATAAAAGTACCAGTAAAAAAATAAGTGAAAAATATGTGGATAATTTTATCCACAAAACCTACAATTATTTTATCCACAGATCATTAACAGGATTTCAAATTATTATTGACACTATTTTTGCAGGTCGCCTTTTAGAGTATCAATAATATTTTTTAATTCGGCGTCTTGCTGAATCTTTTTTTCAATTTGGCGACAGGCATGGATGACGGTTGAGTGATCTTTACCACCAAATTTATTGCCAATTTCGGGAAAAGATGCCTTGGTTAAATTTCGGCAAAGGTACATGGCAATCTGGCGTGGCAGCGTATAGACCTTTAATTTTTTATTAGATTTTAAATCAGAAATTTTTAAATTATAAAAATTGGCTACGCATTTTTGAATATTTTCTATACTAATAATCTTTTGGCGATCCTGGATTAAATCTTTTAATATTTCATTGGCCATAGAAATATTTATTTCCTGGCCGGTAAGGGAAGAGTAAGCGCGCAAGCGTGTTAAAGCCCCCTCTAATTCTCTTATGTTTGATCCCAGATTAGAGGCTAAGAATAGGCCTACTTCATTGGGAAGGGATATATTAAAATATTCTGCTTTTTTGCTTAAAATGGCGACTTTTGTTTCTATATCCGGAGGTTGAATGTCAGCAATAAGGCCCCAGCTTATGCGGGAACGTAGCCGCTCTTCTAATCCTGGTATATCCTTTGGTAATTTATCGCTGGTTATGACTATCTGTTTGTGGGAATCGTATAAAGAATTAAATGTATGGAAAAACTCTTCTTGGGTTCTTTCTTTGCCGCCTAAAAACTGAATATCATCAAGTAAAAGGACGTCTTTATTCCTGTACTTATTCCTAAAGTCGGTCATTTTTTCATATTTTAAGCAATTTATCAGCTCATTAGTAAATTTTTCTGAGGAAATATAACAGACTTTGAGCAAAGGGTCATTTTGGACAATCTTATTGCCAATGGCATTAAGGAGATGAGTTTTTCCCAAACCTACGCCCCCGTAAATAAAAAGGGGATTATAATTTTTCGCGGGAACATTAGCTACGGCCAAGGCAGCCGCATGGGCGAATTGATTACAGGAGCCGACTACAAAGGACTCGAAGGTATAATTTGGATTTAAGCCATCGTCTCTTAAGGGAGGCGCTATAGGCTTGGGGGAGGGAAAAGTTTCCACTTGGTCGTAATCTGTTTTAATTTCCTGTTTTTCTTTTATGGAAATGTTCAAAGAATATGTTCTATTGGTTAACTGCTGCAACGCCTCTCTTATAAGTACCAAATAATTGTCTGTTACCCAATCTTTAAAAAATTTATTGGGTACCTCAATTTCCACGGTATTTTGATCCATCTGCTTGAGCTGCAGAGGTTTGAGCCATATATCAAAAGATTTTTCGCTAATTTTTTCGCTCACTAAGGCGAGAACTTTATTCCAAATTTCCTTCATATTTTTTTCAAGATTAATAGAAATTAACAGAGTTATCCACAGCTGTGAATATCAATTATTATAAAAAAATCATAACGTTATAATTATTATTAATTTTCTTTTATAGGGGAAAGATTTTCGAAACAAGTGTATTTATCTATAAAAGCCAACTCAAATTTATCCGTTGGTCCGTTCCTTTGCTTACCAATTATAATTTCTGCTTTTCCCTTATTGGGGTTATCCTCGGAGCGATTATATACTTCATCCCGATAAAGGAAAATTATTACATCAGCATCTTGCTCTATGGCTCCCGATTCTCTTAGGTCAGCCAACTGCGGGCGTTTATCGCCGCGATCTTCTACGCGCCTATTTAATTGGGATAAAGCGATTACGGGGATATTTAACTCTTTGGCTAAGGCTTTTAGCGAGCGGGATATGTCAGAAATTTCTTGTTCTCTCGTCTCTGAATCTGTTCGGCCGCGCATGAGCTGCAAGTAATCTACGACGATCAAGCCTAAATTATGCTCGGCCTTTAAGCGGCGCGCCTTAGCGCGCATCTCTAATACAGAAATAGCGGGTGTATCATCAATGAAAATAGGGGCCTCGGAAAGTTTTCCTGCCGCTCTTGTTAGCTTGGGCCAATCATTTTCGCTCAAAAAGCCTCCCCGCAACCGGTGGGCATCTATTTTGGCTTCCGAACAGAGCATGCGCAAAGCTAACTGTTCTTTAGCCATTTCTAAAGAGAAGATGGCGGAGGTAATGCCTGCCTCAATAGCAGCGTGCTGAGCAATATTAAGAGCAAAAGTAGTTTTGCCCATAGAGGGCCGGCCAGCTACAATGATCAGATCCGAAGGCTGCAGACCAGAGGTTAATTCATCCAGTTTAGTAAATCCAGTGGGTACGCCAGTAATAATTTGTTTTTTCTCATATAATTTTTCAATGGTTTTGAAACTAGTTTTGAGGATTTCTTTTAAAGAGTAGAATGAGGGACGCACGCGATCTTCTGATATTTCAAAAATGAGTCGTTCGGCGCGGTCCAAAAATTCATTTATATCCCCGGCGTTCCCGTATCCTTCGTTGATAATTTCTGTAGCCCGCTGGATTAGCTTTCTAAGGAGAGCTTTTTCTTTAATTATATGAGCATAATAGGTAATATTAGCGGCTGTAGGAACACTATTTACCAGTTGGTTCAAATATTCCAGGCCCCCCACAGCCTCTAATTCGTCTTTTTTCTTTAAGACTTCGGCGAGCGTAATCAAATCAACAGGTTCATTGCGCTCATAAAGCTGGATCATGGCAGAGAAAATCTTGCGGTGTGCTTCGCGGTAAAAATCGCCGGTTTGTAAAATCTCCAGCACCTGATTTAGAGCTTCGTTTTCTAAAAGAATACCGCCTAATACGGAAACTTCCGCCTCCAAATTTTGAGGCGGGAGCCGCTGCATTAAGACATTCATCTCTACCTCTGCAGATTTTTAAAAAGCCGCTAATCTAAGCCTTATTTGCGGAACCCTCAGCATTATCGGAGACTATTTGGATATTCATCTGGGCTGTAACTTCCGGATGAAGCTTTATAGGGATTGAATAAGATCCCAGCTTTTTTAAGGGATGCGGCAAAAGAATTTTTTTGCGGTCAACCACGATACCCTGTTCTTGTAACGCCTTTTGTAAATCAAGGGAGGTCACCGAACCGAAAAGTTTTTCACTTTCCCCGGCCGTGCGGCGGATAGTAAAGGAAATGCTCTCTATTCTTTGAGCTTCTTCACGAGCACGTTCCAATTCTTTGCTTTTTTTATGCCGGAAAACCTCTCGCTGCTGTTCCCAAATTCTAATATTCTGCGGTGTCGCCTCCATGGCTAATTTCTGAGGTATGAGAAAATTTCTCCCATACCCTACCGCAACCTGGACAATATCGCCAGCCTTTCCTAATGAAGGAACATTCTCTAATAAAATTACTTCCATTTTATCCTCCTCTTTAAACGGTAAAGGAGAGAATACCCTTTAATGTACTTCCAGGCCTATTTTATCCTCTCAGACCCCGCATCCTATCTTTCTTCTCCATGGGGGAGAAGGGGGCGAAAGGATTTAAGCTTTTTATTTTGGGGACGTGGCCATAGTTTCTTTCCGCTCATCAGAACTATACGCCAGATTAGCAAAAAAACGGAGAGGGAATAGTCGAGCCGCCTTAAAAATGTAATTTTGAAAGAAACTGGCTGTTTCGCCCAAAGGGAGCTTTTCGGAAAAAATTAGGAACTCACCACGGTGAAGGGCATAAGCGCTATATTACGCGCCCGCTTTATGGCCGTAGTTAGCTCCCTCTGGTGTTTAGCACAATTCCCCGATATTCTTCGGGGAAGAATCTTGCCTCGTTCAGTAACAAAATGGGAAAGAGTTTTTACATCTTTATAGTCTATCTTCATGTTGCTATCCGCGCAGAAGACACAGACTTTCCGGCGTTGAAAGGGCCGCTTTTTCTTTACGGGGGCTTTCATGTTAAGTCTCCTTCAGTAGTCTGTTCAGAAGTTTGTTCCGGATTTTTAGCCTCCATTCCCTTTGGTGGTGGAGGAGCTTCTTTGGGGGTTGCTGGGGAGGCTGTCTTAGTTGGCCGCTGAGCTTTAACCGTAAGATATTTCAGGACGCGATCGTTCAAACGGAAATTTCTTTCAATTTCCCGCACCAAGTCAGGAGTTGCCCGATAATCTAAGAAATAATAGCGCCCATTTTTATTTTTCCTAATTTCATAGCCTAATTTTTTTATGCCCCAATCTTCTAAATTAATGATCTCTCCTTTATGAGCGGAGATTAAAGATCGGACCTTTTCTTGTAAGGTAGCTTGGTCTTCTTCGGAAAGATCGGGTAGGGTGATAAAGATAGTTTCGTAGCGTCTCAATTACTTTTTCCTCCTTTTGGGTTCGATAGCTCTTCTTCTCAGAGAAGAGCAAGGAGCTTTAAATATCTTTATAACTTAAGTGGCCAAATAGTTCAACAAATTTTTCCTTATTTTTTAGCTTAGATAGTTTGGGACGGTATCCGAAAAGAAAGTTTGATCCAAGAGCATCACTTTTACTTTTTGGCCCGGCCGAGCTTTGGTTAGCTCCGCCGGAAGGACGATCAAACCTTGGGCCTTTACCATAGAAGAGAGAATCCCTGACCCTTGTTCGCCAGTAGTGGTGGCTATTATTTTATCATTTTCTCGTAATAAGCGACAGCGGAGGAAATGCGTAAGGCCGGCTTTCTTTTCTAAATCCTCGCCTAATTCAGCTAAGATAGTGGGTCGAAAAATTTTAGTATGGCCCGCCATTTTTAATATGGCTGGGCGCACAAATTGTTCAAAAGAAACCATGGATGAGACGGGATTTCCGGGAAGACCGAAAAGGGGTTTGCCGGAGACTAAACCGAAGGCCAACGGCTGGCCGGGACGCATGGCTACTTTCCAGAAATTAATCTCCCCCAGTTTGCGCAACATATCCTTTACTAAATCATAGTCGCCCACAGATACGCCTCCGGAAGTAATTAAGATATCAGCCAGCAGACCCTGCTGAATTTTATTTAGGAGATCCTCCAGGCGGTCTTGGGCAATTCCTAATATGATAGGTTCTGCAGCGCACATTTTAACTTGGCTAGCAATAGAATAGGCGTTACTGTTTACTATCTTCCCTTCCGTCCAGGGTTCGTCAATTTCTATTAATTCATCTCCCGTGGATAAAATAGCTACGCGGGGTTTCTGATAGACATAAACAAAAGCTCTTTGGCAAGAAGCTAACATGCCAATATGAGCCGGCTGGAGAATAGTTCCCGAGGATAAAATTTCCTCTCCCTGTTTAACATCCTCCCCGGCTAGACGGATGTTTTTCCCGGGAGGAGTTTCCTGGAGAATCTTTACGGCCTCGCCGGCCTTTTCCGTATCTTCCACGGGCACGACCGTATCCGCTCCTTCCGGAATTGGTGCCCCCGTCATAATGCGCACAGCTTCTTTTTCCCCAACGCGGCCATTAAATATTTGGCCAGCAGGAAGGTCAGCTATGACTCTTAAAATAACAGGTTTATCTGGGGCAGCCCCCTTAATATCTGCCCATTTGACTGCATAGCCGTCCATGGCTGAGTTATTCCAAGGGGGGATATGGCGAGGGGCAGCTATATCTTCGGCTAATACTCTTCCCAAAGCAGAAAGAATGCTGATGCGTTCTTTCCCCAAAATAGGAATCTGTTCCAAAATTTGCTTTAAAGCGGAATTGATGTCGATCATGGCTAATTAGGATAATTCACTGAACCTCTATGGCGGAAGCAAAAGTTCTAAGCCGGGTTTTATCTTATCCTTGGGGGTGAGGCCATTAAGTTCGCAAAGCTGATTTAAATTTACTCGGTATTTGCGAGCAATGCCCGCTAAAGTCTCTCCATAACGGACGCGATGCTTTTGGTTGCCTAAAGCAGCCAACTTCTGCCGAACAGCAATGTTTCTTTCAAAAACTTCCTTTTTACCCAGGGGAAGTTTTATTTCAAAATCCCCTTGGGGAGGAGTTTTATCTAATTTTAGAGAAGGATTAAGAGCTTTTAATTCCGCCAGGTCCGTTTCCGCAATCTTGGCAATCCAAGCTAAGCTGGTAGAGGGCGGAACTATAATCTTTTCATAATTTAAGGGAGGATGATAAGGAATATTGGAAAACCCGTATTTTTCTGGCTCTTTAGCAATAAGCATGGCGGCTAAGAACATGGGTACATATTTTTTGGTTTCCGTTTTTAAATATCTGTATTGGGCGATCTCCCAGAAGTTTTGGCTTTGCGTTTTTTTCATGGCCTTCAAGATTTTTCCTTCGCCGGCATTATAACTAGCCGCGGCTAATTCCCAGCAGTTAAACATTTCGTAGAGCTGCTTTAAGTATTCCGCGGCTGCATAAGTAGATTTTTCTGGATCGCGGCGCTCATCAACCCATTTATCCACGCGCAATCCGAATCTCTTGGCTGTCTTAGAGACAAATTGCCAAATGCCACTTGCTTGCTTAGGCGAAACAGCAAAGGGATTAAAACCAGATTCAATTAGGGCCAAATAAAACAAGTCTTCGGGCAGATTCTTTTCTCTGAAGATGCGCTTCATCATCTCTTCATAGGCCTGCGAACGAGCCAAAGCTTTGCTAAAAAAGGAATCCGCTTTATTTTGAAAATAATTAATGAAATCTTTAACTTTTTCATGAAGAACAGAAGGAAAGAGGGCAACTATAGATGAAGATTGCTCGGTAGCTAATTTCCCCCGCTCTTCTTTATTCGGGTCTGGCGGCAGACTTTCTAAGGCATAATTTTCTGGAGGATAAATATCTCCTGCAGCATCAAAAGCCGGCTTAGTAGGCTCTTGAAGAAGATTATTAAAAGAGAAGTAATATGGCTTTATTTCTTCGATATCTTCGGCGGCCAATGAGGCCTCCTCGCGGGAAATAAGTTTTTTTTCTTTTTTCTTAGTTCCTGATGAAGGTGAGGCCTTTGGAGGAACAACTTCTCGAAATTCAGAAGAATAAAGTTCTTCTGGGGTAAATAATGGATCTACGAAGGAAAAGAGCTCATATTCTGAAGGAATATGGGGACTTTCCTCTATAGAGAAGTCTTTTAAGGCTAGCTCAAAGGATAGGTCTGAAGTTTGCTCAATTTCTGCCAGGGATGATAGGTCTGTCTTTGCTATTTCGGGCCAAGGATCTATCTTTTTCTCTTCTTGGCAAATTTCAAAGTTATTTTTAGGAGGCGAGGATAGAGAAAGAGCGGGAGCGTTCTTTTCAATAATAAAAGAGAGGCCACTACATCCGCTCAGGAGCAATATAGTTAATCCAAGAAGGATAAAAATTCGCCGAATTTTAATAACCTCCTTCTCTTTTCTATAAGAGGGTTTTATAATAACTAAAGGGAAAAAAGCTGTCAACCCAAAAATTTCCTGGACAGGTTCCTTTAAAAGAATAAAATGGCCATTAATAAATATGAACAATTTTAATAAGTTAAAATAAAGAGCATGCTTAGGGGGTTCCCTCATGGTTTTCTTTTTTCTTATTTTGGCTTATTTATTAGGCTCCATTCCTACGGGAGTAATCGTAGCCAAAGCATTCGGTAGTATTGACCCACGTACCCAGGGAAGTAGAAACATTGGGGCCACAAATGTTTTTCGAACAGGGGGAAAAAAGTTAGGAATTATTACTTTAGCTGGTGATGTGTTGAAAGGATTAATCCCTGTCGCTTTAGCCAAAGGATATGTTGATTCTTTTTTCTGGATCGGGGCCATTGCCTTAGCCGCTTTCCTCGGTCACCTCTACCCAATTTTCCTCAAGTTTAAAGGAGGAAAGGGAATTGCCACCGGACTGGGAGTTTTTCTGGCCCTTTCTCCCTTTCCAGCCTTGCTTTCTTTAGGTGTTTTTGCCGCCGTAGTTTATAAATGGCGGTACGTTTCCCTTGGTTCCTTGACGGCTACGGCCGCCTTTCCTCTTTTCTTATTTTTAGCGAATGCCCATCCTAACTTTATTCTCTTTGCCGTCATCATTGGTATTCTTATATTTTATCGACACCGAGATAATATCGCTCGTTTGCGCGCCGGAAAGGAATCAAAATTCGGCCAGCCCAAAATAAAACCAACATGATGAATAATAAAAGAATTCTGATAGGGCATGCGGGAGGCATTGGCGATCTCTTATTGGCACTCCCTGCCATGCGCCTCTTTTGTCAAAACTTTTCCCCTTACGAATTGGCCTTATTAGGTTATCCTGAACGCTTGGCCTTAATCTCCGGGGATTTAAGAGCCCAGACCATTTACTCCATAGATTCCGCGGAAATGGCCTATTTGTTTTCGCCAGTAGATAAAACTTCCAGCAATTTAAAAACCTTTTTTTCTTCATGGGAAATAGCCCTAATATTCGGCCAATCTTTGGGCCAGGGATTGAAAAAAGGTCTGCAAAAATATGGGATAAAGGAGATATTCGTTATTAATAATTTTCCTAAAAAAAATGGCAGAATCCATATCCGTGACCATTTAATCGCTGACCTCAAGTCTTTCGGAATCAAAGGAGTCATAGAAAAATCGCCTCTCCAACTTCCCGAAGAAGCAGAGAAATTTGCTCAGCAATTTTGGCCAGAGAAAAATGTTTATCCGCCTCAAAGAGTGCTGGCCATTCACCCTGGAAGCGGGAATCCAGCTAAAAATTGGCCGCCCCAGTATTTTGCTCAAGTGGCTGACTATTTTGCCGATCTGGCCAAAATTCTTCTTATTTCGGGACCTGCCCCGGACGGAGTACCAGAAGTTATGAGCAAGCTTAAAAAAGCTAAACCAATTATAGTGCATAATTTACCTTTATTAAAATTGGCCGGCTTGTTGAAAAGCTGCCTGGCCTTCCTTGGCAATGATTCCGGCATTACCCACTTAGCCGCCTCCTTGGGCATACCAACTTTGAGCATATTCGGCCCCACGGATCCTCAGGTTTGGGGCCCGCAAGGGGAAAATGTGCAGATCCTTTATGCCCATAGCCTCTGCTCTCCGTGTTGGCCAAATATTCCGAATAATTGCCGGCGCTCATGCCTCAACGATTTGGCAGCAGAAATGGCCATGGAGAGATTAGCTACTTGGGTAAAATTTGCCAAATAGCCGCAGCAGGGCACCTGGGCCATTTCGTTACTTGGTCGGCAAGGGAAAGAGCCAGGACAGGAATAGCAAAAAAGGTGATAATTAAGAAAAAGATAAGCCAATAGCTTAATTTTGCTTTTATGCCCATATAAATCCTCCCGTAGGCAGAAGATACTGCATTTAACATGCCAGAAAAGGATCAGGCAGAAAAGCTTCAATAATGATTTAAATTAATTAAAATCGAGCAAATTAGAGGAGAAACTGGAGGGATAAAACGGACGGTAAAATAAAAAAATGTTCACGCCATCTGTCCTATTTTGAGCACAAGTAAAATTTAGCGGTATTTATTTGCTCATAGCTTTTAATTTCTCGATCTGCATCCGCATATTATCTGCCCTGGGCCCAGAAGGTTCTAATTTAAGGTAATCTTGCCAGGCAGCAAGAGCCCCCTTTAAATCACCTTTGTCATGCAAGAGAACAAGGCCTAAATTATACCGGCTATTAACATGTTGGGGATCATCTTGCGCCGCCTGGCGGAATTCAGCGATGGCTCGATCGGGGTCGCCCTGGCGGCGATACATAATGCCCAGGTCTGTGCGCACATCGGCATTCTTAGGATCTATCTTTAAAGCTTGGGTATAGACTTCAATAGCTTTGGCAAACTGGTTAGTATCAAAATAAGCATTTCCTAAGGCAATGAGCGCTTGTAGATCTTGGGGATTATTTTTTAAAGTAGCTTGGAGCTGCTCAATTTGATTATAAATTTTAGAATCTGGGGTGGTGGGGGAAAACTGCGTAGGTCCAAAATATTTTTCTTCATAGTATACAGTAACTACGACCCCTAAAATAATACCCGTTATAAATGCCAGGCCTATAAAAAGGAAAGCATATTCTTTTTTCATTAAAACAATATTAACATTCCGTATAACATTTGGTCAATCAAACTTAATCCTCACCGGGTAAGCGTAGTGACCGAAGGGCCATTCAATCTACGCTTCCTGCGGTACCTCGACATGACCAAAGGCTTTATGCGCCACAGTTTCAAAAGGGTCAATTATTTTCTTGCCTCGGCAGTTGGGGCTGCATATGATAAATATTAAAAAGGTTGATTATGGGCATTTATCTTCTAAAAAGAATATTTTTGCTGATACCTCTTTTCATCGGCATAACGATCATCTCCTTTGCCGTCATTCATCTCGCTCCAGGTTCCCCCATTGATTTGGCTACTGACTTGAATCCCAAAGCTACAGCGGAGGTAAAAGCTAGAATGCGCGCCCTTTACGGCTTGGACAAGCCGCTCCCTATCCAATATTGGCGTTGGCTCAGCCGACTGGTAGTTTTGGATTTTGGGCGGTCATTCTCGCAAGATGGGCGGCTGGTGATAGATAAAATTAAGGAACGTCTCCCCGTGACCATCTTTATAAACCTCACCTCCCTTTTGCTCATTTTAGCCGTAGCTATTCCATTGGGAGTGCTCTCGGCGACGTATCGCCATTCCTTTTTTGATAAAGCTACCACTGTTTTCGTCTTCATAGGATTCGCCATGCCTACCTTCTGGTTAGCTCTTTTATTAATGATCCTTTTCGGCGTCCATTTAGGCTGGCTACCCATCTCGGGATTAAAGTCTTTAAATTATGAATACCTTCCTCCGGCTGCCCAAATTTGGGACCGGATTAGTCATCTAATTTTGCCCATATTTATCTCAGCTTTTGGGGGATTAGCCGGCATGTCGCGTTACATGCGCTCTAACATGTTGGAAGTAATCCGCCAGGATTATATAATTACGGCGCGGGCCAAAGGACTTTCTAATCGCCAAGTAATCTTTAAACATGCCTTGCGTAATGCCTTACTACCGGTAATTACTATCTTGGGACTATCAATTCCCGGATTAATAGGGGGAAGCGTAATCTTTGAGACCATTTTTGCCATCCCGGGCATGGGGCAACTTTTCTATGCCAGCGTTATGGCTCGAGATTACCCGACGATCATGGGCATGTTAGTTATAGGGGCCATCCTTACCTTATTGGGAAACCTAATTGCCGATGTAAGCTATGCCCTGGCTGATCCACGAATTCGATCGCTATGAATACAACCATCACTAAAAATACAGATTTTACCAAGGGCGAGAAATTATCCCGCCTCTTTTGGAAGAGGTTCCGCAAGAATAAATTAGCTGTTTCCGGGGCGCTGATGGTCCTTTTTCTTTTCGGGGTAGCTATTTTTGCTCCCTGGTTAGCCCCTTACGATCCGGGACAAATAAACGTAAAGAAAGTATTAGAAGGCCCATCGATGGAGCACCCCTTTGGGACTGACCAACTTGGCCGCGATGTTTTAAGCCGGATGATCTATGGCTCGCGAATTTCTCTTTTAGTAGGATTTGTTTCTGTAGGCATTGCTTGTCTCGTGGGCGTCTTCTTGGGCGCTTTGGCAGGTTATTATGGCCATTGGGTGGATAACTTGCTGATGCGTTTGGTGGATATTATGCTTTGCTTTCCTACCTTCTTTTTAATCTTGGCGGTCATCGCCTTTTTAGAGCCGAGTATTTGGAATATCATGATCGTCATCGGTCTTACGGGGTGGATGAGCGTAGCCCGGCTGGTACGGGCCGAATTTCTTTCTTTAAAAGAGCGGGATTTTACGCTGGCTGAAAAAGCCTTGGGAGCGAAAGATTGGCGGATTATATTTCAGCATATTTTGCCTAATGCTTTGGCTCCTGTTTTGGTAGCTGCTACCTTGGGTGTTGCCGGAGCTATTCTTACCGAGTCGGCCTTGAGTTTCTTGGGTATCGGCGTGCAGCCCCCAACTCCCAGTTGGGGAAATATCCTTACCGCGGGAAAAGACAACATCCAAATTGCTTGGTGGCTTTCTCTATTTCCTGGCTTAGCTATTCTACTTACCGTGATGGCCTACAATCTTTTAGGAGAGGGAATTCGGGATGCCATCGATCCGCGATTGAAATAAAGAAGACCAGCCAAGGTCAGGAGGAATGATGGAAGAAAAAGAAATAGTCATCATAGGCGGGGGGCCTGGAGGATACGTTGCTGCCCTCAGGGCAGCCCAGTTAGGCGGCAAAGTCACTTTGATTGAAAAGGAAGAATTAGGGGGAACATGCCTAAACTGGGGATGCATTCCCACCAAAGCTTTGCTGCGGGGGGTGGAAATCTTAGAAAATTTGCGGCGCGCCAGCGAGTTCGGCCTGGAAACGGGAGAGGTTAAAATAAATTTTTTAAAATTAATGGCCCGTAAAGATAGAGCCGTTAAAACCATAGTTTCAGGGGTTACTAATTTGCTGAAAACATGGGGCGTGGAAGTTATCAAGGGTAAGGCTGCTTTGCTCTCTCCTAAAGAAATTGAGGTAGTTGATAAGCAAGGAGAAAAACGGCAGATATTGGCCAAGAAACTAATCCTTGCGCCTGGTTCAATTCCGGCCGAGCTGCCTTTCCCGGGGAGGAATCTAGCCAAGGTAATCGACAGCAATGGCGCTCTGCAATTAAAGAGCATTCCGCCATCGATAATAATTATTGGCGCCGGACCCATAGGCTTAGAATTTGGAACTATCTTTGCGGCCTTAGGGAGTAAAGTGACAATTTTGGAGATGATGCCGCAGATCCTTCCGCAAGAAGATGAAGAAATAGCTTTAGCTTTGGAGAAGGGCTTGAAGAAAAATTCTATGCAAATCCATCTGAATTGTCTGGTAAGAGAGATAAGGGAAAATCAGGAAGGTGCCCCAGAAGTCAGAGCCATTTTAAATAATAAAGAAGAAAAGTCATTTACAGGAGAATATGTCTTAATTGCCGGAGGACGGCAGCCTAATCTGGAGGGATTGGCCGTAGAGAGGGCGGGGGTTAAGTTAGGGCCTAAGGGCATAGAGGTCAATGAAAAGATGGAGACAAATATCCCTGGCATATACGCCGTTGGCGATGTTACTGGCCGAATCCTTCTGGCCCACTTTGCCATGGCCCAAGGAGTTGTGGCGGCGGAAAATGCTCTGGGGCGCGCGTCTGTCCTGGACTGCCGCGTAGTTCCCAGGTGTATATACACCATCCCCGAAGTTGCGGCCGTAGGTTTAACAGAAAAAGAAGCCCAAAAAGCCGGTTACGATTTAAAAATAGGGCGCTTTCCTTTTGCGGCTAACGGTAAGGCGACCGCCATGGGCGAAAGAAATGGATTCGTTAAGGTTATTGCTGAGAAGAAATATGGCGAAATCTTGGGTCTGCATATCTTTGGGCCGCAAGCCACCGATTTAATCGGCGAAGCTATTTTAGCCATGCGCCTGGAGGCCACAGCTCAGGATATAGCTCATACCATTCATCCGCATCCGACTCTTAGCGAAGCATTAATGGAAGCAGCCTTAGACACTGATGGAGAAGCTCGGCATTTGCCACCCCCGAAGAGGGAATAAATTCAATTTTTAGAAAGGATCTATATGGATTTATTATTGATGCAACCGTACCGATTAAAAAATTTAAATTTGCGTAATCGCTTAGTCATGGCCCCTATGCTCTCCAGGCTTTGCTATCCAGATGGCGTAGTTTCTCCTCAACTAATAGATTATTATGCTACTCGAGCCAAAGGTGGGGTAGGGCTTATAATAGTCGAGTATTGTTATATTGATCAGCAAGAAAGCAAGGCCAACCAAGGCCAATTAGGCGTATATAGTGAGCAACTTATTCCTGGATTGGCTGATCTCGTGGAAGCTATTCAAGAATGGGGGACTAAGGTTGTCTTACAAATTTGTCATGCTGGGCGGAGCACCTCGGCGAAGATTATGGGGCGGCAACCGATTGCCCCTTCAGCCATGCCCAGCTATACAGGAGAAATGGCGCGGGAGATGACCTTAGCGGAGATTGAGCAGATCCAAGAGGCTTTTGCGGAAGCAGCTCGGCGAGCTAAAACTGCCGGCTTTGATGGCGTGGAGTTGCATGGGACTCATGGCTACCTTATGGCGCAATTTTTATCCCCTTATACTAATCGCCGCCAAGATATTTATGGACAGGATCGGGGGCTTTTTGCCCTGCAGACCCTGGAGCGGGTGCGCTCTAAAGTGGGAAATGATTATTTAGTAGGGTACCGCCTTAGTGCTGAGGAATTTGTCCCCGGGGGGATTACCTTGGAAGAAGCGCAGAGATTCGCCCGCAGATTGGAAGAAAAAGGAATTGATTATATACACGTCTCAGCCGGCCTGATCGAAAATGGGGAGCATTTCGTTATCCCTATGTATTTTCCCCAAGGCTATCTCCTCCATTTAGCCGAAGGGATTAAGAAGCAAGTAAAAATCCCTGTTATAGGCGTCGGGGCGGTGCATAACCCCTATTTGGCTGAAGAAGCTCTGCAAAAGGGCCGCGCGGATTTAATAGCTATGGGACGAGCATTGATTGCCGATCCAGATTTACCCAATAAAATTAAAAACGGAAGTCTGGCGGAAATTCGTCCTTGTCTGCGTTGTAATGAGGGGTGTAGCAGCCGGGTGCGCCAGAGCAAGACCCAGCGTTGCGCAGTGAATGCCGAAGTGGGCCGGGAAAGGCAACTTCGTCTTCGCCCCGCTGCCCGCCCAAAGAGGGTTTGTGTCATCGGCGGGGGGCCAGCTGGTTTAGAAGCAGCCCGGGTTTTGGGCCAACGGGGCCACCAAGTGACCTTAATAGAAAAAGAAGACGAATTAGGTGGACTTCTGCGCTATGCTACTATTCCAGATTTCAAAGCTGAGCTGCGCAGCTTTTGGAAATATTTAGAATATCAGGTGCAAAAATTAAAAATAGAGATTCTATATAAGACGCCGGCGACTTTGGAATTAGTGCGCGAGCTGAAGCCTGAAGCTATTGTGCTGGCCACTGGATCTACTATGCTTCTTCCCCCTATTCCAGGGAATAACCTGGCGATGGTGGGGACGGCCCTCGATTTTCTTTCGGGTAGATTTCACCCCGGAAAGAATGTCTTCGTCGCCGGCGGAGCAGCCTTGGGCTGTGAAGTAGCTGCTCATCTGGCTTCCCTAGGCAAGAAAGTAACGGTGGTGGAGATGTTGGGGGAGTTGGCCCTTGATCTGGAACTACGCTCGCGCCAAGCGTTAAAGAAATTGCTTGCTGAAAGAAAAGTTAAAAGCATAACCGGTTGGAAGCTTTTTAGAATTGAAGAAAATAAGGTTTGGTTGCAAGGACCGCAGGGGGAAGAAAAATGGGTAGAAGCTGAATCTGTGATTCTGGCTTTAGGCCTTACCCCTAATCAGGAACTTTTTAATCCTTTGCAAGAAAACTTTGGGCAAGTTTTCCTGATCGGCGATGGCCAATCACCCCGAAAAATATACCAAGCAATTCATGAAGGAGCTTTTGTGGGCAGAGTGATTTAAGTTATAATAAATAAAAATGCGGCGAAGGCTCTATCCTTAGAGATATAATAGGTGTTTGAGGGTGAAATTTAGCTCCTCTTTTAAAAAATGAATAAGGGGAGTATATAAAGGAGAAAAAATGCTCGAGATAAAAAATGTGACCATTGTAGGGGCTGGGACCATGGGTCATTCCTTGGCGCAAGCTTTTGCCCAGGGTGGCTATCAAGTCTGGCTGCATGATATAAAAGAGGAGATTCTGCAAAAAGCGCGCCGATTAATTTCCGCAAATCTGCAGACGCTCCTGGATCTTGGGCTGTTAAGTGAAGAACCGGCGGTAATATTGAGCCGAGTCCGGACGACCACGAATATAAAAGAAGCTGCCCAGCAAGCTGATTTTATAATTGAGGCCATTATCGAAGATGAAACTGCTAAGAAGGAAATGTTCAAAATTTTAGATGAAGCTAGTCCCCCGCCAGCCATTTTAGCCAGCAATACTTCTTATTTAGACATTTTTAAATTTGTCGAGACCAAACGGCCAGATAAAGTACTCATCACGCACTGGTTTGCTCCGCCCCATATCGTCCCTTTAGTAGAAATAGTTCGGGGGCCGGAGACCTCAAAAGAGACAGTAGATACGGTCAAAAGTTTGCTATTAAAACTCGGTAAAACCCCCATAGTCATTTCTAAGTTCCTTCCGGGATTCATTGCTAATCGGATGCAGAGTGCTTTAGGGAACGAAGTGCTCTTCCTGCTGGATAATGGTTATGCCTCCCCAGAAGATATAGATTTAGCGACCAAAGCAAGTTTTGGTCTGCGGATCCCCATCTTAGGCGTAGTTAAACGCATGGATTTTACCGGATTGGATTTAACCCAGAAAGTACTCCAGAACGCCGCCTATAAAGTGCCACCCCAGAGGAATAGATCAGAAGTTGTCGACCGCTTAGTAGCCCAAGGGAAATTAGGGGTGAAAACGGGAAAGGGATTTTACGATTATGGCGGGCGTTCTCCAGAAGAGATTATGCGCGAGCGGGACATAAAATTAATAAAATTATACGAGTTCTTAAAACAATTAGGTGAGTTGTAAAAGGAGAGGCAGGGATTAGAGATGCTCGTTGATTCGCATGCGCATTTAGAGATGAAAGATTTTGATAAAGACCGCGAGCGCGTCATTGCCCGGGCGCAAGAAGCCGGGGTAAAATACATCATTACCGTGGCTACCAATATTCCTGATACTCTTAAAGCCTTAGAGATTGCTCAAAAAAATGCCGGAGTGTTTGTGGCTTTGGGAATCCATCCGCATGAGGCTAAAGAAATAAAAGAAGAAGATTTTACGGAATTGCGCCGCTTAGCCAGAGAAGAAAAGGTCGTCGCTTTTGGGGAGATTGGCTTGGATTTTTATCGGCAACATTCACCCCGCGAGATCCAGTTGCGCAGATTTCGAGAGCTCGTACGCTTAGGCCAAGAAATATCTTTACCGATCATTATTCATGCCCGCGAAGCTCATGAGGAAACCATACGTATTTTAAGAGAAGAAGCTAATGGACAGTGGCGAGGTGTTTTCCATTGTTTTTCTGGCGATTTAGCCATGGCCCAACAGGTTATCCAAATGGGCTTTTTTATATCCATTCCGGGAACAGTTACTTTTAAAAAATCTTGGCAACAGCAAGAAGTGGTGCAGAAGATACCGCTGGAAAGGATCCTTTTAGAAACAGATGCACCTTTTTTGGCTCCCGAACCTTATCGGGGGAAAAGGAATGAGCCAGCCTATGTGCGCTATACCGCCGAGAAGATTGCCCAACTGAAGGGCTTAAGCTTTGCCGACGTGGCCCGGATTACTTCTTTAAATGCCCGCCTTCTTTTCGGCGTCGGCGAGGATATTCCCAAAGGGAAAATAGCCTATCCTATCCGTAATTCTCTGTATCTTAACCTTACGAACCGGTGTTCTAACCGCTGTACCTTCTGTGCCAAGAATAAATCTTTTATAGTCAAAGGTCACGATCTCCAACTGGAGCGAGAGCCAGATGCCCAAGAGTTAATTGCGGCCGTGGGTGATCCCCAAAAATATCAAGAAATTGTTTTCTGTGGTTTTGGTGAACCACTCTTGCGGTTAGACACGGTGAAGATAGTGGCCGCCGAGCTAAAGAAGAGAGGAGCGCGCATCCGTATTGATACTGACGGCCAAGCTAATTTAGTATATGGGCGAAATATCTTACCCGAGTTGAAAGGTCTGGTGGATGCTATCTCCATCAGTTTGAATGCCGAAAGTGCCGAGAAATACCACCGGCTCTGTAGGTCGCCTTTTGGAGAAGAGGGGTATCGAGGGATATTAGAATTTATTCGCCAGGCCAAGAAGGTAATTCCGGAAGTCATAGCTACAGTAATAGACATGCCGGGAGTGGACGTCCCGGCCTGCCGGAGAATTGTCGAGGAAGAGCTGGGCGTAAAATTTAAAGTGCGCGCTTTTGATGAGGTGGGATAAGATGAAATTCATATGGATAATTATAGCAACGATTTTAATTGGGCTAAGCCAAGGATTTTCGGCTGAGAAAGAGGTTTTGTTAGTGGACCGCTTTGAAGGGGGAGTTGATGAAAAAGGACTTCCTCAGGGGTGGTCCTTAGAAAAAGAACCTAGCCCAAACTCTAAGATCGCTATCAAAAAAGAAAAAGGAACTAACTTTCTCCATCTGCTTTCGGTAAATGATACCTTTGGTTTGAAAAAAGAGATTTCTTTTGATATCCGCAAATATCCTTATTTATTTTGGCGCTGGCGAGCAACTGTTTTACCTAAAGGAGGAGATATTAGGAAAAGGGAAACAGATGATCAGGCTGGCCAAATCTATGTAATCTTTCCCAAGTTTCCGGCCATGGTTAACTCCAGGTCTGTGGGGTATATTTGGGATACGCAGGCCCCCGTGGGGTTATCTGGAATAAGTACGGCCTATAGTAAGATGAGATATATTGTTCTACAAAGCGGGCCTACCAAGTTAAACCAATGGGTAGCCGAGACGCGAAATGTTTATGAAGATTATAAGAACCTTTTTAAAGAAGAACCTCCTTTAGTGGGCACTGTATTAATTTATATAAACTCCCAACATACGAAAAGTTCGGCCTCCTGCGACTATACGGATATCTATTTCTCGTCGATTCGGCCCGCCGATTAAGCCTTTGCTCTTCCTGAATTTATTTGGGCAATAACTCTTTGACCGTTTTGGTGAGGGTTTCTATAGTGAAAGGCTTCCGGAGCAACTGCCTACTGGGAAGCAAAATACCTTGATGAGCAATTTCCTTCTCTGGGTATTCCGACATATATAACACGCTCATTTCCGGATGCAAAAAGGAAAGGGCTTTGGCCAGATCAGCGCCATTAATCTGCGGCATTACCACATCGGTTAACAATAAATCTATTTTTTCTTTAAATTTATGGCCCAGACTTAAAGCCTCTTGGCCATTTGGGGCTTCCAGAACCACATACCCTTGTTTTTTTAAAATTTGAACTACTAGCTCCCGGACTTCTTGGTTATCCTCTACTACCAATATGGTTTCTTTCATTGGGGGGAGCGCTTGCTCAGCCCGGGGCTTTTTTTCTTCTTCCCCCATTTCTTCGGCTTGCGGCAAAAGGATTTTAAAAGTGGTCCCTTTACCGACCTCACTTTCCACGAAAATATTTCCGCCACTTTGCTTAATAATTCCATAAACCGAAGAGAGGCCAAGGCCAGTACCTTTGCCCACTTCTTTTGTGGTAAAGAAAGGTTCAAAAATTCTTTCTTTAACCCTAGGAGGCATGCCCACGCCGGTATCAGCCACAGTAAGCATTATATATTTGCCCGGGCTCATCTCTGGGTTAGCACGTACAAAATCATCTTTTATATCTATATTTTCTGTGGAAAAGATAAGTTTCCCGCCATCCGGCATAGCATCTTTAGCATTAATCGCCAGGTTCATAAGTACATGCTCTATCTGCCCAGGATCTACCTTTACTTTCGCCAAATTTTCATCTAAAGAAGTGATGATTTCAATCTCTTCCCCCATAACCCGGCGGATAACTTTTTCCATATTCCTTAAAATATCGTTGAGATTGATGATTTTTAGCGCTAAGATCTGACGACGACCAAAGGCTAACATTTGCCTCGTTAAATCTGCAGCCTTTTGCGCGGCGCGCTGGATATCATCAAGATTAGTTTTTAAAGGGTCATCTTCCTGGAGATTGAGAAGGGCGAGTTGACAATTTCCTTGAATCACCGTCAAAAGATTATTGAAGTCATGAGCTATACCTCCCGCGAGACGCCCCACAGTTTCCAGCTTCTGTGATTCCTGAAGTTGTTCTCGCAGCCTGGCCATTTCTCTTTCCGCTTTTTTACGTTCCGAGATATCCCTGGCCACCACCTGCACTAAGGCTTTATCTTGATAAAAAATTGGGGAGGCGCTAACTTCCACATCGATAATCTGGCCATCAAGACGAATATATTTTTGCTCCAGGAGAGGAACACTTTTCCCCGCGCGTAAATCCTCAAAGCGCTTATTAACAATATCCCCATAATCCGGATGAATAACTTCGAAGACGGGTTTGCCTATGAGGTCTTCTTCCTTGATGGCCCCGAGAGCCTTTAAAGCAGCCGGATTAGCATAAACATAATTTTTAAAATCATGAAGTAGGATCATGTCCGGAGAGTGTTCGACTAAATTCCGGTAACGCTCTTCACTGTTTTGCAGATGGATTAAAGCCTGCTGAAGTTCTGTGTAAAGTTTGGCATTGGCAATAGCGCCAGCAATTTGAGAGCCGATTCTTTCGGCCAAGTGCAACTCCGCCGCACCATAAGCTTTCGATTTTTGTGAATAAATATGCAATACGCCTATGACCACATCGAGGGAAATTAAGGGAACACCGATGAAGGAGCGGAAATTTTGTTCCCAGAAAGGAGCAAGCTTTGGGCTATGCTGAAGTAATTCTTTTTTATTTTCAACTTGCAAGAGAATTCCAGACTTTTTAATCATAACATTTTCTGTAAAAGATCTTTCTAAAGCGATTACATCTGTTTGCGTTCGCCCGGGAACATAGGCTCCCGCGAGGTAAGAAGGGCAAAATGTTCTATTCTTATGGTCTATAAGAGTAATAGCGATGAGATTAAAAGGAATAACTTTGTGGACTTCTTCGGCAAATAATTCATAGACTTGATTAATATTAAGAGAAGAGCTTATGATCCGGCCGATATTGGCGATAACTTCATTTTCTTTAGCCAGCCGGCGCGCCTCTTCTTCGCTTTGGCGCAATGCTTCCAAAGTTTTGTTGTGCGCAAGATAAAGGTGAGCATTGGCAATGGCCCCAGCGATCTGCGAGCCTATGCTTTCAGCAAGAGTTAGCTCGTTCTCTGAATAAGCGTTTGGCTCACAGGAATATATATGCAACGCCCCAATCACCTCATCGAGGTGAATAAGCGGGACGGCTAAAAAGGAAAGATACCCACGCTGGACAAAGGGAGCAAGTTTAGGGAATTTTTTGACAATGTCCTCTGCGTTTTTCATCTGGATAATGGTTCCATAACGTTGGCGAACTACTTCTTCAGTAAAAGATCCAGCCAGGGGTATTATCTTTCCTGCCGTCCGTTCGGGAATATCATCTCCCAGGGTGTGCGGATTATAAAAAGTTCCTTCTTGCTTATCAACTAAGGTTATAGCTAACCAATTAAAGGGAATAACCTTGCGCACTTTTTGAGCAAATAAAGCATATACTTCATCAATTTCTAAAGAAGAAGAGATTATCTTCCCTAATTCGGCTATAAGAGCATTATTGCGGGCCAGCCTCTTTGCTTCTTCCTCACTTTTCCGCAAGGCCTCTGCGGCTATTTTATGTTCTTTATAGAGCTGCGCATTGGCGATGGCACCAGCAATTTGCAGACCAATGCTCTCGGCAATTCTTAGATCCAGGTTACTATATGCTTTCGATTTTAAAGAAAGGAAGCTTAAAATGCCTATAACTTTATCCTGGTAAAATAAAGGAACAGCCATTTGGGATCTGATACCTGCGTGAAAAGGTTTTTGTTGCGGTAGAGGAAGACCAGAAATTTCTTTCTCGTCTTCAGGTTGGATAATCAGCCCTGACCTTCTTTGGGCGACTTCCTGATTAACGGACCCATTTAATGAGAAGGAGTCACCTGGCTGACGGCCAGGAACTTTAGCTCCAGTGGTATAAACTACATTTACTAAATTTTTTTCATAATCTATTAGATTAATGGATATTCTATCAAAGGGAATAATTTTTTGCGTCTCTTCGGCAAAGCGTTCATATACCTCTTCTATATTTAGGGAAGAACTTATAATCCGGCCAATATTCGCTATAATTTCATTTTCTTTAGCCAAACGGCGGAGAGCATCTTCGTTTAACTTAAATTCTGTTATATCTGTAATTATACCTTCCAGGGCAATAGGCTCTCCCTCTGCGGAATAAACTGCCTTTCCCTGTTCCCAAACCCATTTTAATTGGCCGTCTTTAGTGATTATGCGGTAAGTATGCTGGAAAGGCTTATTTTGCTTTACGGCTTGCTGGATTTTATCCCAGCCAGAGCCTAAGTCTTCTGGGTGAATTAAATCGCCGAAAGCAATCTTTTTGTTTTCTATTAGTTCTTCTGGTTTATACCCTGTTAAATTTAAACAGCCAGGGCTAAGAAATTCCATCGTCCATTTTTTATCAATGCGGCAGCGATAAAAAGTCCCCGGCAAAATATCGATTAAAGAGGTCAAGAGACGCTGGGCTTCTTTGCCATTAATTTTGGGTATAGAAAAATTACTTTGTTTATTCCGCAAACTTCTGCCTATTTTCCCTAACCTCGTGATTTTTGGGGATGACTCTTTCATTCTGGGGCTCCGTGTTTTAAACAAACGGTAAGAATAATAATTTTCTTTTTCAAGAAGGGACTATTTTTATAAATCCTATAAAAATGTACGTATTTTGTCAAAAGCAATTTAGCAGAAAAAAGGGTCTAGCGTAGGGGTCAAATCTGCTCTTGACTCATTTTTATTTTTTGGATAGAGTAAATGCATGTCGCGGCCGCTGCGGATTGAATTTCCTGATGCTTGGTATCACGTTCTGAACCGAGGAAGACGGGGGGAATCGATTTTTCATGAGGCAAGGGATTATCAGATTTTCCTCCAAACTGTCCAAGAGGCCGGCGAATTATGGCATTTTCGCGTTGCCGCCTATTGCCTGTTACCCAATCACTACCACCTCCTGGTTCAGACTCCAAACGCGAATCTTTCCAGATGTATGCGACATATCGATGGTGTGTACACCCAAAGATTTAATCGCCGGCACGGGCACGATGGGCCCTTATTCCGTGGACGATACAAGTCGCTGCTCATCGAGGCTGATGCCTATCTTCTTCAACTGGTCCGCTATATTCATCGCAATCCTTTAGTCGCGGGATTGGCACAGACCTTGGATGAATACCCATGGAGTAGTCATTTAGGATACCTTTCCAGAAGTACCAAATGGGAATGGCTTTATAAAGAGCCAGTTTTAGAGATGTTTGCAGCCAACTCATCGGCGAGGATTGAAGCCTATCGCAAATTTGTTTTTCAAGAAGACAATAAGGAATTGCAGCAGCTTTTATCTCGTAAGCGCTGGCCTGTTTTTTTGGGATCGGAGAAGTTTATCTCGTTGGTGAAGAGGAAATTCTTTTCGCAGAAGAAAGTTGATTCTGAGTTTCCGCAGCGAAAAGAGCTGGCTCCGACTTTAGACAAATTACTTGAAAGAGTAGCAAGGTCCTATGGGGTTGAGCTGAAGGATTTGCTTTATTCTCGGAGGGGACATATAAATGAGGCAAGGAATGTGGCGATTTATCTTGCGCGAAGACTAAGAGGGGATCGGCTTAGGGAGATTGGTGAGGTGTTCAAAATCAGCAGTTATAGTTCGGTCAGCAGTGTTGTGGAAAGAATGAAGATGCGGATTGAAAGTGATGAGCGGTTACGAAAAAAAATAAAGCAGCTCATCTCAACCATCGAAATGAGTCAAGAGCAGACTTGACCCCTTTCCCCTTTCTTCCTAAAAAACTTGTTGCAAACCTCCTGTTAACCCGAGATAATTGATTAAGGGATGAATGGGCAAAGGCTTAGATAAATTGCGCAGGGGGCGAAAATGGGTTTATTTTTTAATGTCGATGAGATTTTACAAATGGCCGAACAGATAGAGAGGAATGGTAGTACTTTTTATCGGAAAGCTGCAGCTATCTCCACGAGCTCAAGATCTGCCCAATTTTTTCTTAAGCTGGCAGCTATGGAAGATGAGCACGAAAAAATTTTTTCTTCCCTGCGCACTAATCTCCGCGAGGAGGAACGAAGGATATATTTCCCAGACCCAGAAGATCAGGCCCAAGCCTACTTAAAAGCTTGGGCAGATGGGCATGTTTTCGATGTACGCACTAATCCGGCCGAAAAACTAAGCGGCAAAGAAAAACCTGAAGAAATTCTGCGCTGGGCGATTAATCAAGAAAAAGAGTCTATAGTCTTCTATTTAGGCATGAAGGAGGCTGTTCCGGAAAGATTAGGGAAAAAAAGAATAGACGACATAATTCGCGAAGAGATGTCGCATATCGCTGGGTTAAATAAAGAATTAGAAACAATGCGCCATCAAATGTTGTAAGCAAAATCCCCCTTTTTTTCAGCGTTCGATCAAAAATTTAGGAGTAGAAGATGAAAAAATATTCTTGCAATATTTGCGGCTATGTTTATGACCCAGCAGCTGGTGATCCGGAACATGGCGTTACTCCCGGTACTCCCTTCGAGAAGCTCCCCGCAGACTGGACTTGCCCGGTATGCGGAGCAAGCAAATCTGATTTTTCTCCAGCAGAATAGACTTTTTAGAAAATACCCCCGCTAACTTTCTTCAGCTTAAAAGTTAAAGGGGAAAGATATAATTATGTTTAAAATCCTCCGGCTGCTTCTGCAGAGAGAGTTCATTCTCTTTTTAGCCTTAGCTTTGGGCTTATTCATCGGCTCAGGAGCCAAATTTACGGCCAAAACCGTTTTACCTGCTTTAGCTATCATCATGACCCTCTCCACGATGAGCATCCCTGACCAGATTTTCCGAGAACCTCGGAAAATAATCCTTAATTCTTTAGGCGGCTTGGGGATGAATTATGGCATCTTGACTTCCTTTTTCCTTGTTTTCAATTTTCTTTTCATCAATGATGAAGCTTTGCGCACCGGTTTTATTCTTCTGGCGGCTGTCCCTCCGGCCGTGGCGGTGATTCCTTTTTCCGTCATGCTCGGTGGTCAAAGCAGCTTTGCCCTTTTAGCCACAGTAGGCTGTTACCTGGGGGCTTTGATTCTTACGCCCATAATTACGGTTGGGTTTTTGGGAACTGGTTTTGTAAAAATAGACAAGATCGCCATTATTATGGCTGAGTTAATCCTCGTTCCCTTAGTTTGTTCCCGCGTTTTAGTTTGGGTTAAAGTTGCCCCTCGCCTTGAGCCCTATAAGGGGAAAATAATTAATTGGGGTTTCTTTTTAGTAGTTTATACCATTGTAGGCCTTAACCAAGAGTTATTTTTAAGACAAACTTACATCCTCCTTATCCCGGCCCTCATAGCTCTGGGCAGCACATTTTTTCTGGGGTTTATAATAAATAAGATCTCCCGTCTTGGGCATATTGATCACCCCATGAGAATTAATTTAGTATTATTGGGGACGCATAAAAATACTGGTCTGGCGGGTGGCTTAGCTTTAGCTCTTTATTCCGAAAAGACTGCTTTACCGGCGACAATTACCACTGTTTTTATGTTGGTCTATGTGATCTGGCTCAGTTTCCAAGCTCGCCCCTCGATACCAAAATAGTCAAAGCTTCATCCCTCAAAAGAAATACGAGGAAAGGAAAGAAGCATGGTAAAAAAATTGCATTGGCGGCCTGGCGCGCGAGAATCAAAAAAGAAAATTGGGTTACAATTTTCAGAAAAGATGGTTGGTTATATCTCGGCTACCGAAGATTTTGTGCTGGGAGAAAAGAGGGGGCGGGCGGAAGGCAATTATTTATCCTTTGAAGTTACTATTTCTATAACGGACATTGAAGATTTTAGCAAATTATCAGGACACCAGGCCATTTTAGAAGGGTTTGTTTCCAGTAAAATCTGGGGAGAAAAAATCCCCATTCACCAGGGTAAATTCTCTCTTTTTATTATTGATAAAGAGACCGGACAAAGGCAGATGACTTACTCCTTTTGTTTCCCCAGTGAGCAAGGAGAAAATTATTTTCTTTATGGTTACAAAGTCATCGCCCCTGACCCGCAAAAAATAGATTTTTGGGATGATTTAACGACATTATATACCCGCATTTACCAAGGCTCATCACCTGCAGGAAAAATTATTGGCTCAGGCATACTGCGCTTTCAGCTGACCAGCTTACCAGCCATGCTCGCCTCTTACAAAGTAATCCCTCCGCCGCCACTGGGGCAGAAGATGAAGATCATAAACAAATTTTTTTCTTTCTGTTACGGAGAGCTCAGGGATACTTATCTGCGTAAATTTACTCCTTTTTATTACACAGGGTATGAGAATCTAATCCTTACTGGCCAACTAAGATCAAAAAGTGGCGCAGAATATCCTTTCTGCTTTTTTTCTGGAATTCACGATAAAGATTTTCCCTGGGGTGATGAAGAAAGCTTCTGGGATATGGCGCTGGTGATTCAAAAAAATGAAAAAGAGTGGCTAAAATTAGCTTTAACGGACCGCGTAATAGAAGGCCTTTATCTCGATGTCGAAAAGGGAGAATATCAATATGCTGGTCCTCTTTTCCATATTAAAGAAGGTCAGCAACTATTTAGAAGCGAACTTCAGAGAAAGAACCTGCCCGCTCATTTAGAAAAGGTCAAGATTAAAATGGCCCTCCATTTTGCGGCGGAGAGATATACGACTGTAAATATTCCCTTCCGGCTCATTAAGAAAAATGAGCAGATTTTAAAAAAAGGAAAAGGCCGGAACTTAGCGGAATGGCTTCCGCGGCTTAATTCCTTGGGATTTACCCTAACCCCTTTCCGCATTTTCTCTGGGCAAGGAAAAATAGAAATAGAGGAGGGTGACCTTCAGGAAGAATATTCGCTCATCCCTGAAAAGACTATCGGCGAAGCCGAAAAAGCTACTCTCCATAATCTGCGCTGGCCTAAGCTGGCTTACAAATACAATTGCCAATTGTCTCCGCCTTGTCCGGATATTTTCCTCAATCTGCAGACAGATGTGCTCTGGAAAAAGAGACGAGACTTCCGCGATAAGCTGGAAGAAACCATAGGGCAGATGGTCAAGCAATTTGTTTTTTGGCGCCTCCGCCTCCAGCCTGGAGAAGGCCAGAAAATTTCTGAGCGGAGCACGCCCCCTTTTTGGCAAAAAGAAAAAAGTATTTTAGAGTTAATTAACGATCACTTCCCCACGGCCGTGTTAAAACGCCAGATTAGCGAAAAGCATGATCACCAGGGGCATATTTACCTGGGATTAGAAGAAGAGACTGACCCACTAAATTTGGGTAGTATTAATTCTGAAAAAGTAGTAAAAGTAGCCGCCATTAAAAATCAAAACAAATTTCGGGCCCTCGATGAAGTTCTTGCCCAAACCGACTTTTTTGATAAGTTAGCCCAAGCCCAGCAAAGCGCTAAAAAAAGCCAAGAAGAATTCTCCATTATTATTAAACCTAACTTTATGTTCATGTATTCTTTAAACGATCCCTCTACTTATACCGACCCGGAGCTTATTGAATACCTCATTGACCGCATTTATGAAAGGGGCTACCGCCACATTGCCTGCGCCGAAGCGCGGAGTACTTATGGAACCTTTTTCACTAACCGGGAAGTAAAAACTGTAGCTCACTATATCGGTTTAAAAGAGAAAAATTACCGCCTCATCGATCTTTCCGAAGATTTGGTCGAATTTTCCTTCTCTGGGAAACTGGGTCAACATTATGTCAATCGCCAATGGCAACAAGCTGACTTTCGCATTTCTTTTGCCAAGAATAAAACTCATTCCTATGCCTTCTACACCTTGGCTATCAAGAATATTTATGGCGCCTTGCCCTTAGAAAATAAATTTTTCGAATACCATCATCAAAGAGATATTTTTGAGACCACGATCGCTTTTATCCAAGCTTTTCCCGTGCATTTTGCCTTAATTGATGCTCACCTCAGCGCCGATGGTCCTTTTGGAATTTTCGCCGACAAAAGTCCTAACCTGACGCAAACCATAATCGGCAGCGAAGATTTGGTAGCTGCGGATTGGATAGGTGCGGCGAAGATGGGCCTTGATCCTTTAGTCAGTGATTATATGAAGAAGGCTGTAGAAGCCTTCGGCAAACCCCATATCCAGGTCATTGGCGATCGGAGTGTCTATCCCCATTGGGTAAATGTTAGCGATATTATTCCGCTCTTTGCTTTCAATGTATTGGACCGGCAATATTATTTTGGCAACCTTTTTTATTCCCTTTTTGCCTATATGGATGAATTTTTTCAGTACAAGGATCCGGGTCTGGGCCGAAAGTTCGCCAGAGAGTTAGCACAGCCGCTGAAAACCCTTTTTTTCCAAAAAGTGCGCAAAGGAGAGCTGAACCAAGACCTTAACCGCGAATTGTTTTCTTCGCTTACCAAACTGCTTTGAAGTTTTATTCGCCAAATAATTTTCTCGACTCCGTCCTGCCCTCTCGCCAGCGAGACTATTTCCCAATTAATAAAATAACTTTTGGTTAAGGACGCGGAGGCAAGCCAGAGGCAACCATTCATTCAGAATCATGAGGCAGTGGCTCTTCCATGGGTGCGGGCGGATGAGGGTCAGGAAAAATTCTTATTGACTCCAGAGTCAATCCATTTTATAAGTAAGTAGTTACTTATTTATTATTGGTGAGGCGGCCATGAAAAAGAGAATGCCTAAGCAAGAGCGGCAAGAACAGATTATTCAAGGAGCCATGCGCATTTTTGCCGACAAAGGATTCCGCGGCACCACTACGCGGGAAATTGCCCAACGTCTGGGCATAAGTGAAGCGCTGATGTTCAAATACTTTCCTTCTAAAGAAGCCCTTTACCGCGCCATCATTAAAAAAAGAACAGATCGGGCAGAAGAGATGCTCTTCCCGCCGGAAGTTATCCAGGCTAAGGATGATCGCAAAGTCTTTCAGGGTATTGCAACTAATTTAATTGAGCGGAATGTTCAAGACCCGATTTTTATGCGCCTGCTCCATTTTAGTGCCTTGGAGGGTCATGAATTAGCGCGCCTCTTTTTTACCAATCATGCCCAAAAGAAGATAAAGCTTTTAGCCCGTTATATTGAACAACGGATGCAAGAGGGTGTTTTTCGGAAAGTTCCGCCAGAACTGGCGGCGCAAGGATTTTTAGGCATGATTCTCCACTATGTCCAAGCCCGCGAGCTATTCGGTTTAAAACATTGGCAGCGCTTCTCTCCTGCCGAGGTGATCGAAACCTTTGTGCAGATATTTCTAAAAGGTCTTGAGGTAGAAAAGGAATGAAGGCTGCCAAGGAAAAGTTACCCCCATCTTCGCGGAAGAAATATTTCTTAATTTGGACCGGGATTATTCTCGGCGGCATAGCTCTATATTTTTTAGGGGAATGGTTAGTCTTCCGCTGGCGTTATGTATCTACGGATGATGCTCAAGTAAAGGGGAACTTGATCAATCTGAGTGCCAAAGTCCCCGGGAGAATTAGGAAACTTTTGGTGGATGAGGGAGATCGGCTGCAAGCTGGCCAGGTTTTAATCGAATTGGACCCTAAGGATTTTATGGCGGCTTTGGCCCAGGCGCAAGCTAATTTAGAGATGGTGCGCCACGATTTGGCTAAAGCCATAACCCAACTTGCTTTGACTAAAAAGAGAATTTATCAAGGCATCGAGATAGCTGAGGTGGCTTTGCGGGAAGCTCGAGAAAATCTGAAATTGGCTGAAGAAGACGCCGCTTTGCAGACGGAGCGCGTAGAAAAAGAGATAATTCGCGCCCGGGCTAATCTACAGGCAGCGCGGGCCAGGGTGGTGGAAGCGCAGGCCACTTGGGAAAATTCCCGCAAGGAATTTGAGCGGCTGGCGGAACTATTTCGCCAAAATTATGTAGCCGAGAATGCCCGAGATGCAGCCGAAACAGCCTGGCAAGTGGCCGAGAGCAGGTATAAATTGGCTCTGGAAAATGAGAAAGAGGCGCTGGCTCAGTTAGAATTAGCAGAAGCTAACCGGCGTTCCGTGGAATTAAAGAGACAAAATATTCGTTTGGCAGAGCAAGCTTTGCAGAAAGCCAAGATAAACTTGGAGTTGGCTTATGCCGAAAAGAAACAAATTTCTTTGCAGGAAAAGCAGATTGAATTGCTCCAAGCAAAAGAAAAAGAAGCAGAAGCCGCTGGGCAGTTAGCAGAGATCAACCTCAAGGAGACTAAAGTAATCAGTCCCATTTCGGGAACAGTTTCCAAAAGATTTGTGGATCAGGGACAGATTATTCAACCTGGACAGCCGCTTTTGGTGGTCAATGATCCCCAGGAAAAATGGGTAGTGGCCAACGTCGAAGAGACGAAAATTCGCCGGGTTCATCCGGGAGCTAAGGTGAAGGTAGAAGTAGATGCCTTTCCTGGAAGAGAGTTTAGCGGGCGAGTAGATTTCGTTGGCTCAGCAGCTTTATCAGAATTTTCTCTCCTGCCCGCGGATAATCCCTCGGGAAATTTCGTTAAAATTACGCATCGGCTTCCCGTGCGCATCACTGTCCAGGATCCAGAGAACCTGCTCAAGCCTGGTATGATGGTCGTAGTAGCCATTGAAGCAAAATAGACAACAGTTAAGGTCAAGCAGAGATAAATGGAGTCTGTAAGTAATAAATGGTCGATATTAGTAGTGGTGATTTTAGGCAGTTTCATGCCCATCTTGGATAACAACATTGTTAATGTGGCTCTGCCAAAGATCATGGCCACGTTTGGAGCTACGGTAGATCAGATCGAATGGGTAGTTACTGGGTACATGATTGCCTTTGCCATTATTATGCCGGCTACCAGTTGGCTGCAAGAATTTTTGGGGTTAAAGAAAGTATTCCTGGGTAGTTTAGCTCTTTTTTGCCTAGGATCAGCCTTTTGTGGTTTAGCCTGGAGCAAAGATTCCCTTATATTTTTTAGAATTATCCAGGCCTTGGGTGGCGGAGCGTTAATGCCTTCAGGCCTAACTTTAGTCTCCTTTGCTTTTCTGCCTAAGGAGCGGGGCTTGGCTATGGGTATATGGTCTATCGGGGCAATGGTGGCGCCGGCCGTAGGTCCTTTCTTAGGTGGTTATTTGACTGATGAAATGAGTTGGCGCGCCATCTTTTATATAAACTTGCCCGTGGGTGCCCTTACTATTTTGGCGGCTATTATAATCCTGCCCTCTGTTGAAAACAAGGAAGCAGGGCGCAAATTCGATTTTCTGGGCTTTTCTGGTTTAGGAGCATTTTTAGCATTTTTGCTCATTGCTTTAGCTCAAGGGCAGAGAGAAGGATGGAATTCAGATTATATTTTGAGTTGTTTTGGGTTGAGCCTGGTGGGGCTGATATTTTTCATTATCGCCAATATTTATGTGCAGGAGCCCATTGTCGATCTCCGTCTATTTGCCATACCTAATTTTTTAATGGCCAATATAGTGAATTTTGTGCGTGCCGTAGCCATATTCGGTAGCCTCTTTCTCCTGCCTCTATTTTTACAGAATCTTCTGCAGTATACTGCTTTTGGCACCGGAATTATCTTAGCTCCTTTGGCCATTACCGTGGCCATAGTAGCTCCTTTTTCTGGGTTTATTTCCGATCGCTTAGGACCCCGTCTGCCTTTAACCTTGGGTACGATTCTGGTGGCCATATCTTTATACATATTCAAAGACCTCTCTTTGAATTCGGATTATTGGTTTCTTTTTTGGCCCCAAGTCCTAAGAGGGGCTGGCTTAGGTTTAATTAATGCCCCATTAATGAGTGCAGCTATTAATGCTGTGCGGCGGGAACAAACAGGCGTGGCGGCCAGTTTCATCACTATTATTATGCAGCTAGGCGGGGCCTTCGGTGTCTCCCTCTTGAGCACGATTTTGCAGCGGAGAGAATTCTTCCATTATGCCCACTTTCTCCAGAGTCTTTCTAATCCTTTAACGCCAGTAGGGAGACAAGCTCAGGAAGCTGCCCAAAACCTGCTGCTCAAATCTGGATATGCTCCCCCTGAGGTGGTTATTAAAGGAAAAGCTTTATTAGCGCTTTGGTTCCAACGCCAAGCGGCCGTCTGCGCCTTCCAAGATGCTTTCTTTTTTTCAGCCCTAATAATTTGTGGAGGAATTGTCCCGGCCATATTAATCCGGAATCAGCAGGCGATTTCTCCTAAAGAGAAAACGGTCTCGGTGGGGGATTAAAATTAGGAAGAAGATGAGTTAAGATAAAAGAAGAAAGGGAGGTTATAAATAGGAGGGAAAATGAGGAAGAGATTAAAGTTTGGCTTGCCCATATGGTTTTTAAGCATTTTCATTATTATTGGTCTAAAAGCCGCCTGGGCAGAGGAATTACTTCCTCCCCCAGGGAAACCATTAACTCTGGAACAATGCACCGCTTTGGCTTTGAAATACCATCCTTCTTTAAGAGCCAATCAAGCCGCCATAGAAGCTTCCAGAGCCAAAGTCGAGCAGGCTTTGGCCGCTTATTACCCGCAAATAAATTTTACCAGCGCTTATACTAATGGTACGTCCAATTATTATGGGACCGGTCCTTACCGCACAGGCACCCATAACTGGACTTTTTACGATACTTACTCTTTAGGCCCCTCATTAAGCCAGAACATCTATGACTTTGGACGGACGAAAAATACCGTAGCTATCAATCGGGAGAACGTGAAGGTCAATGAAGAAGAGCTAGCCATAACCAAGCAAACAGTAATTCTTAATGTTAAGCAAGCTTATTTTGATGTTTTACAAAAATTAAGGCTTATAAAAGTGGCGGAAGAGACTGTGAAGCAGAATAGGGAAAAATTGGATCAAGCTTTGGGCTTTTTTCAAGCAGGCACGAGGCCTAAAATAGAGGTGACCAAGGCTGAAGTAGATCTGGCTAATGCCGAATTAAATTTGATCCGGGCGAAAAATAATTTTCAAGTGGCCCGCGTAGCCTTAAATAATGCCCTGGGCCTCAGTCAAGAATTAAGTTTCGCTATCGAAGATTCCTTGGATTTTCAACCTTATGAGATAACTTTGGAAGAAATATTACGTAAATCATTTGAGCAGCGGCCAGAAGTTCTGCAGATTAAAGCCCGGCAGCGTAGTCAGGAAGCCGCCATAAAACTTGCTCAGGCCAGTTATTACCCAACAATCTCGGGCAATGCTAGCTATCTTTATCGCGGGGGCGAGCTCTCCGATCTCTATTGGGATTTTACCATAGGGGCTACTTTATCCATTCCGCTTTTTAGCGGATTTTCTTCTCCCAACCAAGTAGTTGAAGCCCGGGCTAACCTTAAAAATTTGAAAGCGCAGGAGGAAAATTTAAAACTGAATATTCGCCTGGAAGCTGAACAGGCTTATCTAAGTTTAAAAGAAGCTGAAGAAAGGATTCGGGTAACCGAAAAAGCTGTGATCCAAGCTCAAGAGAATTATGAATTGGCCAGGGGTCGTTATCAAGTGGGGGTAGGCTCGCCCCTGGAGATTACCGATGCAGAAGTTCTTTTGGCTAATGCGCGAGCTAACCATATCCAAGCTCTTTATGATTATAAAGTAGCAGCTGCCCGAATTGAAAAGGCTATGGGGATGATGCGATAAAGACCCCACTTTTCTGAGAGAGTGTATCATATTTAATGAATAGCTAAACATTTAGAGAAGGGGCCATAGGGAGACTAGAAGCAAGCCAGAGGCAGGCATTCATTCAGAATCATGAGGCAGTGGCTCTTCCATAAGTGTGGGCGGATTTAGCGGATTTAGAAGCTTAAGCATCTTGCTCAGTTTAACTATCCGCCGGCCCTTTGCGGAAAATCGTTGGTCGATTTTTTACAACTTCTTCTCCCGCCGATGCTTCTTCATTCATGCCTGCCTCTGGCCCGTTCTTATTATTGCGGCAAAGTCTCTAAAGAAGGGTTGGGGTAGGGGACTTAGATATTAAAGATAGGGATAATTGATAAATTCCCTCCTTGGGCTCTATGAGCTCTGGGATAAAATCCTCTCTCCCTTTGGGGTGTGGGGAAGGTGAGAGGAAAAAAAATGAAAAAAACAATCATCATTTTAATAATCTTAATCTTAGGCGGCTTGGGCGCTTTTCGGGCAGCCCAAGTTATTTCGGCGCGGAAAGAGGAACCAAAGCGGCGTAGCCCTATGGCCGAGCCATTAGTGGAAGTCGTTCAGGTAACCCAAGGCTTAGTGGAAGAGAAGATTACCCGGGCTGGTGATATAATGCCGAAAACCCAAGTAACCGTATATTCAAAGGTTCAAGGTTGGGTGGATAAAATCTTTGGGCGGGAAGGAGATTTAGTAAAAACTGGAGACGTTTTAGTCACTCTCGATGCCCGAGAAGCTCAAGCGGCCGTAGCCCAAGCGCAAGCCAATCTGGAGGCGGCTAAGGCCCGTTTGCGCTTAGTAAAAGCCACAGCGGCGGAAGCTGTGCAGTCCCAAATCCAGCAGACCAAGGCCAACTTAGACTTGGCGGAAGCTGATTTTAAAAGAGCTCAAGAGCTTTATGAAAAAAACTTCATCGCCCGGCAGCAACTCGACGAAGCGCGTACAAAATATAACGTAGCTAAATCAGCCTATGATTTAGCCCTCAACAGCCTGCAACAAAAAACTTGGGAAAACGAAATTGCCTTAGCCGAAGCTCAGGTCCGCCAAGCAGAGGCCACGCTCAAACTTACCCAAGCTCAGTTAGCCAACTTGACGATAACCTCTCCTTTAAATGGCGGGGTAACTAAAAGACATGTTGATCCCGGGACAATGGTCAAAGATACGACCCCGATCTTAACCATTATGGACCTGGCGGAAGTAAAGATGGTGGTTAATGTCACCGAGAAGGAATTTGTGCGCCTTAAAAAAGATCAGCCGGTCAAAGTATTTGTCACGGCTTTTCCTGAACGCACATTTCCTGGACGCATAGAAATTATAACGCCGGCGCTGGAGCTGCAATCACGCACCGCGGAAATTCAGATTGCTATCCCCAACCCCGGTTATATCCTCAAACCAGGCATGTTTGGACGGGTGGAAATCACGCTGCGTTCTCAACCCCAAGCCGTTTTAGCGCCTATTCAGGCTATACTAAATCAGGATGATAAAGATTATGTTTTTGTAGTGAAGAATGGCCAGGCATACCGCCGAAGTATTCAGAAAGGCTTAATAAAAGATACCGCGGTGGAAGTTATTAAAGGAATCGAGCCCGGAGAATTGGTGGTCACAAGTGGTCATAGCCTTTTAAGAGAAGGGATGAGGGTGAGAATTGCTGGAAAACAAGAGGGAGAAAAAAATAGGTAATATATGTTATTAGCAAAATTTGCGTTACGTAATCCCATAACTATTTTAATGGCCGTTTTAGCGTCCATAATCCTGGGCGCTGTCTCTTTTAATAAGCTTCCGGTGGACATGTTCCCCGATATTACTTTTCCCTCCATTACCGTAGCCACTTTTTACCCAGGAGCCAATCCCCCAGATATGGAGCGGACAGTGACCTATCCTGTAGAAAGAGCTGTTTCTACCGTGAATGGAGTGAAATACGTTTCTTCTATATCGCGCCAAGGTGCCTCCTTAGTCACTATTTATTTTAATTGGGGCACCAACCTTGATGCTGCTCAATCAGATGTGCTCCAAGCGGTGAACCTTATTCATGGGGACCTACCCAAAGATGTCCAGTATCCTATTATTCGCAAATTCGATGTTTCCCAAATTTCGGTCGTCTTTATCGCCTTGTTCGGAGGAGGGTTGAATGAAGGGCAACTTTATGATCTGGCTTATAACGTCGTGGAACCAGAGATTGAACATGTGCCCAATGTAGCCTCGGCCAGAGTAGTGGGCGGGAAAATTCGGGAGATTCAGATTCATTTCGACCGGGAGAGATTGCAGGCTTTTAATCTTTCTCCGGAAGCCATCATCCAAGCCGTCCAGCAGGCTAACCTTATTCTACCCTCGGGGAATATTAAATCTGGGCCTTTTGATTACCGTCTCTTCACGGAAACCCAATTCAGTCTGGTTAAACCGATAGAAGACATTGTCGTCACCAACTTTCGCCAACGCCCGGTTTACATTAGAGATGTGGCCCAAGTAAGAGATGATTTTCAGGAGCAAACTAACTTGGTAAGAGTAAATGGCCAACCAGCCGTGGCTTTAGCTGTGCAGAAGACTTCGGGCACCAATACTATCGAGGTGGTTGATAATATTCGTAAAGTCCTACCCCGGATTCAAAAGATGTTACCCCCGGGATTAGTCATGTTAGAGCTTTTTGATCAGTCCACATATATTCGCAATTCCATAAAAACTTTGCAACATGAAGCCCTCATGGGCGCGGGTTTAGCTGTGTTGGTTATTTTGATCTTCTTACGTAATTTGCGCAGCACGCTTATTGTATCTTTAGCCATTCCCATATCGGTAGTTTGTGCCTTTGTGCTGCTATATTTTAACAACCTTAGTTTGAATGTTTTTACCTTAGGAGGACTAGCTTTAGGTGTGGGACGCCTGGTAGATGATGCTATCGTGGTCCTGGAAAATATCTTTCGCCACCGCTCCTCGGGAAAGTCTTCTTACGAGGCAGCCGTTGATGGTTCTCATGAAGTGGCTATGGCCGTTTTAGCTTCTACGATTACAACCATTATAGTATTTTTGCCCGTGGCCTTTATCTCCGGCATTGCTAAATTGCTCTTTACTCCCTTGGCGCTGACCGTAGCCTTTGCTCTGATTGCTTCTTATTTTGTTTCCCTTACCGTCATTCCGATTCTCTCCTATAAATATTTGCATCCGGAAAATGAAGAAATTCTGACTTCTTCCGCACCCTGGCGAAGCAGGATTAAGCACAGCTTCAAGGAATGGTTCGATAGGATTGACGCTGGTTACCAAAATATTCTTTCCTGGGCGCTTGCTCACCGCAAAATAGTGGTGGCTATCGTAGCTATCGCCTTTATAGGCAGCCTGCCCTTATATTTTTTCATCGGCACAGAATTTTTCCCTTCAATGGATGAAAGTCAGTTCCGTTTTATTATTCAATTTCCTGTGGGAACAAGGTTAGAAGAATCGGCCCGCCTGGCCGCCCGCATGGAGGAAATTGTTCGAGAGGCTATAGGCAAGTATGTTATAGCGGTGCAGACAAATTTTGGCATGCCTTCTGGATCTGTGTCAGCGATATATTCGCAAAATACAGGTCCGCACATGGGCTGGATTCGCGTGCGGCTTGTTCCTCCAGGCGAGAGACCACTTTCTAGCGATGCCTTAATGGAAGTGTTGAGGCCTAAAATTATTCAGGCTTTCCCCGGAGTGCGCGTCTTCTTTTCCCCAGGGGGAATAGTGACCAGGCTGCTATCCTTTGGTTATGAAGAACCGATTGATATTGAAATCCTTGGTTATGACTTGAAAACTGCGGAAAAATTAGCTGAGCAAGTGGCAGCCATAGTCCGCTCTACGCCCGGGGCCAAAGATGTCCGTATTAGCCGAGAACCAGATTATCCGCAACAAAATATCATCGTAGACCGGGAAAGAGCAGCTCTTCTTGGTTTGAGTGTGGCGCAAGTAGCCCGGGCTGTGCAAACGTTTATTAATGGATATAATGCTTCCATATTCTCTGATCCCCAGACTGGTAACCAGTATTATATTAATGTCCGAGCACGAGAGGAGGATCGCAGGTCGTTAAGTGACCTGAGCCAGATTTTTATTTATAATTCCCAAGGCCGGCCAATTCCTCTGGATAATGTGGCTAATATCAGCCGCGGCGCTGGCCCTATTCAGATCGAACGCAAATATCAACAACGGATTATTCATGTTACGGCCAACACTTATGGCCGAGACTTAGGAAGTGTCGCGGCTGAAATTCAGGAAAAACTGGATAAGCTTCCTTTGCCGCCTAATTTTAAGATTAATTTAAGCGGCGCTGTAGAAAGTCAGCGAGAATCTTTCATTTCTCTCTTAGGTGCTTTAATCTTAGCTGTTGCCTTAGTTTATATGGTTCTGGCTTCGCAGTTTAAGTCTTTGATCGACCCCTTTATAATTATGTTCTCGGTACCTTTAGGAATTATCGGGGTTCTTTGGGCCCTATTTCTCACGGAAACCAACCTCTCTGTTACTTCTTTCATGGGTGTAATCATGATGGCGGGCATCGTCGTATCCAATGGTATCCTTCTGGTGGATTATACTAATCGGCTGCGCTCACGAGGAATAGAGCTCAATAAGGCTGTGGTCCAAGCCGGGCGTACTCGTCTCCGCCCGATTTTAATGACCACCCTTTGCGCCATTTTGGGGTTGATTCCTATGGCTATAGGTTTAGGGGAAGGGGCGGAATCAAATGCGCCCATGGCTATTGCCGTCATTGGGGGGTTAACAGTTTCTACTTGTTTGACCCTAATTTTTATTCCCACCCTTTATACTATTTTTGAAACTCGTTTTAAAAGAAAATTTGATTCTGAAGGAAATAGAAGCTTATGAAGAAAAAAATTATTTTTTGGCTAATCGTGGCGATCTTAGGGGCAGGCGGATATTTCAGTTATGCCTATTTCTATAAAGATAGAGAGACCGCAGTTAAATATAAAACTGTTAAAGTAGAAAGAGGCAGCCTATCATCTTTTGTAACTGCCAATGGCACGGTCAACCCAGTGACCACAGTGTTAGTAGGCTCGCAGATTTCGGGCATGATTAAGAAGCTTTATGCGGATTATAATACGCATGTAAAAAAAGGACAATTAATTGCCGAGATTGATCCAGATATATTTCAAGCTCAAGTCTCCCAAGCCAAGGCTAAATTAGAAAATGCGAAAGCGGCTTATCTGAATGTGCAGGCTGATATCCTGAATGCGCAGTCCAATGTGGAGGCCAGCAAGGCCAATGTCATCAAAGCCCAAGTAGCGCTGGAAGATGCCCGGCGCAATCTTAAACGCGTCAGCGAACTTTTTGCGCGAAATTTAGTAGCAGCCAGTGATCGGGATGCCGCGCAGACTGCTTATGATTCGGCTTCTGCGCAGTTAGAAGCAGCGCAGGCCCAAAAGAAAGCGGCTGAAGCTCAACTCGAGGCGAGCAAAGCCCGTTTGGAATCAGCCCGGGCCCAGATAAAACAAGCTGAGGCTGAACTGGAGCTGGCCCAGGTGAACCTCAATCATACGCGGATTACCGCTCCAGTAAATGGCATTGTCATTTCGCGCAATGTCGATGTAGGCCAAACTGTGGCGGCCAGCCTGCAAGCCCCCACGCTCTTCACGATCGCTCAAGATTTAACGGATATGCAGGTTGAAACTAATGTTAGTGAAGCTGATATTGGCCGGGTGCACATGGGGCAGCCGGCGACTTTCACGGTAGACGCCTTTCCGCAATTGACTTTTCAGGGCAAGGTCACCGAGATTCGCAATGCGCCACAAACCATTCAAAATGTAGTTACTTATAATGTAATAGTCCAGGTGAAAAACCCAGACCTCAAGTTAAGACCAGGTATGACCGCTAATGTCTCCATTCTGGTGGCGCAAAGAGATAATGTATTGAAGATTCCTAATGCGGCTTTGCGTTTCCGGCCAGATTTTGCGCGCAAAGAAGCAGGTTCTTCTTCTCCCAAGCCTCCAGCTACAGCGGTGGCCCCTTCGCCTATTCCCTCTGCTGAACAAACATTGGCCAGGTTAAAAAAAGATCTACAATTAACTCCCGCCCAAGAAGGGCAGATAAAGATAATTTTCCAAGATGCCCAAAAGGAAATTCAAGCAGTTAGGCGAGGAGGAGATGCTGAAGAACTTAAGAATAAAATTAAGGAAATTCGGCAAAGCATTAGGCAGAAAATTAGAGGAGTACTTACGGAGGAGCAAAAGAGAAAATATGCCCTGTTAGAGCAAAGCACGGAAACAGCTCAAGCTCCGGCACCTGTATTTAAAGTGTGGATTTTGAATGCGGAAGGCAAACCAACTCCAGTAGAAATTACTACGGGAATTTCTGATGGATCATTTACGGAAGTGATCTCTGGTAACTTGCGCGAAGGTCAAGAGGTAATTATTGAAGCTAGTGGCAGCAATACCAAGGCGACAACCGCGACTACGCCCCCACCAGGCATGCGTTTGTTTCGCTAAAACCAATTAATTATGCCAGAACTTATTCGGGTAGAAAATTTAGTAAAGACTTATTATTTAGGGGAAGTGGCTGTACCCGCTCTACGAGGGGTAGATTTAACCATCTATGCCGGAGAGTTTGTAGCCATCATGGGCGCCTCTGGATCAGGAAAGTCCACTTTTATGAACATTCTTGGTTGCTTGGATCGACCTACTCAGGGAAGGTACTATTTTGAAGGTACGGATGTTTCTAATTTAGATAGAGACGAGTTAGCTCGCATCCGCAATAAAAAGATTGGCTTTGTCTTCCAAAACTTTAATCTCTTGAGCCGTACCTCCGCTATAGAAAACGTGGAATTGCCTCTTTTTTATAACAATTCCTCCTCTCGAGAGCGGCGGCAGAGGGCCATGGAAGCTTTGGCTAGTGTAGGTTTGCAAGGGCGCGAACATCACTTACCCAGCCAACTTTCTGGCGGTCAGCAGCAGCGCGTGGCTATTGCCCGCGCCTTAGTAAATCGGCCCTCCTTAATTCTGGCCGATGAGCCTACGGGTAACCTCGACTCGCGTACCAGCCTGGAGATAATGGACATCTTTCAAAGGTTAAATAGAGAAGCGCAGATTACCATAGTTTTAGTAACCCACGAACCGGATATTGCTCGCTATGCTGCCCGCCATGTAGTATTTCGGGACGGGAGGATAATCCGTGATTTGCCAATTAGCCCAAGGCAAGCAGCAGAGGATCTAAATAATTTTCCACCATCAAAAGAAGAGGTAAGTCAATGAATTTGCAGATGACTCTACGCATTGCTTTAAAAGCCTTGGGCAGGAATAAGATGCGCTCAGGCTTAACTATGCTGGGCATTATCATCGGGGTAAGTGCGGTGATTGCCATGATCGCCGTGGGCTCAGGCGCCAAAGCACGCATTCAAGAACAGATTGCCTCCATGGGTTCTAATTTACTTATCGTCCTTTCGGGCAGTGCCACAAGTGGGGGAATGCGTTTCGGGGCTGGCACAGTGCCTACGCTAACCGTAGAGGATGCCAAGGCTATTGCCTCAGAGCTTTCCAGCGTAAAATATGCGGCGCCAGTCCTCTCTGGGGTAGCCCAGGTAGTCTTTGGCAATCAGAATTGGTCCACCGTAACTTACGGAACGACACCAGAGGCTCTGCTTATTCGCGATTGGCCAGTAGTTAGGGGAAGATCTCTTACCCAGACCGATGTGGACAGCGCCGCCAAAGTTTGCCTTTTGGGGCAAACGGTTGTAGATAATCTTTTTGGGGAAATGGATCCAGTCGGCCAGATAGTCCGGATAAAAAAATTTCCGTTCACCGTAGTAGGTGTTTTAGCTGTGAAAGGACAGACTACCTTTGGTCAGGACCAAGATGATGTGGTCTATGTGCCTTTGACCACGGCCCAAAGACTCCTTTTCGGTCAGCATTTTCCTGGAATGGTGCGCACGATAAGTGTCCAGGCTACCGGACCAGATACTTTGAAGCTCGCCGAAGAACAGATTACCCAGCTTTTGCGGCAACGCCATCGCTTGCGCCCAAACCAAGAAAATGATTTCACGGTCCGCAATTTAACCGAAGCTATGTCCACTGCTGAAGAATCCGCCAGAGTAATGTCTTTGCTCTTGGGAGCTATCGCTTCCATTTCTTTGCTTGTGGGGGGCATTGGCATTATGAACATTATGCTGGTTTCGGTGACCGAACGAACTCGGGAAATTGGCATCCGCATGGCTGTAGGGGCAAGGAGTCGAGATATCTTATACCAATTTTTAATCGAAGCTTTAGTGCTCAGCCTGATTGGCGGGTTAATCGGCATCATCTTAGGAGTGGGCGCGTCCAAGTTAATTTCCTACTTCTTTAAATGGCCAACCCTGATTTCTATGGATGCCCTATTCTTGTCTTTTTCCTTTGCCGGAGGGGTAGGGGTTTTCTTTGGCTTTTATCCCGCGCGCAAGGCCGCCCGCCTCGACCCCATCGAAGCCTTGCGGTATGAATAGCTCAACTTTCTCAGAGAAAGAAGTTTTGAATGCTGAATAAAAAAGAAAAAGGGCAACCAGTTATTGTTCAGGCCTTTGCTTCTTCCCGTATTTCCCCAGGGGAAGTCTGGCAAGTTTACCTCAATGCTACTGATGAAGATGGGGATATGAAGTATATCCTCGGCGAGGTCTATCAAGCAGGTATGGGCGCTTATCCGCTAAGTTTCATAAAAATTCCCCCTGATCAACAAAGAAATCTTTCTGGATATATTTATCTCCCCACAGCAGGTACGCAAAATCTCGATTTTTTAAATCTTTCTTTAAAAGTGACCATTCAGGATAGAACCGGGCAGTATAGCGATCCCCTCTCCTTTACCCTCACCTTTGATCCCAGAGCAAAGCAGGAAAATCCGCCGCCAGGAATTTTTCAAGAAAGAGAACTTGGTCCCATAATGATTAAGCTAATCCCTGGAGGGGTTACTCCAGGACCTTAAAAAGATAAGAAGATCCAAGGCCCAAGGTAGGAATTAAAATCCTATCCATTGCACTCTTCCTTCTCTCCTGGGCGGCACGCGGGGAACTTCGTCGGGATAGCCTATGGGGATGACCGCGACGAGTTTTTTCCCTTGAATTCCCAAGAGGGCGTTGATTTCCGCCTCTTTTACCAAAATCCCGTCGGTCCATACTGTTCCTAATCCTTCAGCATAGGCCGCGAGCATAAGATTTTGGACAGCTACAGCAGTGCTGTGTGTATCCCACTGATCAGCTGAGCCCCGCCCGGCATAAGCTAAAATAAAAACCGGAGCTCCGCCATATGTTTCGAAGAAGAGCTTCATGCCTTCCACGATCTTCGGTTTATCCGCAAAAACTTTTTCGAGGCGGGGCCTAAAGATTTCGAAGGCCGAACTAAAGATCTGGAGAAGTTCATCTTTCTTTGCGCCCTGCACAACCACAAAATACCAGTCTTGTCTGTTCATTCCTGAAGGAGCCCACATAGCCAGCTCCAGGATTTTTTCGAGCTTTTCTTTAGGTACCGGTTGGCTTTTAAATTTTCTAATACTCCTTCTTCCTTTGATTGCTTCCGCTACGTCCATTTGTTTCCTCCATATGGTCATTCATTCAAAAAAATTTTATTTTTAACGCAATGCCTTTGGGAAAAAGATTTTAAAGAACAAGTATTAATAGCCCTAACAATATAAGAACGCCTACAGGTACATAAGGTATTCCATGAGTAAGTTTAAAAGTCTGCGGTAAAGAATAATCTCCGGCCCTTCCTGCTGCGTCTATAGCTTTTGCCCGCACATAATATTCGCCTATCTGGGTGGGTTTAGGGAAGACAACCTCTGGTTTATCTAATTTCTTTTCGAAGAGCAATTTTTGGAACTCAGGGTCTTCGCTTAGCTGGAAGTGATAACGTATATCCTTTCCTAAGTCAGGCCAACTTATATAAACCTCTTGCCAACGTACCTCTGGTTTATTTAATACAGGAATTGGCGGTGGTGGCGGCTTTATTTCGAAACTTTGGGGGGCTGAAAAATCTCCAGCATAACCATCAGGATCAATAGCCTTGGTCCGCACATAATATGTCCCAATTTCTTTGGGCTTGGGCAAAGTAATTTCAGGTTTTTCTACTTTTTGCTCATGAAGAATTTGCTGAAAATCTCCATCCTTGGCCATCTGGAATTCATAATGAATTCCCTTTCCCAAATCTCGCCACCGAATAGTAATTTCATCCTTACCCACCGCAGGCTTTTCTAAAGGGGGAGCGGGAGGTGGTGGGAGGATAGTGAACCCCAGTGGATCTGACCATAGACCTGCATAACCATCAGCAGCGATCGATCTCAATCTAAACCAGTAACGCCTAAATTCGAGATTCTCCGCTATGAATTCCGTGTCTTTTATATCTTTTTTGTCTATTATCAAAGTTTTAAATTCACTTTCGGTAGCAATTTGTAAATGGTACTTTACGGCATCGGCAACCTTCAGCCACTTAAAAGTAACAGATTTCTTCTTGAGTTCAGCATCCCTTGTTGGCGACTCGATATAAGGCGGCAAAGGATTTAGGCGAATTCTTAACTCGACTGGTGGCGAAGGAAATCCTTCAATTCCCAGATCATCTATGCTTTGACTCTGCAAGTAATATAAACCATCCTCAATACCGGTAAGCAAAAATTTTTCTGCTGGTTTAATAACTTTTTCGTACACTATATCTTTGATTTCCTTATCTCTGGCCAGCATTATCCTATAGAAAACTGCCTTCTCCACAGAAGTAAATTTGATAGAGATAGGCATGGATTTATAGAGGAGTTCCAAATCTACAGGGGCAGGCGCAGGTAGAAGTTTGCGCGGTTTCAAGGGCGGCTCACCCTTTTTGACTAGGGAGCCTTCTCCTTCTTTTACCTCAACTTTCTGTTTCTTGGCCTCTAATTCAATCGCTCCGTGTAAAACCTCCATGCGGGTCGTTTCATCTTGGTCAACCGAAGCTCTAAAATCAGTTCCTCTGACCCCGGCGACAGCATTTTGAGTGACTACTTCCGACCTTGATCTGGCCCCGGAGGGAGGAACAGATCTTAAAATTGTGTTCCCTTTTTGGAGAAATAACTTGCGGGCAGTGTAAAAGTCCCCCTTTTTTTGGGCAGTGGTCAAACCTAAAGTAGTATTGCTCCGGAGATAGAAAGAGGCCCCATCTTCAAAAGTAATTTCTACCGCAGATTTATCGCCAGTCTTTATCGTGCTGCCCTGCTTGACTAGGTCATTTAGATTGAGCCCAATCCATTCTTCCTTACCTTTTTCTTGGATTAGTACTTCTCCCTTTATAAAAGAAACGCGAGCATCCCAAGGTGTTCCTTTCAGCAGATGCACAGGGATAATCAATTTTTGGCCGGGGTAAATTAAGTCAGGGTTTTTAAGCTTATTTATAGCCGCAACTTCTTTCCACTTCTGGGGATCTTCCAGGTATTTTTGGCAAATATTAATTAATTTATCTCCTTTGACCACTTTAAGCTCAAAATTTTCTTCAGCAGCATAAGAAATTGGGAATATTAATAAGATCAAAAGGAAACAAAAGAACCAAGAAAAATTAATTTTTAAAAAAATTGGAGGCTGCATCTTCACTCTCCTCCTTTAAAGTATCGATTAAAAATAATCGGTGAGCATGCCATAGGCTAATTTTGCTTATTTAATATAGGGAAACCATAGATCTTTTTCAGCCATCTGTCAAGTTAATAGGGCAAGAGCCGGCTAAAAGTATTAATTTTTCTTACCGCTTGCCTCTGCGTGAGCCACGCACAGATTCATTAATCCCAGCTTAGGTTAAGATTTAAGAGTGACCAATGGTCAGTCCAAAAGAACCTTGACTTATCTTAATTTGGGGAGTTATTATTTTAATATAATAAAAAACTAGCGCGCAAAATTTTTAAGGAGAAAAAAATGAAAAAAATATTAATTATTCTCGGCCTTTTATTATTGGCCAGCCCGGTATGGGCGGCAGACGTGGGATTCCATATCAGCATTGGCGCCCCCGGTTTTTACCTTTCGGTGGGTAACTTTTTTGGATACCCAGAAAGAGAAGTTATCGTCATTAGGGAACGCGGAATTCCAGATGATGAGCTCCCAGTGGTCTTTTTTATCTGCCACCATGCCCATGTACCGCCAGATGTTATTATAGAACTACGGGTTCACCGCGGCTGGTCCTGGTCAAGGATATGTGCCTATTATAGAATTCCGCCTGTTGTCTTTTATATTCCTGTGGAGGTATATGAACGGCCTTACGGGCCTTACTATAGGCATTATCATCACTATCGGCATCCCAAAGACTGGGAAAGGATCAGACTGACCGATCACATGATTGTCAATCAGGTAAACTTAATTTTTATCTCTAAATATTATAATTACCCCCCGGAAAGAGTAATTAGAATGAGAGAAGAGGGTACCTCATTTGCTACTATTGAGAGAAAAGTTTATAGAGAAAGGGAATATTACGTCCGGGGAGGAGTGCCCCCTCATGAAGTGCGTAGACCTGGCCCACCGGAAAAACATGATCCCCAAAGATGGCGAGAAGATCCGGCGCGAGGCGTGCGTCCTCCTGAAGCGAGATTCCATGACGTCTATCCCTCCATACCGCATCCTTCCCAGAGACCTGATGTCAGAGAGCGCTACTATATAGATGAAGTGACAGAAAAACCAGGTCCAGCAATGAGAGAGAAACCAATGGCTGTACCCCGAGAGAAACCCGGCCCTTCCAGAATGGAGAAGCCCGGCAAAAGATAAAGCTTGTTTAAAAAACTTCAAAAGAACCAGAGCTTATATAAAAAATTAGCCATAATCTTTTTATTGTTTATAGGTGGCTATAATTGAGGGAAAGGGACAAACCTCTACAAACTGCATTAGGAGATATTTTTGTATGGTAAGCCCTCGTTGCTTACCGAATATTAATAAAGGACAATTCTTTACCCCACCCTCATGGATAGGAATTTTCCCATAGGCTTCTTCAAATAACTCTCCTCTACCGGAGTTTAGTTTATTAGCTTCTTTTTAAGAGATCTCTAATTTTTCCCTTGTATAAGGTAAAAAAGATGGGTAGACTTCAAATATCTTGCTTATTTTCTTATCCAAAACTCGAATTTTTTAGCAAATAGCTGGAATAAGGGTTTTAATTTTTGAAGGAAAGGAGGCTATATGTTAAAGGAATTTAAAGAATTTGCTATGCGGGGAAATGTTTTGGATATGGCCATTGGCATAATAATTGGCGCTGCTTTTAGCCCGATTGTTAATTCGTTGGTAAATGATATTATCATGCCTCCTATTGGTTTATTGTTAGGCAAAGTAGATTTTTCCAATATCTTCCTTGTGCTTAAAGAAGGTAAAGTAGCCGGCCCTTATGCTTCTGTTGCTGCCGCCAAGGCGGCTGGAGCAGTAAGCATAAATTTGGGCTTATTTATTAATACTGTAGTCAATTTTATAATTGTGGCTTTTGCAGTCTTTATTCTCGTTAAAAATATTAATCGATTCCGTAGAAAGGAAGAAGCCGCGGCTCCGGCCAAAAAGGATTGCCCTTTCTGCTTGAGCAGTATTCCCATTAAGGCGACCCGCTGCCCATTCTGCACCTCGGAGCTTAAGGCTTAGAAGATCTAAAAATTTAGCCATAGCATTCTGCTGGGCAAGAGGGGTGGGAAGGAGATTCTTATTAAAGGGGGTGGTACTACAAGTATATAGATAAAAAAAATGGAAAGGTGGGATCAAATATGAATAGCTTCCCCAAAAAAATTTGGATTCCCTTAATTTTAATCGTAGTCTTAATAATTGCTGGGGCAATTTATTTTTTCTACCCTTTTTTAAAAAAGCCGGTAGAAGATAAATTTCCTAAAGACCTTGGCCTACCTGAAGGTAAAGAGGCCAAAATTCCTCCCTTTAAAATCTCGCCAGAAGAAGAAAAAGAAGCGCTGCCCATACCGGCCACAATTAGTCTCAATGAGAGTGATGAAGTAGTGCGGAAATATGGCCGAGAATTAACTCCCCATAAGCAAATATGGGAATGGCTGAAAATAAAAAATTTAATCAGAACAATAACGGCCACAATAGTAAATATTTCTGAAGGGAAAAGTCCGCGAACTCTCCTGAAACCTTTAGCGCCTACCAAAGGGTTTAAGATTGAGAAAAAGGGCGATCAACTTTCTATTCACCCTGATAGCTATCGCCGCTATGATCTTATAGCAAATGTTATTTCCTCATTAGATGCTAAGAAAACTGTAAGGTTATATAATGCTTTGAGACCTCTCTTCCAAGAGGCTTACCGGGAGCTGGGCTATAGCTCAGGAGATTTTGATGAAGTGTTAATTCAGGCTATAGTTATGACTTTAAAGATGCCCCAGATTAATGGTAAAATTTTGCTTGAGGAGGAAGAAGAAGGAATTAACTATTTATTTGTAGATGATAATTTGGAAGATTTAAATGATTTCCATAAACACTTGGTCAGAATGGGCCGAGACAATGCCCTGAAGGTGCAGAAGAAGGTGCGGGAAATAGCTCAGGAGCTAAAAATTCCCGAAGATAAACTCCCTCAGCCCAAAATTTACGTGGCTAAAGTAAAATAAAACAAACGAGGATATAATATTAGAAATGATCCAAAAGGTCGTTCGTAAACATATTCTGAGCAAATTTTCCTCAATTAAAGAAGACCTTGAATACTGGTTAGGCAAAACTCCAGAAGAACGGGTCTCCACGGTAGATTATTTAAGGAAGCAAATTCATGGAAGTTCAGAAAGACTTCAGAGATTTGTTCGAGTTATTAAACGCTCACCAAGTTGAGTATATGATTGTGGGTGCTTATGCTTTGGCTTTTCATGGAGCTCCCCGTTACACCGGCTATATGGATATATTCATTAAACCTGAGGCTGAAAATGCCCGCCGTATTTTGGCTGCCCTGAACGATTTTGGGTTTGGCTCAACAGGTTTAAGCCCTGCAGATTTTGAAGCTCAAGACAGAGTGATCCAACTTGGCTATCCTCCAGTAAGAATTGATATAATGACCTCCCTTACGGGCATCTCTTGGGCTGAGGCATTTTCAGGAAGAGTGCCAGGAGTATATGCTGATGTTCCAGTTTATTATATCGGCCGTGAGCAATTAATAAAAAATAAAAGAGCTCTGGGGAGGAAAAAAGACCTTGCCGACCTTGAAGCCCTTGGTGAGGATTGAATCTCTTTTATTTAGATATCCACTTATTTTTAACCGCTGTTCTCCTCAATAGGAATTTGGAAATGGGTCTTCCGTATTCACCATCGTTCACCGGGGTTCGGCTTATTGGGGAAAGAAGGGGGAGCGAATATTTTGAGCAGCGGGTTAAAATTTTATTTTTGAGTATTTTCCTATTGACCTATGCTGCCGAAACACTTCCATCAGAATCAAGAGAGCTACGGAGGAAAACCAGATCCATTTAATTTCGCTTAGCAAAACTGCTTGCCCCCAAGGACTAAAGAATGCTTCCACTCCTAAGGGAGCCACTATAAGTGGTCTCCAAGGCAAAAAGTAGCGCGTATTATCAAAGGGAAAGAAAAAGGCGACCCCCAGCCCGCCATTGGTCATGGCGTCGAGCAGGCCGTGGGTGGAGAAAATAATAGAAGAGCAAAGATAAATCCTCCACCATTTTTTAGAAAATTTGGGGATTTCTCGGCCAAGGGGTAAAAGTACTAAGAAGCCGAAGAGAAAAGCAAAAAGGATGGAATGAGTAAAGCCCCGATGGCCAAGGACATGCCCGTAGGCATATCCCCAAGAAAAAGTCAGCACATCAATATCTGGCAAAATAGCCCCTATAACTATCCCGCCCCAGAAAAGCCTGGGCATTCTTTGAGGAAGTAAAGCTTTTCCTAAAATCAAGGAAGAAAAAGCATGGGTTATTACAGAGGCCATTCCATTCTCTTACATTTTACCTACGTAAAGCTCGAATTTTAGTGGCTGCCGAACTCAGCACTGAGCGCAAGATGCTAAATTCATGGCCGATCTCTAAAAATCGGCACCCCATATCGATGTATTTTTTAGCTTCTTCTTCCCAAGGCTCCCCAATACCAATTCCC
>Ga0078972_1001087_pt1 | contig 107026 bp, 119 predicted proteins | sample YelNatPaOPGAMG01_FD_67568 | JGI IMG/M metagenome (GOLD analysis project Ga0078972, IMG submission 67568) | Hot spring thermophilic microbial communities from Obsidian Pool, Yellowstone National Park, USA - OP-RAMG-01 (SPADES assembly) (version 2) | ecosystem: Environmental > Aquatic > Thermal... | reverse complement strand
AGAGGGCGATTGGGATAGATGTTGGGATCAGACATTTCCTGACAGACAGCGAAGGGAGGCAAGTCGAGAACCCGAGGTTCTACGAGAGGACGCTTGAGCAGATAAGAAGGGAGGCTGTCAAGGAAGAAGAAAGGCTCGAAGAACAGGGAGAAGGCCAGAGTAAAGCTCGCCAGAGCACACGAGAAACTGGTGAACCAGCGAAACGACTTCCTCCACAAACTCTCAAGGTTCTACGTAAACAACCTGATCGCCATGGAGCACCTGAACATCTACCGTCTGGGCGGAAAGATTCTCGATGCCTCTTGGGGTAAGTTCATGTTCTCCTACAAGGCTGAGAGAGCTGGTAGGAGGGTGGTGGAGGTGGACCCCAAGGGGGACCCTCACAAAACCTTCCGGAGGGGGTTCGACAGGGACTACGTAGCCGCCTGCCGAATCCTCTCCCTAGGGCTGGGACGGTCCGAAGTAACGCCTGTGGAGATGGGACCCTCTACTCTGCGTCCCGGCTTCCGCTGTGGTCGCGGGGCAAGTCCCGTCGTTGAAGCAGGAAGCCCCCTGCGAAAGCTGGAGGTAGTTCACTCCTATCGAAAAAAAAATAATTTTGGTGGAGAATAGTCAAATCCCCCCCAATCCCTTATCGAAATCATTATAGATGGCTGTCATCCTAAAAAATGACAGGTACACAGGGAACCTAAGAGACTCCAAGTTTATGCCCGTGATAAGATTGTATGGGATGGTATGAGCAGAAAGAATTTTCCTTAAGGGCCTCAACTCCAATCTTTTTACAAGTAATATTCTCTGCGCGTGTGTGTGGGGGGTGTGTTCCTTGGAAACCGACAAAGGTTCTCCTAGTTGTATGTTTTATTCTAGTTGCAATTTTAGGTTTCATGACAAGGGCTCCTATTAAGATCTAGGAGGAACACCCCCATTTAAAATCTCCAGTGTCCATTAATAGATGGAGAAGAGCCTCTGATTCCCCCAAGGTATCGGCATTTGGATGGGATGAAATCGTAACGTTCACGGTTTTTAGCTGCCGATTACCAATGCTTTACAATTGAAGGAGGGGGGAGCAAAATTCAAGATTGTAACGTTAGCGGCGCCAATGGCATACAATTGGATGTAAAGATGGTGAAATTATAGTCCACATGATCCTCCTGAGTGGAGGGGGAGCCACAGTAATAATCCAGAACAAAAAAAGGGTGGGGTGGACAATAGAACTTCCATACGGTCCCGGAACATTAGAGTATACCATGGATCTTGAAAATTGGCAGATTAGGACCACTATTAAATGGGAGGTTTTTGCCATTGATGATCCTATGAGATGCCCCATAACATTGGAGTTTATAATTAGATTTTTCAATGCCCATTCTCTACCATCCCATTTTGGAGTCTTCACAAGAAACTATTATGGACATTGGGGGGTGATATTCCCATCGCCGGACTTCACCATTCTTAAGGTTTTATTTTTTTAGTAAATGTGGATTCTTAGATCTTGGTAGATTTCATTGAATGTTTCTGGGCTGAGATATTCTAGTCCATTTGATGGGTCAAGGAATATTATGAAGCCATCTGGGGTCATCCCAGCATATACTGTGAAGTGTCCATTAGGTCCTGGTATTACGGAATAAATTTTGGTATGGTTCGCGTTATAGGATTGGTATCCTGTGTCTAGTGTCCCATCATCTATTATTATGATATCATATTTTTCTGGCGGGCCTGTCTCTATAACGGCATTGTATCCGAAATGTTTAGCGGCTTTGACGATTTGGTATGTGTTGTAGCCGTTGGGATCGTTGCCAAGATAGTCTACTATCATCTTCTCGGTGATGTTAGCCCCTTTTTTGTTTGTGAGCGCTGTTGCGAGGGCTGCGGGTCCACAGGTATGATCTGTTGTCTGGTAGACTATCTTATAACCATTTATTGTTTCTATTTTACTGTATGGTTCTCGGAGGGTTTCAGGGCTTATAAAAGCCCCTATTACCAGGATGAATATTATGCCAACGCAGCAGGTCGCCAACACGCCCAAAATGGTGGTGTTTGAAGTTTTAGCAAGTCTGGCGCCGCAGTTTCTGCAGAATTTTGCCTTTGGCCTATTATATGTTCCACATTTTGGACATTTCAAAGTGTTCCCCACACTATCGTTAATATTAAGAATTTTAGGGCTTTTGTCATGATCCCGAGACCGATACCGGCGGGTAGACCTGTTAAGAATCTTATTAGGTTGTTGCTTTCCCTTAAACCTAACAGTTGTGTGAACCCGTCAAGTATTGTGGGTATTGTTATTAGTGTTGCGGTGATGATGAGGGTTGCTGTGTATTTTATAGGCGTGAGATATGCTATGATAAAATAGGAGAATGCTCCAATGTATATGCCAGTGCATCTTGAACAGACCGGGAAATAATGGCCTTTTATTGAGAATGTCCGGTCCGGTATTCTATGACAAATCTTGAATTTCATATTACCATCCATGAAACTATAGTGTTTGCATGTCATGTTTTGGATGGTTAATAGTCTCCCCCTCGTATTTTATAATTGTTTATGGATATAATATACTAAAAAGGGATAAAAAGTTTGAGGGGAATATTAAATGGTACATTATGATAATCTGAAAATTTCTCCATCTATTTTGGATTTGGCGGAGGGTGCATGTGGTATATGTCATAGAGTCCTAGAGGAAGTTTCAAATAGGGGTATGAGGGCGGAGTCGCGGGAATGTTTTGAGGGTGTGGATGCTTGGCTAGTTGATGCTTCAGGGGAGACCATAGGAGTGGGTAGGGATATAACATGGGCACCGGCCATACTCAGAGCCGAGATAGACGCTGGGATCCTACCAGATGATATAGGATCCGAACTCGAGGATATTTTAACAGATGAAGCCGATCTTAGAAGAGTGGCTAAAATGTCGGGATATGGTAGGGTTGTGACATCCGCAGGTCTTATAATATCCCTCATATGGGAAAATGGCGGATACGTGGAGGTTAAAAGGGATGGTATAGGTGTTAGAGCAATATTCTATGATGAGAATGGTGATGAGATCTCGAACTCAGTCACGGGATTTTGTCCTGTTTGTGCAATCAACATATCAGCAGGAAGAGTCCCCAGTATAAGGCGTAGAATAGCTGAAAAACTGAAAGGATCCAAGAACACAGGCCAGATAAAACATGAAAGAAACATCCTAAATGTGATCCGCTGGAAAAACCGTAGAATATACACTGATCTAACAGAAGACAAGAAGATCATAGGTAGGAACTGGGGCTGTTGCATAGCATACTCCACTGTAAGGGCTGAGATAGCGGCAGGATTAGGGAGCAGGAAATGGAACAAGATCTTTAAACATTACTGCGACCAGTGCCCCCTTAAACATTGCTGGATAGGGAAAGCCATGGGCGCACTTGGAAACAAGGTACTGCACCGGATGAAAAACGTTAATGTGAAAGAGATTGTTAGGATGGAAGATTACATAACAGTAGATATCATGGACGATAAAAAGAGAGTAGGTTATGGTATAGGCACTCTCTGTTCACTGAGCGCCTCGGTAAACGCTCTCATGAGATCTGATGCCATCAAGATACTGAAACCAACACCAGCAGAGGGTTTCCCATACAAAAAATAGGAGATGTGACCGTTGGATGAGCATATCATAGAAGCCCTTGGAAAGACGAAAATCATCATAAAAAATGGTAGAATAGTCTCCATGGGCAAGCCCATGATCAAATATTGCCCACTATTCCATAAATATAGAGGCATAAAAGAACTAAACAAGGATACTATACAAGAAAACATAAAATTCAGAATAAAAGATTTCGGGATGTGCACCCCAAAAAGAGAACTTCAAATGAGAGATTTCTTATCATTTGGGGTTTCAGAGATAATCTCAACCTTGCTAGAAGATGATATAATCGACTGCGCAGTAATGGTATGTGAAGGCGCGGGGACAGTCATAATAACCCGACCAGAATTCGCCCAGGGAGTGGGTGGCAGGATCTCTGGAGTGGCTAAAACAACTCCAATAAAAGAGATAATAGAAAAACTCGGGAAAGAAAACGTGTTAGAACCGGACACTGCAAGGATAGACCAGCCAATGGGTGTTAAAAAAGCACTAGATGAAGGATACGACTCAATAGCCGTTACAGTGGCCAATTTAGATGATGCGGCGAAAATCAAAAAAATAAACAAAAAAGTTTATGTTTTCGCGGTTCACCTTACAGGAATAACAAGAGAAGAAGCTGAAATCCTATTTCAAAATGCTGATATCATAACATCATGCGCATCAAAACACATCAGAGAAATAGGCGACAAAAAGGCCCTATTCAAAGCAGGATATTCAATACCAATATACGCCGCTACAAAAGCAGGTGAAAAGTTCATAAAAAAACGCATAAAAAAGATAGGGGGCCTTAAAGAAAAGAAAAACCCGCAGATACCATACCCACTCATCTAAAGGGGGGAATCTAAAGATCCTCCACATGATCAGCTATGGCCTTTATCACACAACTCTGAGTTATAAGACCCAACAACTTCCCATCCTCTACCACTGGGATCCTCTGATAGCCAGTTTCCACCATTATCTTACTTATCCTGCTAAGGGGCGTGTTCTTGTCAACAACAACAAGATCCTTACTCATAATATCCTTCACTTTAAGTTTAAGAGCCTCACTACCAGCCAATAATATATCCCTATGGGTTATGAACCCAACAAGCTTACCCCCTTCTACTACAGGCACTCCACCAATATTAGCTCTGACCATCTTCAACTTCGCAGCGGCCACAGACTCATCAGGCTCCACAACAATAACGTCACTTATCATAATATCCTTAGCGCGCAATTTCCCTATCATAAACTTATTTGTGTCATAGATCATATATTAAAGGTGAGGGGGATCCAAAGTGACTCAAATGGAAGAAGCAAGAAAAGGCAACATAACACCCCAAATGGAAAAGATAGCCAAAAAAGAAGATTATAACATCCAAAAGGTCATTAGAAGAGTCTCAGATGGTAGGATTGTCATACCATCAAATCCAATACACAACCCAAACCCCTGTGGGATAGGTGAAGGTCTATCCACGAAAATAAACGCTAATGTAGGTTCATCTTCTAAAATTGATAATCCTGAATTCGAGATTGAAAAATCACTCATCGCAGTTCAACACGGAGCCGACACAATAATGGACTTGAGCACAGGACCAAAATTAGCCAAAATCAGAAAAGCCATACTCAAAAAGGTGGATGTGCCAGTTGGGACAGTGCCAATCTATGAAGCAGGTGTCAAAGCCACCCTAAAAGATGGTTCAATAGTTGACATGGAAGAAGACGATATCTTCAAAGTGATAGAAAAACAAGCCAGGGAAGGAGTCGACTTCATGACAGTCCACTCCGGGATAACACTCGACACAGTGGAAAAATTAGAAAAATCAGAAAGGGTCATGGGAATAGTAAGCAGGGGAGGAGCATTCCTCGCCACATGGATAAAACATAACAAAAGAGAAAATCCACTCTATGCAAACTACGAATACCTACTCGAGATAGCTCATGAATATGATGTGACACTCAGCCTAGGCGACGGACTAAGACCAGGATGCCTCGCAGACGCATCAGACACACCCCAAATACAAGAACTAATAATCCTCGGACAACTAGTCGAAAAGGCCAGGAAAGCCAACGTACAATGCATGGTAGAAGGGCCAGGACATGTCCCCCTGGACCAGATCGCCGCGAACATTAAAATACAGAAGACAATCTGTAAAAGAGCGCCATTCTATGTCCTAGGACCCATAGTAACTGATATGGCCCCAGGCTATGATCATATAAGCGCAGCAATTGGGGGGGCTATAGCAGCCTACCATGGAGCAGACTTCATATGCTATGTAACACCCGCCGAGCACCTAACCATACCAGGTATAGAAGAAGTTAAAGAGGGTGTCATAGCATCAAAGATAGCTGCCCAGGCAGCTGACGCCGCCAAGAAGATGCCAGGAGCGTGGAAAATGGAACTAGAAATGGCCAAGGCAAGGAGGGACTTCAACTGGGAGAGGCAATTCGAACTAGCATTCGACCATAAAAAACCCAGAGAATATAGGATGCAATGTCCAGTTGAAGAAGAAGATATGTGCTCCATGTGCGGAGAATACTGCGCGCTAAGACTCCTCAAAAAAACAATAAAAGAAACCCATCCCCCCCAGCGGAGGAAGAATACATGGAATACAAAAAATTAGCCGACCTTTATAATAGACTAGAATCAACAACAAAAAGATTGGAAAAAACAGATATAATAGCAGATTTCCTCAAGGAGACCAGCACAGAACTGTTACCCCCAGTAACCTTACTCCTCCTAGGCCGTGTTTTCCCAACCTGGAGCGAGAAAGAACTTGGAGTCGGGCCGAAACTCCTCCTGAAGGCCATATCAATGGTCACAGGGGCTAGTGTTGATGAAATAGAAGAGGAGATCAGAGAACAGGGGGACATCGGCGCAGCAAGTGAAGTATTATTCAAGAGGAAATCTCAGCTAACGTTCATTTCACATCCACTCACAGTTGAAAAAGTTTATGATGATCTTAGAAAACTTGCATCCATAACAGGCTCAAGAGCCCAATCAAAAAAGATAGACATAATACTCGGTATACTCTCATTAGCTTCTCCATTAGAAGCTAAATATATAACAAGAACCATACTCGAAGAATTGAGGGTTGGGGCTGGTGAGGGTATCATAAGCGATGCGATTTCACTAGCATTTAACATTGAAAAGGAAGTTGTTGAAAGGGCTTATATGCTCACCAATGACCTTGGAATAGTGGCCAAGGTCGCTAAAAGCGAAGGCGAAAAAGGACTCCAGAGACTTTCACTAGAACCTGGAAGGCCTGTGAAGCCAATGTTAGCCCAACTTGCAGAGAGCATAGAATCTGCCATAGAAGAACTAGGAGAAGCATTATGCGAAACAAAATATGATGGTGTGAGAGTCCAAATACATAGGAAAGATGATGAAATTTTGGTATTCACACGGAGACTAGAGAATATAAGCCGTGCAGTGCCCGAGATCATTAAACGCGTGCAAAAGGCTTTACCAGGGGAAGATTTTATAGTGGAGGGGGAGATCATTGTAAACATTGATGGAAGGCCTGGTTCGTTCCAATATATCCTCCAGCGGGTGAAAAGAAAATATGACATCGAGAAGATGGTGAAGAGAATACCCCTCACACTCTACCTTTTCGACATATTATATTATAAGGAGCCTTTGATAGACGAACCTTTTAGGAAGCGGCGCAAAATCCTAGAATCCATAATCAAACCAATAGATGGTAAAATAGAATTAAGCAGACAAGTGAAAGTCAACACAAGCAATATAAATGATGGTATTACACTCTTCAATGAATCTATAAAGGAAGGGCACGAGGGTATCATGATAAAGGATCCAAGCGCACCATACATACCCGGAATAAGGGGTAAAAAGATGCTTAAGTACAAGGCAGAACCCGAAACCCTCGATCTAGTAGTTGTTGGGGGTACATATGGTAAAGGGAAGCGTGCGCATCTCATAGGCTCATATCTACTAGCAGCAAGGGATGAAGAAACCGACGAATTGAAAACAGTAGCACATGTTGCAACAGGCCTAGATGATAAAACCCTCAAAGAACTCACAGAAAGACTAAAAAAGATAACAATAGAAGAAAAAGGGAGGAAACTCAAAGTAAAACCTGAGCTGATCCTAGAAGTGGCCTATAGTGAAATAGTCAAAAGCCCTGAATATGAAAGCGGCTACTCCCTCCGTTTCCCAGTGGTAAAAAGGATAAGAGATGATCTCAGCTTGGAGGATGTTGATACTATAAACCGTATAGAATCACTCTTCAAAAAATAGAGCTCTGCAAAAATCATATTAAGAGGGGGGGTTATATAGGTGTTAATCACAGAAAAGGTTTGGAAGGTTGACCTTTGGGGGGGGTAATCTGGAAAGGTTTTTTTACAAGGGTTTTTGTATATGTTGTTCAAGGTTAGGATTAATTTTTTAATCGTTATTGGAGTATCGATTCTGGGTTTGGGCGTGTTAAGCGCCGGCTGACGGTTTTTAGGATGTAATTAGAGGTTCATTTTATGCTTACTTTTTGGATGCTCAAAGATGGGGAACTTTCCCCACATATTCTAGAATATTTTTTTTTGATAATTTGTGTAGATTAACTTTTATCAAATTATTATGAATAATAATTGTTTATCTAGAATTAGTATGGTGTTTGTGATGGAGGATGAGAAAATATTTAAAATTGTTGTTTTCATAGCATTATCGGGTCTTATAGGGATGATCATATCCGCGGGTAGTATCATGCCCCGAGAAGTCAGAATAGGAGAAATAAAAAAGGACATGATCGATGAAAAAGTTTCCATAACAGGATTCGTGGAGGAGATAAGCAAATCAAAGACAGGTAAAGCCACTTTCATCAAACTAAATGACGGCACTGGGAAAATAACCATCGTAATATTCGAATCGGAAAAGGAGCAGATTGAGAAATTTAACTTACCCATAGAAACACTCAAATACAAAAAAATAAAAATCACAGGAAAAGTAACAGAATACAAGGGGTCGATGGAGATCATCCTCGAAGAGCCGCGAAACTTGAAAATATTAAACAATCCCTGATCAGATTATTGTGTGGGGGGGAACATCTTGAATGACTTTAAAGCAATAGAAGCCAAGTTCAGCAAATTCATAGTATTCATACCAGCCATATTCGCATTTGTACTGGCGCTGATACCTACAATAAAGTATAACTGGCCATTAAGCTGGGATATCTATTATCATATACATAATGTGAAGCTTTATAGTGGTGGTGTGGTTTTCTGGGATAATTTAACTGCCGCTCCTTATGGAAGACCAATATTTTACCCTCCACTTTTCCATTTATCCATCTTATCCATCACAAAAATTTTAAATGTTAATCCATTTTTGACAGCGCGCCTAATACAACCTTTTTTAGCATCATTGGGGGTTTTATCATTTTCTTATATTTCAAAAAAGTTTTATGGGAATATTATAGGGTTCCTCACAGGTTTGTTTATTATGTTAAGTCCTTTATTCCAGAGGATGATGTTACCAATCCCAGAATCCATGGCAATAATATTACTACCTATTTTAGTCTATTTTTATTATCTTGCAATTGAGGAGAAAGATAAAAGGTATGCGATAGTCGCGGGTTTCCTATGGGGTTTGGTCATGCTCACCCATATACTCTCAGCCCTTATAATATTATTTATAATAACACTTTCAACTATTATCTTTAAGATCAGAGGCGAAAAAAACCTTGGAATATATTGGGTTCTTATAGTCGCTGGTTTAATCACGAGTAGTGTTTGGTTCCTCCCCCTCATCATAAAATATGGATTCATGTTCAAATCTCCACCAACCCAAGCATTACCATTTGAAAGTTATATACGACTTTTAGGGCCTATACCATTCTTTTTATCTTTGGTGGGTTTCATCTACCTTTTGGGGACTCGTGAAAAGAGGGATATCATATTACTTTCATGGTTTATTGGCGTGTCATTTCTAAGTGTAATTTATGTCTTTGGCGTTAAGGTGATCACAGAGAGGATAATTTATTTTAACCTTTTCGCGGTGGCTGTGCTTGCAAGTTTATCTATAAGAGTTCTTAATTTTGAGGGGAGAAAATGCACTATCTTATTATTGGTAATAGCATTTTTATCATTGTATAATGGATATTTAACTGCTAATTCTCTGCAACCTTCCATTTCTCTTTCACAGATTGAAGTTGCGGAATGGTTTAAGTATAATGGGGATCATGAGAGGGTCGTTGTAACTGCAGATTATCGTATAGATCCTATAATAGTATCTATTTCAGGTCAGCCAGTAGCCGCTGGGGGTTATGCGCCGGGTACTGTTAAATCTATCAATGGGGATAAATACATAAATGGAAATTTCACAAAAAATGAAATGATCAAAGAAAAAATAGGTTATATTATCCTTAAAACTAATATGGCCCCACCACCATATGGTAAACTAGTATATAAGAATAAAGACTTCAAAGTCTATGAATTATAAGGGTTGATACAATGAAGAAATTATTCGGGACTTTCGGTGTTAGGAGGATTGCGAATAAAGAATTAACACCAGAATTCGCTTCAAGGCTTTCAGCGGCATTCGGATCCCTCATAGATGGAAAGGTTGCTGTTGGAGGGGATACTCGAACTTCCACTCCCATGATAAAGCATGCTGTTATATCAGGTCTTCTATCCAGCGGATGTGATGTGGTGGATCTTGGTATTCTCCCAACCCCAGCTGTTCAATATGCTGTTAGAAAATACTATGAGGCGGGTGTTATAATAACGGCTTCACATAACCCGCCAAAATATAACGGGATAAAATTCGTCGACAAATATGGTATAGGCATCGAAGACGAATTAGAAGAGGAGATAGAGAAAATATTCTTCGAAAAAAGCTTTGAAAGAGTTTCATGGGATAATATAGGCTCCCTAACAGAAAATAAAAGAATAATCAGAGAATACATGGACGAGGTTATAAAGAGAGTTGACGCCAATATTATAAGAGAAGCCAATTTTACTGTTGTAGTCGATTGCGGATCGGGAGCAGCATCATATACAACACCATACATTTTAAGGGAACTCGGCTGTGAAGTTTTAACATTGAATTGCCAGCCTGACGGTTTCTTCCCTGGCAGGGACCCTGAACCGATCCCAGAAAACTTAAAGGACCTAATTCGCACCGTCAAGGCCAGCAGGGCGGATATTGGCATAGCACATGACGGAGACGCTGATAGGACAATCTGCATAGATGAAAAAGGAAATTTCATCTTCGGAGATAAAACCTTCGCTCTTGTAGAGAAAAAAATGTTAAAGGAAAACATGGGAGGTTTAATCGTAACTACAGTAGCAACTTCCTCAGCCATCTATGATATTGCAGAAGAAAATAATGGGGAAGTTATAACAACAGCAGTAGGCGATCTTCTCGTGGCAAGAACCCTTAAAGAGAAAAATGGACTGTTCGGCGGCGAGGAAAATGGCGGTTTAATATTCCCAGATTTCGTATATGGGAGGGATGGGGCGCTTTCAGCCGCCAAAATACTTGAAATAATGGCCGAAGAAGGCAAACCCATTTCCAAGCTCGTGGCCGAACTGCCAAGATACTATTCCGAGAAAATGAAAATAGAATGTCCAGATGAACTTAAAGCGGATGTAATGGCTATCATACAAGAAAAAGTCAAAAAAGATCCTGAAGTGGACAGAATAGACACTACAGATGGCGTGAAAATATTCAAAGAAGGTGGATGGGTGATAATAAGACCATCAGGCACTGAACCCATATTCAGATGCTTCGCAGAAGCAAAAAGCCAAGAAAAAGCCACTGAAATGGCTAAGTGGGGTATAAGTATCGTTAAAAAGGTTCTTGATGAAATAAGAGAACAGAATCTAGGTTAAGATAATAATTTTTCATGGCTAAAAAAAAAAAAGGAGAATTAAATATGCTTATCATGGGCGCCTACATCATAGCAGATGCAAAAACATATAAAAAGAATATTAGGCGTAGAACCCGCAAAATGCACTGATTATATTTGGAAATCTTAAAGGTTTTGGGGTAGATATGTGTCTGCTATTGCAGCCACCCCTTCACCCATCTCCACATCGAATCCAAGCTCCCTCAAGGTCATTTCAAGTGCTGAGAACGTTGTTATAAGCTCTCTATGCGTTACGTTACCCATATGCCCTATCCTGAAAATCTTGCCTTTCAAGTGGTCCTGTCCGCCTGCAAGTTCCACATGATACTTGTTCCTCATTATACCGCGCAGTTCAGCATCTGTCACACCCTCTGGCAGGTTAACCGCTGTAACAGTTGTGGATGAAACCTCCTCATCAGGGAACAATTCAAGGCCAAGGGCCTTTATAGCGTTCCTAGTGGCCTTAGCGGCTAATTCATGTCTTCTGATCCTGTTTTTAAGGCCTTCTTCTTCCACGACCTTTAATGCTTCGTGTAACGCGTATACTAATGATACTGCTGGCGTGTAGGGTGTTTCTGGGGGTTCTAGGCTGCTTGTCTTCCTATACTTTTTAAGGTCTAGGTAATAGCATCTTGAATCTGTCTTACCCACAATATCCCATGCTTCGTCACTTAATGTTATCGCAGCTAAACCCGGGGGTGCTGCAAGACATTTCTGCGAGCCTGTAACACAGATATCTATATTGTATGCATCAACATTTACTTCGGCTCCTCCCAATGAGGATACAGTATCAACGATATAAAGCGCATCATAATCCTTCAAGATTTGGCCTATCTCTTTTATGGGATTGGCAACACCAGTTGATGTTTCGTTATGCACTACGGTAACTGCTTTTATATCATCATCTTCTTCAAGGGCTTGATTGATATCAGCGGGGTTTGCCGCTTTTCCCCATTCAACATCGATTCTCTTTGATTCGCCGCCAAATGCCTCGACAATGTTACTAAATCTTTCCCCGAATTTGCCGCCAACCACGTTAAGTATCTTATCACCGGGATTCAATATATTAACTATAGCCGCTTCCATGGCCGCTGTCCCTGAACCTGTAAGTATGTAAGATTTATTATCGGTCTTAAATATCTCAGAGATCATCTCACTCGTCTCTGCTAAGAATTTGCCGAATATTGCGCTTCTATGATTCACTATATTCTCCGACATGGCTTTTAATACTCTGGGAGTGACTCTAGTTGGACCTGGGATCATTAATAATGTTTCATCCATAAAAACCCTCCAAATCTCTGGTTTAATCTATATTACAAAGATTGAGTTAAAAAGATTTATAGTTATCTAGGAATAATTAGTAAAAATATCCCCATAAAATTTTATTGGAGCTCGGGTTGAGGGAAGATTCACCTTATGAAATCTTCCTTAAAATCGTTGGAATGTGGGTTATATGGATCTTAAAACATGGATTGGCTGGTATGAGAAGATTCTTGAGGATTTTAAATTTGATCCTATCGCTGATATGGAGGCGGCCGAATACCTTAATGATTTCCTCAAGGAACATGAAAATATAAGGGTGGAAGTCGATGACCTGCCACATGATGATAAATTTATAGTTTTCGGGGCCGGGCCGTCGATTAAAAAACATTTGAAGCTTTTAAGGGAAGAGTTCGACCTTGGAGAGTTTACGGTTATATCCGCGGATGGAGCCACAACAGCATTATTAGAAGAATCCATACTACCTGATATTATTGTAACGGATCTTGACGGTGACATGGATAATATAATCAGGGCAAATAAGGCCGGTTCTTTCATAGTGGTTCATGCACATGGCAATAATTTGGACAAGTTGAGGGTTTATCTTCCAAAACTTAAGAATGTGCTTGGAACAACCCAGACACCCCCACTAGGACACTTGCACAATTTTGGCGGTTTTACTGATGGTGATAGGGCTGTTTTTCTCGCGGTGGAGTTAGGCGCCAGGGCTATAATCTTGGCTGGTATGGATTTTGGGGATGTTGTGACAAGATATTCAAGGCCTCAGATAAGTGAAGAGACGGGAAAAGCAGATGAGATTAAAAAGTTGAAATTGGAATATGCCAAAAAGCTTATCGATTGGGTAATAGAAAATGAGGATGTTAAAATTTATAATCTAGTTGAGATCGGATCATTGAAAGGTTAATATACTTTGAGGGATAATTATCATATTATGGGAATAGATGATATCCTATTACATGACGAGACAATATTCCGTAACTTGCACGCTTTTGACCCTGATTATATCCCTGAAAATTTTAGGTATAGGGATTCGCAGATGGAGGCCCTTGCAGTTTGTATAAGACCCGCTCTGATGAATGGAAGGCCTATTAATGCTGTTGTTTTGGGGGCTTGTGCAACTGGTAAGACCACTGCTATTAAGAAGCTGTTTGAGATGGTTGAGGCTAGTTCTGAGAAGGTTGTGTGTTGTTATATTAACTGTCAGTTGCATACAACGCGTTTCGGGATATTTTCACAGATATATCATCGGGTTTTTGGGTATTATCCTCCCGAGACTGGGGTTCCATTCTCTAGGATATACCATGATATAATGCATAAACTTGGAGCGGGGGAAAAAGCCCTTATCGTTGCATTAGATGATGTTAACCACCTATTTTATAATAAGAACGCTAATAGAATATTCTATGATATTCTAAGGGCCTATGAGGTTTTTGATAATGTTAGAACTGGTATATTCGCCGTATTATCTGATATAGAGTTCAGGTATGCTCTTGACAAGAATGTGGATTCTGTCTTCATTCCACAAGAGATAGTTTTCCCACCTTATAGCTATGATGAGATCTATGATATATTGATGGATAGGACGAGGATAGGATTCTATGATGGTGTGATTTCCAATGAGATTGTGGAAGAGATAGCGGCGCTCGCATTTGAAACAGGCGACCTAAGACATGGCATAAACCTCCTGAGGGTTTGCGGCAACCTCGCTGAGGCGGAAGCATCCCCAAGGATAAAAGAGGAACACCTGAAAAAGGCTATAAAAGACACAGCCTCCGCAAATTTCATGGAAACAGTGAAAAATCTTTCAAGAAATGAAAGAGAGCTTCTAAATATTATAATCGATAGTGAAAGTGAAAGTTTAACAGCAGGCCAAGTCTATAAAGAGTTTAGAGAGAGAACAGGGCTAAGTTATTCATCATTTACCAGGATACTGGAAAAACTTGAATTTCTAAGGCTTATTGACACTCCATTCACAGGTAAAGGTAGGAGGGGTAATTCTCGTTTAATAATCCCAAGATTTGATAGTCCTAAGAGATCGCATGTATAAAGATCAGATTCACTGGATAATTAGAATTCGGAGTGCTTGCAACAAAAAGCACACCCCCTATTATAAATAAGAGGACTAGAATTGTTATGATACACGCCTCTAGGTTAAGGTCACGGAAAGCATCCCACTTTTTCTTTGACTTATCCAACCTATACATTGTCATCCACCACAAAAATAACATAGTGAGAATATAGAATATAAAAAAAGAGATAGAGAGCATCTGAAAACTAATAGTTGTGTGGGATAAAAAAATGGAGAAAAAATTTGAATACTTCGAAGTAACAGCCGATGCCGGCTACTGGGCATACGGGTCAACACTAGAAGAAGCCTTTGAAAACGCAGCCCTTGCAATGTTCGAATTAATGACAGACACCAGAAAAGTTTCGCCAAAAAAAGAAAAAAAGATAAAAATAGAAGCAGATGATAAAATATCACTCCTACATGACTGGTTAGATGAACTACTATTCCTAATGGATACAGAATTCCTATTCTTCTCAAAATTCAAAGTTAATATACAAAAAAATAGACTATATAGACTAGAAGGAAAAGCCCTAGGTGACCATATAAACCCTGATATACACGAAATACGCGACGAAGTAAAAGCAGTCACCTACCATCTAATGGATGTGCAGCGAGAAAACAACCAATATAAGGTGAGAGTGATAGTAGACCTATAAAATGGGGGTATAGTATTGGATGTGAAAGATATACTAATAAAAGTTAGAGAATCAGTATGGGAAGTCCCCACAGACTATAAGAAATGCATGCGCGTACCAGGACGAATATTCCTAGATGAAGAAGCATTAAAAGACCTTGAAATAGGTGCTGTTGACCAGGTTGCGAATGTAGCATGCCTGCCAGGCATACAAAAATTCTCAATAGGATTACCAGACATACACTTCGGCTACGGCTTCAGCATAGGGGGCGTGGCAGCATTCGACGCACGAAACGGCATCATAAGCCCTGGTGGGGTTGGATTCGATATAAACTGCGGAGTCAGACTAATAAAAACAAACCTAGACCATGAAGAAGCAAGGCCAAAGATAAAAGAACTCATAGACACACTATTCAGGAACGTCCCATCAGGCGTGGGCAGCAAAGGCAAAATAAGACTAGAAAGGGGTCAGATCGATGAAGTACTAGACCATGGCGCTGAATGGGCTGTTGAAAACGGCTACGGATGGGAAAAAGACCTGGAACGCCTCGAGGAAAATGGTAAAATCGAAGACGCCAACTCAGAGAAAGTAAGCGAAAAAGCAAAAAAGAGGGGCATACCCCAACTAGGCTCACTAGGCTCAGGCAACCACTTCCTAGAAGTCCAAAAAATAGATAAAATCTTCGACCAAAAAGCAGCCAAAACATACGGCCTAGAAGAAGGAAAAGTAACAGTACTAATACACACAGGATCCAGAGGCTGCGGCCACCAAATCTGCTCAGACTACCTAAAAGTCATGGACAAAGCCTACAAAAAATACAACATCAAAATCCCAGACCGCCAACTAGCCTGCGCCCCAGTAGACTCCCAAGAAGCAATAGAATACTTCCAGGCAATGTCAGCAGCAGCAAACTATGCATGGGCCAACCGCCAAATGATAGTCCACTGGGTGAGAGAATCATTCGAACAAGTATTCAACACAAGCGCAGAAGACCTGGAAATGGAAATAGTCTATGATGTCGCCCACAACATAGCCAAAAAAGAAAAACACCCAATAAAAGGCCTGAAAAGGGAAGTTTACGTGCACAGGAAAGGCGCGACAAGAGCCTTTGGCCCTGGAAGAAAAGAAATACCCCCAGAATACAGAAAGATGGGCCAACCAGTCATAATACCAGGTACAATGGGAACAGCATCCTATGTACTCCACGGGACAGAAACAGCTATGGAAGAAACCTTCGGATCCACCGCACATGGAGCAGGGCGCAAAATGAGCAGAGCGGGTGCTAAGAGAACATACCGAGGCGAAAAAGTCCAAAGAAACCTATTACAGAGGGGGATTTATGTAAGGGCGACTTCAATGCCGGTCATCGCCGAAGAAGCGCCGGGAGCCTACAAGGACGTTGACATGGTTGTTAACACATCCCATAAAACAGGCATATCACGTCTAGTCGCAAAGATGATACCACTAGGCGTTGCAAAAGGGTGAACAGATTGATAGGGATAATAGGCGGGACAGGAGTCTACAAAGTACCAAAAACAGTCAAAGGAGAAAAAAAGATCATAAAAACACCCTATGGGGATTCGCCCCAAATTTCAATTTTCAAATTACACGGCAAAGAAGTGGCGTTCATACCAAGACACGCAGAAGGTCACGATTATCCACCACACAAGATAAACTACAGAGCAAACATATGGGCGCTAAAAAAGTTAGGGGTTACGAAGATAATCGCAACCAACACTGCAGGATCACTCTACAAATCCATAAAACCAGGAACCTTAATCGCGCCAGATAACTTCCTAGATTTCACAAAAACCAGGATCGGAACATTCTATGATGATAAAACAATACACGTAGATGTCACAGAACCATACTGTCCAAAACTTAGAAAAATACTAGTATCAACTGGAAGAGTGAAGGATGGTGGAGTATATGTATGTACAGAGGGGCCGCGTTTCGAAACCGCGGCCGAGATAAGAATGTTCAGGATCCTAGGGGGCACACTCGTGGGGATGACAGGATTGCCAGAAGCCGTGCTTGCAAGAGAACTTGAAATGTGCTATGCGAGCCTCTGTATAGTATCAAATTATGCGGCATCCATATCAGAGGACAGGTTGACCATAGAAGAGGTTTTCAGGACAATCGAAGATAAAAGGCCTGTTATCATGGAGATTATTGACAGGAGTGTTGAAATGTTAGATGAATCTCCATGTGAATGTCATGAGACGCTTAAAGGCGCCTCTGTAGATGAAATAATCACGGGGGAGATGGCAAGATGAGAGTATTGTTATTATGTGGAAGTCCCAGGAAAGAGAGCAACACTATGATATTGTTGGAAAGATGCGCCGATAAAATCCGAGAAGAAGGAGTTGAAGCCGAGATAGTCTCTCTAAGAGACATGGAAATCAAATCTTGCAGAGCATGTTTAACCTGTGCAAAGACTGGTGAATGCAGAATAGATGATGGGCTTAACACCATCATCAAAAAGATAAGGGAATCGGAGGGTTTCATAGTAGGATCCCCAGTATATTTTGGAACAGCCCGTGGGGATGTTATGTCAGCATTACAGAGGATAGGTATGGTTTCAAGAGCTTCTGACAGGTTCTTGAAATGGAAGGTTGGGGGTCCTATAGCAGTCGCCCGTAGAGGTGGGCAGACAGCAACGATACAGGAGATGCTAATGTTCTACCTCATAAATGATATGATAGTCCCTGGTTCAACCTACTGGAATATTGTATTTGGTTGGGCTGCTGGAGAAGTCGAAGATGACAAGGAAGGTATTGAAACAATAGAACACTTTGGGGAGAATGTGGCGAAGTTGATCAAAAAAATATATATGTAGAGTAATTTGAATAGCCTTGGCATCATCTGATGGCGAAAACGTGGATTCACATTTCGGCAGAGCATCTAAATTTTATCATTTACCAGATTTGATGGTGAAAATGTGGAGATTGTTCATGAAAACCAGAGAAAAAACATCAATGGATGAAGACATTAGACGCTGTGAAAGATTGTGACGTGATAATAGCAGTCCAGCAGGTTTAAGGGCTAAATTCGCCCTTGAAGAGGCTGGTTTGAAATTTGTGGCTGATGAGGGTCCCATAGAAGATGTTATCAGGAGATATATTAGACATTATAAGTTCATGAAACATTAATATTTAAATATCTTCTAGGTTAATAGTCTACTTTAATATTTTGGAAAATTAGACCAGTTACATGATTCTAATTTTTCATGTGAAGATTCATGAATTAAAGGTGATATAATGGCTAAAGTGAGAAGAAGAAGAGTAAGAGACACATGGAAAGAAAAAAACTGGTATACAGTAACAGCCCCGCGATTGTTTGATGAAAAAGAGATAGGAGTGACACCCGCACGTGACCCTAAACTATTATCTAGTAGAAGAGTGGAGGCTACAATGCGGGAACTTACAGGTGACTTTTCAAGACAATATGTTAAACTAAAATTCGAAATAGAAAACGTAACAGGAGATAAAGCAGCCACCAAGTTCATAGGCCATGAGGTCACAACAGATTACGTGCGTAGCATGATAAGAAGGGGAACAAGCAGGGTTGACGCTCCAAAGATCGTGAATACAAAGGACGGTTACAAGATAAAGATCCATATACTGGCTATAACAACCCGAAGAGCCAAATCATCACAACAAAGATACATGCGAAAGATCATCGAAGACAAGATAGAGGAGATCGCCAGTGATAAAACCTTTGACGAGCTCGTGGAGGGTATTGTAACAGGTAAGATAGCATCTGAAATATACCATGAAGCTAAAAAGGTCTATCCACTCAAGAGGGTGGAAATAATAAAAACCAGGGTACTAGGGGAACCGGCCTAGAAAAAGCCATTAGTGGGGGGACCCCCCATATGACAAGTTTTAACTGGATATATGTGCTCATATGCATACTTATAGGCTTTTTAACCTATAACCGGCGCGCCCTGGATCTGTGGGGATCCCTCCTAATGATTATAATGGGTTTGGTTATAATAGTGGCTGCTGGATTCAATTGGCTGATCTTAATCTTCATATTTTTGATTTTAAGCCTCTTCGCCACGAAATATAAAAAAGAGTATAAGAAATCCATGAACCTCTATGAAGGTAGGAGAAATGCGCGAAACGTTATCTCAAATGGTATAATACCATTCATAATGGCCAGTTTCAGTTACTATAATGGATTTTTCGGAGGATTCATAGGTTCGGTGGCGACAGCAACAGCAGACACGCTAGCAAGTGAAATAGGAGTTCTAGAAACGCCAAGATTGATAACAGATCTGTCAAGGAAGGTTAAACCTGGAACAGATGGTGGTGTGTCACTCTTAGGGAGTGCTGCGGGTATTATGGGGGCGGGGATCATCGGCTTATCAGCATATTTTCTCCGAATATGCTCCAACCCCCTAATTTCACTTAAAATAGCGATAATAGCAGGTACCATAGGATGCTTCATGGACAGCCTCCTAGGCGCTTTATTTGAACGTAAAAATTACATTAACAATGAACAAGTAAATCTACTAGCAACAATTACAGGAGCAGTTGCCGGTATAATCCTCCTCCACTTTTAGATACAATACAGGTGAGAAAACATGAAAAGCTTAATAATGATAATTGATGGAATGGCCGACCGTCCAATACCAGAACTTGGAGGCAAAACACCCCTTGAAGTTGCTGAAACCCCAAACATGGACAAACTAGCGAAAAATGGTATTAACGGCATCATGGACCCGATAAGGCCAGGTATAAGAGTTGGAAGCGACACCGCCCACCTTTCAATCCTCGGATATGACCCTTACAAAGTTTACACAGGGAGAGGACCATTCGAAGCTGCTGGAGTTGGAGTTGAAGTAAAACCGGGAGACATAGCATTCAGATGCAACTTCGCAACCCAAGATGAAAACGGGATAATAATAGACCGACGCGCCGGCCGGATAAGGGAAAAAACCGACAAAATAGCTGAAACAATCAACTCCATGAAAATAGAAGACTTCGAAGACGTTAAGATAATATTCAAAGAATCCACAGGCCACAGGGCAGTTCTAGTCCTAAGGGGTGAAAACCTCTCAGACAAAGTATCTGATTCAGACCCTAAACGAGAAGGCAAACCCCCAAAGAAAGTGAAACCACTAGAAGATTCCCCAGCTGCTAAAAAAACTGCAAAACTCCTAAACAGGCTAGTAGAGAAATCCTATCAACTACTCAAAGATCATCCAGTTAACCTTGAACGCCTAAAAAGATCTGAAAACCCCGCCAATATAATATTGCCAAGAGGAGCGGGAGCAGTGCCGCACGTAACTAAATTCGAGGAAAAATATGGCCTCAAAGCAGCTTGTATAGCCGAAACAGGACTTATAAAGGGTATAGGTAACATAACAGGCATGGATGTTATAGAAGTGGAAGGCGCAACCGGGGGTATAGACACCAACCTCGAAAATATGAAAAATGCTATTCTAGATGCAGTTAAAGGCCAATATGATTTCATACTTGTAAATATTGACGGAGCCGATGAAGCAGGTCATGACGGCGACCTAAAAGGTAAAATAGAATTCATAGAAAAGGTTGATGAAATACTCGAAGACCTCATGTTAGAGGATCTATACCTCATCTTCACAGCTGATCATTCAACACCAATAACCATAAAAGACCATACCGGAGACCCAGTCCCGATCGTAATTAACGGCCCCGGTATAAGAGTAGATAAGATAGTATCATTCAATGAAAGAGAAGCAGCAAATGGCGGGCTCTGCAGAATAAAAGGATCAGATATAATGAACATACTCCTAGATTTAATGAACAAAACAGAAAAATTTGGTGCGTGAAAATGAGACTCTTTGGAACATCAGGCATCCGAGGAAAATTCAAAGAAAAGCTAACAGCATCACTATCATTAAATGTTGGAAAAGGCATCGCAACCTACCTTGAAGGCGAAGGTAAAGTTCTGATAGGATATGATCCACGCACATCAAGTCAACTAATAGAAAACGCATTAGCCGCGGGAATAATGGAAGGTGGATGCGACGTCATCAAAATAGGAATGGTACCCACACCACTTGTAGGCTACGCAACCTCCAAACTTAAAGCCAATACAGGTGTGATGATAACAGCCTCACACAATCCCCCACAATACAATGGAATAAAGTTATGGAACCCGAATGGAATGGCCTATTCACCAAACCAAGAACGAGAAATAGAAAGAATAATCCGAGAAAAAGATTACCTTACAGTAGACTGGAACAGAGTCGGAAGTGCGGATCACATCCCAAACGTGGCTGAAATGTACATGGAGGACGTTCTGAAACATGTTAATATAAAACCCGGCTTAAAAGTGGTTGTTGACTGTGGCTGCGGAGCCGCATCACATATAACCCCAATACTCTTGAGAAGAGCAGGATGCAAAGTCTTAACCCTGAATTGTCAACCAGACGGTTTCTTCCCCGGCCGAAACCCGGAACCGACCCCAGAAAACCTAGAAGATCTCATGAATGTTGTTAAGGCCGCTGGCGCGGATATTGGCATAGCACATGACGGAGACGCTGATAGGATGGTTGCGGTTGACGATAAAGGCGAATTCGCAGATTTTGACAAACTTTTAACCCTAGTCGCGAAAGAAAAGGGCGGGAAGATCATCACTACAATTGACGCGTCCATTTGCCTTGACGAATGCTTAAAAGAAGTTGGTGGAAAAGTCATAAGGACAAAAATTGGAGATATAAATGTTGCACATGCCCTAATCAGAGAAAACGGATCATTTGGCGGGGAACCATCAGGCACATGGCTACACCCAGAATTCTCCAGATCACCAGACGGCATATTCTCAGCCCTCAAACTCATCGAAATAGTATCAAAGAAAGGACCATTATCTAGTCTACTCGAAAACATACCATCATATCATAATATAAGAGACAAAATATTTTGTCCCGATACAAAAAAAGATAAAATCATGGAAAAAATCAAAGATGAGCTGCCCGGCAGATTCAGAGAAAAGACCCGAATAGATGAAATAGACGGTATCAGAATATCCCTCAAGGATAATAGCTGGGTGCTCATAAGACCATCAGGTACAGAACCATATATAAGGCTAAGGATAGAAGCCAAGGAAAAAAAGACGGCTAAAAAACTTTATGATACCACCCATTCCTTTATAAAAAAGATCATAGAGGGAGCATGATGCAAGCCATTATCCTAACTGCTGGTGAAGGGACAAGGATGAGGCCGCTCACATTAACAAGACCTAAGACAATGCTACCAGTAGCAGGCAAACCCATACTACAATATAACATAGAGGCTCTCAGAGAAAACGGCATCAAAGACTTGATAATGATAACAGGATACCAAGAAGCGAAAGTGAAAGACTATTTCAATGACGGGAGCGGATTCGGTGTAAATATAAAATATCATACACAAACCGAACAGTTAGGAACTGCGGATGCCATAAGATATGCCAGAGACCATGTAAAAGACGATTTCATAGTACTCAACGGTGACATAATAACAGAACCTGCAGCAATCACAGATTTACTCTCATACCATGAAAAAAAACAAGCAGATACCATAATAGTGCTCAGAAAAGTTGAAGATCCAAGCCAATTCGGAGTTGTTAAAATAGAAGGAGACAATATAACAGATATCATAGAAAAACCACCAGCAAAAAAAGCCCCTGGAAACCTTATAAACACTGGAATATACCTATTCAATAGCAAAATATTTGACTACATCCAAAAAACAAAACCATCAACCCGTGGAGAATACGAGATAACAGATTCCATCAAAATGCAAATAGAAAACGGATTAACAATAAAAGGAATAATCTCGAAAAGACACTGGATAGACGTGGGCAAACCATGGGAACTACTAAAAGCCAATGAAAAGCTCCTCAAAAACATGAAAACGGATATAAAAGGCGAAATAGAAGACAACGTTACAATCCACGGGCCAATCATCTTAGAAGAAGATAGTATAATAAGATCCGGAACATACATCATAGGCCCGGTTTATATCGGTAAAAACAGTACCATAGGACCCAACTCTTACATTAGAGCGAACACATCAATAGGAGACAATGTAAGTATAGGAAATGCTGTGGAAATCAAAAACTCTATTATAATGGACAAAACAAACATAAATCATCTAACTTATATAGGGGATTCTGTAATCGGAGAAAACTGCAACCTAGGCGCCGGTACAAACATAGCAAACCTCAGATTCGATGACAATAATGTTAAAATGACCATAAAAAAAGAAAAAATGGACACAGGCCGCCGAAAGTTAGGAGTGATCTTTGCGGATGATATTAAAACAGGTGTCAATTCCTCATTTAATCCAGGTGTCAAAGTAGGCGCCGGATCCTGGATAGGACCAGGGAGCATAATATCACATGACATACCATCAAACAGGCTTGTATTAGTAAACCAGGAGCATATAATAAACAAGAAAAACTAAAATGTTTTCTGGTCAAGCTCCTCAAAAAAAATATGCGTGGAGAGTCCTCATAATAGTTTCTAGTTTGGGGTGGAGAAGATGGGTGAAAGGTTCAAAGTCTTTAATGGTGCTAAGATAATAGGTGAAGTGGAAATAGGAGACAATTCATCAATCTGGTATAATGCCGTGGTAAGGGGTGACATCGAACCCATCAAAATAGGCTCATATTCAAATATCCAAGATAATTGTGTAGTGCATACAAGCAAAGGTTTCAAGGTCATTATAGGAGACTATGTATCAGTAGGGCATGCAGCTGTACTACATGGCTGCAGGATAAAAGACAACGTCTTAGTGGGGATGAATGCAACGATCCTCAATGGTTCCACCATCCAAGAGAATTCAATCATCGGCGCAGGTACCATTGTAACAGAGGGAAAGGAATTCCCGCCAGAAAGTCTCATATTAGGTGTTCCCGGAAGATTTATAAGAAAACTTACAATAGAAGAGATAAACTCAATAAAAGAAAATGCGCTAAGATATTCTAAACTCGCCGGGAAGGGACAATAATGGTCCGGATAAGGGACACGATACTAGAAATAGAATCATATGTGCCTGGCAAGTCAATAAAGGAGATAGCCGAGGAATATGGTCTCCAAGAAGACGAAATCGTGAAACTAGGATCTAATGAAAACCCCCTCGGACCCTCACCTAAAGCTATTAAAGCTGTGAAGCTCGAAACCGAGAATATGCACAGATACCCTGAATCCGGATTAGAAGATCTTAAAAAGGCGATAGCAGATTACTCAGGGGTTTCCCCTGATCAGATAATAATTGGGGGTGATGGTGCAGATGAGATAATAGACCTTCTTGGCAAGACCTTCATCGAACCCGGATCAGAGTTCATCATCCCATTACCTACTTATATGTATTATGAGTATACGCTCCGCCCATATGGTGCGAGGCCAGTTTATGCAAGATGGGACTTGGAAGAGAACACCATTGATACCAGATCAGTTATCAGATCTATAAATGATAATACAAAGCTTATTTTCTTATGCACTCCTAATAATCCTACTGGAGGTTTGATCCAGGAAGATGAGATAATAAGTATACTCGAGTCAACCTCTGCTTTGGTTGTGGTTGACGAAGCCTATTTTGAATTTGCTGGAGTTACCAATATCAACTTAATCGAGGATTATGAGAACCTGATTATCCTAAGAACCTTTTCAAAGATCATGGGCCTCGCGGGGATGCGTATAGGTTATGGTATCTCAAATTCTGGGATAATAGATTATATGCATCGTGTGAAGCCCGTTTTCAGCTTGACTAGACTTTCACATGTCGCGGCCCTGGCAACATTATCTGATAAAGATTACATAAAAAGGTCTGTTGAATTTTCAATTAAGAGCAGAGAATATCTATATTCTAGATTGTCGCGATTGGATAAAGTCAAAGTTTTCAAATCCTATGCAAATTATCTTTTAGTGGATATACGTGGGACTGGTATGAACGCGGGTCAATTAACAGAGGAGTTGCTTAGGAGGGGTGTTATAGTCAGGGATTGCACATCCTTCAAGGGCTTGGATGAATACTGGATACGTGTAAGCGTAGGCACCATAGAAGAGGATGATAAATTCTTAGACGTTTTAGAGGAGATTATAGAGTGATTTTTTATGGAGATTGGGGAGTATAATATTTCCACGATAGATTTTCCCGGCACGCCCTCACTTGTAATATTCTTGGCTGGTTGTCCGCTTAGGTGTCCATACTGCCATAATCCCGAGCTCATAGATGGGGGAAGAAAAGTACCACTCAATGATATTTACAAGAGGATATCAGAATCTAAGGGGCTGATAGATGGTGTTGTGATAAGTGGGGGGGAGCCCCTAATGCAAATAGATGAACTCGAGAAGGTTTTAGAATTCGCCAAGTCCCTAGACCTTAAAACAAAACTGGACACTAATGGCTATTGGCCAAATTATATTAAAAGGATAAAAGGACTATTAGATTATGTTGCGCTTGATGTCAAGGCCCCATTTGAAGAATATAAGAGGCTTTTTGGTTTTGATGGGGTTAGAGTCAGGGAGAGTATGGAAATCTTATCAAAGTCGGAGATTTTCCTTGAATGCAGGACCACATATGTCCCTGGACTATTAAAACCATCGGATATTATAAGGATAGCATCCCAGATCAACTGCAACCTTTATGTGATACAGCAATTCAGAAACAAGATGGTTTATGATCCTAAATTTAAGGATGTTGATCCACCTTCTCCTTCTCTTTTAAGGGATATTGCAGTAAAAGCCAAAGAATACTGTGAAAACGTGAAGATCAGAACACAAGAGTTCGGGGAAGAAAGAATATAGGGTTTTTTTGATAGTGGGGGGATGAATTGCCTATCTTATCATTCAGCAGTCGCCAAATCGATCTCATAACCGGTGAAAGGAACATGACAATACGTAAATTGTGGAAGAAACGTTTAAAGGTAGGTGATAGACTCCACTGTTACTGGAACCTCGTGTCAAAAGAGCGTCAAAAGGTTTTCGAGGCTGAAGTCACAAATGTAGAGATCATCAAATTCAAAGATCTTATAAAAGATGATAAACTGGCGCGTGAAGACGGTTTTAAGGACGCTGATGAACTTAAAAGGGAATTTAAGAGGATGTATGGCGATATTGGTGATGATACGAAATTTCAGGTTATAAGATTCAAGAGATTGCCTGTTGAAGAATGGGATGGTGAAAAAATAGACCAAAAAGCCATGATAATCCAAAAGGCAGACATACTATTCGATCTAGGCAAATATAAGAAATCAAACGCATGCTATAATGCGGCTTTGAAACTAGACCCAGAAAATGTTTACATACTAAATAGGCTGGGAGACAACCTTACAAGACTTGGAAGATTCCGGGAGGCCCTTGAATGCTATGATAGGGCGTTAGAGTTAGAACCAGAAAATGAATACATATGGAATAACAGAGCCATCACATTACTCAATGCAGGTGACATAGAAAAAGCATTAGAGTCTAATAATAACGCTCTCAAGATAAACCCAAAGGATCCAAGTATATTACACTGGCATGGGATAATATTAGAGGTTATGGGTGAAAAAAAAGAAGCGCTCAGATACTATGATAAGACAATTGAAATAGATGATAGAAACGTTGAAGCCTGGAATGCAAGAGGCGACCTCTTATCAGAACTTGGAAGAAAAGAAGAAGCTATAGAATCATATAACAACGCCTTAAAATTCGCATTAGAAGATGAAGAAAGCGCAACACTTTGGAATCGGAAGGGTAATGCATTATTCGAACTTGGAAAGTTCCAAGAGGCCCTTGAATGCTATGATAGGGCGTTAGAGTTAGAACCAGAGAATGATATATTTTGGAGTAACCGAGGCGTTGCATTACTCGAATTGAACCGATTCGAGGAAGCTCTTGAATCATTTGACACCGCCTTGAGGATAAACCCAGAAAACGAAGATGCTAAAATACTTAAAGAAGAATGTCTTGAAAATCTCTGAACATTAGATGTCCACATTGGAATCCAAAATTGTCGGTAAAGGTATGTCTTCTTCCCCTACTTTTATTTCAACCAGAAAAGGTTCATTCATTGCAAGAACCCTCAGCATAACATCCTTTAACTTTTCTGGCTTCTCTATCCTAACAGCTTTAATATTATATGATCTTGCCAATTTAACAAAATCCGGATTCTTAAGATGGGCCTGGTAACTTTCCCCATATTCCATCTCCTGCCATTGCCTTATTATACCCAGGCTGGAATTGTTTAATATACAAATCACAATAGGTAGCTCCATTTCCATTATAGTTCCAAGCTCCTGCATAGTCATCTGGAACCCGCCATCACCTGTTATCAAGATTATCTTCTTTTCGGGTTTTGCGAGGCTGACTCCGATCGCTGCTGGAAGCCCATAACCCATCGGACCGAAAGCCCCAGAATATATCAATGAACGGCTTTCCAAAACTTTCCTATAAAGCGTTACCCAAGTTGTATGACTTCCTGCATCGTTTACTATTATTGCACTAGGCGCCAAATTGAATATCTCAGATATAACCTGGCTGGGTTTAAGTGGATAATCCTCCAATGGGGGGGTGTCCTCATATGCAGGGGGATTCAATCTTGAATATTCCACCAATTCCCTGATCCAATCATTTGAAGATCTTAATCTCGATTTCATTTCATTCATGAACTTTCCAACATCCATTTGGAGATTAACATCCCCCTTAAGGGTTTTTTTGTCAATGTTCACATGGATGATAGGCGAATCCCCAAACCCCGCCATGGTCCTCTCCGATATCCTGCAACCTAATGCTATGATAAGATCACAGTGCATCCCAGCATAATTAGCCGCGGGAGTGCCCCTTGTACCTATCATCCCCAGACATAGGGGATGATCTTCACTTATAATACCCCTTGCAGGATACGTGGTTGCAACAGGTATCCTATACATCTCTACAAACTCTCTGAGATCATCCTCAACCCCACCCCAAAGTACACCAGCACCAGCAACTATAAGTGGCTTCCTAGAGGACTCAAGTAAACCAATAGCATCCCCCATACCTGAATAATCCCCTACTGGGAGATACTCAACCCCCTCTAATAATATATCCTCTCTTATATCCTCCAAGAATATATCCTTATTTATATTAATGTGAATCGGGCCTATAGGTTCCCTCTCAGAACATACTATGGCCTTTTTCAACATTAATATCGCTTCTTCACCATCCATTGGCTTAAAAGTGTACCTTGTAATTGGTTTGAATACCTCTCCTAGTTTAGCTTCCTGGAATACATTTAACCCCACTTGATCTCGTGGAATATCACCAGTGATCACGATTAGGGGTATGGAATCCTTGTAGGCTGTTGCAACACCCATAACAAGATTCAATGCCCCTGGACCTCCTGTAGCGATGCAAACACCCACTTTCCCAGACGCGCGGGCATAACCATCCGCCGCATGCGCAGCCCCCTGCTCATGCCTTAAGAGCACATGATCAATCTTCGAGGTCCTCAAGGAATCATAAAATGGTAACACGTGTTCACCAGGATGGCCGAAAACATATTTTATACCAGCATCCTCTAATAATTTTACAATAGCATCCGCACACCTCATATACAAAATCCCCTATCATCTCTGAATACTATTTTAGGTTATGACAAACATAAAATATGCCCGTAGGTGAGATTCTATGACCGACCATCTAGATGCTCTACTCCACGAAGAAAGAATATTTTATCCACCAGAAGAATTTGTCAAAGAAAGTAATATTAGAAAATGGATGGATGAAAGGAATATTAAAAACTACTCCGAACTCCTCAAAAAATGTGAAGAGAACCCTGAATGGTTCTGGGACGAGTTAGCCCAAGAATTGGACTGGTTCGAAGCCTATACCAAAATCTTGGAATGGGATCCCCCATATGCCAAATGGTTTGCAGATGGTAAATTCAACATAGTCCATAATGCACTTGATCGACACGCTAAAGGATGGAGGAAAAACAAGATAGCATACATATGGGAAGGAGAAGACGGAAGACAAAAAAAATTAACCTACTTCGACCTCTATAAAGAGGTGAACCGCCTAGCGAATGCACTGAAAGAATTAGGAATCCGTAAAGGGGACAGAGTAAGCATATATCTCCCAATGATACCGGAGCTACCCATCGCAATGCTTGCCTGTGCAAAAATCGGGGCGATACACAGCGTCGTATTCTCAGGATTCTGGGCCAAAGCATTCAAAGAAAGAGCAGTGGACGCTGGAGCGAAGATAGTGATAACAGCAGATGCATTCTACCGACGAGGAAAAACCATAAAACTCAAAGACACCCTAGACACAGTCATAGACGAAATACCAACCATAGAAAAGGTCATAGTCGTAGAACACCTTAAAACAGAAGTAAACATGAAAAAAGGGAGAGATATATTCTGGGATGACCTCATAAAAGGACAGGGCAAAGAATGCAAGACAGAAATACTAGGAGCCGAAGACACCCTATTCATACTCTACACCTCAGGCACCACAGGCAAACCCAAAGGAGTTGTACATACACATGGAGGATACGCGGTCGGAACCTATACAACCCTAAAATTCGTCTTCGACATCCGCGAAGATGACATCTACTGGTGCACAGCCGACATAGGCTGGATAACAGGACACAGTTACATCGTCTATGGGCCATTAATAGCAGGGAGCACATCAATACTATACGAAGGATCCCCAGACCATCCAGACCCCGGAAGACTCTGGAAGATGATAGAAGATTATGGGGTTACAATATTCTACACCGCCCCAACCCTAGTGAGAATGTTCATGAAATACGGGGAGAAATGGCCTCAAAAATATGATCTTAGCAGCTTAAGGCTCCTAGGATCTGTAGGCGAACCCATAAACCCAGAAGCATGGATATGGTACTACGAGAACATTGGCGGGAGAAAATGTCCTATAATGGACACATGGTGGCAGACCGAAACAGGAATGCACCTTATAACACCACTCCCTATAAATCCACTGAAACCGGGATCAGCATATAAGCCATTTCCCACCATCCAAGCCGATGTGCTAGATGATGAAGGTAACAGTCTAAAGGGCGAGGGCGGCCACCTTGTAATCAAGACACCGTGGCCTGCCATGCTAAGAACGCTCTATAAAGATGAAAAACGTTACGTTGAGTCTTATTGGAGTAAATTCCCCAACATTTATCTCACGGGGGATGTTGCAAGGATAGACGAGGATGGATACTTTTGGATACAAGGTAGGGAAGATGATATCTTGAATGTGGCAGGACATAGGATAAGTACCGCCGAGGTTGAATCCGCGCTTGTAAGCCATCCACTTGTAGTGGAGGCCGCAGTGGTAGGGAAACCAGATATACTTAAAGGAGAGGAGATAGCGGCCTTTGTAATACTAAAAGAGGACGCCGAGCCAACCCAACACCTTAAAGGGATCTTGAGAGAGCATGTAAGGGAAGAAATAGGGCCGATAGCAACTCCAAGTTATATTGGGTTTGTGGATGATCTTCCTAAGACTAGATCTGGTAAGATAATGAGGAGGATAATAAAGGCGAAGCTTATAGGGGAAGATGTGGGTGATACAAGCACTCTAGCAAATCCCGAGGCTGTTGACAAATTAGAGAAGGCGCTATAGGGGTTCTTGGTAGTCTCCATTGTATTCTCCGGATCCTTTGACTTTGAATATGATTGCTTGGACTATTCTTTCACCCTTTTTTATTTTATATTCAAAGTCCCCATAGTTGTAGAGTAAGAATTTTAGCGTGCCACAGAATCCTGGATCGCCAAACGCAGTATGTACTGATATGAAGGATCTGAGCAGCGTTGAACGGGGAAGATAAATCATCGCATAATCCTTAGGGATCATTATCTTCCTATCCACGGTTACAAGGTAAGCCTTTTTAGGTTTCAGGGTGTATATTGGAGGTTTCAACCTTTTAAGTTTTGGTAACTCTTTCTTATCATCTAAGAGAGAGGCTGGACTATCTTGTTCAAATACATTGTCAAGGCGCAGGTCTATACCAGCTGGTTGCACTAACTCTTCAAATTCCGGGAAAAGTTTTTTAAGCTCATTTTCTCCTAAAATCACTTATCTACTCTCCCATTTAAACAAAATATATGTTACTGGGCTCCCTATCAGTGAACTACTCTTCCCCTTTCGGGTGGGGCTTCTTGCTTTATCGAAGAAACTCCCCCCAGGTCACATCATTATGGGCGGGGTCTCTCAGCCTTCCCACACTCTTATCTTTCACTGAAACTATATGAGTATACTTTCCCTCCATTCTTGTATACTCTCACAAGGAGGACTTTAACAGCGACCAATGTTAAACAATACTTTTGTGTATGGGGGGCTTATATCCAAAGTTTTTTAAGCTCTGGGTGTATCCCCTCTATTATTCCAAGTTTTCTGATCGCAGCACCATATGCTTCATGGATTGATTTAAATTCTGATCTTATCATACCCCTGAATGCATCATATCCCATTACTCTACCATAATTATCTGTTATGGACCATATTATCTTGTTAAAAGCTTCTATAATATCTTCTAATCTGTATTGGGATTTTTTTATATTAGATATTATGGCGTTGAAGTCTATGGCTGAATTTGCTTTAACTTCAACTCCTTCAAGTATTGGACATTCATTATATGGTAGAGATTTTTTTAGCATGCCCCTAGCTGGGGCAACGCCCATTATTTTACTGGTTCCAATGGACATTGCAAGTAGCAGATGTTCATATATTTTAAGGGTTAATTCTATTTTTTCGTTTTCATCAGTGGGTATTGTGATATGCTCTTCTAACCTTGGAAGTGAAATTGGCGGTTTTATCTCAGGTAAAACTTCTTTAACTTTAGGAGCTTCACTAACCTCCAACTTTACTTCACCCGAAACCCTATCAACTTCTTTAACTTTAGGAGCTTCACTAACCTCCAACTTTACTTCACCCGAAACCCTATCAACTTCCTCAACCTTGGGTTTTATTTTTGGTATTTTCTTTGTTTCCCATATTTCGTGGAGTTTTTTTCTGTTTTTTTCGGATACGAGGATTATATGTCCAAGTTTGGCGCTTTTGTCTGCTAGTACTAGAAGGTGGAAGTTTTCAATGTCTAAGAGTATCATGTTGCTTTTTTGGAATTCTAGGATTATTGTTTTGCAGGGGCCTTGTCTTGTTCTTTTGAGCAGTTTTTGTGAGGATTCGCTTATTACTTTTGCCATGGATTGTATTTTGGCGGTGTCAATCTTGGTTGATGGTGTTCGGTCGTATAGGAGGTTTCCATTGTCTGTTACTATTATACCATTGAAGCCGTTTATTTTTTCGAAATCTTCGTATATTTCATCGAAAATGTCCATTTAAACATCTCCTAGTGGGATTTGGTTTCTACAAGTTTGCAGTGTGTTATCCATGCGGCTTCTGATTTTCCTGGTGGGTAGCATGTTATGAGCATTAGTTTCGCTTCTCCGGTTTGTGAAAATCTTATGGGGTTTTCTTTGTAGTCCCATCTTATATCTTCACCATTGGATATTACTTTGTATATGTATTTTTTGGAGGTTATGAAGTCTTCTATTATTACTATGTCGCCTGGTTTTAGGTTTCCTAGTAATCGGAATGGCCCTGAATATCTTGTTCTATGTCCTAGTATGCCGCAGTCTCCGGGTTCTCCTGGCATAACACTTTCGGGGTAATGGTAGACTGAATCATAAGCGTTAACGGTGTCTTCTCTTATCCAGACTTCTAGGCCTATGCTGGGTATTATCAGTTTTCCCAGGACGGTGTAGCTTGTAGTGCTGTGTATTTCAGGATTCAGAAGCTCTTTGGGGGCTTTTTTGTATTCTTCGAGGTGGAGTTGTGATTTTTTCACTTTTTCAAGGTCTTGGTATCCTTTTACTATGATGGAGGAAGAGATCATTATACATGCGAGGATTATCATTATTGAGCATATTTTATACTTTTTCATTTTTCAACCCGGCTGATAATTTTTTTAACTTTCTTTGCTATTATGGATCTGTAATGGGCAACTTTATCTGTTTTCTCTGTCCATGCTGTTACATTGGCTATTATACCAGTATCTGCGATCTCTAATATGATGAGTTTAGGTTCTGGTTTTGGTAAGATCCCATTTATTCCTATGGTTACTTCTTTTATTTTTTCTTCGAATTCTTTTATATTAACTCTTATGGGTATGTTTACTTTGAGGTCTATTCTACGTTTATTGGATGCTGTATAGTTCACATGTGGATTTTTGGAAAATGAGGAATTTGGTATTGTTATGATCTTATTATCTGATGTGCAGATTGTTGTTGTCCTAAAACCCATTCTTATAACAGTTCCTTTCTGGTTAGAAACTTCAATTATGTCACCAATTTTGAAACTTTTATCTGCGAGTATGAAAAGTCCTGATATGAAATTTGCCAAAGTGTCCCTGGCAGCGAAACCTACTGCAACACCTACTATCCCTATACTTAGAACTAATCCTGTAAGGTCGATCCCAAACCATTTCAGGATTATGGCCAGTGCCAGTATATATAATGTGTATTTTATTATATCATTCAGCACATGTATTACTGTCAGGTCTAGGTCCCACTTTTCCGCGCTTTTATAAATTACATGCGATAACCATCTTGTTATGATGAATGTGCTGATGATTGTAACTCCTATGATGATCAGGCCTTCAATCATCATTTTTACTTGCATATTTTCTCACCTCGATTGTCATGAGGTCATGAGCCACTATAGTATCCTTAAATATCCTCCTAGCCGCCTTTTCGATGATATCTGAACGTTTATAGCGGGTGCTAAGGTGTGTGAGGATCAAATTTTTCACATTAGACTTTTTAGCTATTTTAGCCGCCTCTGAGGCTGTTGAGTGTCCGGTTTCCGAGGCCTTATCTTCTTTACCTGCCTCGAATGTGGCTTCATGGATGAGTATATGGGATTCTTCGGCCAATTCTACAAGGTTTTTGGAGGGTCTTGTATCACCTGAATATGTTATTTTGATGCCTTTACGTGGTTTTCCAAGTACTTGTTCCGGTTTTATGATCTTGTCACCTAAACGTACTGGGATGCCCCTATGGAGTTTCCCGAATGCCGGTCCTGGCTTCAAACCCAATTCTATAGCTTTATCCCTTAAGAATCTGGGTTTTTTCTTTTCCTCGAAACAGTATGCAAGGTTGGGGACTGTGTGCTCTGTTTCGGTGCAGGTTATGAGATATTCTTCTTTTTCTATGATCTTACCCGGGCCTATTTCATGCGCATAAATGTCGAAGTTCAGCGAGAAATAGCCAAGTTTTATAGCTGCTTCGAGCATCTCTTTAGTGCCTGGGGGGCCGAATATGTGTAGGGGTTCTGTTCTGCCCCTGAATGCTAGTGTTTGGATCATCCCTGGTAAACCTAGGATGTGGTCACCATGTAAATGGCTGATGAATATCTTTTTTATTTTCATCGGACTTACTTTTGCCTTTGCCATTTGTCGTTGGGTCCCTTCTCCGCAGTCGAATAGGAATACTTCTCCGAATGCTTTTAGGGCTATTGAGGAATGGTTTCTTTTCTTGGAGGGTATTGCTGCTGATGTTCCGAGGAATGTTAACTCCATTTTTATCACATCATCTTTGTAAAAGGGTTTATAGTTCCATTGTTAATATTTTATCATTGGATGGGGGGATCATCTTTGATTGATAGGATAAGGGAATTGATAAAAGAGGATATTGGCTTTGAGGATATAACGACAAATGCACTTATAAGTGATGGGATGGAAGCTGAAGCAGAGATCATTTCTAGGGATGATGGTATAATAGCTGGGGTTGGGATTGCTAAGCTTACATGTGATGACTTTAATCTGGAGTTTAAAGCATATAAAATAGATGGCGATATGGTTGCGGAGGATGAGATTGTACTCTCCATGAAAGGTGATGCTCGTCATATTCTCTTAATTGAAAGAACCCTCCTCAATCTTATGATGAGGATGAGTGGTGTAGCCACTTTAACATATGAAATGGTGGAAAAGGCGCGCAGATATAATCCTAATATTATAATCGCCGGCACTCGTAAAACAACCCCTGGATTGCAATGGTGGGAGAAGCAGGCTATTCGTATCGGTGGGGGGGATACGCACCGGTTCAGGCTTGATGACTGTGCGATGATAAAGGATAATCATATTTCTCTCATTGGAGATCTAGAGGAGGCTATCAAGAAGGTTAAATCTTATATAAGTTTCACGAAGAAGATAGAAGTAGAGGTTGAAAGTGTTGAGGATGCTATTCTAGCTGCAAGCTGTGGTGTGGACATAATATTACTTGATAATATGGAACCGGCGATCATTGAAGATGTGATTGACGCCCTCAAAAAAGAGAATCTGAGAGATAATGTGATCCTTGAGGCTTCAGGTGGCATAAACCCTGATAATATCTGTGATTATGCGGCTACTGGTGTTGATGTGATATCAATGGGTTTTATCACCCATTCAACACCCGTTTTAGATTTAAGCCTTGAAATAAGCAGGGCATAGACTATTTTAATTTTCCTTAAAATTACCTTTAATATCTTCTAGGGTAGAATTTCATCCCACCTAAAAAATTTAGGACTTCTTTAACTATCCAAACGTTTATATAGTTTAGATCCTCAATATATGGAAAGAGGGAGGTAAATTCATGGTTCAAGAAACTGAAGCTGAAAAGGAAGAACTACCATTTGCAAAAGCAGAGGTTGTAAGACTAATGAAACAACACCTTGACAGCGATAAGATGATAAGAGAAAGAGTCAAAGTTGAAATGAACAAATTCCTGGGTGAAATATTAGCAAACATATGCAAAGAATTAAACAAATACCCATATGCAACAGTAGAATATGACATGTTCAAAGAATGCATATACCCCTATAAGAACATAGAAAGAATAAACAAAGAAAAAGAGAGGATAATAAAACACCTGGAGGCCATAAAGGCGGACTGCGACTCTCTATCCATGGATGTCAAACGTACAATGAGATTAAGAGAAGAATAGAAGATTATCTCTCGATTGTTATAAAACCTGTTTTAAGTTTTTTGATTTCCTCGGCAGTTAACTTACGCTTTGAAACCTTTGGATGAGCTATGAAACTCTGTCCCATAGGATCCTCAACTATCACCTTAACCTTTTTCTCACCATTCCTAACCCTTTTAAGATCCTCAAGCAAGCTAAGGGATCTATCCTGGGATTTCTCATCATCAAAGAGTTTTAAAGCCATTTTAACAGCCGTCTGGAATCTTCCGATAACACCCTCTATATTTGAAATATAGGCTGTTGATCGTGGCCCCGGCTCCACCTTCAAACCAAGTTCTGGGATGCTTATAGTGGCTGACTGGGATTTCACCACCCTAGCATTTAGGGTTTCGGATTCCACATCCACGGAGTATCGCATAGGGTCTCCATGGTCTAGGCAGAGAACATCACTGTAACGGTATCCGCATTCATGGCATATTAACGTGGATTCCATAACATCTCCAAAGTATGGTATCTCCTCAATATGGGTTATAACCTCCAATGATTTTTTACCATGGCATACTGGACAGTCAATTTTCATACTTGATTCACTCTTTCTCTTTGTATAATAATCCTCTTTTGTCGAGTTCTTCGATTATCTTATTAAGGCTTTCTTTGTCAGGCGCACATATTTTATGTGAGTGTATATTATCCGATAACCTGTAAAGTCTTTCAAGATCCCTTTTGCGTTTAGGGTTGCTTTGAAGCCTGTCAAGGAACCTCTGGGCCTCTCTAGGATCATATACGTTCACATCTCTTTTAAGTGGCTCTGTAAATCCTGGTATATAATATGATACGTCCACTATACGTCCGCCGCACTTCCTGATCACTATATCTATCACTTCACTTAGTTTATCTACAGGATGTTTTAATGTTATCTCTTCACAGTACTGTCTTATAAAAGATAGCATCCTCTTTACTGTACAGGCTATGTTTTCATTGTCAATTACAGGTATATCATGCTCCTTCGCTCTATTGACTAGATGATTATGGATGATCCTGTTCTCCTTGAAATATTCAAGATGTTTGCCTCCCCTCTTGATCTCCATGGCTCTTTTGACGAATCTTTCTTTGTGTAGTTCTTCATCAGCACATAATATGAAAAAGTGTATTGATGCATCATCTTTGAATTTGGCTATATCTAAGAGGCCCGGGACGAGGTGCACGCCTTCGATGATCAAGTCATCTGCATCTTCAATGGCTCTTCTGATAACTTTTTCGATTGCAGGGATGACAAAAAAGGCGTGCTCTTCAAAGCCCGCGCTTACTAGTGATTCATACTCTGTGAATCTCTCTTTATCTCTAAGGACGGTGTAAGCGTCAAAGGATGATTTATGAAGAACTGGAGCGTAATCTGGTCCAATTATCCCCCTTACAACTTCTCGGATAAAATCTGTTTCTATGAGATGCTTTATATTTAATTCACTGGCTATGGCGGCGGCTATTGTGGATTTACCTATTCCTGATGCGCTTCCTATCAATATCACATATGGTTTTTTCAATATTTTACTCCCCATTGAATAAGATCTATGTTAGCAGATCTCTCACCCTCTCCGCGCTTCTTTTCATCTCAAGCCTTATAAGCCCAAGGTTTATATCAACATCTGTTATAACTGCTAGTATACCCTCACCGGCATCGATCATCAACGTTTTACCCCTGCTACCCTCTATTGTCACTTGTTCAAGTGGTTCATGCTTAATCTCTTCAGCTGACCTCTCAGCAGTACCGAAAACTGCTGATGCCATCGCAGCCACAAGTTCAGCGTCTATATCAGATGGAACTTCGCTCTCTATTATGAGCCCATCCTTTCCAACAACCAAAGACCCATTAACACCATTAATCCTGCCTAAATCTTTAAGCACCCTTTCAATCATTTCAACCATACTATCAATCCCCTAGATTTATATAGTCATCAACCATTTATTAATTAAGTAAGTATACATAATTAATTAAACTTTCTATTATCCTCGGAGCAAACTGTTAAGGAGTGATTCTTTGTACATATTATCTTCTGTAAAAGAACTTCAAAAACTCAACCCATTCATTGTAATAGGCTGTGGTGGTGGAGGAGAAAAGTTCGCAAATTTCGAAGGAGTCGAAACCGTAGGATTCGTAGACGATGACCCATCAAAGCGTGGGAGAAAATTCTGCGGCTCCATAGTATCATCAAACCTCCTCGAACTCCTCAAGAAAACACCCGCAAAGAGTGTTGCGATAATGCTACCAATCGGTGCCGAGGGAACAGCCTTAAAATATGCAGTCCAAGCAATAAACGAAGGTAAGAATGTTGTAACATCATTCAGATCCCTACCACTCGCCAAAAACCAATCACTAGTAAAATTCGCACATGAAAAAAACGTAACCATCCTAGAAATAAGCCCGCGCTTAGATAACGTCCGCAAGATCATGGGAGTGGCCCCACCACACTGCACAGAAACACTGCCAAAAATAGATTACGAACACAAAACCCCAGTAATTTACATAGGGGGAACTTCCCAAGAATGCGGCAAACGAACCACCACAAGAATGCTAGGCTTCGAAGCCAAAAAAAGAGGTCTAAAACCTGTAGTAATATCCACCGACGAGATGGGATTAGAAAAACCAATCGATATCAACTTCAGGGCCGGTAGCCTATCTGTAATGGATGTTGCGGCAGCCCTCATGGGCACAATAAAATATATGGAAGAAGAAAAAGACCCTGACATAATATTTATCGAAAGTCAAGCTAGCTTAACAGAGAGAAAAAACCCCCATCCAAGAGGTTTATCAGCCGCAATCCTTGTAGGGTCAATGCCAGATGCTTGTATAGTATGTCACAGGCCAAAACATCCATATCGACACCCAAGAGGAGTGGGGGAAGAAATAACAGCAATAGAAGCCGTTGAACCCACAAAGGTTGTTGGCATTTCCTTAAATTTGAGAAATGTAAACGATTATATAAAAGAAAAGTTAATAAGAAAATATGAAACCCAATATCACCTTCCAGTTGCTGATGTGAAAAATGGGGGGTCTTCTAAATTATTAGAAGCCATCATAGATCATATAGGGGAGATATAAGTTGCGAGATGTTATAAATTTTTTAAAAGAAACCATAGGATTAGAAGAGGAAGAAAAGGAAGAAGAAACAGAGACAATCATAGTACCAGAACATTCTTTTTATGAAATAATATTAATGAAAGCAAAACATCTCGAAGAAGTCGATGACGCCCTATCCCAGATAATACAAGAAAGAAATCCCGTAATACTAGACCTAACCCACCTAAAAACAGAATCACTAGAAGATTTCAAGACAGCGGGAGAAAAAATAAAAAAATTAAGGGAAACAGAAAAAGCAGAAGCCATACTATTATGCAAAAACGAAAAAGACATTATCATCATCACACCTCCAGAGATCAAACTCATTAAAAAAGAATAGCCAACAAAAGGGGAGTGATGGATGGAATTACCAATCACGAGACCAGCACAAGTCTCCTATGGCGATGAACTAGACTTTGATAAATTTCTAGAAAAACTTGCCAGAAAAAGATATAACGGATTCATCAGAGTCACCCACGCCTCAAGCGAAGGCCACATACTACTAAAAGAAGGCATCCCAATCGCAGCCTCATACGACAGATACATGAAAACAGAAGCCATGGAAAAGATCCTAGAAATAATCGATAAAATCAACACGCTCATAGAATTATTCGAAGTAAAAGAATCCCACATGGACTACCTAATAGAAATAAACAAGGTATATAAACTCGAACCCACAAAAGAAAAAGTCAAACCACCAACAGAAATCAAAACAAAAGAAGAAACCAAACCACCAACAGAAATCAAAACAAAAGAAAAAGTCAAACCACCAACAGAAATCAAAACAAAAGAAAAAGTCAAACCACCAACAGAAATCAAAACAAAAGAAGAAACCAAACCACCAACAGAAATCAAAACAAAAGAAGAAACCAAACCACCAACAGAAATCAAAACAAAAGAAGAAACCAAACCACCAACAGAAATCAAAACAAAAGAAGAAACCAAACCACCAACAGAAATCAAAACAAAAGAAGAAACCAAACCACCAACAGAAATCAAAACAAAAGAAGAAACCAAAGTGATTGATGAACTAGAAGTTGTTGAGACAGCAGGGGCTAAAGAAGCTTCTGAAATCGCCGCTGAAAGAGAAGAGATAAAAGTTTTAAATAGAGAAGAAGTAATGAAAAAATATGGTTTGAAGGATATCGATGAAGAGGAAGTTGAAAAAGTTCTTGAAACATATAAAGGTGGTGCCATAACCACAATAGATATCGAAAGAGTAGAATTGACTTTGATGAACAAGATAAAACAATCCATAATGGGAATCCCAAATATAAAAAGTGTTGAAGTCATGATCTTCCTCGAAAACATGCCGGAACTTGGAGGGGATATAAAAGTACTCATCGAACGTGAAAGTAAAGGATTATTATCCCGTCTAATAAGTGGAGTGATGAACGAAGAAGAATTAAAAGAACACACTTATGATATAATTGAAATGGAGATAAAGAAGACATTTAGAGGTTATCCGGAGATCATAGAAAATTTTAATATAAATATCGAAATACATTAGAGACTTATGGGGGCATGAAATGACAAGAGTTATTACAATCGCTTCTGGTAAAGGAGGAGTTGGAAAGACAATAGTTACAGCTAACTTGGGAGTTGCACTCGCAAGTTACGGTGAAAGCGTAGTTGTACTAGATGCAGATATTACAATGGCCAATTTAGAGCTCGTACTTGGAATGGAGGGAAAATCTGTCACTCTACATGATGTGCTAGCGGGTAAAGCTTCTATAGAAGAGGCTATTTACGAGGGTCCGGAGGGTGTGAAGGTCGTGCCTGCTGGCATATCTTTGGAAGGGTTGCGGAACGTGAAACTAGAACGTTTAGAGGAGGCTTTATCTCATCTAGTTGAAAATACTGATATTCTGTTAATTGATGCTCCTGCGGGCCTTGAAAAGGATGCTATATCGGCTCTTGCTGCTGCTGATGAAGTTTTACTTGTAACGACTCCTGAGGTTCCATCTATTAGTGATGTGCTCAAAACGAAGATAATTGCGGATAAACTAGATGTTAATATTATAGGTGTTATAGTAAATAGGGAGCAACATGATAAAACATTTTTAACCGTTGAGGAAATCGAAACTATATTGGAAGTTCCTGTAATTGCAGTTATACCCGAAGACGTTGAGGTTAGTAGATCAGCGGCGTTTGGAGAACCTATAGTGGTGAAGAATCCTAAATCTCCGGTTAGCAACGCTATCATGAAGTTAGCTGCTGATTTAATAGGTAAAGAGTTCCATCCAATCGAACCTGATAAGAAGGGGGTTATTGCAAAGTTAATAGCGGGTTTGATGGGGCGCAGGTAAACCAAAACATTTCTTGGTGGGGATCCCTTTTGGATATCGTAAGTGTGGGAACCGCTAATATGGACTTCATTTTAAAGGTCCCATCATTTGTAGAGCCAGATTCTGAAATGAATATTGAAAGGTTACATATTTCACCTGGAGGATCCGCTCTTAATTTTGCAGTGCACAGTGCTAGGAACGGTCTTGTAACTGGTATAATAGTAATGCTCGGATTGGACTATTTTGGGGATATAATCTATAGTAGGTTGGAGAATGAAGGAGTTGATATAGGATGTGTTTCAAGGGTCCGTGAAGGTACTGGGATGACCTTTGTCAGCGTAGATGAGAGGGGTAGAAGATCCATATATTCATTTATGGGTGCGAACAAGAAACTTGCCATAGGAAAAAAAGAAATAGATTATATTTCAGGGGCTAATCTCGTCCATCTTGGCGGCACATACCTTGAAATAGCGTTTCCAGTAGCTGAACACGCAGATGTTCTCTCTTTCGCGCCTGGAGCTCTTTTAGCGGCTTATGGCATGTCCACATTGAGGCCTATATTCCGGAATACTGATATTCTTTTTCTCAATGAACACGAACTTAAACTTTTAACCGGTAAATCCACCCAAGATGGTGTTAATTTATTAATCGATGAGGGAATTCCTCTGATAGTGATAACAAAGGGTGGTAAAGGCGCTGAAGTTTATACAGAAAAAGATATGATTAAATATAAAGTTGAAGAAGTTAGAGCGTTAGATACAACTGGTGCAGGTGACGCGTTTGCCGCAGGTTTTATTGCATCTTGGCTTAGAAACAAAGGTTTAAATGAGTGCCTCAAGAGAGGACATGAATGCGCCCTGAAAAATCTCAAAAGATTAGGTGCAATCTAGCAGCCTTTGAAGGACACTATTAACAGATTCTCTTTTAAAGCCAAGAAAAAAGTGGATTGGGAGGGCCACCACTCAGCAAGATACTGATGAGATGCGGAAAATCTTAACATTGAACATATTCTTTGGATTGTATGAGCTTTTTAATTTAAAATCATTCTTTTTTTAATCTTTAACTTGGGTTGCTGTTAAAGTCCTCCTTGTGAGAGTATACAAGAATGGAGGGAAAGTATACTCATATAGTTTCAGTGAAAGATAAGATTGTGGGAAGGCTGAGAGACCCCGCCCATAAGGATGTGACCTGGGGTGAGTTTCTTCGATAAAGCAAGAAGCCCCACCCGAAAGGGGAAGAGTAGTTCACCTGTTTTAACCTTACCGCCGGGAAGTCCCCTCCCGAAAGGGAGGGGATGAGAGGCGGAACATATATGTGAGAAAAACATACAACTATAAGATACGAACTCGACAGCGGTGCCCATTCAGTATATGCACTTCAGCACCATCCTGGTTCAAGTAGTGAAGTACCGAAAGAAAATGCTTGAGGACAGGGGGAGATAAGCGAGAGTTTCGGGGGGTGGAAGTTCTGAATTTGGAGTGCGACAACTTCCACCATGATTTTCAAGGCAAAGCCCGACTCTCGATACATCAACGCCATACAGAGGAACTTTCCAGAGGAAAGAAAGCTTTGGGGCGGAGTTTTTCTGGTCTCCGTCATATTTCCTCGCCACAACAGGAGAGGTAACTCTCGGATGTGCTGAAAAAATGCGTGGAGGGGGCAGAGTCATGCTTAGTTACAAATTCCGTCTGTATCCATCGAAGACAGCCGAGCGCACCCCTGAACCGTCACATGGAGCTTTGTAGGTGGCTCTACAACCGTCTGCTGTCTGAGCTAAAAATCTTGCAAAAGGGGATAAAGCTCAAGCAGACAGACACCCAAGCCCTTATCGTTTGACCTGAAAAAAGAAAAGCCCGAACTTGGCGAGGTCGAAAGTCCCTCCAGATAGTGAACCACCAGCTCTGGTCCAACATCCAATGCGCTTGGCAAGGGCTGAAGCAGAACGGCAGGATTGAGGTTCAAGGGCGCAGGGGTGGTTCAAGACCCTAAACTACAACCAGTCCGGCTTCAAACTCGAAAACTCATCCTCTCGAAGGTCGGGGAAATCCCCATCAAGCTCCACCGGAAAATCAAGGAGGGAAGTGAAGGGAGTAATCATCAAGCGTGAGCGCTTCGGGAAATGGTTCGCAATATTTTCAGGTCGAGGACAAGCCTGGGCTTCTGCCCAAGACAGAGAGGGCGATTGGGATAGATGTTGGGATCAGACATTTCCTGACGGACAGCGAAAGGAGGCAGGTCGAGAACCCGAGGTTCTATGAGAGGACGCTTGAGCAGATAAGAAGGGAGGCTGTCAAGGAAGAAGAAAGGCTCGAAGAACAGGGAGAAGGCCAGAGTAAGGCTCGCCAGAGCATACGAGAAACTGGTGAACCAGCGAAACGACTTCCTCCACAAACTCTCAAGGTTCTACATAAACGACCTGATCGCCGTGGAGCACCTGAACATCTACCGTCTGAGCGGAAAGATTCTCGATACCTCTTGGGGTAAGTTCATGTTCCTCCTACAAGGCTGAGAGAGCTGGTAGGAGGGTGGTGGACCCCCAAGGGGACCTCACAAAAACCTTCCGGAGGGGTTCGACAGGGGACTATCATAGCCGCCTGCCGAATCCTCTCCCTAGGGCTGGGACGGCCCAAGGTAACGCCTGTGGAGATGGGACCCTCTACTCTGCGTCCCGGCTTCCGCTGGTGGTCGCGGGGCAAGTCCCGTCATTGAAGCAGGAAGCCCCCATGCGAAAGCTGGGGGTAGTTCACCTCTCCCTAAAATGGTGGGGGTAATTTTAGATTTTGAAGAATTTTTTAGCATTCTTTGAAGACACTTTATGTATATCTGAGTCATTGAAGCCTTCAAGGCGCATTCTATGGACTGTTTTCGGTACTGATAGTGGGTCTGATGGTGCGGAGCTAATGTCGCTATTTAACATGAACTTGTCCACCCCATATTCTTTCATGATCATAATAGCTTCAAATGGTGTCATTTTACCTGGTTGGATGGTGATTCCAAGCATTGATTCTCCATTTATGACTTCTTTGATTATGTTGGTGTTGACATGGTCTATTAATACATTGGATGTGTCGATATTACTTTCTAGGATTGGTATGAGAATCTTTGTTATTTTCTTTTTGTTTCTGCGAGGTGTGTGTATTACTACTGGGATTCTTAATTCATCTGCTAATTTTAATTGTTCCTTTAAAATTTTTATCTCTAAGTTTTGTCCTGTTTCAATCCCGATTTCTCCTATGGCCACGACTCTTGGGTCTTCTAGGATTTGGGGTAATCGCCCTAGAATCCTATTATAGTCTCTTGGTATGCTTCTTGGGTGTATTCCTGCTGCTACATATAATTTGAGGCCGTTTTCCTTTGCACGTTGGATGTCGATTTTTAGTAGGCGTTGTATGTGTTCGAGGGTTATGCTAGAGACTTTCATGGGGAGGGGGTCGTGGGCGCATGTTACGGCTTTTTCTATTCCTGCTATCACCATTTTTTCGAAGTCCTCATATGGACGTGTATCTGCGTGTATGTGGGCATCTATCATCCTCTTTTCACCGTATTAGTTTGTGTGTTTTTAGGAGATCTTGGAATTTTTTCCGTCTTTTTAAGAGGTCTTCCAGGATCTTTTTAAGGTCTTTTATTGGTATTCTAATTTGTTTTGTGTCGTTTCTGTTTCTTAGGGTGACTTTATCGTCTTCAAGTGATTGGTGGTCTATTGTTACTGCGAAAGGCACCCCTATTTCATCTATACGAGCGTATCTTCTACCTATTGTACCTGATGCGTCGAATTCGGCGAGGAAACCATTGTTTCGGAGGTCATCTTTTATCTTTAATGATAATTGTACAAGGTTCTCTTTGTTTACTAGGGGCAAAACTGCGACTTCTATTGGGGCTATGTCAGCTGGGAAGTCAAAGTAGCTTCTATCATCTTCTTTTTTATATGAGTGGAGTAGGAGTGAATATATTATCCTGTCTATGCCGAATGATGGTTCTATTACATGGGGGAAAATCCTTTCTCCTTTTATTGTTTCTTCGATTTCCTCGAATTCAAGATCTTCTTCTAGTAGGATGTATTTTTTATCTATTTCAAGTTCGAATTGGCCATTTTCTTTAAGTTCTTTTTTGACGAGTTTTGGATCCGCATTTTCTAGGGCTTTTATAACTTTTGTTGCATCTTTTTTGAATTTTGGGCCTATCTTCTCCATCCTGGCTTTGACCATTTCTCTTTTTATTATTTTGGGTTTTTCGTATTCTATGAAGACTTTTAGGTCCTCTTTACTGTGTTCGCTGTGGGATTTGAGGTCGTAGTCTGTCCTGTCTGCTATGCCTATTATTTCGATCCATCCGTATCTGTTGGTTTGGATTTCAACGTCCCAGCAGTCGATGGCATAGTGTGCCATTTCTGTTGGGAGGTGTTGGCGGAATCTTATAACATTTTCTGGTATTCCTATATCGACTAGGAATTGCTTAGCTAACCATAGGTGGTATGTTAGAAGTTCGCTTGAAATTATACCCTTTTTAACGGCTTTTTCTGCGGTTAATGTTATGGGTTCTTCGCCTTTTTCTTGTTTTTCTGCTGGGTATAATTTTAGTTTCTCTGATTTTATCATGTGGAATCTTGGATGTGTCTTGTCTTTGGGGTTTACGAATATTTCTGCTTCTGCTTGTGTGAATTCTCTGAGTCTTATGACGCCTTGTCTGGGAGATATTTCGTTGCGGTAGGCTTTACCGAGTTGCACTACACCGAATGGTAACTTGTTTCTGAAGAATCTTAAGAGTCTTTTGAATGGCGTGAATATGCCCTGTGCTGTTTCGGGTCTTAGGTATCCGACTTTTTTGCCTTTTGCCCCGATGAGTGTCTGGAACATGAGGTTGTAACTCCATACGCGTGAGAGGTGTCCGCCGCAACGTGGACATCTTATCCTTTTATCTGAGATTATTTCTGTGAGTTTCTGGTTTTCCAAGCCCTCAACATCCATTCCTGTGGCTTCCTCGATTATGTGGTCTGCTCTGTATACTTCCCTGCATTCTTTGCATTGTGTCATGGGGTCGTTGAAGTGTTCAACGTGACCTGAGGCTTTGAAGACTTCTTCTGGCATTATTGTTGGGGATTCCATTTCGTAGAATCCTTCTTTTATGATGTAGTATTCTCTCCATTTGTTCATGATCTTGTTTTTTAGGAGGGCTCCTAGTGGACCGTAGTCTACGAATCCTGCTACTCCGGAATAGATTTCAAAGGATGACCATAGGAATCCTCGTTTTCTCGCGATTTTCATCACTTCTTCGTGGCTCATCGTTCATCCCCTACCCTTTTCTAAAGGTTCTGAGTTTTTTGAGTTCATAGTCGTCTTTTATTTTGCTTGTTTCGGGTTTGAGTTGGCCCATATATTTACTTTCTCTTTCGGGGTGTCCGTAGGGTTTTTCTGCTGGTGAGGTCATTGTTTCGAATACTATCTGGCATACTCTTTGTTTTGGGTAGAGTGCTACTGGCATTTTTCCAATGTTTGAGATTTCTAGGGTGATTTTGCCATGGAATCCTGGGTCTATGTAGCCTGCTGTGACGTGCATGGTTATCCCGAGTCTTCCGATGGATGATCTTCCCTCTACTCTTGCAACAAGGTTGTCTGGTAGTCCTATATATTCGTATGTTGTGGCTAATGCAAATTCTCCTGGGTGTATTATGAATGATTCTCCATCTTTTATGTGGTATGATTCCATGTAGGATTCTATGTCCCCTGGTTCTTGGGGGTCTATGCATGGTTTCCTTATGATCTTGAATCCCTTGAATTCATTCCCTATTCTAAGATCTACTGATGATGGTTGTATTTGCCTTTCAGGGTCTTCTATGGGGTCTATGATTATTAGACCGTCCCTTAGACATTTTTTTATGTCACGGTCGCTTAGGATCGCCATCTTTTCCATCCTCTTTTTTTAGTTTTATCTTTGATGGGTCTTCAACGATGTTGGGTATGCCGCAGCTGTTACCCACCCCTACAATGAGTATGTTATTGCCTTTTTCTGTCCATTCTATACTGGCTTTGATCCTTTCAAGCGCGATTTTACAACCCTCTAAAATTTTTTTATCCATTTGTGTTATTGCTTCCTCCTGGCTCATTTTGATCACTATTGAATCAATTTCAATGTCTCCTTGGAGTATTTTATCCTCTATGAACCATTTTTCGACTCCGGTACCTCCAATGACAACACCAACGCCTTCCGCGACTTTACCAGTTTCTTCACCTTCCATTTTAACGGCAGCATCGACCATTATAATCTTTTTGATGTTGAATTTGTCTATTAATGTGTTCGCGGCCTTGGCAACTTTACCTAGTTTTGCGCCGGGTCCTTCTGGTCGGAGTATGATAATTTTTCTGTTTTCATCTTTTCTGATTGCGTATATCATCTCGTCTATGGATTCTATCTTGTCTTCTTTTTTTAGTAGCATGGCTATTGTGAGCGGTCCGGCGCCGTCACCCACGGGTAAGCCATTGGAGAATGCTTCGGCGCCTTTGTATTGGGCTTTGAATATTCTCATGATGAGTGGTATGTTCATTTGGAGTGCTAAGAGTATTTGAAGGTTTCCTGTTTTCTTTGCAAGTTCGAAGTTGTGTCTTATCATCTTATATATGCTGTTGAGGCCTATGGCGACTTTTAGGGTCATTATTATATTTGCTTTTATTTCTCTGTTTGCTTTTGGGGCTATTGTTTCAACCATTTTTTTGAATCGGGATTCGCTCAATTCTAGTATTTGGTTGAATTTTTGGACGATGCCATTTGGGTCTAGGTCTGTTGGGGGTATGATGAAGAAGTCTAGGAATTCATCAACCTGTTTCATGGCGGCTTTTTTGCCTCCGTTTTCTTTGGATAGTTTGATTATCAGGTCTTTTGAGTTTTTCACCATTTTTTCCATTTCGAGGAGTGTTTTTTGTAGTGATGAGAATATGCGGATTCTCATTACTATTGGTAGGAATATGATGAGGAGCACGAAGAATATTATGCTTATGATGTCCCAGGTTGCTCCGAAAATCAGCTGCATCTCCCTCCATGGTTTTTATAAGCGTTTTTTTATCCTTCTGAGGATTCCTTTTAGGGTGTGGGCTTCTCTTCCTGTGATGAAGGCTCTCCCTATAAGGTTCTTGAAGGCTCTTATGGCGACCTTTTTTTTATGATCTGGCAGCCCAAGGGAGGATATTATATCCTTCATATCAGATAATAGGAGTTTTTTTTCAAGTCCTGAGGCTTCTTCGATCCCCTTGGGTTTATAGTCTCTTTTTTTGAATATTTCATAGAATATTATCGCGGCTGCGTGCGATACGTTCATTATGGGATACTCCTGGCTTGTTGGTATGCTCACGATAATGTCGCATTCTGATATTTCCTTGTTTGTTAAACCGTTTCCTTCCCTGCCGAATAGTATGGCTATCTTTGCATTTGTATTTAATGCTTTTGCAAATTGTTCTGGTCTGAGGGGTAGTCTTTCTAGTTTGTAGCTTCCGCCTGGTATTCCTGTTGTGCCAACAAGGAAGTCTACTGGTAGTTTATCTAGCATGTCATCAAGGGATTTGAATGTTAGTGAGTTTTCTAGGATGTCTGTTGCGTGCATTGCATGTAGATATGCTTCTTCATCTAGTTTGCAAGGGTTTATGAGGATTAGTTTTTTTAATCCGAAGTTTTTCATGGTCCGGGCTATGAAGCCTATGTTTCCTGGTGTTTCGGGTTCGACGAAGACCACTGAGATGTTATCTTCAAGTTTTTTTATTTCTTCTTCCATTTTCTCTATATGCTAGGTCTAATAGTTCTAGTATGTTCATGACTTTGACGTCTTTTAGTCCTTCCCTTCCAAGGGAGTCTTTTATGTGTAGTTGGCAGAATGGGCATATTGTTATCACGGCGTCGACGCCTAATTTTTTTATCATCTCGGCCTTCTTTTTACCTAGGCTGTATGCCAACTCTGGTTTCCCTGATTTGACACCGCCTCCGGAGCCGCAGCATTGGTCTGGTTTTTCCATTTCAACGAATTCTAGGCCTTTTATTTTTTTGAGTATTTTTCTTGGTTCTAGTCGTATTCCTTGCCCTCTTGCGAGGTGGCATGGGTCATGGTAGGTTACTTTCATGTTAACTGGTTTCATATCTTTTGTGTTAAGGTTGTCTGCTAAGAGTTCGCTTATGTCTAGGACGTTTAATTTGACACCATACTTTGGGTAGTCATTTTTTAGTGTGGAGCCGCAGCCTGCGCAGACTGTTATGATGGCGTCATATCCCTGGAGTGCTTTCTTGTTTTGGGCTGCGAGTTCTTTTACTATGTCTGTTTGTCCTGTGCGTATCATTGGTGATCCGCAGCATACCTGATCTGAGGGCACGTCAATTTCTATCCCGTGTTTTTTAAGTACTCTGAGCAGTGCTAGTCCCACTTCCGGTATCCTATAGTCTACAAGGCATCCTGTGAAGAATCCTATCCTCGGATTCTTTTCATCCAATTTTAGGGATTCTATGAAACCCTCCTGGATGCGTTCGACTGATCTTCCAGTTTCTTCTATGAGTTTTTTAACTTTTTTATGGGCTTCAAGGGGTCCGATCTCCTGTTTACATGCTAGCGCCCTTAATTTTTCGATGGCGTCTCCTGGCAAGTTTAATTGTTTTGGGCAGACCTCTTCGCATTTTGCGCAGGTTGTGCAACAGTATAGTCCCTCTTTGAATCCTTCCTTGGCCCTGTTTGCTTTGTCTCTTGGGTCGAATGCGAACTTTGAAAGGTATCCCATGAAGTATGGTCCTGCGAATTCCGAGCTTTCTTTGATTACTGGACAGGCTGCTATGCATGAGAAGCATTCGATACAACTTCTAAGTTTTTTCGAGTCCATGTAATCTTCTGGTCTGATCTCTTGAAGTCCTTCTCCACTTGATTCTAGGTATAATCTCATCTGCCGGGCTTTTTCCTCGATTTCGCTCCTGTCAACTATAAGGTCTTTTATAACCTGGAAATCTAATGGTTCTATCAGCGATCCGTCCTTTACTTCCGCTTTACATGCAAGGACAACCTCACCGTCCATTTTAACCGCGCAGGATCCGCATTGTCCCGCCCTACAGGAACTTCTAAAGGCTATGTTAGCCCCATACATGTCATTGATTAGATTGAGGGCATCTAATATTTTCATCTTCTCCTTGTATGGGATCTTGTATTCTTCAATGTATGGTTCCTCGTCCTTTTCCGGGTCGAACCTTAAGATTTTAACCTTTATCATATTTCTTATCTCCAATTTTATGGGGGAAATTATAAGTCTGGGAAAATCAGATTGGATTTTATGGAAATTTTAAATTTTTTCATTATTATAATTTTCTCAATAAAATAATTAGGTGATCAACATGATCCAACTTCTAGAGGCTAGTGAAGGTGATGAACTTTTCCTCCTAGGTAACGAGGCCGCTGCAAGGGCAGCTATAGAATCGGGCATAGCTGTTGCAAGCACCTACCCTGGAACTCCATCATCAGAAATCGGAGACGTGCTCTCAAAGATCGCGCCCAAGGCCGGGATATACTTTGAATTTTCAACAAATGAAAAGGTTGCAGTTGAAGTGGCGGCCGCAGCAGCGGCTTCTGGTGTGAGATCGTTCACGTTCATGAAACATGTGGGAGTTAACGTGGCATCAGATTCACTTGTAAGCACAGCATACACTGGAGTCGAAGCTGGCATGGTACTATTATCGGCAGATGACCCCTCAATGTTCTCATCACAAAATGAACAAGACAATAGACACTATCCGAGATTTGCTAACATCCCATTACTTGAACCGTCAAATCCCCAAGAGATACTAGACTTTACAAAGTATGCTTTTAATTTATCTGAAAAATTTAAGCTGCCAGTCATGATAAGGACAACAACAAGAATATCACATATGAGAAGCAAAGTGAGGGTGGGTGAAACCCAGAAGATTAAAAGGAGGGGCCAGTTCAAAAAAGATCCTGGTAGATTCGTTCTTGTACCATCAACTGCAAGGACCATGCACAAGAAACTTGTCAAAAAAATAGACAAAATATCTAGGATAGTGGACAAATCACCATTCAACCAAATCTATTACAAAGGTAGAAGAGTGTCAAAAATTGAAGATAGCGCCTATGGGATCATAGCAAGTGGAGGCGCCTTCAATTACGCCTATGACCTAGTCAATGAAAAAGAACTCCCCATACCCATACTGAAACTAGGATTCACCTATCCATTCCCAGAAAGGCTAGTGCACAGATTCCTAGAATGCCTTGATGAAGTTTTCATAATCGAAGAAGTCGACCCAATAATGGAAAAAGAAGTTCTATCCATAATAGGTGAAAGAAACCTTAAAGTGGATGTCCATGGAAAACTAGACGGCACATTCCCAAAAATCTATGAATACAACCAAGACATAATAGGCGATTCCATCAGAAAACTGATAAGATTCCGGGGACAAGGAAAGATTCCGGAGATGAGATTGCCTGAAAGACCTCCAACATTTTGTCCGGGCTGTCCACACAGAGCAGTATACTATTCTATGAACAAGGCCCTTGAGGAACTAGACATCGAGGTTATATTTTCAACTGATATTGGCTGCTACACACTAGGCATAGAATCCCCATATAATGCAGCTGATTATCTTCTGTCGATGGGTTCAAGTATAGGGGCGGCCTGCGGCTTTTCCAAGGCAACAGAACAGAAAATAGTATCATTTATAGGGGACTCAACATTTTTCCATGCTGGTATTCCACCACTCTTGAATGCCGTGCATAACAAACATGATTTCCTTATTGTGGTCTTGGATAACAGGACAACTGCAATGACTGGAGGCCAACCACACCCTGGCTTGCCATTTGATGGTATGGGTGGTGAAGCACCAGCCATCTCCATTGAAAAGATTGTTGAGGCTGCTGGAATAAAGGCTAAGGTGATAAACCCCATGAACATAAAAAAGAGTATAGAGACCTTTAAGGAGGCTTTGACTGCGGATTCGCTTAATGTTGTTGTTGCAAGGTACCCATGTCAACTTTCAGTCAAGGCCCGTGGGAAACCAGTTAAAGTAGACTATGATATCTGTAATGAGTGTTTGGAGTGTATAAGTAAACTTGCATGTCCTGCCATAAGATATGATGAGGCTGTGAAGGTAGATGAAAGGTATTGTCGGGGATGCACGGTTTGTATCCAAGTTTGTCCAGAGAATGCTATAAAAATCCAAAGGGGGGCTTCACAGTGAAGTTATCATATGATATTTACATTTGTGGTGTTGGCGGTCAAGGCATCATAAAAGCTGGTGAAATCATAGGATGGGCTGCTATGAAAGAAGGTTTGGATGTTGTGATGAGTGAAATTCATGGAATGGCGCAAAGAGGTGGTGTGGTATCCACAGAGGTTAGGATAGGGGAAGCAAGGGGAACAATAATCCCATGTGGCCATGCTGATCTTATGATGGCTTTTGAACCCCTTGAGGCTTTAAGGGCTGTTTCTAAGTTAAGAAGGGATGCTCAGATAGTGGTTAATGTCACTCCTCTGCCACCATTTAACATGAATCCTAGAGAATATCCCCAGGTAGATAGGATAATATGGGAGCTTAGGAGATTTTCTGGGAATGTTTATGCTTTTGATGCTGATACTGTTGCATTAGATGCTGGCCATCCTCTTTCTATGAATATGGTGATGTTGGGCGCTGCCGCGGCCACGGCTGGTTTCCCGGTTTCCCGGGATGCTCTAGTAGATTCTATGAGGGAGAATTTGCCCAGCGGACTGTTTAAGGTGAATTTGAAGGCGTTTAAAATGGGATTTGAGGGTTTAGATCGTTGAGATATCCTCTGATGATAAGATGGGTACTTTAGCCTCTCTTAGCACTTTTATGCCCGATTCTATGTCTTCTGTTCTTATCACTACAAGTGCTTTTTCTCCTTTTTTTTCCACGAAAGCATAAATGTATTCCACGTTCATGTCGGCTTCTGTGAGTATTCCGAGGATGCTGTCGAGTCCTCCTGGTTTGTCAGGTACTTCGACGGCTATAACATCATTGATTTTAACCACGAAGTTGTTTTCTTCAAGAACCTTCTTCGCTTTTTCGGGTTCTGGGACTATTAGTCTTAGTATCCCGAATTCTGATGTGTCGGCTATGGATAAAGCTCTTATGTTTATATTGGCCTTGGCGAGCGCATGCACTGCCTTTTTTAATCTTCCTTTCTTGTTTTCGAGGAATACGGATATTTGTTTCACTTTCATTTCAGATCGCCTGCTTTAAAATTTTCTTTTATCAATGACTCTTATGGCTTTCCCTTCACTTCTTGGTAGGCTTTCTGGTTCGACGAGTGTTACGTTAACCCTTAATCCTATCTCTTTTTGTAGGTGTTCTTCTATCATCTTTTTTGCTTCTTCTATGTGTTTCACTTCATCTGAGAATAGTTTTGGTGAGGCTTCAACTTGGATTTCGAGTTCGTCTAGGTATTTTGGGCGGGTTACAACTATCTGGTAATGTGGTTCGAGTCCATTGATTTTAAGTAGGGCTTCTTCGATTTGTGATGGGAATACGATAACTCCACGTATTTTTAGCATGTCATCGCTTCTTCCGGTTATGCGGTCCATTCTTATGAGGGTTCTGCCACAGGGACATTTGTCTGTTCTTAGGGTTGTGATGTCTCTTGTTCTGAATCTTAGGATGGGCATGGCTTCTCTTGTAAGGGTGGTTAGTACTAGTTCTCCTTTTTCTCCTGGGGGTAGGTTCTCTTTTGTGTTTGGGTCTATTATTTCTGGGTAGAAGTGGTCTTCGAAGATGTGTAGGCCGTTTTTTTCCTGGCATTCCATGGCCACGCCCGGTCCTATGATTTCTGTCAGGCCATAGATGTTGAGGGCTTCAAGACCCAATCTTTCTTCTATGGCGTTTCTCATTTCCTCTGTCCACATTTCGGCTCCGAATAGGCCTGATTTGAGTTTTAGGTTGTCTTTTTTAACCCCTTCTTTTTCGAGGACTTCTGAGAGGTATAGTGCATAGGATGGTGTGCATGTGAGTATTGTTGTTTCGAAGTCTTGCATGATTTGGATTTGTCTTTTGGTGTTGCCTGCTGATATTGGGATTACTGTTGCCCCTACTCTTTGGGCTCCGTAGTGTATTCCCAGGCCGCCGGTGAATAGCCCGTATCCGTAGCAGTTTTGTATGCGGTCTTTTCGGGTTGCCCCGGCCATTGTGAGGGCTCTTGCCATGACCTCTGACCATAGGTTTATATCTTTTTGGGTGTAACCTGATACTGTTGGTTTTCCTGTTGTCCCTGAGGATGTGTGGACTTCTATGATGTCTTCATCTGGTACTGCGAACATTCCGAAGGGGTAGGCTTCTCTAAGATCCTTTTTTGTGGTGAATGGCAATTTTTTAATGTCTTCTAGGCTTTCTATGTCCTCTGGTTCTATTCCAAGTTCATTGAACCTTCTATGGTAGTATGGGACGTTCTCGTAGGCTCTCTTAACGGTGTCCTGGAGTCTTTTAAGTTGTGTTTCTTTTCTTTCTTCTTTGTCCATGCATTCTGCCTTTGGATTCCATATCATTTTGATCTACCTTCTAACATGCTAAAGTGGAGGGGATAAAACTTATAAATTTTATATTTTCATTATTTTTTTATAAAATTTTGGAGGATGAACAGATGAACTTGGTGATCCTTGGGATAGTCGTATTAGTCTATTTTCTCATGGTAGGCTATGCAGGTTATGTTGCGTGGCGGAGAACCAGCACATCAGAGGACTATATGGTGGCCGGTAGAAGAACGCACCCTTATATTATGGCTCTTAGTTATGGTGCCACTTTTATTAGTACTGCTGCTATTGTTGGTTTTGGTGGTATGGCTGGCGTGTATGGTATGGGCATATTATGGCTTGTATTCCTTAACATTCTCGTTGGGATATTCATAGCCTTCGTATTCTATGGTAAGAGGACACGTAAGATGGGCGAAAACCTTTCTGCTTTCACATTCCCAGAGTTTCTCTCAAGAAGGTTTAACAGCAGGTTTATACAATATTTTGGGGGGGCTGTGATATTCCTTGGGATGCCACTCTATGCTTCAGTTGTCCTTATAGGCGCTGCAAGGTTCCTTGAAACTTCACTAAATCTCAACTTTACTTTGGCCCTTATCATAATGGCGATAATCGTAGCCTTATATGTTGTTATGGGCGGTATACGGGGTGTTATGTATACTGACGCCCTCCAGGGTACTATAATGTTCCTTGGGATGATATTCCTCATTTTTTCAACATATTATATGCTTGGTGGTGTTACAGAAGCCCATGGGGCGCTTACGAGCATGGCGCATTTCCTGCCAGAATCTGCTAGGAGTGTGGGTGCCACAGGCTGGACTAGCATGCCCACCTATGGAAGCCCTTACTGGTGGACTTTATTTTCCACGATAATACTAGGGGTTGGTATAGGTGTCTTGGCCCAGCCACAGCTTGCGGTAAGGTTTATGACCGTGAAATCCAACCGTGAACTTAACAGGGGCGTTCTTATAGGTGCATTGTTCATATTTATCATGACATGGGGCGCATATGTTGTCGGGGCATTATCAAACGTCTACTTTTTCCAAGAGAAAGGTCTTATCGCGATCCAAGCAGCCGGGGGAAACGCTGATAAAATAATACCAGTCTTTATAAATTCTGCCATGCCTGAATGGTTCACATACCTTTTCATGTTGACTTTGCTTTCAGCGGCCATGTCTACTTTGAGCGCTCAATTCCATGTTCAAGGGACTGCTATTGGAAGGGACGTCTACGAGACTTTAAAAAGGGAGAGTGGAAGATCAGTGTTTATAACGAGGATTGGTATTATAATAGCTGTGATAATCGCAGTTATATTAGCATATATACTGCCGGGTAGTATAATAGCGCAGGGAACGGCGTTATTCTTTGGGATATGCGCAGCCACATTCCTTTCTGTTTATACTTGTGGTTTGTTCTGGAAGGGGACGACGAAGGCTGGTGCAATAGCAGGGATGGTCTCAGGGGCTGTTATAAGCGTATTATGGCTTCTATTTGTCTATAAGAAGACTGCTATGGCCCTTGGCTTGGCAAAGTCGATCTTTGGGGGTTTGCTCATCAAGGCAACGCCCTGGCCATTCGTAGACCCTATACTGGTAGCGGTCCCAGCATCAATGATAATAACAGTACTTGTAAGTTTGTTAACCAGAAAACCTGGGGAAGATCATCTAAAAAAATGTTTTAATGGGGTGTGATCATGGAAATCCTAGGCATACCTGATCCATGGGTTTGGAGCGCCTACATATCCTGCATACTAATAACCGTCCTATGCGTAGCCTATGGTCTAATAAACTGGAACAAAAACTAGGAAAAAAAGAGATGCCCCCACACACAAGTAATTTTTTTCTCTTCCAAAATTATAAATAAATAGTAATATCATAGAAAAGGATATGGTGAGTAAGATGAGAGTTGTTGAAGAGATTATAGGTAAAGAGGTTCTTGACAGTTCAGCTAAGGTAATAGGAAAAGTAAAGGACATTGAAGTAGACCTTGAAACAAGGACGATAGAAGCGCTCATATTAGGCAAGGGAGGATTATCAGAGGGTCTTGGATTATCGAAGGGGGAGACAATAGTACCCTATGACATGGTTAAAAAGATAGGGGATAAGATACTTCTTGAAGGGCCGATAGAATAAGATTTTTTCTTTACCCTTTTTTTTAGGTGTTGGAATTGGAAGTGAAGGGCGTATGTAGTATTTGTGGTAAAGTGGCATTTTTACATACTTGTCGTCTCTGCGGGGCCTTAGTATGTTCAGATTGTTACGTTCCAGAGTTGGGGGTTTGTAGGATATGCGCTGGGAAACTGAGAAGGAAAAGCTTAAAGGGCGCCTTTTAAAGTTGCTGAAAGAAAAAAAAGTTATAAAAAGAGGCCAATTCACCCTATCCTCTGGGAAAAAAAGCGATTATTATGTGGACATTAAAAATGCTATAACAGACCCCCAGATCCTAGACTTGATAGCAGACCTGATAAAAATGGATATAAAAGATGATGAGATCGATAAGATAGCCGGACCCGCCCTTGGGGCTGTGCCCATCGCCACTGCCATATCACTCAAAACAAAAAAGCCCCTTATCATCATAAGAAAAGAAAAAAAAGAATATGGAACCTCCAAGTTGATTGAAGGCAAAATAAAAAAAGGGGAAAAAATAGCGATAGTTGAAGATGTTACAACAACAGGAAACTCCCTCCTAAGAGCCATCAAGGTGATAGAAGAAAATGGAGGCCGAGTCAAAAGAGCTTTTGTAATAGTAGACCGCGAAGAAGGGGCTGAAGAAAACCTGGAAAGGGAAGGTTTCATCTTAGAACCTTTATTCTCCATCAGCCAAATGAAATAAGGGTTTATAGATTATCCTTTTTGGTTGATATTTTTTTGGGGGGGTAAGATTTTTATATTGGAAACATTAATAATGTAAGTAAGTACCTACATCCTTCTTTGTGGTATCATGAAAACTACAAGAGAAAAAATACTAGAAGCTGCAAGGGAAACCTTCATAAAGAAAGGATATAAAGGTGCTACAACGCGCAAAATCGCCCAGAAGGCGGGTGTAAGTGAAGTCACATTATTCAGGAAATTCAAAACAAAAAGCAGCCTACTCAAAGAAATACTAAACGAAAACGCCATCCTATCCTCAGAGATATTCAACGAACTCCTAGAATCAGACCTCAGAGACAAACCCAAAAAATTCCTCCAGAGACTAGCAGAAAAATTCTTCGACCTCGTCATCGAGAAAAAAATAGATCTAATATTCATAATACTCGTGGAAAAAGAACTCGAAGAACACGGACTAGAAGAATGGGAACTCCTAGACTCAATCAACAAAACACTATACTCCAACCTAACCAAATACCTCAAAGAACAGATAAAAAAAGGCAACATCCGAGAAATCAACCCAGAAACAGCAGCACTAACCTTCATAAGCTACCTATCACACCTAAACCTACTATCACACTTCAAAGAATGCGACATACACGAAGAAAAACAAAAATACATCGAAAACTTCATAAACATCCTCCTAAACGGGATAAAAAGGTGATAAAAAATGTTAAACACAAAAGGAGGTGAAGAAGAAGCCAACATGGGGAATATGATAACCACATTCAAAAGAATAGCTGAAAACCCACTATCAAGACTCCTAATAAACCTAACGCTACACAAATGCAAAAAAGATAATAAAACACGCCTAGAAGCCGCACTAGACCACTATATAAACGATAAAGACTGCTGCAGAGAATGCAAAATCCTATCATACTTCCTCTCACAGATAATAAAAAGCGGGGCCAAAGCATTCGGCGTGAAAGAAGAAAAACTAAAAGAAGAGATGAACAACCCCTACTGGCTACAAGGCTTGATAAACGTCCTCAAAGGTATAGGTATCTTCGGAGTTAGAAAACCCTTCGTGCCAGGCGCGCCATTCCAAGTAGTCTGGAACATCACACACCGCTGCAACATGAACTGCAAACACTGCTACGAAACCGCAGGCACCCAAAAAAGAAAAGAACTGGGAAAAAATGAAGTGATAAAAGCTATAGATATCCTAGCCGATAATGGTGTGACATCACTCGCATTCTCTGGTGGAGAACCAAGCATCCACCCACACATACTCGAATACATATCCCACGCCAGAAAAAAGGGCCTATATGTTGCAATGGCAACCAACGGTTACATACTAGCCGATGAATCCCGCTGCCGAAAATTCGTAGATGCAGGCCTACAATTTGTCCAGATTAGTATTGATAGTATAAATCCATATTCCCATGACACATTTCGCGGTGTTAAAGGCTCATGGAAAAGGGCCTGCAAAGCCGTTAAAAATTTTTCAGCCTATGATGTTTTCGTTGAAGTGGCGATGACAGTCACAGCCGATAATTGTCATCAAATCCAGGATATGATGGAATTAGTCCACAAGCTTGGTGCTGATTGGCTCATGTTATTCAATTTCATACCCACCGGAAGGGGCATGGAAAACATGAGACTCGATATATCACCCACTGAAAGATACAGGATATTGCAGGATGCATATTATGGAAATTTCAACAATGACATACAAGTACTTTCCACGGCCCCGCAATTTGCAAGGGTAGCTGAAGAACTTAACAGTTGCGACAAACAGATCATCCCCACACATTTCTACAATCCAGAGTATACAAATTCTAACTTGAGACAATTAGCAGATTTCATAGGTGGCTGCGGCGCTGGGAGATTCTATCTAAGCATGGAACCAGACGGTGACATATACCCATGCGTATTCTTCCCGCACAAAGAAGAACTTAAAATAGGTAACATCCTAGAAGACGATTTCGAAAAACTCTGGAAAAATAATAGTATACTAGAAAGGCTCAGGGACAGGGAGTATCTTCATGGCACCTGTCACACTTGCAAATCGAGGAACATTTGTGGTGGATGCCGTGCAAGAGCATACAGTTACTTCAAAGACATATGCGCCCCAGACCCTGGCTGCATAAACAACAGAAACTTATGGGATAAGATAAAGGAAAAAGCATTTACAATAGGTTAAAAGGTGTTAAATATGGATGTGGTTCTCCTAAACCCCCAGGATAAAACTGCGGTGAAAAACAAACTAGGATTAAGCCTACCCCCACTAAATTTAATGTACCTTGCAGCTTCATTAGAGAAGGCCTCATTCTCTGTTAAAATCATAGACGACGACCTTAAAAGGTGGGGACGCGAAAAAGTAGCTAGTATAATAGAAAAACTCGACCCGTTGATTGTGGGCGTCACAGCAACCACAGCAACGATCAAAAACAGCCTAGAATATATCAAAACCATTAAAAGGTTGCTCCCAGATGTTCTCACAGTGATAGGAGGGCCGCATCCAACATTCCTACCATTAGACACCCTAAAGAGTTTAAAGGAACTTGATGTTGTTGTGATGGGTGAAGGGGAGGAAACACTCGTCGACCTCGCGGAAAAGCATGAAAAAAAGGGCAGGAAAGGACTGGAAGATGTTAAAGGGATCGCATACCGTAGGGGGTCCGCGTTAAAGGTTAACGAGCCAAGACCACTTATAAAGGATCTTGACAAGCTCCCATTTCCCGCAAGACACCTCATACCATTCAATGAGTATGAGACATCAAACGAGGAAGCCGGGGGTATGATAACAAGCAGAGGCTGCGTATACTCTTGTGAATATTGCTCATCCTCCCTTATCATGGGAAAAAAGTTCCGTTTCAGGAGTCCGGAGAATGTCGTGGACGAGATAGAAGAACTTGTATACAATTACGGACTCCATGAGATCGCATTCCTTGATGACACGTTCATGTTACACCGCAGGAGAGCCCAGGCCATAGCAGATGAAATTAAGGCAAGGGGTATAGATGTTAGTTTCGTGACATCATCAAGGGTTGATATGGTGAAAAGGTCGCTTCTAGAAAAACTTAAATCTGCTGGTATGAGCACAATCTATTATGGTGTTGAATCAGGGTCTCAGAGGATACTGGACCTTATGAGAAAGGGTATAACACTCCAACAGGCAAAGGATGCTGTGAAAACCGCTAAAGACGTTGGGGTGGATGTTATAGCATCATTCATATTAGGTTATCCAGGTGAGACGCCAGAGGAAATGGATAAAACAATAGATTTTTCAATTAAACTTGACCCGGATTATAGTCAGTATTCTATTTTAACACCATTTCCCGGAACACCCATATACTATAAATTGAAAAAGAAAGATTTGCTAGAGGAAGACTGGGATAAATATACTGTTATACATCCAGTGATAAAATATGAAAAATTGGGTCTGAGCAGAGAACTAGTGAAAAGAAAACTTGTAAAGGCGTACTTCAAATTCTACTCAAGGCCATTGTACCTACTAAGACACAGCTACATGATAAAAGTATTCCTAGAAACCCTCTATAGGACTTATATAGAGCCGAATCTCCCATTCAAGGGCAGCATCCCAACATCAAAGCCCCTTTAGGGATTCCATCTCCTTTTCTATAAACTTTTTTATATCATTTATACTTGACATGAACTGGGCTGGGAATATTATCGTGGAATTTTTCTCGGTGGCTATTTCACTGAGCACTTGAAGGTTCCTAAGTTGTAATGCTATAGGATGTTTTGCTATAACATCAGCGGCCTCTCCAAGTTTTGCAGCTGAAAGATATTCTCCTTCGGCTGTGATGATCTTAGCCCTCTTTTCCCTTTCTGCTTCGGCTTGTTTTGCCATGGCTCTTTGCATGCCCTCTGGCAGTTTAATATCTTTTATCTCTACTGTTGTAACACTTATACCCCATGGTTCGCTGTGGCTGTCAATGATCTCTTTGATCTTATCATTGATTTTCGCAGTCTCTGAAAGCACTTCATCGAGGGCGAATTGTCCTATCACATTCCTTACCGTGGTCTGGGATATCTGGTTTACCGCCCCATAATAGTCTTCTATGGCCACAACAGCCTTCAGGGGATCCACAACTTTGAAGTAGGCTACTGCTGCAACGTCAATTGAAACATTGTCTTGTGTTATTATTTTCTGTGATGGTATGGGCATTGTCACGATTCTGAGGGAGACTTTCACCATGCGGTCCACGAATGGGATTATAAGACGCAAACCTGGTTCTCTGACACCTATAACTCTTCCTAGTCTGAAGATAACACCCCTTTCGTATTGGTTCACGATCTTTATAGAAAGGGCTGCTATTATAAGGACTATTATTGCAAGTATTATCAACCATAATAAACTCATTTTATTTTCACCTCCCAACTGGGAGATTTATGTTTTTTATCAACTATAACTTTTTTTATCCGGATTTTTTTGTGGTTATTTAATCTAGACGTTCTTTTCTCGAAATTGTTTTTGGGGACCTCTAAGCTAGAATTTTCGGGTGGGGGTGGATGATCTGATGTTTGGGGATAATTTGGGTTTTTTTGAAGTTTTTATGATGATAATTATGTGGATGGAGGAGGTGGTTTTATCATCCTTATACTATAAATTTTATATGATATTAAGTACAAGCTAGTTAGATCTCAGAATTTAATATATGGGAGAATAGAATCATGATAAGATCTTTAAAAAGGAGAAGGTGTCTGTTATTATGTATTATGTTATCATTTGCATGTGTCAGTTTCATGGGGGTTTCTCTAGGCGCTTCCCGGGGTGATACAGGTTGTTGTCTTGTTCTGATTTCATTGGGGGCGAATCATGATATCATAGCATATAGAAGAGATGCCGAATACCCTGCAGATATAAAAATAGAAAAGACAAGGTTAGGGGGCTATAATGCAATCCATCAATACAAGACAAAGAATGGGTACTTCAACCATCTTATCATAACAGAAAACGGGTGGATGATAGGTATTGGAGGACGAGACAACGAAACTATAAATAAGAAATTGGAAAAGCTTGGAATTGACATAACATCCAAGAAGAGAATCGAAGAAAAGGATATGGAACAGGCGAACAAGATTTTAAAAGAAAATGGATGGGGATTCTTCATCATCAAATCGCCAGATGGAAATGTGGGATTAACATCTTATGATGGGAGAATTGGGGCTGATATAACCAAAATATCGAAGATGAAAGAAGGAGAATATATCAAAATAACTAACAATCCAAACTATTATCAAGAAGGAATGTTCGAGGAATTCGATTCAGATCCACTGAACGCTGCCTTTGAAATCGCGGCCACAGACACTTTTGGATTAAATAGAAGAGATATCATCACCTACGAGTACAGACAAGGAGAAGTAAAAGTATGGGCATCCTTTGATGGTGGAACGCTAGTGGAAGGTACTTTTGGCTCCCCGGACAATATAATATTCCTCGGACGCAAGATAGACGGCGGAAAACTGCCGAGAATACCCCATAAGATATTCTTGGGAAACGAAACATTCAAAGAAAAATCCAAGAAACCATCAATACCATCAACATTAACACCATGGATAATTGTTGCTGTCGGCCTCATCATAGTATTCGCCGTCCATAGAAAAATGAAAGCTTCTTAAACCCCCCCAATTCAACAGAAAATTCGATCGATGAACCGAATCATATAATGGGGGGGTCTTATTGAGAGAAGATTTCACAAGAAATCAGAGCTGAAATTCTTTCAAGGGTCTGAATATTAATTTTTCACAGGTCTTTCCCACCTTTTTTTTAGAAGATTTATCTTTTGTTTAGCCGGGTCCATGCACAGATTCTAAAAACTGAGAGAGTTAAAGGTTGGGTGAAGCTTAACTTACCATTGTTGCTAAGCCCCCTAAATGGTGGGGGAAAGGGCAGAACAATAATCTTTATAGGGATGTTATAGACGCGGGCTGGGACAAACTTGAATGCCCGTGGAGAAACTGCCCTTTTATGAGCCCCCCCTAAGCATGAGTGGAGGGTGGTTAAACCCTTTTATAGGAGGCATGAAACCCTCCTATCCTAATGATATGGTAGTTCACAGTGAAAAACAAGCAGCTGGAGAATCCACCTTGGAGACATCCCAGTGGTGAAGATAAGAATTTCCAACCAAACTCTTTAGAAAGCTTTTCGCTAGTGATGATAACTTTAGCTTATAGAATATAGGGAACACAAGGGGGAAAATTATGAGGATCAAATATGCCACGGTAATAGTTTAGAGATACGGAAGAGTCAACTAGATTTTACACAGAAGTGATGGGGGGTTAAAATAGACAGCCAATATATGATCTTGGTGCAGGATGGGAAGGATCATATTGTTGAAAGGTAAAAGGGGGAAATTATGATAGAATCCAGTGGATGAACCTGCATTATTCTCTATAGGAGTGGATGTTAAAGATATGGAAACTACAATTAAAAAACTTAAATTTAAAGGCGCCTAATGTTACGATGGAGCCTGTTCCAATAACTGTCGGACTTCTGGCATTCATAGAAGGTCTGAATGGGGGTGCGAATAGCCTTGATTTAACACCACTGATACTATCCCAATAAAAAGAATCCAATTTTATATGAGAAGGTTCCAAAAAAATTTTATTATGATGTTGAGTATTTCTGAACGTGCAGCCGTGGCTGTTGAAGGCGTGGATGAAAACCTGATACTGGGAGTTAAAAGAGACTGGGAGAAATCCCTAGGCCAAGTACTAGAAGATCTTGATTTTAAAAAAGAAATCTATATTGAATATAACCCTCTGATCTGGCATTTTTCCAAATATCCCATAGGAATCAGAGCCTATAGTAGTATAGGGAACATTATAACAATAATAGAGTTCTCCACGCCCAACAGGAGAATACCGTTTGATATATTCTCTAGTTTTGAGTCAAAAAGGGCTGTTATAGCTCATGAAATCGCCCATATACTCGATGACCAAAGATCGTATTCCATGAATTATAAAAAAATGGCATATGAGGCTCAAAATTATATTTCAAGGGAACAGAGGGCGGAGTTATTAGCGTTTTTTTATGAGCCTTTGGGGATAATAAAATCCAATCACTCACTTATAAAAGTGGCGTCATATATTTCCAGCACAGATATTGGGGGTCATTATATGTTGGGGTATGGTGTTTTGGAGGCTCTTGGAAGACTGGGCATGAATAGGACGATCAAAATACCTTTATTTTTCGAGAAGATGGGTGAAGACCATGGAGTTGACATTTCAGGACTTCTAAGATCCCATATAACTTATCCATACTCTTTCGCGGGATTATTAAGTCTATCAATAAAGAATTCCATTGGGATTTTGAAAATTTCAGATCTTATCCTTTGCCGGGAAAAATTGATAAGTTACTTGAAGGGAGAGTTAAATTTTCAAGAATTAGACAATGAACTCAAAAAGATGGGCTACCATACAAAAATGGATGAAGAAAAACTCATAGAAATCATGGAACAAATATTAATCCCAGAAATATTAGATGCTTCATCCTCCAACCATATGAAAAAAGCTAAAAAATATATCACGAAACTTAGATTCCCCAAACTAAAAAATGACATGCAAAACGCTATAAGATTATGTGCCTATAAAAGAAAATCAAATTTTTTTACAATTCATGGATTATCATAGGAAAAAAATAAGTAAAAGATCCCACCATAAAAAAATAACAGATAGAAAAGTTGGGGTGATCTAAATTGGTTAAATTGCCAGAAGAAGCATTGGAAATGTTAAATAACGAATTTTGTGATAAAGAAAAACCACTAATCTGGATTGCAACAATAGATGAAGGAAACCCACACCTGGCCCCAGTATGTTTTGTGAAAGCCCTCGACGGCGACAAATTACTTATCTCTGTCAATTTCGCGAGCAAAACCATGGAAAACATAGAAAGAGGCTCAAAGGTTGCCATAGGCTCAGCAGTATACTACGATGGATACATGATAAAAGGAACAGGCAAAATAATAAAAGAAGGCGAACACTTCGAAGAAGTTGAGAGAATGGTCAAAGAAAGATTCGGAGAAAAAATAAAACCACAAGCAGCCATACTAGTAGAAATAGAAGAAGTATACTCACTCAAACCAAAACCAGGAAGCAAAAAAATAGCATGAACTCGAAAAAATCCAAACTTAACCAAAAAAAAGATTTTCAAGGGTTGAAGCCTCCGAAAAAAATTCAATGAAAAAAGTTTATAATACACAGACTACAAAAAACTGCTAGAATGAAAAACCTTCATCCATTCATCTTCAAAAGGAAATCCATAAGAAAATACAAAAGCCCGATAAAAGACGAACAACTTGAAGAAGTTTCCAATTTCCTAGATTCGCTTGAACCGCTCATTAAAAACATAGAAACAGAATTTCAGATAATATCCAGAGATGATGTTAAAACTTTTATTCAGCGCCCAGCACCACAGTATATCGCAGCCTTTTCCGAGAAAAGCAATACAGCAAAGACTAATAGCGGGTTCATGCTGCAACAGATGGACCTTAAACTCTCGAGTATGGGTATAGGGAGTTGCTGGCAAGGAATACCCAAACCAAAATCTCATGTTAGTTCCGAACTTGAATTCATCATATTATTGGCCTTCGGAGAACCAGCCGAACCATTATACAGAAAACATGACGAATTTAAGAGGAAGCCACTTCATGAAATAACCGACATCAAAGACATGGATGAAATCCTAGAAGCTGTGCGCCTTGCACCATCAGCAGCAAACAATCAACCATGGTACTTCACAAGAGAAAAAAAGATTATACACGCATACCAGAAGATCCCGAACATTCTGAAAGCCGGGTTCATTGGAAAATGGAATCCAATTGATATGGGCATAGCCCTCCTCCACCTTAAAATATCATTAGAATATCACGGTTATAAGCCAAAATTTAAAATTTATGAAAACCCGCCAAAACTAAAAAAACACGAATACCTCGGAAGCATGAAAATATAAAAAAAAGACTGGTAATTGGAAAAAAAACACCTTCCCAGAATATAACACTAAATCTGATCCTCTTTCATGCTATATTCCCATTCAAGTATGCTTATAACCGCAACCTAAACATTGTAATAATCGTGAATATCATAGCAAATCACTATAACACAGGATAAGAGGGAATAATCCTCTGTGGCTTTGAATTTGATCAAATATATTATGACCCCTCCACAACAGCCTATTCCCATTCCATTTTCAAATCTATATACACCACACGGTTAAGAGGAGCGCTGATTATTGCGATGATCATAACACCCACCACGATATTTGTTTATGGCCAAAAATTCGCCCTAAAAAAAGTTAGTATTTAAAAAAATTAAATTTTTTGGCGCGTTTATTTTATTTTTGGCGTTAGTAGGCCGCCAACTGTCATGAGCACTGAAAGTATTGCGAGCGCTAAAGGCGCGCCTGTAGGTTGCATTGGAACCTCACCGGCTTTCACAGGCCCTGGAACTGGTTCCTGGGTCGTGACTTTAAGAACATTCATTATCTCCTTGGCGATCTTGATCCTAGCCTTCTCCCAGTTTCTTGAACCTTTTATAGACAATTGTCTATGTAGGATTCTTATACTAATTAGGCGTCCTATCGTAGAAGCGCAGGTTTTCGATTTAGTGTCTGTGAGGAAACGCTTGACTCTCTACATCGACTCCTATTTTCTTTACAGTCTGGGGGGTAAAGGTTTGGGTGCTTCCTTAACCTGGAATATGGCAAAAGATTTACCTGCGCGCTCCCTCTTGATGATGACCCCCCCTTTGATCTCTCTGTGGATTTTTATTGGGATCTCTCCAATCTTTGAGAATATTAGCTTCCCATTTTTCTAATTTGAATCCTGATTGGTCGTAGTTGAGCGTCTTGAACCATCTTTTGAAGTGGAGGGGGTCTCCCAACCTTTTTCACCGTTCTTTTTCAGTCTGACCAGGGCGTGTGGGGGGGTGTTCGACCAGCTGATAATTCACTATTTGCAAAACTTTCAAGTACAGTTTTTTGCAGTTCCGACTTCTTGAGATGCTTGAAATCAACTATAAGAGCTTGAGTGTCTGCTGATCTAGGTTTTATCCCCCTTTATCTTGTGCTAGGTTTAGTTCGGATAGTAGGCGGTTGTAGAGCCGCCTAAAAAGAGCCCCAACTGCCGGTTCAACACTTTCTATGCTTTCTTTGAAAGATACGGGTGGAACTTGTAGCTAAGCATCCTTCTAGGTGCTGAAGCATGTTATGCCAAGTGCGCTCCCTCGTGTCGAGTTCGTATCTCATTTGTGTGTCTTCTTCGCCAACTAATATAGTCACACCCTCTTGTGTGTGTGGTTCCCAGCGGTAAAGTTAAAATACCCCTAAGGTATAATAGTATTCTGTGATAATTGTAACCTTGAGATTTTGTAATTGGACTGGTAAAAATGTATAAACTGCAAGTAAACACAAATACAAACCAAGAAAAACAAGAGAATGGCAAATCAACAGATGAAAACGATCTTGTAAAATTCCCATTAGGATCTTTGGTTCATGTAGGCGAAGCACACCCAATATGCCCATTCTGCGGCTCTACTGATACTTATCAAACCAGCATAGGATCGCTGGGGAACCACTGGTATTATTATTATCATTGTAATTCTTGTGGCAAAAACTTCGCAGAATACACAGAAAACATATTCACATAAAAAAGAGTATTATGAGTAAACTTTTCCATGACATCCTTTTTTTTAGATAAGCCATCCTAATATAATAGAGATTCGAATCTTCATCGGACGATAATAATCCAATATAAAGCACTGAAAAACCTAATTTGGCGTATATTCTATTCGGATTTAGAGGCAAGTTCTTCTAGAACTTCCTTTGGGAGCTTTTTAGCTATGCTTAACTTTGTAGGGCACCTTCCAAGTTTTATATTCCTTTCCTTCGCCGCTTCCTTAAGATCAGCGAGTTTAACTTTTTTAACAAGCTCCTCTACTTTCAACTATTCCACCCCCGAGATTTTATTATAATTTATTTGATATTTAATTTTTTCCACCCTCCACATTTTAATTGGTAATTCAATAATTACAAAACGAAAAAAGGCCTTGTAACATGCCCTTTTATCTTGGAGGGTGTTTTCGCGCGCTTTTAAACGTTCTTTTTGAACCTTGTAATCCCTTTGCCCTGATTACTCACTTTTATCATAGAAATACTCTCTTTCTGAGTTGGCTGTTTCTAGAGAGGGTTCCTCTGGTTGTATAATGGTTTCATTGTAGAAGTTTAGCATCTCGAGCAGTATTCTCCGTTTTCATATCCTTTTTTTGGTGTTCATGCTCTTTGCCTCCAGGTTCTTCATTTTATGTGTATTCTTCTTGGTTTGAATGTTTTGTCCCATACTGAAACCACACAGTGGCTTATAGCTTTACACATCCATTAAATCATGTTCATTATCCCCTCACACCACCAAGGAATCTTTTTTTTGGGCGAGTATGAAACTTTTTTGTGTGTGTCTGAGACTTTGGTGTAGATTTTCCCCCCTTATCTTTTCGTTCTGTGATCTGGGCTTTGTAAGGATAGATTTGCATGGTCTTTGTTGTTGGTTCCATCAGATAGCAATCTAAGGACCCCTCCCATTTGAATAAATGAATATTTAAGTTGGGCTTTTTTTTTGTCAGATTATCCCCTTGTGCGTTTAAATGAACTTTTAAAGCGTGCTGAAACCTTTCAAGCCCCCCATCTTTGAGCATCCAAAAAGTAAGCATAAAATGAACCTCTAATTACATCCTAAAAACCGTCAGCCGGCGCTTAACACGCCCAAACCCAGAATCGATACTCCAATAACGATTAAAAAATTAATCCTAACCTTGAACAACATATACAAAAACCCTTGTAAAAAAACCTTTCCAGATTACCCCCCCCAAAGGTCAACCTTCCAAACCTTTTCTGTGATTAACACCTAGATAACCCCCCCTCTTAATATGATATTCTGCAGCGCCAGAAAAAAAGAGAATATAATCACCTAAACCAAAAAAATCGCAGATAAGATTCTTTAAATCATTTAACAACTCCATTGATATGAAATCCAAAATTTCAACTTCTCTTAAAAATTTTCAAAAAAAAGGACAAAATTTAAGTAAAATTTTTCACAAAGAAAATCAAATAAAAAAAATAGTTGGTGTATATGTTTTGTCCAAAATGCGGTACCGAAAATCAAGAAGGCGTAAAATTTTGCAAAAACTGCGGCACCAGGATAAATAGCGCGACTAGAGACACCCCCATCCAACAAACTAGTAGAGAACCTGTAACTGAGCAGGAAAGAAAGCATGAAAAAATTAAATTATTTATTATAGATATTATAGGAGTGCTAATCCTCATTTTCGGGGTGCTTTCCAAGAGCTTTATAATCGTTCTCATTGGAGGAGTAGTGATAATCTTTGGCATGTCACTCAGGAAAAAAATGGAAGGAGGCATATGATTGGATGATAAAATTAAGGCAATAATAGGCTTTGTATTGATTATATTAGCCATAATATCCTACCTGGCGTCCAGTTTATATCAGACATTAGAAACTTTCGGCACAGCTCTTCTATTAATCTTCGTGGCCATGATACTAGCATTGGCTGGTTTATTCATATTATGGAGATATCTGCCAAGAATATTATAAAACCGGCTTATTAGAACTAAATTAGGGTATTCTATCCATTTTAGAGGTTGAAACATCAGAATTATCGTAGCTCTTTATTTTGGAGCAGTGAAGTACCCCCCCTCAGCATCCGATGGGGGGGCTTCTTGCTTCAGCAACGAGGACCCGCCACCACGGCCACGGCTTGAGCCGAAACGCCGACTAGAGGCCCATACAAAAGTTAATCTAGGGGGAGCGTCCCAGTCCTTGCAAGTATTCGCATTATTGGAAATGAGAACGCAAAACTGATGTTATAACACTGTAGGTCTGTAGAAATCATATAGGATGATCGCTAAGGTATTAACCACCCAAAAAAAACCTTGAAAGGTAATCCCCGAGGATAATTATAATGGAAAAGGTTAATAAGGTTTACAGGAGCCACATTTAAAGTGGCTAAGAAAGCTTTACAGGCCTATTCAAGCATCAAATCGAATCTTAAGCACATTATGGCTTTTTCATGCTTAAAAACGCGTTTAAGACGCAGGTGCCGTGAATTCACACCAGCGATAAGTTTAATACCTACCCAAGATGCTAAGCTTGAAGGAGGGTTGAGCACCGACACAGCAAAAGTTCTTCAAAAGCATAGGATCATAAGGTCCTGGAAAGGATGCTCAACTTAACTGCGCATTTGTTCAACATAAAGGATTCTTGGATCGCTATTGACAGAACCGGCAGCAAGGGTCCTGCAAACCCCATGCTTACAGGGCCAGATCACAGAGCAAATAGGGGGAAGAGTCTAAGCCAAAAAATAGGTCTCGAACACACAAGAACAAGTTATACTTTCCCAAAAAGGTTTCCAGGGGCTCTTAGACATGGCTCAAAGGGATGCGATACCCACCAATATGGAAATATAAGCCAGTAGGTCTAGCATGGACAAGGCATTCGAACCAGGAAGAAATACACATAAAATGAAGAAGTGGGAAGCAACCCAGCATGACAAAAAAAAAGAACATGAAAAATGGTAAATACCGCCTATCGATGCCGGATATCTTCAGCAAACTATTGTACAATCAGAGTGGAAACAATCATATCAGTACTAACGAATAGTGGACGATAAAAATTATTCCAGAAGTAACCGGCAAGGATACAATGGAAACACAAGCTCAAAAAGCATCTATTATTCTACAGGAGCGTGAAAACACATCAAAGAAAGTATGATTTCTACAAAGCCCTAAATCACTAAAATATAAAAGGTAGGATTACATAGTAGTTATATGGTGGGAGAATAAATGTCACGCAAACACCTAGTATATCTTTTGGTCGCCGGGTTTTTCATAGCCATTATCCTAATATCGACTTTTAAATTCCCAGCGGAAAATACAAGACCCAAAACTTTCTCGAAGGATAATATTACCTTCAATTACCCTGGTGATTGGGAAGAGGCCCCTTCACTCAGTTATCCGAGTGGCTGGGCGAAGAGTAATGTTACAAATGTTTCAGAGGAACTGGGGAAAATGTTGAATTATTCGATGTTCAGTGTGCGTGATAGTAATGATAAAGAAACCCGTTTTGATGTATTAGAGGTTGGCTTTGCAAATTCTCTAGAAGAGCTTGTAAGTTTCTATAAGTCTGCTAAAGCATACTATTATAAGCCAGTCACTGGATTATTAATAGTCCATGAAGGTGCCAAGATAAATTCTGAAAATCCTCTAACTATAAATGGAATGAGAGCATATCAGGTGATCTCAACATCATACAGCGGTAAATACAAGTATATGGTTATTTTCATCGAAAAGATACCAGGACAACAATACTACCAACTAGTATTCAGTTGTAAAATCCAAAAATTTGACCAGGAAAAAAATAATTTTGACCTAATACTAAATAGTTTCAAAATCAACTAAACTGAAAGCCTAGATAAAAGGGAGATGCAAATTGTGGGGGGTGAGATTAGTATACATTTCAGATCATCCCCCCACCCAAAATAGAACATTTTGAAATTTGCAATATTCTTCTGTAGGAACGCTTGAATACTCCTCAATTTTTAATTAAACCTATAAGATGGGGGGGTTGATAATATCGGCACCTTCAAGATATCAGCGGACATAGAAATCTGTGACTTGGCGCTTTTAATCGAAAATACAATGATAATCGCAGACCTGCACCTAGGATACGAACAATACCTCAACCAAAAGGGCTTCATGTTACCCAGCTTCCAATTCAAAAAGATAATAGGCAGAATAGGTGAAATCAAAGAATCTGCAGGAGCTGATAATATCATAATAAACGGCGACCTGAAACACGAATTCGGCAAAGTCAGCCGCCAAGAAGACAGAGAACTTAAAAGACTCATAGATTATCTCAGCAAAAATTTCAAGAAAATAATCCTCATAAAAGGCAACCACGACCCACTCACACCCTACATATCCCATCTCAAAAACTTCAAAATCCTTGAAACCATGAAAATCCAAGATTCACTAATAACCCATGGCCACTTCATACCAGAAAAAATAGAGACCAACACGATAATAATCGGCCATGAACATCCATGTATAGGCCTTAGAAGCGGCGAGAGGGTTGAAAAAATCAAATGCTACCTTAAAGGGCCCTTCCAGGATGCAAAATTGGTGGTGATGCCCTCATTCAACTTTGTAACAGAGGGCTCTGACATATTACATGAAGCCATCATTTCACCCTTCCTAAAAAAGGCTAAATTATCACAATTTAGGGTATATGCAGTGGAAAACTTCAAATTATTTGACTTCGGACGGTTAGAGGACATCAGCAATATAATACCTCCCACACAATGAAAAGGGGATGATAATGATAAAAAAACAAGAAAAAAGGTACAAATCCGGGCAAATATATGAGGTACTCCACCCTTGGGTAAGGGAATGGTTTAAAAAGAAGTTCAAAGATTTCACAGAAGCCCAAAAATATGCTATAAAGGAAATACACAAGGGCAAAAACGTGCTAGTATCATCCCCAACAGGCTCAGGCAAAACACTAACAGCCTTCCTATCAATAATAAGCGAACTGACCAGACTAGCAGAAAAGGGGAAACTAGAAGATAAAATCTACTGCATCTATGTATCACCCCTCAAAGCCCTTGACAATGACATAGAAAAAAACTTGGACGAACCCCTAAAAGAAATCCAAAAAATAGCCAGGGAAGATGGGAAAAAACTTGAAATAAGAAAGGCAGTCCGTACAAGTGACACAACACAAAGCGAACGGTCAAGGATGCTCAGGAACCCACCCCATATACTAATCACCACACCAGAAACCCTCTCAATCATACTAGTAGCCCCAAGATTCCGGGAAAAGCTCTCCCATGTAAAATATGTTATAGTAGATGAAATACATGCCCTCGCAGACAACAAAAGGGGAGTGCACCTCTCATTAACCCTAGAAAGATTACAACACCTCATAGGACACTTCACAAGGATAGGGCTATCAGCCACAGTACACCCACTCGAAAGGATAGCCCGCTTCCTCGTAGGCTACCAGGACTGCAAACCCCGAGAATGTCTAATAGTTGATGTAGATTATAGGAAAAAACTAGACCTAAAACTCATATGCCCAGTAGACGACATAGTAGCCGCAGACCCGGAAGAAGTTAACAACGCCATCTATGAGATACTCGACGAACTCATAAGCAAACACAAAACCACTCTAATATTCACTAACACGCGCAGCGGAACCGAGAGCGTAGTCTACAACCTCAAAAGTCGCTTCCCAGAAAAATACTCCGATGATAATATAATGGCCCACCACTCATCCCTCTCAAGAGAGCTAAGACTAGAAGCCGAGAACAAACTAAAAAAAGGGAAACTAAAAGCAGTAGTATCCTCAACATCCCTAGAACTTGGCATAGACATCGGATACATTGACCTCGTCATACTCCTAAGCTCCCCAAAATCAGTTTCAAGGGCGCTGCAACGCATAGGAAGAAGCGGACATCGACTACACGAAAAATCAAAGGGTCGGATCATAGTAACAGACAGGGACGATCTCGTTGAATGCGCCATGATACTTAAAGATTGTCTTGAAGGCAAAATAGACGAAATAAACATACCGGAAAATTGTTTGGACGTGCTAGCCCAGCACCTATATGGCATGGCCATAGAACACAGATGGGACATCGAATATGCCTTCAAAGTCATAAAAAGAAGTTACTCCTACCGGAACCTATCAAAGGAAGACTACATGAAAGTTCTAAGTTACCTTGCAGGTGAATACGCAGACCTTGAAGAGCGTTACGTTTACGCGAAAATCTGGTTAGACCATGAAAAAGGAGAATTCGGACGCCGCGGAAAACTTGCAAGGATGCTATATTCAACGAATATCGGCACAATACCAGATAGGAGTTCTGCTGTTGTTAAATGTAAAGGGAAGGTTGTGGGTAGAATAGATGAAGAGTTCTTGGAGAAACTGCAAAAAGGCGACACATTCGTACTAGGAGGTAAAATTTACAGGTTCAATTATGCCAGGGGCCTCTCTGTCAATGTAACCCCCGCCGCAGGACCCCCAACAATACCATCATGGTTCTCAGAACAGCTACCCCTCTCATTCGACTTGGCTGTGGATATACAACGCTTCAGGGATACTATAGATGCAAAATTCCATTATGGTAAAAAGGAGATAATAGACTTTATAGTGGAATACCTTCATGTGGATTATAATGCAGCCCATTCAATCTATCAATATTTCAAGGAACAGTATTTCTATGCGAAAATACCCAGTAAACGTCGTCTACTTGTTGAATTCTACAAGGGATTTGGGGGTAGGAAATTCATAGTATTCCACAGTCTGTTCGGCAGACGCGTTAACGACGCACTATCTCGTGCAATCGCATATATCATCGCTAAAAAATATAAAAGGGACGTTATGATATCAGTAACTGATAATGGCTTCTACCTGAGTTCTCATGGTAAAATAGGCGGATTAGAATCACTACAAGAAATCGACCATGAAAACTTGCGGAAAATCCTCACAAGAGCCATTGACAAAACAGAAACCCTAATAGGCAGATTCAGACACTGCGCTTCACGTTCACTCATGATACTCCGCCGCTACAAAGGTAAAGAAAAGTCTGTGGGAAGACAACAAGTAACAAGCAGGATACTGCTAAATTTTGTCAGAGAACTAGATGAAAACTTCCCAATCCTAAAAGAGGCGAGAAGAGAAGTCCTAGAAGATTACATGGATATTAAAAACGCCAAGAAAGTCCTGAAATGGATAAGGGATGGTAAGATGGAAATAGAGAAGATAGACACGAAAATACCCTCACCCTTCGCATTCAACCTAGTAGCCCAAGGATACCTTGACGTTCTAAAATACGAAGAAAGAATAGAATTCATAAAAAGGATGCACAAGGCCATAATAGAACAGATCAGATAATCTACTTAAAAATACAAAGCATCTCATTAGCAGAGGGTCTGAAAATATAATCTACTTCTTCTATTTTCGCGTTAACACTCTCCGGCAGACTATTAAATGTCCTTTCTAGGTAGATGGATTTTTCACCATCCTCTTTTACAAGGGGGTATATTCGCACCTCACCCTTACAGACCCTTAGCATTTCCCTGATACTGTCATAGTGAAATTTCCAGTCAAGCCTGTGGTCATAGATATAGAGTAGGTGAGAGCAGAGCACAAAATCAAAACTATTATTTGGAAATGGCAGCCTCCTAAGATCACCCCGGACATACCTTTCACCCCTACCAATCCTATAATCAGATATGAAAATCTTACACGCCTCTAAACGTTCCCTGAACATCTCATCCGGATTCTTATAAAATTTCCAGATATAAGAGCTTTTTTTCTCCAAGGCCTCTTTTAGGATTTTCAAGTGCTCTTCACACATCTTATAAAGTTTCCTTGGACTTTCACTATATAGTATGTCAACCGCCTTCACATCGAATCCTAACTTGTGCATTATAGGAGTGAATGAGCTTGCGCCCGCGGCACAATCCAGTATACTCTTACCCTCTAACTCCTCGAGGTTGAGATTGAACATGTGAAGATATTCTCGCCATGTTCTCCCAGTGAATATCGGCCCTTCAATCATGAGAATTATTTTCTTAATCGTTTTCCATACATTTTCTCATAATATTCTTGATATTCGCCAGTTTTTATCTTCTCCCACCATCCCCTATTCTGGATATACCATTCTATTGTATCCTCTAATCCTTCCCTAAAATTGTATTTTGGCCTCCATCCCAGTTCCCTTTTTATTTTCGCGGAATCCATAGCATATCTCCTATCATGGCCTGGCCTGTCATCCACGAACCTTATAAGGGATTCATCCTTCCCTAATATTTCCAGGATGAGTTTCACGACCTCTATATTCTTTTTCTCATTATCTCCACTGATATTATAGATTTCGCCCGGGTTTCCATGGTGTAATACGAGGTCTATGGCTTTGCAATGGTCATATACATGAATCCAATCTCTTATGTTCATTCCATCACCATAAACTGGCAGTGGCTTGTCTTCGAGTGCATTTGTTATCATAAGGGGTATGAATTTCTCTGGAAACTGGTAGGGACCGTAATTGTTTGATGAACGTGTGATATTCACCGGCAGATCATATGTTTTATGGTATGCCCTCACAAATAAGTCGGCTGAGGCTTTACTCGCTGCATATGGACTGTTAGGTGCGAGTGGTGTTTCCTCTGTGAAATAGCATTTTTCACAGGATCCGTACACTTCATCGGTTGATATTTGTATATATTTTTCTATATCATGTTTTTTCGCCGCCTCAAGCAATACCTGCGTCCCTAATACATTAGTTTTCAAGAATTTGCTGGGATCTTCTATGCTCCTGTCAACATGGGATTCTGCCGCGAAATTTATTATAACATCAGCTTCCCGGGTTAGGGCGTCCACCAGTCTATCATCTGTAATGTCACCTTTCACGAAACGGTAATTTGGATTATCTTCAACGTCCTGGAGATTTTCAAGGTTTCCGCAGTATGTAAGGGCATCCAAGTTTATTATCTGATATTCTGGATGCTCTTTCAGCATGTATCTTATGAAGTTGCTTCCTATGAATCCAGCCCCACCAGTCACTATAATCCTCATACTATCCATCCTATAATCTTACAAGGTTCTCCTTTAGCGTCTTCCATTTTTTATCCTTCTCAGATAAGATGACTTCTTCCACCATATCAAGAGGCCACTCTATAGCTAGGGTAGGGTCATCCCAGCGTATGCCACTCTCATACTCTGGATAATAAAGGTTTGTGCATTTGTAGTTGACTATAGCATAATCTGAGAGGACTAGGAAGCCATGTGCGAATCCTTCAGGGATATAAAATTGTCTTTTATTCTCCTCGGATAATATAACGGCCTCCCACTCTCCATAGGTGGGTGAATCTTTGCGCAAGTCCACTGCAACATCGAAGATTTCCCCTTTTATGGCTCTGACAAGTTTACCTTGAAGTTTTTCATACTGGAAATGCAATCCCCTTAAAACTCCCTTTTTTGACTTTGATTCATTATCTTGGACGAATTCTATGGGCAGACCAGCCTCTTTGAACTCTTTCATGTTATATGTTTCCATGAAGTATCCTCTTTCATCCTCGAAGACCCTTGGCTCGATAACAAATGCGCCCTTAAACCTTGTCCGGGTGAAATTGAATTTTCCCCCCATTATAACACTTCCTGCACAAGATCGGCAAGGTATCTTCCATATGCTGTATTTTTAAGTTTTTCAGCCTGTTCAAGCACTTTTTCCTTGTCTATCCACCCTTTGTTGTATGCTATTTCCTCGAGGCACGCTATATAGAATCCTTGTCTCCTTTGGATTGTTTCGATGAAACTGCTTGCTTCGAGCAATCCAAGTGGGGTGCCAGTATCAAGCCATGCCATGCCCCTTCCAAGTATTTCAACCCTTAATTTCCCCATTTCAAGGTAAGCTTGGTTAACTGATGTTATCTCCAATTCTCCCCTGTCTGATGGTTCTATTTGCTTGGCGATCTTCACAACCTGGTTATCATAAAAGTATAAACATGGGACAACATAATTCGACTTTGGCTTTTCAGGTTTTTCTTCTAATGATATGACATTCCCTTCCTCATCGAATTCAACCACTCCAAAGGCCCTTGGATCCTTAACATAGTATCCGAAGATAATCGCACCCTCCTTGAGTGAAGCCGCCCTTTCAAGCATCTCAGTGAAACGATGACCATAAAATATATTATCCCCAAGTACAAGGGCCACATTATCATCTTCAATAAAATCCTCCCCTACCAGGAATGCATCTGCTATCCCCCTCGGCTCGTCCTGGATCTTATATGAAAATTTAACCCCGAATTGACTTCCATCACCTAGAAGATCCTTGTAGAGTGGCAGGTCACGAGGTGTTGATATAATGAGAATGTCACGTATGCCTGCAAGCATCAGAACAGACAAGGGATAATATACCATGGGCTTATCATATACTGGGAGTAATTGTTTCGAAACAGCCCTTGTTATAGGGTAGAGGCGCGTTCCAGCTCCGCCAGCAAGTACTATGCCCTTCACCTCAACGCCTCCTCCAGATAGTCTAAGAGGGCCTTTCTATAGTCTCTAAGTGGTGTGAAACCCTCCATCTTCCAATTATAGTTTTTTAGGATGGAACATCTAGGCCTTTTTGCAGGTCTGCGGAACTCCTGGCTATCTACGGGTTCTAGGTTTATGTGGATGTTAGCGGCTTTAAAAATTTTTTTTGCGAATTCATACCATGAGCAGTGGCCGCTGTTAGTTATATGGTAAATGCCATAGTTTGGTTTTTTAATGAGTTTTCCTATGGCTTCTGCAAGATCCCTAGTATAAGTTGGGGATCCTATCTGGTCATTCACTACTTGTATCTTTTCATTTTCATCGGCCAATTTTAGCATTGTCTTCACAAAGTTTCTTCCATGTTTTCCGAATAACCATGATGTTCTTACAATATAGAATTTGTTTGTAAGGTCTTTTATGTATACTTCTCCAAGGTATTTGGTCATCCCATAGAAGTTTATGGGATTTGGTTTGTCGAATTCATAATAGCCTTCGCTTTTTTCACCATCAAAAACATAATCAGTTGATATGTAAAGGATTGGAGCTTTGGTTTTGGATGAGGCGACCGTAACATTCCTTGTCCCTATGACATTAACATTATAGGCCTGGTCTCTGGCGGATTCTGCGGCGTCAACGTCTGTGAATGCCGCGGCATGTACTATCAGGTCTGGTTTAGTCTTCATGACCGCCTCTAGGATCTTGTCTAGGTTTGTGATATCCACCCTTTTTTTGATTATTTCATGTTCTCTTGAGAGCACCTTTACTAGGTCTTTACCTAACATGCCACTGGCGCCTGTTATGAATATCTTCATGGTATCACTTCCCGGATTATTTTAACGAGTTTTTCTTTTTCCTTGAGGCTTTTAAGCACATGATCGGCTCCGGCATCTTTTAATTCTTCAATTGTGAAGTCTCCTGTGGCCACTCCGACTGTGAGAGTGCCTATTTTTTTCCCGGCTTGCATGTCTCTTGGAGTGTCCCCTACTATTATGCAATTTTTTGGGTTTATTTTATTGTGGATTTTCTCTGCTCTTTTTAGGGCTAGTTGTAGTATGGTGCTTCTTTGACATCCTTCGTTCCCGAAACCCCCGAAGCTGAAATACTCCTTGAATTTAGCCTTTTTGAGTTTGATCCATGCTATATCTTCTATGTTTCCAGTGACTATACCCATGGGGGTTCCCATATCCTCTAGGGTGTCTAGTAGTTCCCTGGTCCCTTTGAGGGGTTTTATTTTTTCTCTTTTCACATTTTTCTTATAATGGTATATTATCCGTTCTATGATATCATTGAATTCGCGGATTTTTATATTATTTTTTTTCGCGAGCTGATATATTATCTGCTTATCAGTCATCCCCTGGAGATTGGGGATATCTAATATGATATCAGCCCCATAGAAGTCTTTGAATGCTTGTTTAAATGAATAAAAGTGGCAATGGGAACCTATGAGTAATGTCTTATCAATATCAAAGAAAACAACCATTTTGATTATCACCCTTTTACTATCTTCAAAAAGGATTATATTATACTATGATATTATTTTATCTTTGGGGTTAAAGAGTAGTGGTTGGATCATGAGTGATTGGAGATGAGAATAATCATAAAGCCGGTTGGTATTGTAAAATCCCCTTATAAGGATGTTTCAGAGGCTCCGCCACAGGGGATATATTCAAGGGAGGATAGTGTCATCCATATTTTCCCGGAGTTTAAAGATGCCCTGGATGGTATCATGAAATATAAGCACTACTTCATCCTATATTGGCTGGATAGGGCTGAGCGTAACCTTCTCAAGCTCGTGCCAAGGGGTGGTGTGAAAAAGAGGGGTGTTTTTTCGACTAGAGCTCCTTCAAGACCTAACCCGATAGGTTTGTGTCTTGTTGAATTGAAGAAGGTGGAAGATCTTGATCTTACAGTGAGGGGTTTGGATGCTATTGATGGTTCCTATGTCATTGACATAAAACCTTACTTTAAGGATATAGACTCGCCCTAAACCCTTATTCTCTGAGATTCTCTATGAAGGATTCTATTTTATGATCATAGGCTTTATCTTTTATCTCAGAGTCGGTAACATCTAGAGTGGCCGCCGGTTCCTTTCCTGTCATCTGTTTCATGGCCTCTATTGTTTTTTCAAGACCTGAGCCACCATATGTGCAGAAGAAGGCGACATTCTTAAATTTTCCCTTGTTTTCTTTCAAGTATGTGCTTATTGGTACTGATGGCTTACCAGCCCAGATGGGTGTTCCGATGATCACAAGATCATAGTCTTCAGGGTTTTTATTATAGGGTTTTAATCTTGTGTCTTTCCCCCTGATTGCCTGGTATCCTGATTTTAGGAATCCTATTATCCCTGAGCGGTCTTGTGTATCCTCTATCTCTTCCATGTCGCATCCGAGTTTTGATGCGATTTTCTTCCCGACTTCGCGGCTGTTCCCACTCCGCGAATAATATACTACAAGAATTTTCATCATACAAAATGTTCGTTTTTATTCTTATATAAACCTTGTTTTACAAGGGCCTGTCAAGAACTTGAGGGGGGTGATGTTCAAAAAAATTTTATCTAATACGTTCTGAGGTTTTATTGTGTGATTTTACACCCTTTATGTGTTTTATGCTCTTAGGGAAGGTTTCCGAGGATGTTCTCCGCGTGGTTTGGCTCACTGTTCTTATCAAATCAGGCTAGGAATGTTTTGGAGTATGGGAGGATCCTACTGTTATTGCCCACTATAACCTTCGAATAGCTTTTTAGGGGGTGTTAGGCAGAAATTAAAAATCCAAAGTTTGATAGTGCCTAGGGGCTTCCGATGATTTGGAGTGTTTCTAGCTTAACCTGCGCTTCGTCATAGAACAGATTTGGGGGGTTAGGGGGCTTCCAGAATATTTTTTTGTGTTGGGGGTGAAAAAGATTTTTGGGGGGAGGTGTTATAGTTTTCTTCTGGAAGCCACCTTTTTTGCAACTTAAAAAAAAGGTAATTGGGGGGTGAAGTTGCATTCCCTATCTCTAAAAATTCTCGTATATAAACTTAACGGTTTATGTGTGGTGTTCTCTCACATGCTTGATGAGATGCCCTAATTCATCAATGATAATATCCAAACCCATTTTAACAGCATTAGGAGAGCCTGGAAGCGCTATGATAACTGAATCATTATATATGCCAGCAGTGGCCCGGCTTAGGATGGCGCCAGCCCCTAACTCCTTATATGATTCGTGTCTGAAAATTTCTCCAAATCCTTCTAGTTCCTTTTCAAATATTTTCCGGAGGGTTTCAATAGTAATATCCTTTTTCCCTATTCCTGTACCACCAGTTGTGAATATGGCCATAGCGCCTCGGTCGATCATTTCATTGATTGTTGATATGAGGCTCTTGGCATCATCGCCTATAAGCTTGTATCCTATAACTTGATATTTTTTCCTTAAATTTTCATAGAGTATTTTCCCTGAGATATCAGTGGATGGTGGTGTTTTAGTTTCTCCATGTTCTCTAAATTGAGAATCGCTCAAGGTTATAATGGCACATTTTATAATGGACGGAGCCTTTTTCCTATGCTTTTCCATGGTCTCACTTTTCATAATCAACCCTCTTGAAAATATTATTATTTTTTTATTGGAAACTAATATAAACAGGAAGATCATAAATAGCCATTTATACTTTATCAGGTTATTTTATCAAAAAAGGGTGATGGGAGGATTTTCACATTGAATGGTGGGGTAGGGTCTTTTTTTTGGATTGGAGGCGGCTTCGATTCCAAATTGGACGACCAAAATAAGTCTGAATGTCCAGACCCTTACCCATTTAGATTATATGTTTTTAAGCATTTAAAAAGCTTTCGCTCAATCTAATAGAAAAGGTATAAAGATACCAAATCATGAAAAAACAAATATAAAGCCACCGAACCCGAAAAGATTAGATTATCAGCCCCAAAAATAGTGTTAAAAAATGAAACTGGAAAGATATCATAAAATATTAGATTCCTCAGCATTCATAGGCGGATACACACCATCAGATCAAAAAAATTATACAATAGCCGAAGTCACCGAAGAACTAAAAGACCTGAAATCCCGGATACTCCTTGAAAAATCCCTAAGAGAAGGCAACCTCAAAATAATCAACCCAAAAAAAGAATACGTTGAAAAGACAGAGAAACTCGCTAAAAAATCCGGTGACATCCTAAGACTGTCAAAGACAGATAAAAAAATCATAGCACTAACACTACAATTAAAAAAAGAACTAAAAAACGTCATGATAATCACAGACGACTACTCCATCCAAAACATCATGAAAATCATAAAAGTACCATTCAAAAGCATCATAACACATGGCATAAATGAAATATACCAATGGAAAAAAATCTGTATAGGCTGCAAAAAAATATACCCACACGATTACCAATCAAAACAATGCGAAATCTGCGGCTCAAAAATCATAAAAAAAAGAACAACCAAGAAAAGGAAATGATAGACCATGAAAATCGGCATAGTAGTCCACGGCCCGCAAATCGTGGACTCAGGATACGCCCTCAAAATAATAAAATTCCTAGAAGAATATGGGAAAGTCAAAGCACTACTCGGAGGCACAATGGGCAGAACAGCAGTCTACGACGCCCACCTAGAAAACATAATCGACATCTCCAAGAAAAGACTCCCAAGCCAATCAATAGACAAACTCGCAAAAGAAGGCCATGATATAATCTTCCTACTCAACTATGGAAAATCAAGGGTCACAGGCCACGGATTCGGCTACAAAGTATTCAAAAAATCCAAGACAAAACCGAAACTTATACAAATCGAAAGACCCGGTGAAAAAGACGGTACAGTAGTCCCCTGGCACGAATCAGTGCAAAGCCTAGCACAGGAAATAGCCGAAAAACTAAACCTACAACTAGTCAAACCAGAAACAATAAAAAAGGAAATATTCAAAGACGCCCAAGGATACGCGCCAAAACATCCAAGGAGAGTGTACAGGAGACTAGTAGGAGTATCCGAGGGCGAGAACATCTTTGTAAATGGTATAGTTATAGGCAAGGCCACATCAGACGAAGTCATCTTAGCAGCGGAAGACGGCTGGATAAAAAAGATAATCGGAGGCCAACTAAAAAGACATGGAATAGAAAAACTAGGACCAGTAAACCTAGAGGATGCTATAGTTAAAACCGGACTCCTCAGAAGATCTGATAAGATCAAACCAAGGAAGTTGAAATCAAGAAAACCAAAAAAGAAGCTTAAAGTAGCATTCCTAGACCATGCAGCAGAGGACATCTACAAACTAAAAGACTCTGATCTAGTTGTGACAATAGGAGACGACACAAGCCTAGTAGCCGCCGACATACTCTACAGATTTGACGTGCCAATCATTGGAATCACAGACGGAGACATTGACAAGGTAGTGGAAAAAGGCTTCAAAACAAGAGGATCCACGATAATAGAATTCGAAAAGGGATGGGATGATATAATAGGCCGCGAAATTTTTAAGAAAATCTTCAAGAAAAAAGATGCAATTGAAATAGAGAATATAGAAAATCTTAAAAAGAAGATATTAGAGATTATAGATAATATGAATCTTGAATACAAGATAAAAGAAATAAAATAACATCCCCTCTGAGGTGGGCGTTTGGACCTAGATTCAATTATACAATCCATAAAAAACTATGAAGGCATAACAAGAAAAAAACCCATAAAAGAAGTTGTGAATTTACTCAATGACGTTGACAAGGTATCAGGTAAAACATATATTAGTTTTGGCGATGACGCATCCGCAATACGCCTCGGCAACGGAAAACTACTCCTAATGGCTGCTGATGGCATCTGGGGGAAACTAATGGAAGCAGACCCATACTGGGCCGGCTACTGCTCAGTACTAGTCAACGTCAACGACATTGCAGCAATGGGAGGGAAACCCATCGGAATGGTCAATGTACTATCTGTAAAAGACAAGGAAACCTGCCAAAAAGTCATGGAAGGCATAAGAGAAGGAGTGGAAAAATTCGGAGTACCCATGGTAGGAGGTCACGTACACCCAGACACGCCCTACAATGCCCTCGACGTTTCAATAACCGGGATAGTATCTGAAGATGCTATAATAACAAGCTGTGATGCAAAACCCGGAGACAAGATAATAATAGCCATAGACCTAGATGGCAGACAACACCCAAGCTTCCCACTCAACTGGGACACAACAAGCCACAAAAAACCAGAACTCGTAAAAGCCCAGATAAAAATCATGGAAGAACTCGCATCAAAAAAACTCCTAACCGCAGGCAAAGACATAAGCAACCCAGGAACACTAGGAACACTAGGAATGCTACTAGAAGCATCAAATGTGGGTGCAACAATCCAACTAGAAAAAATCCCAAGGAAAAAGAACATCAAATGGGAAGACTGGCTGAGACTATACCCAGGCGCCGGCTTCGTCCTCACAACAAAACCAGAAAACACAAAAGAATGCATAGAACTACTAGAATCGGTTAACATAACCTCAACCGTCGCAGGGGAGATAATAAACGAAAAAAAACTTTACATCACCCTAGATAACGAAAAAAGGACACTATTTGATTTTGAAGAAGACCTGATAATGGGAATAGAAGAAAAAACCCAAAAATATTAGGGATGGGGAGATAAATTGCTAATTAAAATTAACGGCCAAGAAATCGAACTACCCGAAGGCTCCACAGTAAAGGACGCCATAAAGGCCACAAAAGCCCCCCACATAAAAGGTTCGGTCATAAGCGTCATAAAAGGAAAAGAAGAATTCGAAAAACACATAAACAAATACAAGATCAAAACAACAGCCGGCAGCATCATAATCCAAATACTAGAAGATGAAAAAATCACCCCACTAATAAAAACCTGGAGAAAAAACTACAAAAAATTCAACGGCCAAAGAATAAGATGGACAACACCAGACGAAGTCGCCATGGGCCCAATAAAAACAGACCTCCAACCAACACACAAAGAATTCCAATACAATAAAAACGAGGTAATACTAAGCCTCTCAGGTTTCAGCCCAGAATCCACACATGTAATATTCAGCAAAGACCAGCACACAGCCATATACGGAGCCCCACCATACAATAGGGGAGTTTTCGCAAAAATAACAGGTGGCATGAGAACACTACTACTCCTCACAGAAGACGACCACATCAAAGAAGTCGAACCCATAATAGAACGCAGAAGCATAGTGGAAAGCGCCGCGGTAACAGATCTTGACACCATACTAGAAGATGGAAACCAAGTATTCACCTACGTTAAAGTAAAACCCGCAGAAGACGCCCCAGAATCAGTCGAACACTTCTTCTCACTACTAGAAGATGGTAAAGTCAGAGTAGACTACGAATCCAATTCATTCATAGGCCTCTACGCACTAGAAGGGATCAAAAAGGGGGTTGAACGCATAGAACAGAGAAAAAGGGGTGTGGTAACCCTCAGAAACAGGGGCCGCGGCGTTGGACGAGTCTACATCTACAGAGAAGACAGAGTCTCAACACCATCACACAACTACATAGGAACAGTCCAAAAAGGAATGGAACTAGTAGACATAGCAAGACGAGGAGACCACATAACAATAGAATGCGAACCCGGCCGCATAATGACAGTTAACATGACACAAAAACAAGCAGAAGAATACCTCCAAGAACACCACATAGAACAGATAAGAAACGGTCTAAAAGACGACAAAGCCATCATAGTAAAACAAGAACCAAAATACACAATGGACATCCTAAAAGAAAAAAAAGTCAAAACGTTCGGCGTCGAAGAAAATCAGCTGCTAGAAATAGAAATGGATGAAAAAGCACCACGCTCAACATGGTACTTCAAAAAAATCTCAGGACTAGTAGACTCGCCAATAGGCTCTATGAAAGTACACTTCGCATTCCCGGGAATGAAAGTAGTAATGTTCGAAGGAGATAAAACCGAAGCAAAGGGCATAGTACCCGAAAACACACCCACAAAATGCGTTAAAGCAGGTGAAATAGGAGTGACCAACATGTCACGCCACCACGTAGGCCTAATAGGAGTGCGGCTCGAAGACAACGACGAATTCGGCCCAACAGGCGAACCATTCAACGCAACAAACATAATAGGAAAAGTAACAAAGGGCCTGGAAAACGTTGAAAAATTCAAAGAAGGAGACACAGTCTATGTTAGAGAAAAAAAGCCAAGATGAATCCACAAGGATGATAATATTAGGGCCGCATGCAAACCTAAGCCCAGCAGAACTCGTACACAAGATCCATATGATGGGCCTGCCTCTCACAATAAAATCCACCTGCTATGGCGCGCTAATCCACGGAGAAAAAGAGCTTGTGGAAAAAGCCGCCAAGGAAATAAGAGAATTCGACCCAAACAACATCTTTTTAAAGGATCGGGGATTCCCACCAGGAGATCCTAGAAGGTGCAGAGCACACAGAGGAGGTGCAAGAGAAGGCTTCCACCAACTCGAAAAAGAATTCAAACTATTAGGACATGTCAGCGAAGCCCTCTCCAAGCCACAGAAAGTAAGCCTCCTCGAAAAAAAGAAAATAGACGTTGACACATTCAAAGAAATCGCAGACAATATAATAAAGAAAAAGAGGGTTTAAAATGGAGATAACCCCATCATCAACTGGAAAAGAACTTGAAGAACTCGCAACTTGTATACATGAACTTGTAGGGCGCCTCCCACTCACAATAAGAACCAGAGAAAAAAAGGGACTCAGACTAGAAGAAGGAAAAATATTAGACTATAACTACACCGGACCCGTCCTTGAAAAAGTCCTCGAAACAGGAGAAACCGCAAAAGAAACCCCAAAAAAAGGACCATACAAGGGCACGCCAGTTATAGTAGTCCCCCTAAAAGAAAAAGGGGAAATCATAGGCGCCATAGGCATCGTAGATATAACAAAGGGCATATTCACAGACATCAGGGAAATTTCGAGAAGACCAACCAAAACAAACAAAAGGGAGGATTAACATTGAAAATAGCAATATTCCCCCCGAACTCCCTCATACTAGCAGATCTCGTGGAAAGAAAAGGCCACGAGCCCCTAATATTGCAAAAAGAGATAAGGAAAAAGGTAACAGACCCCGAAATCGACTCCCCACCATTCAACATAACACAAGAAGACCCCCTGAAAGGGCTTAAATACGCGGCCATAGAAGTCCCCTCAGGCGTGAGAGGGCGCATGTCAATATTCGGCCCCCTAATCGAGGAGGCTGACGCGGCAATCATCATGGAAGACGCGCCATTCGGTTTCGGTTGCATGGGATGCTCAAGAACCAACGAACTCTGCGTATACTACCTAAGACAAAAAAAGATACCAATACTAGAATTAAAGTATCCCAGGAGTCGAGAAGAAACAATAGAACTTGTTAACAAGATAAACACATTCCTAGATCAATTGGGAGGCTGAAAATGGTTAAAATAGCCCAGATATCATGCGGCACAGAATACAGCGGCGTTCAAAAAGAGATAGAAAAAGCCGCTGAGACATTCGGAGCCGAGATAATCATACCAGAAACAGACCTGGACTATATAGAGGAAGCATATGAAAAATTCGGCTTCGAATGTGCAAGCTCAGGTCTAAAACTGATGATAGCAAGGGCAATGTCAGTAGTTGAAGGGAGAACAGACGCTGACGCAGTCTTCATAGCAACATGCTTCAGATGCGCCGAAGGAGCCCTAGTAAGAAACGAGATAAGAAGATTCATCCAAAAAAATACAAGACTGCCAGTTGTAACCTACTCATTCACAGAAAGAACCAAAGCAGACGAACTATTCATTAGAATGGAAGCGCTCTCAACCATAGTATCAAGAAAAAGCATACTAGCAAGGGAAAAACAGGAAGGACTCACACTAGGAATAGACTCAGGCTCAACAACAACAAAAGTAGTTCTAATGGAAAATAATGAAATCATAGGCACAGGATGGATACCCACAACAGACGTTATAAACTCCGCGGAAGAAGGGATGAAAGAAGCATTCAAAGAAACAGACTACAAACTAGAAGACATTGAAGGCATGGGAGTCACAGGATACGGTAGACTCACCATAGGAAGACGATTCAACGCAGACCTAATACAAGAAGAACTAAGCGTGAACTCAAAAGGCGCAGTATTCCTAGCAGACCACCAAAAAGGTGAAGCAACAGTCATAGACATAGGAGGAATGGATAACAAAGTCATAACAGTACATGACAGCATACCAGACAACTTCACAATGGGGGGTATCTGCGCAGGAGCCTCAGGAAGATTCCTCGAAATAACAGCACGCAGACTAGGAGTAGAGATAACAGAACTAGGCTCACTCGCCATCAAAGGAAACTACCATAAAGCTCCACTAGACAGCTACTGCATAGTATTCGGAATCCAAGACCTTGTAACTGCACTGGCAGCAGGAAGCACCAGAGAAGACGTGGCAGCAGCAGCATGCCACTCGGTAGCAGAACAAGTCTACGAACAACAACTCCAAGAAATCGACGTAAGAGAACCAGTAATACAAGTAGGTGGAACATCACTCATCGAAGGACTAGTAGAAGCCATGAGCGACATACTAGGAGGCATAGACATAATAGTACCAGAAAACTCCCAATACATAGGAGCGGTTGGAGCAGCCCTACTCGTATCAGGCATGGCAAAAATAGAATAGGGGAAAAAGATGAAAATAGAATGCTATGACCGAGAAGGCGCCGAAGCATATGAACTCGTAGTAAAACAGACACTCCAGGACCTCCAACTTGGAAGGGCAGTAGATGACCTGAGAATATTCGCAGACCCCAGAGAACCAGTTTTCATAATAGCGGTCAAATTCGCAAAAGCAGCTTCCCCAGTCTATATCGAAGACATGGCAGTACCAGAATATGACAAAGAAGAAGACAAACTCCACCTACGCATAAAAGATGAAACATATCTGCCAGAACTGCTTGAAAAACTCTGGAAATTAGAAGGAAGAGAAAAAATACAACAACCAACAAGATTCGAGATAATAATCGAGAACCCAACCACAAAAATAGAAGGCTTAATGGTCCATGACCCCCAAGAAACCCTTAAAAAGAAAATATATGATGCAATCTTCAGGATAATACCAGAGGGCTTCCGCGTCATAAGAGACATATCCCAGGATAATATCATCGCAATGGTATGCACAGACGAACTACTCAACGATGAATGGATAGAAAAAGCCAATAAGATAATCAAAGATATGAGGGGTTGAATAGGATGGTTATACCACGCCAGACAAGATTCGCGCATATAACAAAGGCGCACCCATGCTTCAATGAAAAAATACACGACAAGGTAGGGAGAATACACTTACCCATCGCACCCAGATGTAACATACACTGCAAATTTTGCACTAGAGAAATAAGCGAATGCGAAATGCGCCCAGGGGTGACAGCAAGGGTTATGAGCGTGGACGACGCCATAAAACACGTTGAAAAAGTCACAGGGGAGATGCCGATATCCGTGATAGGTGTTGCCGGTCCGGGGGACGCCCTAGCCAATGAGGAGACCTTCGAGTTTTTTAAACGGGCCAATGAAAAATTCCCAGACCTCATAAAATGTATGAGCACAAACGGCCTCCTACTACCCGAAAAGGCAGATGAACTAGCCAAACTCGGCGTGAAAACCATAACAGTCACAGTAAATGCAATAGACCCCGAAATAGGTGAAAAAATCTACTCCCACGTCAACTACAAGGGTAAAATTTACAAGGGAAAAGAAGCATTCAAAATACTCTCCAAAAACCAGCTCGAAGGCATAGAAAAAGCCGCCAAAAATGGGATCATAGTCAAAGTCAACACCGTGCTCATACCAGGATTAAATGATGATCACATCATTGACATAGCCCGAGAAGTAAAAAAGAGGGGAGCCTCCCTAATGAACATAATACCACTCATACCACTAGCTGAGATGAAAGACTATCCCAGGCCAACATGTGCACAGATAGAAAAGGCAAGAGCCGAAGTAGAAAAGATAATACCAGTATTCAGGGCTTGCATGCAATGTCGTGCAGACGCCTACGGCATACCAGGCGAAAAAGACAAACACTTAGATTTAACACCAGCAAGCCACTACTAGAAGGTGAATCCAAGTGAAGACCATCAAATGGGAAGACAACCACCTCCTATTAATAGACCAGCGCAAACTACCAGACAAACTCGAATACTTCCAATGTGAAAATTACAAGGATGTTATATTCGCCATAAAAAACATGATAGTAAGAGGAGCCCCAGCAATAGGAGTGGCAGCAGCCTTCGCAGTTGCACTAGCCCACCTAAACGGCGAAAACCTTCAAAAGGCTGCTGAAGAGATTAAAAATGCGCGGCCAACAGCCATCAACCTCCAATGGGCTGTTGAAAGAACACTATCCTCTGATTCCCCACTAGAAGAAGCCCTTAGAATCTATGAAGAGGACATGGAGATTACAAGGGCCATAGGAAAACATGGGGCTGCCCTAGTTGATGATGGTGATACTATTCTCACACATTGTAATGCAGGCGCCCTTGCATGTGTAGATTATGGCACAGCCCTTGGAGTTATAAGGGCTGCCTATTATGAAGGTAAAAAAATAAAAGTTGTCTGTGACGAGACAAGGCCACTTGGTCAGGGAGCTCGTTTAAGTGTATGGGAGCTTCAAAGGGAAAACATCCCCGTGAAACTTATTGTGGACAGCGCCGCAGGTTACCTTATGCAGCAAGGCGAGATCGATAAGGTTATAATCGGGGCTGATAGAGTCGCTGAAGGAGGTGTTGTTAACAAGATAGGTTCTCTGATGGTTGCATTAGCCGCTAAAAGGTTTAAGGTGCCTTTTTATGTCGCAGCCCCCAAAAGCACATTTGACATGGAAAATAGTATATATGATACTATTATAGAGGAAAGAAGTCCCCATGAGGTATTATATTATGGGGGTTGTAGGATAGCTCCAAAAAACACCGAGACTATCAACCCAGCTTTTGATATTGTACCAGCAGATCTTATAACAGCTATAATAACAGAGGATGGTGTAATAGACCCCATCTAGGCTTTGTGGATTTTTGCATCGATTGCGATCTGCCAAACACCCGGACTCTTTGATTTAACCATTCTTTTGTGGAGTATCTTCACTTTGGATGGTTTAGCGGCCTCTTTCAAATGTTCTATTGGAGTTTCGAAGTTTCTTGCAAATTCATAATAGTGTATTATCCCACCATCTTTTATCATGTCCACTGCAATGTCTAGAAATTCCCTGGAGCTTCCTGGAAGATTCATTATGATCCGATCAACCTTTTCGGGTATCTTCTCTGCAACTTCTCTGATGTCCCCTTGAAATGGTATGATCTTATTGGCCCTGTTTAATCTGATATTCTCTTTCAGGTATTTTATGGCCAGGGGATTGATATCAACCGCATAGATCTTAGAGGCTTTCCTGTGTCTTGCGATGGCAAGGGAGAATGGCCCGACACCAGCAAACATGTCAAGGACTATTTCTCCTTTTTGCACTTGTCTTGCCACCCTTTCTCTTTCATTAGCAAGTCTTGGGCTGAAATAGACTTTTTTTATGTCTAGTTTCATCCTTGTGGAATATTCGATATGGGTTGTTTGACTGGAATCTTCACCTGCAAGATGTTCAAAGTCCCTTATACGCACAACACCTTTAATTTTACTTTTTTTCCTGAACACTGCCCGTTTTTTCGTGAATTTTAAAGCGGCCTCCCCTATCAGATACTTGTATTCTTCTAGTTCCTCTGGGATTTCGAGGATGACAATATCGCCTATAATATCAAAGGATCTTCTTATCTTATCAAGCATCTTATCATCTATTTTATCCTTTAAAATCTCCCTAAAATCCCTGGGGTGTCTGATCTTTTCTTTGAAGGTTGTCTCGATAATAGAAGCGCTTTCATGGACCTTCCCGGCGTCCACAAGCTCCCTGATTGGTATGAAAACGAAATTCTCATCCCTTTCAATCCTAAAATTAGGGTCTATAATAGAATCCTTGAGTAATCTTTTTATCACTTTATCAGCATACCTTTTAGGAACCTTTAAACCCTTCAAATTATCCCTCACATCCAAAAAAACTCTATAGATATTATCTATATTGTAGTCTATCAAATATAAGGGGGGATATAAAATGTTCTATATCATAGGCCTAGGACTTTATGATGAAGATGACATTTCAATCAAGGGCATGAAAGCCCTTAAAAAATGTGAAAAGATATTCGCGGAATTTTACACGGCAAAATTAAAGGATCAAAGCTTATCATCAATAAAAAAAGAACTTGGAAAAGAAGTCAAAATTTTGGGAAGAAGGGAGATAGAAGAAGAGATAATACCACTAAAACACGCCAAGAAAGAGAATGTAGCATTCCTAGTCCCTGGAGATCCGCTAGTCGCCACAACACACTCCAACCTAATATTAGAAGCCGAAAAAAATAATATTAAAACAAGGATAATACACTCATCATCTATATTATCAGCGGCCCCGGGCCTTGCAGGCTTACAAGTATACAAATTTGGTAAAACAACCACAATACCATTCCCAGAAAAAAACTATTTTCCACACTCACCATACCTAACCATAAAAGACAACATGGAATATAATGCCCACAGCCTCATACTATTAGATATAAAAGCAGATAGATATATGAGTGCAAACGAGGGCCTAGAATACCTACTAAAAGTTGAAGAGGAAAGACGCGAAAATGTAATCTGCGAGGATTCATTAGCTGTTGTGGTGGCGAGAGCAGGATCCCATGAGCCGCTAGTAAGGGCTGATAGGATAAAAACGCTCATAAGTGAAGATTTCGGCAAGCCACTGCATTGTATTATCATACCATCAAAGTTACATTTCCTCGAAGCAGAATACCTCATAAAGATAGGGGGCGCTCCACCAGAAATCCTGGAGGAAACAAAATGAAACATCACGACGCCGGTAAAACAACCCGAGACATACTAGATGCAAAAAAAGTCATAAAAAGCTTAAAAGTCCAGGATGGGATGACATTCATCGATGCAGGTTGCGGTGACGGTTTCATATCCATCGAAGCCTCAAAAAACATGAAAAATGGCAAAATCTACTCAATTGACATCTATGAAAAATCCATTAACATACTAAAAAAGACGATAAAAAAGGAAAATATCCAGAACATCACAGCAATCCTAGGAGACATAACAAGGAAACTCCCAATCCCAGAATCAACAGCAGATATCTACTTCATGGCCAACGTACTACACGGCCTAGTAGCTAACAAGAGAATTGAACCGGCCATGAAAGAAATAAAAAGGGTTCTGAAACCTGATGGTAGATTAGCCATTGTAGAATTCAAAAAAGGGCCAAGGCCTGGGCCGCATCCATCTCTAAGGTTAGATCCTGAGGAAACCTCTAATATTATAAGGGCATATGGTTTTCACACAATCAAAATAGAGGATGTTGGACCATACCATTATATCCTAATAGCAGGGAGATCAGTATAACCTTGTATATTTTTGGAGATAATCCTGGAATTCATCATCTAGTATGCGTAGGGCTGTCATGTTAGCTGGTGAAGTGGCAGCTTTTTCCTCCACAAGATTCCTTAAAGTTCCCCATCTTATATGTTCTCTCACTTCCCTTATAGCGAAATCCAAGGTTTTCTTATTGTACTTGTAAACTTCGGCCTCGTCTAACTCATATATCTTATACTTGTCTAGTTGGTATGGATGGTTAGGTGTCATTAGAATGTTAAGGTAACTGTAGAATTTGCATATTGCATCTGTGAAAAGGTCAACCCCAATATAAACAAGTAAAGGCACGAATGAGACTTCCGAGAATGGGAAACATAATATTGTGTTGGGTTTTATATTTTCACGTAATCTAACGATTAATCTGACAAGGTCCATGGGTTTTGTGAGTAATTCATCGCCATTGGCGATTATAAGCTTTCTAAAGCCTAAGCTTTCAAGTTCCATAGCACATTTAACTCTCAGATCATGGTGTTCACCACCATGGATAACCGCATATTCGCTATCTGAAGATCTTGCATTTTTTATCGTTTCTTTCACACTCCATCTAGCTATCTCTTTGGGGACATTATATGGTATGGGCTGATCACCTGCAAAATCTATTGAATCATATTCTATAAGTGCTGGAGTTTCAATCTCTCCTATTCTGCCGAGACGGGCCGGCCCGTCATGGATTTTGATTTCGAATTTGTTCATGTGATCACGATTTATTATCTTTTTTTTAGCAACAATATAAGTCAGTGTAACCCGAAAGGTTACACGATGGTGATTTTTAGTAAGCTATATATACAGATCCCATCCAGACCCCAAATAGGGAACCAGTGACATCCCCCCAACAAGGGCGTGAAAACAATGTCAATACTAGAACGCCTAAAAAAAATATTAACGGGCGAAAAAGAAACCGAAGAAAAGAAACCAGAGGAAGTCAAAGAAGAACTTGTAGAAGTTAAAGAAGAAAAATTAGAGGAAGTCAAAGAGAAACCCGTAGAAGCTGAAGAAGTCAAGGAAGAAGCCGAAAAAGAACCAGAGGAAGTCAAAGAAGAACCTGTAGAAGTTGAAGAAGTCGAGGAAGAAGCTGAAGAGGTTGAAGAATCGCCCGAAGAAGAAGCTGAAGAGATTGAAGAAGAAAAACCCGAGAGGAGTGATATAATGACCCTTCTAAAAGGAGAAGAAGAAATTATAAGAAGAAGCGATATAGACAAGGAATTCTCCGAAAAAGTGAAAGCAGCTGGTGGAGAAAGCCTTGAATACTGTTTCCAATGCGGAACATGCACAGGGTCCTGCCCATCAGGCAGAAGAACACCCTACAAGGTGCGTCAGATAATCAGAAGGGCGAACATGGGCCTAAAAGACCAGATTCTACCAGACCCGGCACTCTGGATGTGCACAACCTGCTACGCATGCCAGGAAAGATGCCCAAGGAAAGTCAAGATAGTTGACGTCATAAAACTGATAAGAAACGAAGCAGCCAAAGCAGGATACATGTCCCCAGTACACAAAGCCGTCGGATCATTCGTTATAAAAACAGGACATGGAGTGCCAATAGACGACGCCACAAGGCAATTAAGGGACGCTGTAGGCCTAGGAGAGCTGCCACCAACAACACACTCATTCCCAGGAGCTCTAGAGGAAGTTCAAAAGATCATAAAAACAACAGGATTCGATTCACTAATAGGATACAACTGGGAGACAGGTGAAATAGAATAATTGGAGGCTGAAAGGATGGCATTCGCATACTTTTTAGGTTGTATAATGAATAACAGGTACCCGGGGATAGAAAAAGCAACAAGAGTATTATTCGACAAACTAGGAATAGAATTAAAGGACATGGAAGGAGCATCCTGCTGCCCAGCCCCAGGAGTGTTCGGATCATTCGACAGGACAACATGGGCATCCATCGCAGCAAGAAACATAACAATCGCAGAGGAAATGGACTCCGACCTCATGACAGAATGTAACGGATGCTTCGGTTCACTATTCGAAGCAAACCACCTACTAAAAGAAAATGAAGAAATGAGAAACAGAGTCAACGAAGTGCTCAAAGAGGTTGGCAGAGAATACAAGGGGAAAATCAATGTAAGACACTTCGCTGAAATATTATATAATGATGTTGGACTCGACAAATTATCAGAACTCGTTAAAAAACCACTCAATTTAAACGTGGCTGTACACTATGGGTGCCACTTCCTGAAACCAAGCGAAGAGATAGGCATCGACAACCCAGAGAATCCAACAATCCTAGATGAACTTGTAGAAGTTACAGGCGCCAAATCAGTACCATACAAGGATAAGATGATGTGCTGCGGCGCTGGTGGAGGTGTAAGATCCCGAGACCTAGAAGTGGCATTAGACTTCACACGAGAAAAAATAATAAACATGCAAGAGGCGGGAGCAGACGTCATAGTCAACGTATGCCCATTCTGCCACCTACAATTCGACAGGGGACAAATAGAAATCAAAGAGAAATTTGGGGAAGAATACAACATGCCAGTACTCCACCTTGCACAACTACTCGGACTCGCAATGGACCTTGACATAAGGGACATAGTCATAGACGCCCACAATATCGAAGTCGATCCAGTGATAAGAAAGATAGAGGAATCAATCTCAGCCGAAAAGGATATCACAATCGGGGGAGAATAATTCCCCAACCCCCCACAATCTTCTTTTTTCCCCTTTAGAAAATTACTTATATAATAAACTAGTTTTATAATAATATTTAGAAACTGAGGTGTATCCATATTGTTCATAGCAACATTGCAAGGAATCTTCAAATACGAGGAATTGCCTGAAGAATATGCTAAATTTGCAGATTTCCACGCAGCACTAAAAAAGAAGAAGATAAAAGAGGATGAGGAAATAGCAGTACTAAACATAGTAGGCACAAACAGCTACCATGTACTATTCCTAGAATCCTATAATAGCCTAGATGAAATCATAAAAGAACTCAAAGAGGCAGGGGCCAAGATAAACCACTCCTCATTAAAGATCCTGGAAGGACACCTATGACCATACCAGCAGAACAAACCTGGATGGTATTATTAAATTTATTAACAGACTTGAAAAAACGGGGATTAAACATACCCAGGAATATAAACGAGGAAATGCGCCTAGTAAAAGCATCCATAAACTTTTACAAGACAGACACAACCAATCCCCAGATGATAAAAGAATTGAAAAGAATAAATGAGATGCTAAACGAGATCCAAGAAACCCTCCTAGACATTGCAGAAACAGTCAACAAAGACTACCAGGACCAGTGGATCGAAAAACTTAAAAAAGCCTCACTAGGAGAAGAAATATACAAAGTGCCAAAGACAACATCACGTTTCGTGATAGGAACACCACCAGGATTCTCAGTTGCAAGAGTCCACCTACAAGAACCACTATCAGAAGACAGAGTCCAGGAAATAGCAGAAGAACACAACCTCATCATAGAATTCGAAGAAGACGACCTAATAGCAGTCTACGGCGAAAAAGAGAATATAAAACGGGGACTTAAAGATATAGCCTCCTTCTTCCGCGAATAAACCCCCAAAATTGTGGTGAATCATGAAAATACTTGCACTTAGCGACCTCCATGGCATAAACCCGAAAAAAATCCACCAATACATCGAAGAAAACAGAGTAGACCTCATAATAATAGCCGGAGACATAACACACTTCGGACCACCAGAACTTGCAAAGGACATACTAGACGACATAGCAGCCCACAAAATCCCAGTAATAGCAATCCCAGGAAACTGCGACCCCCATACTATACACTCCCATATAGAAAATTCAAAAGCACTAAACCTCCACGCCAAAACCATCAACATAAAAGGACTCACATTCTGCGGCCTGGGAGGATCAAATCCAACACCATTCAACACCCCCCTAGAATTTGAAGAAAATGAAATATACAAAATCCTCAAAGACACCATACCCGACAATATCACAATCCTTATAACACATGCACCCCCATATGGAACACAAACAGACAAACTACCAAACGGCGAACACGTAGGAAGCAAAAGTATAAGGAAGATAATAGAAGAACACCAACCAAAAATCAACATCTGCGGACACATCCACGAAAGCAGGGGAGAAGATCGGATAGGGGACACCATCATAATAAACCCTGGAGAATCATCCAAAGGAGAAGCATGCCTAATAAAAATATCAGATGATGGAAAAATAAACACCCAACTCATAAAACTAGACTAACCAGACCCCCCTCTAGACTACCACTCCCTCTTTTTTTTTGCGAGGTGAAAAAATATGATAATGGTCCAAGGAGAAGTGAGCGGTAAAAAATATACAGAACCATTCTCTAAGGGGGTTCTTGCAAGATCATTAACAAGGGCCGAGATGGATCCAAACAAGGCCTACACCTTCGCATCCAAGATAGAAGCCTACCTTAAAAAGAAGAACATAAACCTCATAACAATAGATGAACTTGTCGAAATAGTATTCGACAAACTCAAAGAAGAAGATAAGGAGGTGGCGGAAAAATACATGCTCTGGAGGCGTATAAGAGACCATAAGGAGCCGCTCATAATACTCATAGGTGGGGCGTCTGGTGTTGGCACATCATCAATAGCATTCGAGGTCGCTAACCGCCTCGGGATAAGGAACATGATAAGCACAGACATGATAAGGGAAGTAATGCGCAAAATAGTATCCAGAGACCTGCTACCATCACTATATGAGTCAAGTTACACAGCATACCAGTCACTCAGGATACTACCCCCACCAGAACTCGACGAAGTCCTGATAGGATTCAGAGACCACGTAGATACAGTGAGCGTGGGAGTGGAAGCCGTAATCGAAAGAGCCCTCAAAGAAGGTATAAGCATAGTCATAGAAGGCGTTCACATAGTACCGGGTTTCATAAGAGAAGACCTAATAAACAAAGAAAACGTTGCAATGTTCGTTTTAACAGTCCCTGATGAAAACATACACAAGGGAAGATTCTACTCAAGATGCAGACAATCATGGGCCAGAAGACCCCTAAAAAGGTACATAAGCTACTTCTGGGCTATAAGAAGAATACACAAATACTTCGAGGCCCAGGCCAAGAAATATAATGTACCAGTCATCGAAAACATTGATGTTGTGACCACAATAGATTCAATCATAAAATCACTCACAAAGACCACTGTTAAAGGAGGCAAGGAAGTTGCCGAAGAAATTGGATAAAATAAAAGTCAAAGATGTTATGACAAAAAATCCGATCAAAGTCAAACCATCAGAAGACGTGGTATTCGCATTCGAAAAGCTCATGAAACATAAAATAAGCGCACTACCAGTAGAAGACAACGGAAAACTCCTAGGTATAGTGACTGCCACAGACCTCGGCCACAACCTGATACTGGACAACTACAAGCTAGGTACAATAGTAGAACAGGTCATGGTAAAGGATGTTGCCACAATCAAACCCGATAACACCCTAAAAGATGCCATAGAAAAAATGTACGAATACGGACAAGATGAGGGCATCATAAACCAACTAGTAGTAACAGAAGATGATAAGATCGTGGGCATAATCTCTGATGGGGACATTATAAAAGCCCTAAAAGAATCCTAAGTATGGAATAAATTATTGCACCCATAATTAGACAGGCTGGTATCGTTAAAATCCACGTATACCCTATATCTTTTATAACATCAAATTTTAGACTTGAAGTCCCATGGGCCAACCCAACACCTATAACAGAACCGACAAGAGTCTGAGTTGGGGAAATGGGCATACCATAATACACAAATATGAAAATAATTATAGAGGCTGCTATTTGAGCCGAGAAGCCCCTAGTGGGTACTAGTTCTGTTATGCGCCTACCTATAGTTTCTGTCACACGATCACCGGCGAATATTATGCCTAGAACGAGTCCAAAAGCCCCCAGGGTCCTCAGGAGGCTTGGATCCCCCCTTGAGAGGATGAAAAGAACACCCATAGCCACCCCAATATCAAGCGCCCCAACATTAAAAGCGGAAAAAGATGAGCTGAACACTTGAAGATACGAGAAAAGCTTCTCCAACCTACCTCTACGAGAAACTGATTTTATGCGCCGGATAACAAACATCTTTATAATAGAATATGTTAAAAAACCTGAAAAAAAGCCTATTATAGGAGATGAAATCCAACTCAAAATTATATAAATTATAGTATTAAGGTTCATACCACCCCAACCCACACTCACAACACCAACACCAATAACAGCACTAACCATAGCATCAGAACCAGAGATTGGTATACGCCTCAACAATGTTATAGTTATCCAAAGAGCAGCAGTCAAAGTAACAGCAAAGGCAGCGACCACACTAAAACTGGCGCCGGGTATTATACCATCACCAACAGTCTTTATAACATTCCCACCGAACAAAACAGCCCCAAGAAAGGCGAAAAAAGCACCAATAAAAAGTCCCCTCCTCATATTCAAAGCCCCGCTACCCACAGCAGTGCCAATAGAATTACCAATATCATTAGCAGATATATTAAAAGCGAAATACAAACCCAAACCCACACTTAACAAGAGTAGAGAATCCATATTAATACTATCCACCACAGTATTTATAAAAGGGTAAGCTTATAAATACCAGATCAAAACAATAATATACATGGGCTAGACCGGAGGGTTAGGGGTCCTCTGTAAGCGCAAATCCCCTACATGGCGCGGTCGAAGTCCAAGAGGCGGCAGCCCAACCAGCTACTAGCCCAGGTATCCGGCGCGGAAGCCTCGTCCCACAGGATCAGCGGTGATAGGATCCTGGCTGGAGGGCCAGGATAAACTATCTTAACCGCGGGGAACCGGGTCAGGCCTGGAAAGGAGCAGCCCTACCGTGGACAGCTGATGCTTGCGGGTTCGCGGGGTGGAGCCGGATGCTTGGATCACTAGTAACTGGGAGGACTGTCCACTCTTGGACAAGCCCACCAACTTGCCGGGGTCGCCTAGTCCGGTATGGCGTTGGCCTGCTAAGCCAATGATCCTTGGGATCTCGCGGGTTCAAATCCCGTCCCCGGCGCTCAAAAAAAAACCTCAGAGGTTTTTAACATGGACACATTATATGTATGGCCAATTTTAACCTTGATATTAGCTTTGATCCTGATCTATAGGAGGCCTAAGACAAAGAATATGATTATAGAATCTCTACTTTTAGCATTACTTGTGGTGATGGTCGGATTATCCTCCATCTGGGCTTTCATGGGCCACGCTTTTATGGGGGCTATGATAGCAGCATATATAGGTTGGCCGGCTGGCAGTCCATTCCAATTAGAGGTTGCGGTGGCTAACTTATCCCTATGGGATTCTTGGACTTTTATGCTTGAAGTTTAGGGATGATTTTTGGACCGCCACTATAATAGGCTTTGCAGTCTTTTATCTTGGCGCCGCCTATATACACATCCAGGATATGTTTAGGGGGAATTATGCTCCGGGGAATGTTGGAGCCCCACTCTACTTTGATATAATATTACCCATACTATTATTGGGGCTTCTGGCAGCTTACAAGTTGACAAAAAGAGTATAATCTCCCTTTAGTGTTTTTTTTCATTGAATGGGCATGCATGGACATTCACTATCGCTATAAGGTCTATGTCTTCTATTATCTTTTTTTCGACTTTGTGGGATATGCAATGGGCTTCTCTAAGGTTCAGGTCGCCGTCAACTTCAATATGGAGGTCTACCGCGGCATATGGTCCGAAATAGTTTATACGAACGTTATGTATGCCCATAACACCCTTAACAGACATTGCTGACCGTTTAATCTCTGCCATGATCTTCCCTGTGGGCACCTTACCCATAATATTGTTTATGTTTTCTCTTCCAACATCAAATGCCGTTTTTAAAACTATGAAGGCTATTATTATCGCTACCAGCGGATCCAAGAATTTCAGTCCGAGGTTGGCTCCTATAACACTTACAAGTATGGCTGCGCATGATAGGATATCAACCTTCTGATGCTGTGCATCAGCTATAATAGCTGGACTGTTAATTTTTTCACCTATATTCCTCATATAGGTTGTCATAAGAGAATTTGCGATTATACCCACAAGGGCCATCACCGCTGCAAGATAATCAGGAACTGATACAATGAAAAGTTTCCTGTAGGCTTCTGATAATATTTCATAGGCCACTATCCCAAGAAATAGTACTACAATGAGACCTGCCAGTGCCTCGGCCCGGCCATGACCATAAGGATGTTCAATGTCGGCTGGTTTCAAGGCGATCCTAAAACCTATAAAGGTTATAATGGAGGTTAGTATGTCTGAGAGTGTGTGGGCGGCTTCCGCGACTAGTGCGACGCTACCAGCCATGATACCAATTATGAAGTTAAATATTGTAAGGAGTATATTGCCTGTTATACCAACATATGCGGCTTTTTTACCTAACTTTGCCCTTTCATCATCCAAAGGTTTTCACCCTACTATTTTTTCTAGCCGGTCCATAGCCTCTTCTATCTTATGGTATGGGGCTGCATATGAGAATCTTATATGGTTTTTGCCATTGGAGCCGAACGCGCTTCCCGGGACCGCCACCACACCCACCTTGAGCGCCTTTTCCATGAATTTTTTTTCGTCTTTTACATAGGGGAACATGTAGAATGCCCCTTCTGGTTTGCTACATTCTATGCCCATATCCTCGAATCTTTTGAACATGAGGTCTCTTCTTCTTCTGAATTCGGCCACCATATCATCAACTACCCTTTGGGGTCCTTTGAGGGCTGCGAGCGCAGCTACTTGGGATATTGATGGGGCGCATGCAGTGTTGTATTGGTGGATCTTTAAAAGTTCTTCTATGATTTCACTTTGGCCTGTGAGATAACCTATGCGCAGGCCTGTCATTGCATAGGTTTTGGAGAAACCATTTATTGTTATGGTGTTTTCTGTGAATTGACCTGGACTGTAATGTTTCTTCTCATATATTATTTTTTCATAGACTTCATCAGAGATTATTATAAGGTTTTTTTCTTCTGCCAATTCTGCTATGGCCTTGATGTCATCCTTTTCCATGACTGCGCCTGTGGGGTTTGATGGTGAATTTAAGATTATGGCCTTGGTATTCTCGTCTAGTAGGGATTCTATGGTTTCAGGGTTTAGCTTGAAATCTTCTTTTTCTAATGGTACTGGTATGCTTTCGCCTTCTGCAAGTTTTACACAAGCATCATATGATAAGAAGCCCGGATCTGGTATTAGTACTTTGTCTCCTTTTTCTATTAGGGTTTGGGCGCACATGTAGAGCGCTTCACTGGCCCCTACCGTTACTATGATATCCTCTGGGCTTGTTTTAATATTATTTTCAACCTTCAACTTTTCTGCTATAGCCTCCCTAAGCTCTAATATGCCCTTATTTGGTGTGTAATGCGTGAAACCATCTCTTAGAGCATCCTCCACAGCCTCTCTGGCATGTTCTGGCATGTTGAAGTCGGGTTCTCCGATTCCAAGGTTTATTATATCCTCTCCCTGGACTTCGAACATTTTACGGATACTGGACAATTCTATACCCTCTAATCTTTTAGCATACATACTCATCCCACTCATCTTTGTCTGCATGGACTTTTAAGGCACTTGTAACATGACCCCAACTCACAATAGGATGTTAGATTATCCTCCTTCATCTTCATATACTCTTCCATTATAAAATCATCCCTCAGACCAACATCTATTTTACTCCAAGGCAACTCCTCTTCAAGATGACGACCCCTAGACATTAACTTCCAATCCCTTAAAGTGGCTTTTTTCTGCCAAGCCCTCTCTATCAACCTTGAAATTTCAGAACCCCCAGTAGATAAAACATGTTGTATAAGGGCCAACCTTGGACTTTCAATTTTAACAGGCACCCCTGCAAGCTTTGATTTTAGGAATCTGATTTTGGCTTTCACCTCATCCAATTTAAAAGCCTCCCACTGCAGTGGAGTGTGGGGCTTCGGTACTAGAGGATTTATACTGAATTTAACAGGCCCCAGCCTATATAATTCTCTTATAAGCTTTGCGAGCTCCCTAAGATCATCTAAAGTTTCACCTGGAGTCCCAATCAAAAAATACATTTTAACAGCCAAACCTTTATCAACAGCCATCCTCGCAACCTTGAAAATCTCATCATCTCTTATTGGCTTGTTTAACCGTCTCCTGATCTTCCAAGTGGATTCAGGGGCCAGGGTCACAGTTTTAAGACCGCTTTTAACGAGAACATCTAGGAGATTTTCTGTAACGGATTCTATGCGCATCGAGGGCATAGTAACTCCAAAACCCATCTCAACTAGTCCCTGGCATAACTCATCTATCCTCGAATAATCAGAGGCAGCAGCACCTATCAAAGACACCCTACTAAGACCGGTAGCGTTCCTGCCACGTTCTGCAACATCAAACAATCTTATAAGGGATGTTTCACGTTTCGGACGATAAATGTAACCAGACATGCAAAACCTGCAACCACGCACACAACCCCTCGAAACACCCAAGAGAAAAGAACGGCCCAGAACCGGCACAAAACTGGGATCATCAGACTCAGAGACTATCTGACGGATCGGATGGCAAGCACCATCCATATCCTCAACTATAACACGCTCAGCAGGATTATCAGGCACATAAACACCCTTAATATCCTTGAACTCGTCAATCTCCCTGCGAGGATCATCCAAACCAACGAAAACATCCAATAGATCGTCTAAAACAGCCTCGGCCTCCCCGATAACAAAAAGATCGACAAAATCCGCTAATGGGAGAGGATTAGCAGTTACAGTCGGCCCCCCGGCAATCACAAAAGGACCATCAACCCTTCTATTTTTGCGCACATCCAAACCGCCACGATGCAACATTTCAAGAACATTAAAATAATCCTGCTCATAATGTATAGAAAAACTTATAACATCAAAATCCCTAAGAGGACTAGAAGACTCAAAACTCCCACGATAAGGATAAATAAACCTCTCACACCAGGTATCCTCGCGAGAATTCAAAAAATCATAGATAATATGATAACCAAGAGACGACATAGCCAAACCATAAAAACTAGGATAAACACTAGCCACCCTCACATCCACAAAACGCGGATCCTTAACAACAACATTATACTCACGCAACATAGAAAATACTATTATCACACCCACTATAATATCATAACGGGGGCGAAAATTGACAAAAAAATATAAACTAGCAGCAGTAGGAGGAACATTCGACAAATTCCACAAAGGCCACCAAACACTCCTAGAAAAAGCATTCAAAGTAGCAGAAACAGTAGCCATAGGAGTAACATCAGACAAATTCGCAGCCCAAAAAGACCCAATAGAACCCTGCCAAACCAGGATAAAAAACCTGAAAAAATACTTGGAAAAGAAAGGATACAAAAACTTCTACATAGAAAAACTAGAAGACCCTTATGGTCCAACCATACACGAAAAAAAATTTAAAGCCATAATAGTAAGCAAAGAAACCCAACCAAGAGCAGAAAAAATAAACAAAATCAGAGAAAAAAAAGGCCTCCCCCCACTAGATATAATAACAATAAACATGGTAAAAGCAGAAGACGGCCAACCCATATCATCCACCAGAATCAGAAAAGGAGAAATAGACAAAAAAGGCAAAATACTGAAAAGGGGACTGAAATGAGGGTTAATGTCGGCTCAAAAAACCCCGTCAAAATAAAAGCAACAAAAAACATCCTAGAAAAAATCTACACGGAAATCCAAATCAAAGGAATTAAAGTGGACCCGGGAGTCCCAGACCAGCCAATAGGACTAGAACAGACAATAAAAGGCGCCATAAACAGGGCCCGGAGAGCATACAAAGACTGCGACCTAAGCATAGGAATAGAATCCGGACTACTCGAAGCACCCCACACAATAACAGGCTACATCGACCTACAATGGTGCGCAACCTACAATGGCAAAACAACAACACTAGGAGTGAGCGCAGGATTTGAATACCCACCACAAGTCATAAAAGAAGTACTAGAAGAGGGAAAAGAAGTAGGAGAAGTCATGGACAAAATCACAGGAATAAAAAATCTCGGCGAAAAAACAGGGGCAATAGCCATCCTCACTCGCGGCCTACTAGACCGGACAGAAAACACAGAACAATGCATACTAATGGCCATGATACCCCGCCTAAACCCAAAACTCTACAAGCTAGGGTGAAAACAATTGGATGAAAAACTAAAAATCCTCACAATAATCCTAATAATATTCTTCGCAGGTTTCATCACACGCATAGAAACAGTAGAACTTAAAGGCTTGAATAATACCGAGAAAGCTTACTACACTGACGATAAAGGCCTACCATACATGTACGAACCCGACTCCTACTACAACTACCGTCTCGCCGCCAACACATTAGACCATGGACACCCAGGAGACAAGATAATAAACGGGACACCATGGGACCTCCACAGT